>Ga0214544_1002262_pt1 | contig 40600 bp, 19 predicted proteins | sample CNSS3metaG_FD_160074 | JGI IMG/M metagenome (GOLD analysis project Ga0214544, IMG submission 160074) | Root nodule microbial communities from cowpea collected in UCLA plant growth center, Los Angeles, California, USA - CNSS3 | ecosystem: Host-associated > Plants > Roots > Nodule | place: USA...
TAAAATAATGAAACTCGTTTATAACAATTCTATTTATACTAAAACCTTTTAATATTAAAATAATCGAGTCTCACTATTTTTAAACCACTATCACTTTTAAAACGCCATTTTCTAGGGTCTTACATTTACAATCCTATAAAAGTTATTATTCATAATTTAACTATGATAATAAGTGATGACATAAAATAAATTAGAGTTTAAATGTTTTTACTTATAATTAAATGATGATATAAAATTATTTATAAGTAATAAATGAGATTTTAAGAGTTTTTAAATTTTTATTGTTTTAATAATTAATTGAATATTTAATGGATATTATGTAATGCATTGATTTCAAAATACATCCATATTTATTATGAAATTTGAAAAACAGAGAATATTAATACATAAACTATGTAATGACAACGTACATAATTTTTTATATTAATCACACACCACTATTCATATCAGTTACTTTTTACTTTTATTTTTCCAATTATTTTAAAATTTATATCAACCACTATGTTATTAATAAAATAAAATAATTTACGTTAATAGTGCATAATCATACTTAAATTTAACCGTCATATTATATTTATAAGATTTATAAGGAAAAAAATTTATATAAATATATATTTATTTCAATCACATGGTTTAGTGTTCGTTTTTCATATGCGATTCTATTAAAAATCACAAAAAAGAGGTTATTCATGTTAGTAAAGATAAAATTTGTGCATTTCCTATTGATTTTTAATGAATTTTTTAAACAAAAATAAAAGATATAATATATCTATATCTAGTTGAAAAATGTCACCTACATTATAATTAATAATTTAGTAGCAGATATTTCGAAATATTAAAATCTCCTTTTTCTTTTTTCTTTTGTTAAATATGATTTTAGTCTTCAAATTTTAATATGAAAATAATGTTTAAAATTTTGATATATTTTTTTTCCACATTTTAACCACGAATAAATATAGTCTTTTTTTTCTTTTGACATGTGGGATGTGTTTTTTATTTGACACAGAAACAAAAATGTGTTAAACGATGTAAATAATTCAAATATTAATATACATAGTTTCTGACACGTCAAAAAATTTAACATATTTGGATTAATAATATATTCATTAATTTTGTAAGTTTGAACTAAAATATATCAATGTTTCGCAAATATACTAATTATAATTCCATATCAAAGTTTAGAGACTTAAAAGAAATTTAACTCAAATAAATTCACGATTAGGGACATTAAAATAAGTTAAATATTAATATTTATCATATATTAAAAATTATAATTAAATTAATTTTTTATTCTTTAATTTTAATTAAAAATTAAAATTAGTTTATTTTTAAAATCTTTCTCCAATTTAGTTTTTAACTTTAAAAATACAAGAATTTAGTTATTTTAATTCAATTTTATTAAGTTTATTTAAAATTTAAGATACCTTTAATATATTTCCATTTAAAATTTAAAATACTGTTAGTTTTTTTTATAATAATTTTTTACAAAATAAAAAAATTTGGTTACCTTAATTCCAAAATAATGAACCCAATGTTATCAAAACCAATATTCTCTTCGTAATAAAAAAAAATCATATTGAAGATTTGATGATAACATTAACATGAAAATAAATGCAGAAAAATAATTAATTAATTAATATTTTACATTTTATATTTTTATTGATCTTAATGATGTGAAATTATTGAATATGTAGGAGAATTTGTTAATGTTTCAACCGACAATATCGTTAGGATCAACCACCGTATCTTGAAGGTATTATCTGTTTTGAAGTGTGAAGTTTTGTCACAATTTTTCTTTAAGATGCATATCAAAATATAGAAAAAAAAAAAGATATTTAAACCACCTTATGCGTTGACAATTATGCAACGTAGAACTATTAAACATGATAAGAAATATATATATATATATATATATATATATATAAATTAAATTAATATTATAAACTTTAAAGTAAATACAAAATCTTTTAAAATATACAACGGCTTGATAAATATTAGCGTTATTTCTTTCTTAAAACTATTACAACTTTTAAATTAAATTATTGCATTTATGTTGAAAAGAGAGATAAACATTTTAGAATATATAATGAATAAAAAGATGTTATAAAAAGATATTCTGACAGCTTTGTGTGAGTTCATCTTCCTTTTCCCAATGTAAGAGGTTTAAATTTAAGACTTTCACATGTTCATTTAAAAATATATTTAATGCTAAAAATTAATTTAATGAATAAATTTAATAGCCATGTAACCGTAATAAAAAATAAATTTTATAAAAATACATGGAGGTTCAATCAGAAGGAAGTAAGAGTATGTAATGTGTAGAAATTCTTTTGTAAAATGAATGCAGTTTTTGTGGACCTGCTGAGAATTAAAATTCAATAAAAGATCTTTGAATTAGAATGCCACATCTCTCCATAGAAATATTCATTCTACCTACTCTAATAATTGTTTTGACAAAAAATAAATATACAACTTGTTACTTTTTTTTTTTTTTACAAGGAGTAGTTTTGCAAAACCAAAGAACATTTTCTCTTGTTTTTATCAAACAATTTATAACTTTTAAAAAAGTTGTAGATGGATACAGGTCTATAGATAAGTCATATGATCCTAAGACCGAATTTTGAAGCATTAACTTTTTCTATAAACTAAAATTTTGATCAAGTTTGTGCATTAGGTTTTACTATTTATCATATTAATATTTAATTTAATAAAAAATTCATCATTTAAAAAGTAAATAATTAATAATTTATGTATTTAAAAAATATATTACAACATTATAGTTAAAATCGATATATAATTGTGAAATTATATTTAGATTTTAAGTATTAAAACAATTTCTAACTTATACTAATGAAATAGGTATATGTTTATCTATATAAATACTACATAAACTACTGATATATATATATATATATATATATATATATATATATATATATATATATATATATATATATATACCAATAAAATATATTATATAACAATGTATTCAAAAATTAAAAATATTTTTCTAATTTTATTTACCTACTAATAAATATACACACTAATATAAACTAATTATTTTAAACTCAATATACAATATAATAAAGAAAAATAATAAAGATTTATAATTTTATATTTTTTATAATTTAAAATTTATTTCCACTAAAATTTTCATATCTTATAGGAAAACTTAGTCATCAAGTAATCAAATAAATCCTTATGTTTTTATGTATACATATATGGCAATATATTACATTATTTTCTTAAGAAAACCAACCAATAATTTTTTTTTATATATAATGAATATAGATAAATAAAATTCTAGTTGAACTTAGATTATACATCATTAATAAGTTTAACTGGTCTATATATGTAAAATGTTTAACTTATAAATTAAAATTTTCAATTAACATAACCAATATATAAGGTAGAAGATTTAGCTTATATGTTGAATATTGAATAATAACATCCATATTTGATATTTGATATGTTCAAGTCATACTATAAATCAGAGAGAAGAATCTTATGTTTAAATTATTTACTTTTCTTAAAGAAAATCTAGGGTATTAACTTGTATGAATCCATGATACCGTAGAGAATAGGGTGTGTATATTATATGTTTCTCTTTTTCATGGAAATAAAATAATAGAAAACCTAGTTGTGATAACAATATTGAAGTAAGCACAATAATAAACATTGAGTTAATAGTGAATATTTTCAATTCCTAATTAATGTTTATAATAGAGTTTATAGAAGATAGAGGATTGATAAAAGTTCTATTTATAGAAGACAAAAATTACATGTCACTAATGTTAGTAATGTTGCTTCATCTTCTAGAATATAATAGAAAGAAATTATTTATAAGTTATCGAGGTAGACAAAAATATGAGTAGAGACGAATAGGAGGACTTATCTCTCACTTATCTATATATATTTTCTTTTTTATTCTCTATCATGTAACATAAAAAAGAAAAAAAAATAAGAAGGTTTTTTTTTTTTTTGCCTCACTAAAATTAAACCTATTGGGTTCAAAAGTATAAAATTGAAATGTAAGAAAAAAAGGAAGAAACTACTTAGTTATAGAAGACTATATACACAAATGACATACATGTATTATTATGTATTGTAAAAAGTTTAGCATGACTTCATATATAAGAACAAAAAATTCATCAAAACAAATAAGATTATGAATAAACATCGTGTGAAAGTTTATAAAAGGTAGACAATCTAGTCATTAGATGTGCTAGATAATAATAATAAAGTGTTTTAGTTAGCTAGATGATAGACCATTATATAATTTTAATACTGACACATTTTAGTATATGATTTTTGTGCTCTTCATAAAATGATTAAGATTTTAAAGTTAAAAGATTACAATTCTCTATCTTAAACTCTAAACAATAAAAGAACTCATGCTTCTTTATTCTTAAACAAATGTATGATTTTCCAAGGTAAAAAAGCTCTTGACCAATTAGAAACAAAAATAAATAGAAACAAAGTTCCAATAAAAGGAATCCACGGACCATATTCTTCTCCAATATAAGTTTTGCTCACGTCTCGAATGAATTCAAGAACATATTCAAATAAATTCTGACCGAAAGTGGGAATGGTTTGCAGATTTAGAATAACTAGAATGGCTGAAACCAATAAGATAGCAATTACAACCCAAGAAGTAATAAGTACTTGGACATGTACTAGGAAACCCCCTATTTGCCAATAGAAATGTTGACCTTCAAACAATGTTTGAATTTTAATCTTATCAAATACTCTATAAATACATATGCATAGCATTATTTAAGTTGGTATGAAAGAGTGAATTTTTTTAATGTAATAAATTGAAGTTAGTTTGGTTATGGTTAACTAGTTTTATTATAAGTATAGTTAAAATTTAAATACTAAACTAGAAAATGGTGCAATTTAGCTTTTAAAAAAAGTTCATTTATTTTATAACAATTTAGTTTAGTGTAGTATTAACTAATCTTAATTTCAATCTATTTGAACGACTAGAATCCCAATTATTTGTTTCACAATACTTACATTTTTTGTTTATAGCTTAATCTTTTAGTCATTTTATCTCAACTTTATACTAGTTGACTATAAGGATATTGTCTACATACAAAAATAAGAACAACATTATCTCTAAAGTTATTACGTTTTGAACCTTTTATCTCTCCAACTGTACTAAAGATATATCAAATGAGATAAACAAACTTTTTTGTTGGTTTTACCATCATCTCTCCTCATCAAGTGTAAATTGATAGTTGAAGCTCAAGTTTGTATGTTTAAACCTTTTCAGTGTCATTTAACTCCTTTAGATGATCCAATCCATAGCTAGGAGACTTCACTTCAATTTGAGTTTTCTTTTTGTTTTTCTCTAGATTTTTACACATTATAGTCATTTGAGTTTTATTAATGTGGTATCTCTACTTATGAAATATCTAAATTATCTAGGTTTCAACCTCCACAACTTATATCTTTACATTCCTTCAACATATCCAATGAAGGTACAATTATTTATTCATGCTTCCAATTTATCATTCTTAAGATGTGCAAATGTTGATGAAGCCAACATCTTAAAATTAGCATAAACCATTGCATTCCACTTCACATCTACATGAGAGTTTTAAAATTTAAAGCAAATGATGGATACCTATCTATCCAATACATGACAATATTTTTAGCTTCACCCTAAAAGGATTAACCTATATCTTACTCCTTCAAAATAGTTATATTTATCCTTTAATGAAGACCATTTTGTTGAGGTGTATTAGAAATCGTTTTATGCATCTTTTTCTTTTTTCCTTATATAATACAAAATTCAATTCATTGTTAAGTGTAAGCACTTTAAGTTTGGTTTCCTACTAATTCTTGATTACTTATGCCATTGCTTAAATACGTGAAAAGCTTATGTCCTACTTTTCAATATATAAATCCATACTCTTGTTCAGTAATCATTTGTGATATTAAGGAAATAAAACTTTTCACTCAAAGTCTAAGCTTGTGTTAGATTCCAAGATTTGCATGAACATATTCGAACAATATATTATATTATTATACATATATGTACCAACTTCAAGCTAACCTATGAGACTTTCCTAATATGCATTGATAAAAAAACTCCAACTTCTCTATATTATTTTCTCTTAACATGTTTTGATTACACAACTCCACCATCTGGAATGTAAAAACTATTCCCTGTCAACCCTCAATAATTATAGATGGTCCTTTTAAATTATTTTTAGTACAATTTTCAATCTTAGTTATCAAATCCAATATATTAAACTTACTATAATAGACAACAATTTTTTTTTTTAAGTTCTAAAGGATACCTCACATCTTACAATAACATCTCTTGGTTGCAAAACATTTTCATTCTGATAAACTTCATACCCTACACTTCTTTTAGTTTTAAAGGATCAAATACCTATTTTATATGACACATGTGGTAAGTGTAACCTAAGTTTGTGACCAACTCATGTATATATAAAAATGAGGTTACCAACACTTTAGCAGACTCGTAATTATCATATGTAACTACAACATTTGCATATTCTCTTTGAAAACGGAAATTCCTTTACCTTTCATTTCTTTCCTTTTACATGTAATCTTTCTTGTAGTGACGTCTCTTATGAAAATTGTAACACACTGATACCTCTTTTCTACCATATTGTTTGATGAATGTTTGGACTTCTTCCTTCTTGTTCCCCTTGTTTTATTATTCTTTGACATTGAGACAATTAAACTTGGCCCATTTTCATATGTCTTATAACCTTGAAACTTTTAAAACCCTAACGATAAGATGTCTTTAAAATGCTCAAACATCTAGTGCAAAACATTAAGAAACAATAAAACCTGATCTCTATCTAACATCATCTAAATGTTTTCAAGACCATCAGAAATCTTATTAAAACATATTAGTTGGTCCACCATTGTGCTTTGCTATGTCCTTCTAAAATAATATAACTACTATTTCAAACAAAGTCTATGTGCAAAAGATTTTGTCATATGCAATGATTCAAGTTTCTTCCACATTATTGATTCAATACTCTTCTCTTTTGCAACTTTCCTAAATGCCTTATCTCCAAGACATATAATTATATCACTTATGGGTTTGTTGATCATGTAAATTTTCTTCTTCTGAGAAAAAAATGTTCACATGTTCATCTACCCCCTTTGTCATTGCAATACATCCTTGTTGTATCAAGATAACTTTCATCTTGATTTTCTATAATTTGAAGTCATTCTCATCAGAGAATTTCTCAATATAAAACTTGGTGGTCATGTCTTGAAAAGAAACACAAGAACACAAGAAAGAGCTGAGCCCTTGAGCTATTGAAGATTCTATACACAAAGAACATATACTGTACAATGTTCTTCAGATAGTTTAACATGATATAGTACTGATACAATAGAAAAAATGTTTAAACAATTAAAATAAACATCATCTAGGAGTTCACATAGAGGTATATAATTTAACTATTAGGTGTGTTCTACTATAACGACAAACACACAGTAACTAAATAGACATGTTATAATCCATTTTTAATGCTACTAAACCCATTCTAATAAACAATCTTCTATACTCATGATCAAATGACCATGACTTTAGAGAACCAAAACATCACAAAATCATTGTTATTCGACAACATTGATTTTATATGTTGAGGTGGATATATATACAAGGTCTATCTCCCTCTAGTTTTAGTAAATGAAGACAATTCTCTTCTAACATATCATACTTTACCATTACCAAGTTCACATTGTTGTCACCTTTGTAAATAAAATTATCTATCAAATCAATATAAGTTCCATCTTCTTCAAACAGGTAGAAATTACATATCACTTGTTGACACTCATTTGTAAGATTTGTTAATATGATGATTTTTTTAAAATAATAAATAGACACAAAATTGAATTTAAAATGGAGAAAAGAATTAAGATTAAATATTTTATATTGGCACAAAATATAACTTATCTAAAATTTACTTTCTAGATCCTTCTTCTTTTTTTAATTGATTTACTTTCTTTTACCTAAGTTATTTTACAAGCAATATAAAAACTACAAATAATTGTTAGATAAATAAAACTGACTATTATTCTTTAACCTAAAAATCTTTTCCAACCTACTAGAATCGTGCCATTAGGTTAACCTTGTCGCTTCCATGGAAAAACAATAATATATAGTTTAATGCTAAAGAAAATACATTCATTTTGACACAATAATAATAAATATCTTAGGATAGAAAAAAAAAATTATAACAGTATTATATTATAATTAATATTAATTGAGATTTGGTGGCATTTGTTTTGTATGAGAAGTGAATGAAGAAAGCAAAGAAAGAGGCCTGGTTAAGTTTTAAAGGTGTGAAGCCTAGTGCTATTGGTACCACACCACACTTTCATTCATTTCATTACCATCACCGTTTTGCAATTCTCATCCTCCTCCAAGTGTGTTTCTTCTCTCTTTCTCTACAATTTTTATATATATTTATATATATATATATATGTGTATATATATATATATATATATATCTCACACACATATACACACATGACACAGCACAAACACAGGTCTCACATAACACCAAATCTCATCACCATCATCATCATCATCGTGGTCACAATCATCATCATCGCTCTCCCTCGATCTGTGAATTGTTAATCCGTTTCGGATAAACGAAATTCAATCGACCAGGTCGGATCCTAAGGGAATGAGAGCGTGGTTAGTGGATGAATCTTGTAGAGTCTGAACGGGAAAATGCCTGCGTTACCGAACGGGAATCACCAATTCTGTGCGAATGGATTCTGGTCGAAGAATCGAGACGATGTTGGCTACAATCAACTCCTCAAGGTACTGGATCCAATTTTTATTTTATTTTATTTTTATGTTAATGTTCTTTTTAATTGGTTTCGAGGTTTTTGTTTGTTTTGTTAATTGGTGCTGGATCACTGTTTTGATATTGGTTGAGTTGTGAGTGTGGTGTTGTTAATGGGGAATGGCTAGACCGTGTATTGGATCTTGCGGGCGAAACATTTCGGTGATTGAATTTATTTTTTTGGGGTTGGGATGTGTTATGACTGTTGGATGCAATTGTTTTGTTTTTTCTGATTCGGTTGTTGGTGTTTGACGAGTGGAAATTTGTTTTGATTCTTTATTCACATCACTGTGTGTGAGCGTCTCTTTGCTTTGTGGAGGTATATAAAAAAATTAAAATGATGTTATGTTACTTGTGTTTGATGTTTCGAGTTGAGCAATATTCTAATATGTGCCACTTTGTAAACATGCATTGGCTTGGCCGTGGTTGAGATTCCTGATACTTTTTAAACTGATGAAATGACGTATGAATGAGTGTACGCAATCACTGAAATTGTGGGAACAAAGGGAGGAAGCAATGAGTGTCCACTAGAACTAGATACTCTTGTTTTGATAATTTCTTTTAACTTATTCATCGGAGAAGGTAGAAAGAATTGAGTTTCTTACACAAGTTCATTTGTACTTATGAGAGGAACTCAATTTTACTTTCTTGTTTTTTCTTAACAGAAATTCTCATGGAGAAATTTATTCAAACACGACCTTAATTAAAGAGGGAATTTGGCCTGAGGATTTTTTGTGCATGTTATCAGTTTTATTTTCTTTATTTTATTTTAGGGTTAAATTGCAATTTGTAATGATCTGGATGTGTTTTTGCTTTCTTGTGATGTAGTTTTGGTGTGAGCTGTCACCGCAAGCTCGGCTGGAGCTCTTGAGGATAGACAAGCAAACCCTTTTTGAGCATGCACGAAAAAATATGTACTGCTCCAGGTGCAATGGGTTACTTCTTGAAGGATTTCTACAGATTATTACATATGGGAAATCTTTGCAGCAAGAGGGAGCAGTCGTTCATTTTCCTTGTAGCAGAGCTGGAGGTTTGAAAAATCAAAACAATGGTGGATCATCCATCTGTAATGTGGTCCAGGATGAAATCCAAGATCCAAGTGTCCATCCTTGGGGTGGTTTGACCACAACGCGTGAGGGTGCACTAACACTCCTGGACTGCTACTTGTATTCAAAGTCTCTGAAAGGACTGCAAATTGTAAGTGTTGTTACTTTGTATTTTGTTCTCATGCAGTCCTTTTCCCTATCTGGTAGATTAACTTTTCTTCATTAGGTATTTGATGGAGCACGGGCTAGGGAGCGGGAAAGAGAACTTCTTTATCCGGACGCGTGTGGTGGGGGCGGCCGTGGTTGGATAAGCCAAGGAATTGTGAGTTATGGTAGAGGGCATGGGACAAGGGAAACATGTGCCTTGCACACTGCCAGACTCTCATGTGATACACTAGTGGATTTTTGGGCAGCACTAGGAGATGAGACAAGGCAATCTCTTCTAAGGATGAAGGAAGAGGATTTTATCGAGAGACTAATGTACAGGTGTTTTTGTTTACTCCTCATTCTGTGTTAGACTTAGATAAGTGATAGCTTGTTATCAGTGGATTAATAGTAAAAATTCTTGTATTAGAGGTAGTGATACAGTTGGAAGTGAGATACAAGTGATGAAAATATGATACATGCATCAGAAAGGGCTTAAATATCCTGAACATGGCATCTTCATCACAATCAAATATTGTGTTCGCCCGAAAATTCGGGGAAGAAATTCTTGCCATTGGTACGCAATTGATTTGTAACGGATTAGCTGTCTGCTAGATGTTAAAAGGTTGAATTGTGAAACACTATCCCAGACATGGAGTTGAGTTAGGATAGATTAGAAGCTTAGATCAAATTGGTCCTCGAGCTCACCATCAAGGGGGCAGCCAGTGGCTGGATCAGTGTTTCATTAGTTATCTAAGCCTGTCTCCATTTGAAGGTTTTGTCCTGAATCTTGATTAGGACAGATTAGTCAATAGACAATTGTAAAATGAAGCCATTACCGCCAATGATTATAGTGCAAGCTAGAATTTTGAGCTTGACTTCAAGAACTCTCAATGAAGAATGATTTAGATTGTTTTAAGGAAAGCCATCATTTATGATATAACTGAAGGTATTCAGTTGGATTCTAGGGATTTTCTGGACTGTATAAATGAGTGATTGGGTAAGAAATGTGACTTTGTTAAACACTTACAAATCTAGAAAAGTATTAAGTAAACTCTAGTGGGTTAGGTGAGGAAACCTTGACCTTAAAATCAAGGGGGATTAATTGGGGATTGATTCTTTAGAATATATTGGAGCTTGGATGACAAAATATGCTTGTAATATTCCTCTAGTTTTAGTACAAGTTGACGTGTAGGCCAGGATAGTGTGTCATCTAACAGCCTTTTTGCACCGTCTCTCTTGTATGTCTAAACTTCCTACTCTTCCTGAATTCTTATAATTCTAACCAACTTTTCATCATGATGTTAGTGTTTCTATGACCAATCAGTTCGGAATTCATGCCTTTCTTCCATTGTTCCTCATACCTAAGTTGACTACGTGCATACGAATGAGTGGATTTCTTTTTTTCCTAATAACCTGTCTTCGACATCCATAATTTAATCAGAATATTAATAATTCCTTAGAAAACTTGTCACCTCATGGGTTCTTCATGCTATTAGACTTAGAAAAAAATAAAATTTTTATTCTTGAGTGAGCTCTTTCCCATCTGTTCTCTCATACTAATTAAAATACATATTAGCAATGCTTCCTTAATCCTGGATTGAGTTTATTTTAAGCTATTTATGATGCATGCTTTAGGGCTTTGTCTGTGTAGCAAGTCATATATTAGATTTGACTAAAAGGTTACTCTCTGTCTGGCAGGTTTGATAGCAAGAGATTTTGCAGAGATTGTAGAAGAAATGTTATTCGAGAATTTAAGGAACTAAAAGAATTGAAGCGCATGCGAAGAGAACCTCGATGCACTAACTGGTTTTGTGTTGCTGATACTGCTTTTCAGTACGAGGTGAGACTTCTATATTTATGTGTCGTGAATTCTGTTATATTTGGGATTTCAATGAGAGTTTATACCGACATTCTTTTGAAAATGTTAGTTTTCAAGTTATTTGAGGGCTAAACTCAATACATTTGTTCTTGTCAGGTATCTGATGACTCAATTCAAGCTGATTGGCGCCAGACATTTGCTGATACTGTGGGATTGTATCATCACTTTGAGTGGGCTGTGGGGACAACTGAAGGAAAATCTGACATTTTGGAATTTGAAAATGTTGGAATGAATGGATGTGTACAAGTTAGTGGCCTAGATCTTGGTGGTTTGAGTGCATGCTTCATCACCCTCCGAGCATGGAAGCTAGATGGACGCTGTACTGAACATTCTGTTAAAGCTCATGCCTTAAAGGGTCAAAGGTGTGTACATTGCAGGCTTATTGTTGGGGATGGCTATGTTACAATTACAAAAGGGGAAAGTATTAGAAGATTTTTTGAACATGCCGAAGAGGCAGAAGAAGAAGAGGTAATTAAGGATTCACTAGGGAAGCTCATTTTAAAATCATGTATGAGGGATTGTGTCAAAGTTCATTTGTTAATTATGCAACATTTGTCTCTAGGATGACGATCTCATTGATGAAGATGGAAACGAGCTTGATGGAGAATGCTCCCGACCCCAAAAACATGCAAAGAGTCCTGAACTTGCTCGAGAATTTCTTCTAGATGCCGCTACTGTTATATTTAAAGAGCAGGCATGTTTTGCTTTATTGTTGCTGCTTAATAGTCTGTCTTGATTTCTCCTGCTTGTGATATCTTTATATTAATTACTTAAGGATAATATGGTGTTTTTAGTCGTCTGGCACATAATAGTATGATTGGTGCAGGGAGGTGGGGGGAATTAGAAGTCAATATGACAAATGAATGAAATGTCTGTATTGGTGGAGTAATAGGATGGTGTTAAGTGTGTTTAACTTACTATTGGACTCTTATCTTTTTGTCTCCATAACGTGGAAAAAAAGTTAATGCTTTCCATACACAATGTTTTCTTTTCTTCTTAATTTTATGGTCTGATATTTTAGCTTAAGTAACAAACGTATATAGTGACAGAAAATTTGAGTATTCACTAGTTAATGTTCCGGAGATTTTCTTCTATAACTCCCGGTAGAAGTGGAGAATTGTGGAATAGTGAACGTTGAAGTCCCATTGATTTTGCTTTGCTGTGCATAAGTATTGTTTGGCTAAATTTCCCATGGAGATAATTTGGTACCCCAACTCTAAATATAGAAAATGAACTTGCCATTTAATGAGATAAATGTTTAGATTAATTAATTACAACGAAAGGATGTGTGGTAGGGTTTTGAGGGATCTTGGGTTTAAAATCTGTGATGGCAATGCTTGAAATTTAGCAGTCTACCCGAGAAGGCTATTTGGAACTGTGAAAGTATATTCTTTGGTTGTTTGGATTATTTTGCAATTTGCGGTGACTTTGGTTGTCAAACATGTGCTGTATGTGTGTGTTTCTGTCTATCTTGTTTAATTGCTAACCAGGGCTTATCCTTTCAGGTTGAAAAGGCTTTCAGAGAAGGAACAGCACGTCAAAATGCACACAGCATATTCGTTTGTCTTGCTTTGAAACTGCTGGAAGAACGAGTTCATGTAGCATGCAAAGAAATCATTACATTAGAAAAACAGGTCTTAATTATTATGCTTTTATTAGGAACAGGCTTTGATAAACTGAACTACATTTTGAGATTTTTACTTCCAAAATCGTAAACACACAATATCTTTGCAGATGAAACTTCTTGAAGAAGAAGAAAAGGAAAAACGTGAAGAAGAAGAACGAAAGGAGAGGAAAAGGACAAAAGACAGGGAGAAAAAACTTAGGAGAAAGGAAAGACTTAAAGGAAAGGAGAAAGATCCAGAAAGGAAGTATTCTGAATCAATTGATGTTCCTGGATCTCCTGAACTCTCAAAGGAAGAATTGTCTCCTGCTGCTGATGTAGAGCAAAATAATTCTATTATAGGCAGTAATTCACTCATTGTAACAGGGGATGATTATCCTAAAATCCAAGATGAAGACTTCACTCGAGAGGGTAGTAATTTGAGAGTACAAGACTGCTCTTACGATGACTGTGAGGGCGACATTGAAAATGTGCAACACCACTCTTACGATGATTGTGATGGAGATATTGCAACTGCACAAGACAGGAATGATACTTCTACCGTTGAGCAATCAAAGTTTTATTGTCAAAGACTTAGATATAGGAAAGAATTTCGACTGGATCCGACAACAAAGTGGTCTGACAGACGCTCTAATACAGTTGTTTCAGAAAATGGTGTGGTGGTTGGAAGATCAGAGCCAGTACACTGTGAAGATAATTTTGGGATGCATTTCAGAGGAGTCAATGGATTGAACAGGCAATCTAGAATAAGTGCTGCAAAATCCAATGGTCGAAATATTGGCCATAAGTGTAGTGAGAGGTTTTATAGTTCCAACAGCTGGGTGAACGACAGATATGATTTTCATTCATGCAGTTGTAATAATAGAATGAATAGGGTTAGTTGGGAGACAAAACTTGTTAGTAAGTCTGAATCCACAGTAGATTCATCTAAGCAATTTTACCGTGGTAGCAAGTATAATCATGTAGACTTCATGTCCGAGAGTAATGGAAGAACCAAAAGCAGGGTCATCTCTGGGAACTATTCTAGTAGGGATTTGCCTCACTCAAAGAAAGTTTGGGAGCCTATGGAGTCCCACAAGAAGTATGCTCGTAGTAATTCAGACTCTAATGTTACTCTGGGGTCCACAGGTCAAGTATTTCAGTTCGATATGGTAAGGTCATCTATCGATGAAATTGGTGGTACAGGTGAAGTTGATTATGTGGATTGTAGTTTGAAAAGAAGCGGAGTGGATGAAGGCTATCAGAATGATCTTGATGCTGAAGCTGGAGGATCTTGCAGTTCCACCGAAATTACGTCTGAGGAACCTGGAACATCTCTGATGGGTGGGTCTTCTTTGAATAATTCTTCTGATCCCAATCAAGGTAGCACTTCTAGTTCTGATAACTGTTCATCATGCCTAAGTGAGGGTGATAACAATACCACCTCTTCAAACCGTGAGAATACAGAATCCTCAACATCTGATTCAGAAGATGCCAGCCAACAATATGAAGTAAGAGAAAGTTCAACCTGCATTGACAATGGATTGTCTGGTTCTCATGAAGCTGGAATGGAGAAAATTCATAATGCAAATGATGAGGGCTTGACCAGCATGTCAGCATTTGGTCCATCCTTGGATGCAGCAAGAGGTGATGTATTGGGGAATCCTGTGGTTAGAATGGCCCATAATTTTGATAATTGTTTTTCCCCTCTTAATGTGTGTTCTCAATCTCAAAGCATGCTCCCTCCAGTGCCAAACCAAAACATACAATTTCCAGTGTTTCAGACTCCTTCGGCAGTGGGCTATTACCATCACAATCCAGTTTCATGGCCAGCTGCTCCCACAAATGGGTTGGTGCCTATCCCGCACCCAAACCCCTACTTATATAGTGGCCCTTTTGGATACGGCTTAAACGAAGATCCAAGATTCTGCTTGCAATATGGTGGCTTACAGCAACCAACACCCTTATTTAACCCTGTTTCTGTTCCAGTTTATCAGGCAGTTGCCAGAGCTAAAGGCTTAAATAATGAGGAAGCGGCGATTCGAATGTCTAAGCCAACATCGATGATGCAAGAACATCTTAATCTATCTGCAGTGGGAAGGGTTTCACAAAAAGCAGCAATGAATGGTAATTCTGGTAACTCACAAGACACTGGTTTCTCCCTGTTTCATTTTGGTGGCCCTGCAGACCTTTCAAGTAGTCATAAATTGGCTAATGCATCTTCAAATGACGGCGACAATGTAGGAGATTTCAACACAAAGAGTTGTGTAGATCAAGTTCACAATGAAAACGAGACGACTGTGATGGAGGAGTACAACTTGTTTGCGGCAAGTAAATCCTTGAGGTTTTCAATTTTCTAAAAGGAAATTTGAACTACAAGAAGGTGGCCGTTGAGGAATTCACTGAACAATAAGCTTCCTTCAGCAACTTCTTTTTAGCCCATAGTTTTATTAGTCGATTGTTACCAAATTTGTGCTTTTCTTTGATGTAGAGAAAGATTGCGAGTGCTGGTTTCTTCAAGGGTTTTTTCGCCCTTGCTTGAGATCACAAAATTTCCCCTTCCCCAAATACCTTTCAACCAAACCTGCTTCATAATGGAAGCTGTAATGGGAATTTTGAGTGGACATCATGAATGTTGATTCGACTTTGTTAAATGCTCTTTCTGTATCATCTTTGCTTTTATATTTTAAACTTTCCCCTCTTTTAACTATCTATTGGACGGATCATGTTTTCTAAATCATCTTTTTAAATTTTACAAATTATTTTTAACTAACCCAGAAAAATTTATCCTACACTATACATCTCATTGTAAATGGCTATAAAATCGACTCTTTTTTTTTTTTTTTCATCCAGAAGCTCTTTCACTTGAACATAATCAACACTTGAACACTATACATCTCTACATCTTCACCTTTTTACTCTTTACAAACTTTTTTTTTTTATAATTTAGTCAAGGAAGAGAGTGAAAAAAATTGTGATCATGTAAGAAAATGTTAATAATGCACTCTTCTATTAATCAAAGTGTAGTAAAAATCCCATTTTCTTTTCACAAATCTAACTTTATATATAGTGATTGTCTCTATGACAATGTTTATGCAAATTTAATGGCATATTCTCCATTAGCAACATTGAGCTCATCAACAACACTATTTCTTATATCGTCATAGTCACTTCCAATGAGGAGACATTTCATCGCAGTTCTTGCGAAACTTGACGCAAACCACAACACCAAAGAGATAAAGGGTGAAAAGTAGTTCAGAAGAACGCAAATCCACCAAGTAAAATTAGTTTTAAGCACACGTCAACACCGATCTATGTTATATCACCACTTCCGTCTTATGCAACTCAACGGTATCGTGGTCAATCAGCCAAAAGGCACCACATTAATACGTTCTAGAAAAAAGATGGACCTAATAAAGCATTTTAAAAACAATGGGACAAATTAAAACCACATCAATAATAGTAGTGGAACAAATTACTATCATACTAAATTCATATAAAAAACAACATAGAAAGTAATCACGCCATGAAAATTTGAGCATGCACATATCACTTATTTCTAATTTTTCGCCTTTTTTCAAAGAAAAAAATTTAAGTTTAAAATGTTCATTGTTTAAATCTTTAAGTATCTCTTTTAGACTAGGTTGAAGGATCCTGAACGTCTTAGCTAGTGATGCCACGTGATAAAGGATTGTTCTTTCTCTGACAAATCTTTACTTATATGTGTGCTATGATTGTCTTTTAGACATTGATATAAGATATTCCCTTCAAACCCTAATGAGCATTTTCCGAAAATAACATTTAATCATTGATAAAAAAATAATTCTGACATTATCAATTACAAAATATCCTCTATTAATATTGATTGACAACTCAAATTTGCTTAAACTAGAAATGAAAAACAGTAGCATCAATAAAAAGAAAATCAACATTGACTAAAATATATTTTACCATCATTAGTGGAGCTATATTGGTAAATAAAAACTTTGATAACATGAACTAAGAAATATATTTTATCACGAAACATTTTAAATTTTAAATCATTAAAGTTCTTTTTTTTTTTTTATGAAAACGCAGGCTACAATGTGCCAAAAAGAAATTATGGAGATGAAAGTAAAACAATTGCTTTTGTTTTAAGAATGGTGGAAAATCATTAAGATAGCTAGGAGGGAAGCAATCATCATTCGTATACACAAACTGGGTTGGAGACTTTCCTGATTCCAATCATTGCGCACCTCACTCACTCTCTCTCACTCTCTAATCCCTCTCAAACATCAGTTTCAGCTCCCTGTGACTTTTTTAGCTTAGCTACAAGAACCCACATGTTGGCAAGTTCATTTTCCAGGTATGCTTCTCTTTGCTTTGATTCTTCAATCGTCCTTTGAAGCTCGGCTTCTTTATGATCCCTCTCTAAAAGAGCAGCTTCGTATGAAAGTTCCCTTTCTTTACTTAACTCCAGTTCTCTCTTTATAACAGAGTTTAATCCACCACCCTGATCATTTCTTCTAACATGACTTTCTCTTTTTACACTTCGGACTGTTCCACTTCCACTATTTCTACGTTGGGCAGCAGAGTTCTTCAATACAGCCTGCTCACCCAATAATCTCTCATTCTGGTTCATTAGTTTCGCAACTTCTTCTGACAACGCCTTAAGCTCAACGGCAGCAGCAGAAGCTAGTTCTTTAGCATATGAACTCTCTTCTGCCAGTTTCTGATTCCCAGCTTCTAGCTGTTCTTTTAATTCTGTTAGTTCCGCCAACTTCTGCTTCAGCTCTTCTATCTCGCTTGCCTAACCAATTGTACAGTTAAGTGGAAATAATAGCTTGAGTATATCACAAATACTAAATGTAAATGTTAGTTGATTTTCATATAGTAGACGCTTCCTATCTGCCTAATTGTATTTTCTTCTCCTTCACTGTAAGGAAGTTCGAAGTGAAAATTTTAAATCAAGTCACGAGTTTAGTTTGCTCTTTGATGTTAAAATTCCTTTGGATCAGATGACTCGCAAACAAGGAAGTAGTTCCGCAAGTATAGCGGTTCAATGATAACTAAAACTGTGGGATGAATTTCATTACCAAAAACGGAAAGAGGAAAGAAAACTGAAATGGTATATAATAACTAACACACGCATATTTTGCGTGGAAGGTTTTAGGAAACCTAAACAAGATTGGGTGCTCACTACATGGTCAATATTTCCATTCAAAAACACATTTATGCTAGTTTTAAGATGCTTATGGAATGACAAATGGTTTTGGAATAAGGTTAAATTATAGTGCTAATTATCACACTCCCAGAGTGGAATGTGACACTAAGAAATCTAATGGGATTAGCCTGTCCAAACTATAATAGCACCACTCAATGTAGATCCCACAAGGAAGTAAATATATACCTGCTGTTGCAAAAGAATTTTTTCATTAGAACTGGTTATCGTGGCAGTTTCCTTTTCAAGGTAAGGTTCAAGGTAGCCTTTGGTTACAGAGAAATGTTGAGAATGATTGGATATAGGCCTTAAGTTTCTCAACTCCAGTGCATCTGCAAGCTGCTGTTTCAGAGAGCCAACTGTTTCTTGAAGGCTTTCACATTCACGGATCTGAGAATGCCAAATTTTTTGCTTAGCTAATAACACAAAAAGAAGACTGCAAGAAATTTCGTACAAATTTATATAGGCATTTTCACCTTCTGATTAAGCTGTTCTTGGATTATATGGTTATCTGCTGTTTTGACCTGAATTAGCAAAAGGTTAGGTGACGCAAGACTAATGAGAAAACAATGTATGCTCATTGTGGAAGTTACACTGCATATGCTAATACTATAATCAGAGCAACGCCTTCTTGTGTGATCAGACCATGGCTTTTACAAAAACAATTATAACAATTAACTTAATTATATCTACTTTTTGTTCTGATTTGAACAACACTAACTCTGGTTACATACCAAAAACTGATTTAAATTTATACTATCAAAAAGCTCCACAAGAAGACATATTGATGCTGAATACTTGAATTTCAATTAAAGACTAAAATATAGCAAGATTTATATATGGTCACCTCCAGTTCAAAGGATTTTTCATTTAATTGTGTCATTAGCTCGGTGAGATTCTGCAGCACAAAACAACCAGCATTGAATTGGAGAAGTAACAAGTGAAACAAAAGCAACAATGATGTCACAAGAACATACTAGCGATACCCCTGATTCATCCAACTTATCTGAGGCAATGATAGAATCAGCAATTTGCTTTTGCAGAAAATTTATTTGTTCCTTCTTAGCCTTAATTTCATCTTTTAACCTTTCCATCTCCACCTTGGCATAAATTAACCACAAAAAGATCAACTCTCAGATATACTGCCATATTAGTGAAAGCTATCATACTAGTCAAGACAAACATTGATTTTGAAATAGTAACGTACATGAATCTGATCCATTTGAGGGTTTCTTGCAGCTTCCTGAGACAATCTCTTCAAAGTGCTTGAATGAAGAGCTACTTCTTCTGACAGAATCTTTTGTTGCTCCCTCAACAGATCAATCTCATCAATTGATTTAACGCTTATCTAGAAAATAGAAGAAAACAACTAGAATAAAAAGTATATATGGCCATAGCATACAAAAACTGATCACATCTCTAGCAAGAACTTCAATAACTTAAATGTACATATCCATATTTCATCAATTTGGATTACGACAAAAAAGGGACAGGTTCCCACAAACAAAAGAAGTACTTTAAGAAAGATTCATCAAACTGGACTTAACAAATGACTACTATACTACTCTTTTAGCTAAGTCTAGCACTTGCCCAGATATGCAAAAGGATCAATAGATAAAAATCATTACAATACTAGAATCTGGCCACAAACCAAATAAACAATATTTGACAATACTCAACACTCAGGAATAGAAAATAATAATTTACTTTCTTTCTTAGTTATATAATAACATTTTAACAGAGTAAGAAGTTGGATACTAAAAATATGTGATTCTGCCTCTATATGTGCGTGTGCGCATTGCTACCAAAACTGAGATATGTTTAGGTGATTTCAAATGACTTATAAATAGCTTAATGGGTTTTGGCAAAACAAAGAGAATGTGAGATTTTTCAAATGCCTGTTCTGTTAGCATTAATTTTTTTAGATTATAACGAAAATCTCACATCAATTATTTCACCAAAATAATCAAATTCAAATGACATAGGAAATAGCATTTTTCTCAAGATGCAGAAAGAAACAATAAAAGCAGTCAAGAAAATACCAAAGGTGTCTCTTGTCCCAATACTCTATCCTCATGAATTTCTTTGTCCTCTCTTGTTGCTGATACAAAATCTACCGATGGAGAGCTTTGTGCAGGTAGAGAATGGGAATGTCTGGACTCCGCACGATTACTACTTTCTGCAAGAGGAGTAGAAGGTGTGCTAACAGATTTTGTTCCACATGATTTATCACTGGTGCCTGAAAAGGCACTTAACCCAGTATCTCGTTTCTGAATAAAAGAAAAAATAGTGAAATGCAGGAACTTGAAGAAACAGGACTTTAACATATAAGAATACAACAAAATAAATCCATCATACCACTTTGAGAAATATCAGTTGCACAAAGAACTTCCAAATGTAACAAAGAAAAGTTATATTGGTTAAATCATGATTAAAATATTTGCTAGAAAGTTAAACTCAGGTTACAAATGCATGGCTGCACAGAAGACTTAAACTCTTGCATGATTATATGCAGCCAAGAAAGTTCAGGAATGATGATTAAAATTCTCAATTGTGAAGTATAACCGATAAAATGAACTTCAAACAAATTCCTGATAAAGAAAAAAGAGCTTCCAAAATTTTAATTAGAATGAGAAAAAACAAACATGAAACTAAGGCAAAAATGATAAATTTGAGAAGACCCAATGATGATTTCACAACTAAGGGGAAACCAAAGTAAAAATGGATAGGAGAGTATTATTACCTAAAGTAAAGAAATAATAAATCTAACTGAATCTGATTTAAAACTGTTGGATATAATGACTTATTAATATTTCTATGATATCCTCATACAAACCCTAAACTATATTTAGTTAATAAATATTTGTTACAATTTTACAAATACTACTCCAACTCATTCACAATTAACAATTATATTTCCCAAATTTTTTCAAAACAAAAATCACGCACCTTAAAAATGAATTAAAAAAAGACACATTCAAACTCGTGCCAGCACTGCTCGATTTTAGGCACATATGAATCAGTGAAGTCCTGTGATGATCTCACGACTTCAGTACAAAATTAATCACCAAAGTCATCTCATCCATGAACAACTTCAACTACATGAAAAATACACTAAAGTCGTCAGGACCTCCATGACTTCAGTATTACTCAAGTTTTGAAGAATTTGCCATGACTTTAGGTCAAACAAAGATGCACCGAAGTTGTTCACATCTTGCACGACTTTACTTAATCGTAATTAATTATAATTGAATATGTCGTTGACCTTCACAACTACAGTTTCCCAAGTCAAAAGTCGTGTCATTTGTTGTCACGACTTGCTTTTGTCTGTAATTTTTTTAAAAAGTGACCCATATTCGTAATTTACAGAACGAATTGCCCCATATCCGTAAAACAACCGTATCAATTTAGGCACCCTGCCAGATATCTTTCTAGCAATACACATCTATCATACTCTAATATTGACTTTTCTTTTCATCATGTTTTATGAAGCCACTTTATAGTTCTTTATTTTCCTTTAAGAGCGCTAATTTTTCATTAGTCACAAGCTTAAAGCTTAGTAAGCGTGAGAATCAGAATATTCACCACAGATTAAGATAATTCTTTATTATTTTCTTTATTTAGTCTTTACATAGCATATATAGGTGGTTAAGTTAACATAGGAATCAAAAGACAACTTACCCGCATCTTCAACCAATTTAGTAACCCATGTTTCTTTGTCCTTTTCTCCTCCTTATAAGAATCATCAGCTGTTTCCACATTCCCCTCTAAATTAACATGCAGATCAGTGTTCTCGTCATCTGAGATTAAATCCCTTCTTTTGTATGGAAGGTATGCCAACTATAGACAGAGTTGATAATTAGAAAAATGTATATACAAGTAAAGAAGTAAGCAGCATATCGTCTTCTTATGTTAATTGTAAAACAACAATTTAAATTCTTGGTATTAGAGAAGAAAAAGTTGATAAAGCTAATCTATAAAGAGAAATACCTCTTCTTCCCCAAAAGAATGTCTTCTACGATGACCAGGACGGTTAGAAAATCTAGTTGAGTGAGATGATTTAGTGGAGACCAAAATTAACTTAGTCAAGCGTTGAATTCTTCCTAATAAAGCAGCTTTAGCATCTTCTTCTTCCTCCAATCTTGATTGCAACTTGACTTGACCATCTTCTAGCTTTATACATCACACAAGAATTGGTAACTATTTAAATTCAGAATGTTGAATTTCGTAGAATAATAATGAACTCAATATGAAGGAAGTTTACTTCAAAATAATTTCCATAGTTAATTACAGCCATTTCCAATTCCACCTATAATTATGATATCATTTAGAGCAAAAACAATTTAAAAATTAACTACCTATATTACCTTTATGATTAATATCTAGAAAATATTTATAGAAAAATCACATTCTGAAAACCATCTTTAAGCCAAAAAAAGATACCAAAAAAAAAAACAAAGTCTGATAATATAACATCATCTACCTTTTGTTTTAGGAGCACAAAGTCAACTTCACCAGTTTCTTTCGGCTGAATAGAGACAACACCCCGCTTCATTTGTTCCAATTCATCCTTTAAGCGTTGAATTTCATGCTGGTATTTCTTGATAAGTGACTTTTCATCAATTATCTGTAGACTCAATTTAACATGTAAATTAGTTAAGGGAGCAGAGATGCTACGAGATTACAGGATGTGATTCCCAGATAGAAGGATTTCATTAAAAGAAAAACATCAAATAAAAGACACTTCTAATCTTTTTAAATATTTACAGCGTATAATTCCTCAAGAAATGCCAGAGGCAGGTCAACAAAGTGAAAAGTCAAGAAAATGTTGTTTCAAAACTACATGAAATGGCTTACGACTGAATTTAAAGCGTCTCATTCCAACTAGATACTCCTTTCAACAACATAGAAAATCTTCTAAAATACCATCCCACATAAATTCTTCATGTTCAAATTACTTGCAACCAGTTTCAATTAAGCATTCTGGGATGCAGCTAAACAGGTCTAGAATGGATAAGGTTCCCTGGACATGTGCCCACAGCACAGTAGGTAATAATACAGGTAATATTCAAGTAATCCACTACTAGGGGATAGCCTAGGTAAACTTTAATATTCGACTTGACAGAAACTTAATGAAATTATTTTCCTATTCTCAAGAATAACTTCATCTTAAGGTTGGCTTTGATTCAAAGATTGACCACCACGGGGAGAGATCACACCAACAGGTTTACAAGTGGAGCGTTGCATGTGTGAGTGTTTTACTTAGTAGGCTGATTGCAGGTTTACGAGTGGAGTGTTGCATGTGTGAGTGTTTTACTTAGTAGGCTGATTGAATAGAGTGCATATTGTACTTTGCATTGTACAAAGGGAGCGTGGTAATAATACCCTGATTAGGAGCAGCATTTGTATTTTGTACTGTGCAGTTATATAGAAATAAAATTCTAAAAAAAAAAAACCTTCAATATACCGTGTTTTGAGCTGCTTGTATTTCAATGTGCTTTGCCCGGTGAGCAAACTTCAAAGTATTATGTGTCTCTTCAGCATTACTTGATGAAGGTGTTACCGTGCAAATGAGCTGTATTTTAAATGACAGTAAAATGTAAGAATAGCCATGTTTCATATTTTGTGCCACAAAAGATCAGCATAGTAATATTTATTTTAATAAAATAATCACATTTCTGAATATCTATACAAAAGTAAAGCCTTACAGATATACGTCCATGACCACTGAGAGAAGACTGAAGTAGTCTAGTCAATTTGGAGTCCCTGTAAGGTATATGACTAGGTCTGCCTTCAGTCAATTTTGAAATAACCTGCACAACGAAATTAATCACACTTCACAAAGCTATAATGAAGTGCACATTCAGGAAAACCATATATATATGTACAGGTTTTGGATGAGAAACATGTACAGAGTAAATTTGTTGAAAGGATGGGAGACAAAACAACCATGGAGGATGATATTGCTCTAGTACCATGTTGATAAGAGAGAAACTAAGAAGGAATGTAATGAATTTCGTGTCTTAGATACAGACATGAGTATTCTCATTTATAATGAAGAAGTGATACAGTAAGGAACAAAATCAATATCTAATGATGCAAAATAGTTGGTAAGATATTTCCCTATCAAATCATATCACATCTTCCTATTTAATGTAATCAAATCATATTTCTAATACATCAATGCAAAGAAGAAGTCCAAATTCTAGTAGAATATAGAAAAGGGAAGTGTATGAAGGTAACCGGACCAATGGTAAAAGAAAGAAAGGAGGATGTATGATACATCATCTGATGAACTACACACACAAGAATCCAAGCAAAAAAAGGTAAAGAAATAGGGTAAATGAAAATAGAGTAAACGCGAGAAAGATAGAAAGAGCAACATAAATAAGGGAGTAAGAGAGTGCAAAAGTACTGGTTGGGGGGCACTCATTTATTCATTCTCTCCTATGTATCTCTATCCTACCCAGCAAACCCATTTAATTCCATCATCCTTAATTACATCCCCTCCCCTTAAACCAAACAGACCATTGTTGTTGCTCCAGATTTCCTCTCCATATTTGCAATCAATCCAATCGAATCTTGAGGATATTGTTTGGGAAAACAGGATCAAATGATGCTCATGGTTGCAATCATCTTTGTCATCTAAGATTCTCATGCATTTTAGGTTGCATGCACACCTACGAACTTTGAGAAAAATTTCATGACCGTTTTCAGAAGTGAACTCCTCAGCAAACACAACAACTGCAAACATGATGATGACCTAATAGCCTAATCTTGAGAGAGTTAGTTCAAGACATGGTCTCAAATCCTTAATGTCGAGGCGATCTAGACTTCAATACTCACTTTCCTTGTTCTTCTAATGAAAACTTAAATTTCAGCATAAGTTAGGTGAGCCTATGCATTATCAATTTTCAAGTCCAACAAGGGTGTGTTAGAGATGTAATAAAAAGCCATTCAAGTATTTTCACCCAACTGCTTAAAGGGGTAGTTGATTCTAGACACGTTATCTTTAAAATTGTCAAGTTTTGGTGGATTAGATATTTAAACATATGGCTGATTTAACTTAAATTCTGATATTTTTCTATCCCCTTTCAGTACATTGTAGTCTAGTTCATGATTGACAATAACAAATGAATAACTAGACAACAACAATAAAGAAAGAAATCTAACAGATACAGAACATGCAAAATTTGGTGAAAAAACACAGGTATCTCAAATAAAACAGAGAGAATCTGATAGGACCAGCTAACAGATTTTGAGATCTCACACTTCCGAGAGTTAGAAGACTTTTATTGATGTAAGATCCTTCTCTCCTTCTCATGCCAGTTGTTTCAGCCCTTGAGCTCTCAGAACCTGCCAGATCGATGAGGTTCTGCATATATAAGTAAAATATATTTTTCAAAAGAAAAGTAAGTTACAGTAGCAAATTGTAAAGCATGAATAATAAAAAGGTTAAATATTGCAATATAACATCTCTGCAATGAGAAGGAATTGGAAAATATTTTTTAAAACACAATTCAATAATTACCAATTGAGACAGTGCTACTGCTTCTCCTTCACTATTTTCACCACATGGACTACTCTCTACAGTCTGTCACAAGACAGCCAAAAGTTAAAACAGTAAAATTATCTCTTCATAAAAACAACTCTTAACATATGAAGGAAAAGCAAATGTCAAGAATAAGGAGGATTATAAAAAGGCTTTCGAACTTGGATGAAAGATGGTCATCAAGACTTGCTCCAATGTAACTCGATCAAGTAATATGTGCAGGAACGGAATACTAATTACAGGGCTGCATTATATGCTTACATGAAAGTATGTGTCAAGATGTGAACACACACAGAACATGTATCAATCTCAATATAGCTAGGACACTATAAAAGAAATTTGATACCAATTAAATAAAAAAATTATATATTATCAACCCTTTAATGTATCACAAACTCACCAGGGAAAATATTGTATGGCTCCTGCTGCTGAGTAGGTTGAAGTTTGTGGACCCAACATGTCTGTGCTCTGTTATCAAATTAAATAACATAACTCAGCAGTGGCACACCAAGTAGTGTTATAGAGGAATCCAATTCACAAGATCATTAACAGGAAAGGTTAAACATGTTTGTTTAGGATTTACAAACCACCCATCCATAAGCCTCGTGTGTTGTATGCAGCTACTTTGTGTTAAGTGAGAATATCATATTAAAAATCGTCCATCAATATGCTTAGTATTTTAAATGCATAACAAATTTTCCAAAAGAAAACTTCCAAACAAAGTGATGGAACAGAATTTACCATGGAATATTAATAGGGAAAATTAGAGAAAAGTGTTCTGGTTACAAAGGGAAAATGCAGTAGATAGAGAGCTAGGAATAAAGATGTAGAAGAGAAATTCGTTTGCCCATTTGCAAAAACAACCCAAAACTACCCGCATTGATTGCCTACCTCTCATTTTCCCCCTCTTCCCATTAACCATCAGTCAGCCTCTAGCTTTACTTCAATGCCTCCCACACTTCTCGCCACATGAAAATTTGTTACAGCCTGTGTAAGTCTCTCTAGTGCCCTTACCCATATTTTTGTCTATGACAGAGCAATGAAAATGTGTTCTCTCTTATGGGTCTTAACAGTGATAATTCAAAAATTACATAAACTCCAAAAACTATCCACTAAAGAAACAAGCAGAAAACAAAATATGACTTCTATATATTATGCAAACCAACAAACAAACTAGAACAATTCAGAAGAAAAAATAGCTGGCATATATACCTTCTCCGGCTGCTATAAGGGACAGTGCATGAGCAGGGGAGAGTACAACCTCTTCCTTTATTCCCTCAACAAAGGTTCCCTACATTTAATCAACATGTCGAACTTAGAGGGGGAAATTTAGAGAAAGAGAGAACAGAATCTTTCTAGAGAGAATATGCTGCAGCTAAATGTTTCTCATTTGCTCTTATAATCAAAGTAGCACAAACAACATTGAAAAAGAAAACTTCAACGACCAACAATTATTTATAAGATCAAGAGAAACCTTTCCTGGAATTCATTACTGCATGCACTACTAAATCAGAAAGATACAGTGATATGGTATCCCTCTAATATCAAGGAGAGATATAGAGAGGGAGAGAGACGATAAGATATTTAGAGAGTATTTAAGGAATGCTATATTATTCAGTAAAATGTAGTGCACAAGTAATGCAAGACATCCATATACATAGGTTCTTAACTTAATGGACTATTTCCTATGCTACTATTAATTAAGTGCAACTTCCTGAACACTAATACCAATGAGTACTAAATGCATCATGTGCAGCATGGACATACTATTTTCTATGTGAATTAACAGAACATGTAAATGTCACAAGGTCTCTTTCAAAATACTCCAGTTTTGTATTTTGCATAACTTCTACTAAGCATTTTAATAGCCATATGATTGACTAGTCTTAATATTATGATGATTCATGTTAGAAAGTAGATTTTAAGTTTAACTCAACCTCTAGCTTGTAAAATAAAGTTTGCATCCACTTATATACAATAATTTGGCAATATTTCAAGTTGATGTGGAACCTACAACACACTCGCTCATGCTGAGAAATGAACACCTCGAGCACGAGAGTAGATATTCATAGGTGGTCAAATAGTGACCCATAGCAAGTAGCATGATAGAACCTTGTTAGTATAGGCCCTAATAACATCTAACTCAACCTTTTAACTTCCCCCTCAGATTCGAGTAGGGTAATAATGTCTCCTTCTCTCACGGATTCTTTCACTCTCCTCATGATGTGAGGATCTTAATCATCCAAAAACTTCACTTTCCAATAATTAGCAACAAGAGTATGCTTCACATGAGACTCCATCCTCATATAGATGAGGAGTGAAGAAAGTAGATTCGGGTCTTAAAAAGTGTACCTACTTATATATCATAATTTAATCATATATCTAGTCGATGTGGGATCTCCAACACATCCTCTCATGCCAAGGACGGTACATCTTGAGTGTGGGACCAAACACTTGTAGGTGGTCTGATAACGGCTCGATGGCAAGAGATACAATAAGTCTGACAAACTTTGCTAAGATATACTTTGGTATCATATTAAGAAGTGAACTTCACATCTAACTCAACCTCACAAAATTTTGGTTACTTCATTTCTTCCAAATATAGAGAAGATATGGACAACTTCTGACTCAACAATTATGCTCATTACTATTTTAGTCCCTAAACCTTTATCTACCATGAATATACAACTTTTATGGCAGTTCATGGAAGAAAAACAAAAATCTGTCACACAATATGATAGACAACACTGCAGACAAATATGTAAGCATACAATGTAAATTGAAAAAATAAAACAGAAAAAAATTGCCAAACATATTAAGAAAAGTTAATAACATAAAGATAACAAATTAGAAATATATTATATCAATGAGATTCATCAATGTGCTTAATAAAGTAAGCATAAAGTCTCATAACAACACTAAAAAGAAAGATACAAGCTACAAAGCTGAAATGTCAAGACATGACATAATAATAAGTTAAGATCTGCTCCTTCTCCTCCCCATCCTCCCGGTAATGATGATGTTTGGAGATGATTACCAAAGTTTAAATCAAATTCCATAACGTAAGTTTATTGAAATTCTTTAGTAACAAACAATCAAAAAAAGAATATCAGTGTCTAATCACTGAAGTTATGCAAGGGAATGATATGACAACAAAACAAACCACCGATATTCAATGCACAGTGAAACACTTATCTACCCGCCTAATGCCCATGATGCTATATAGAATCCATCTACATAACAAATTGATGTCACTGCCACAATTTGAAGTCACTGATTCACATGAATGGACCCTAACTCATTTATGGTTAATATACTTGATTATAAAAATTTTGGACTAGAGATCACAAACAATCAATCAAAGGAAATCAAAATAACCTAATCCATCCTTTAATCTCAATTAGTTATCAAGAATAAAGACAGGATATGTTAAAATTAGGTAAGAAAAAAATAAAATCAGCACCTGAGCATCCTCTCTGATTCTTAAGTTCTGTCCAGCTGGATTTAATAAATCATTAACCACCTGAAATCAAACCAAAGCTTTAGGGGTAGAAGTAACATTTCATTAAATTTCATTTTATGCACAGCACAGAATAAAATAACTAAGTTTGAGGAAGTCAATATCAACATGAAGACAAGCAAGAAGATAGAGAACAAGAAGCAGCCTACCTCATTGTAGATCTCCAGATATGAAACTCGAAGAAGAAACTCTCTGTTTGGAGTCTGGTGAAAGGATCATCCGATTTATAATGTATAGAATAAGAAGCACAATAAACAGAAGCAACAGAAAACTGGCATTCAACATACCTCTTGGATAATGCTAAAAGCATCCTTCACAGCAAGAGGTATAATTCCCGGAGATCTTTGATCACCCTGGGAAAATACGAGTTTATAAGCATATTGGGTGCTTTTAGGACATACTTTGGTACAACATCGGCATTTAAGTTTTAGAACAAATTTCTATCTTGTGCATCATTTGATGAACAATGGACGGCACAAGCAAAATAATGTAAAATACCATAATTCACTTGTTTTCTTTTAATACAATTTATACTATTGTTCAATATTATAAAATAGTATATTATTATATATTTAATTATTCATTATAAAATAATATAGCATTACATATTTTAAGTAGTAATACAGAGCTGTTTTATGTTTGTTGATCAATTATCATATATAATAGAGGAGTGAGAGTGAGGGAGAGAATGCATAATTTTTTCTTTTAAGGATCTAGCACTTGGAGCAAAAGGTTGCCCCTTTTTTACAGAATAACAAAAAGTTTTTGTTCTGTCATCTCCAACGCCTGTTGTCTTGTCCCAAAACTCTTAAAATTCAAAGGTTAATCAAGTACTTTTAGGTTTGTCTTTTTGTGTAAATCAAATGGACCCAGAGTTATACACTGTATCCCAAATTCCTATCTTACTAAGTGCTATCATCGTGTAACACAATAGCCAATAAGATCAATCAAATTATTTATTCTTATTTCAAAAGATAAAAATTAAATTATATCCAAAATTGTATTGTGATATATTATTAAGAGGCTACGAAGGAATACAAAAAACTTATCTTGGTTTTAACTTTTAAGTGTACTATGATGTTACCAGTCTAATTGTAACGTACATATACTAGTTGTACTACACTAGAGACTGATGAGATTATTAATGCAAGCACTAGTGATGATGATGCGTGCTTACCACAGACAATCACCATTGTAAATTATGTCTGTTATATAGTCATAGTGATATGGGATTTAAGTGGGAAAGAGGGTGAAAGTTCCCGCAATTAATATTGGTCATCATCAATTTCTATACACCATATGCAAATACCTTGCCATGGAAAGGCCATATAGAAATAAGCATATAAATAAATTTATTATACATTTCTTTTTTTTATTTTGGTAGAGACCACATGTATCCTCCACTGGAAACAATTCCAGATAGTGGTTTTACCTGACTCAGTTAGGATTTCTCCAATGCAAAATATATTTGATCTCTACCAATAAAAGATCAAAAAGATGAGGGAAGAAAACTTTTGAAGTGTGATCTTACATGCATTGTATGAGTCTTCCCACTACTTGTTACACCATATGCAAATATTGTACCTGCAACAAAATCGAAGAATGGTTCAATTGTAAGTTACTCAATAAGCCAATATGCAATTGAAAAATTCTAGTTCCTTGGAGACATAAGTCACTATGCGTGATTGCTTTTAATTGAAATGACCAACTTAAAGAAGAAAGAACCACTATAAAGAGGTTGTCATACAAATGAAATTGCATGTGTATCACCCATAGGGGGAATGCTCCATGGTCCAAATGATCAAGTTACCTCACTTTCTTTCTGCATTGATCGTGTGAAGGTCCAAGCCAACTGGTTATTGTATGCAACGACAACAATATGTGAAACCAGTTGCTAAGATCTTGAATCTCAAACCTCTAGAGGTTACATCATGATCTGGCCTACCTCCCTAAGCAAGCATTTGAGCAGTTCGCAATCTTATTTTATCAACAATCATAAGGTAAGTGAACAGTTGAAGCCAGAAAATATATGGCTTCTACACATATTGATCAAATTCTTATGGATGGCAATTCTTAGTAAACTTTTGTCAATGGTCCATCAAGTGTCAATACCATTGACACAGTTCCAAAGTCAAAATATCAAACTTGATTTTTAAAGAGCATTAGTATCAAACAAACAGCTGATTGCAAATATCAAACTAAACAAATCAAATTATAGACTCTAAATTAGTTGACATAACAGTGTTTAGTGTTATTCTACAGCATACATTCGCAAACTAATCTGCATAACAAGGATAATTTGATCATAGCAAGACCATATTTATAGTTTAATCTAGCCAATCAAATAGAAGCAATAGGTTCAATCTGCCAATTACCATTGATGCCCTCCATAGCACCACTAATAATATGTTGAGCAGCAACATCATAGACCTGCCTAGTTGTAGTTGTGGGACCAAAGACACTATCTACAAGTAACAGGAAAAACTTAAATAAATACATAGGATTGACATATGAAATAAAGAGAGGGAGAGAAAGATAATTTCCCAAGAAAAAATCCATATGATAAATTATTTTATTTGCAAAAATTGTACAATATCATGATATTTAGAATCTTTTCTCAGAGGATCATGAGAGGTTTATTATATCATTAACCTTCAAATTACGTCAACTATTCTTACTTGAAATTAACAAAACCAAAAGTGGGTCAGTTAGAAATAAAGTAGGGAATCAGTTTCTCAATTCCATGACTACTATGGTCAGGTGGTTCCCACTGCTAAGTCCTCAGTTGGACTCATTTTCTTATTTCAGGATACTTCTAAGGAAGAAAATCCTCAAGTGACACTATTTTAAGACCCTACGATCAAAATAAAAGATCTAAAAGAGAAAAATAATGGATAGGTGCCTTTGTTTTTCATTAGGAAGTCAGATTAAGATGATTCAGGCTTGTTGTGCAGTCCCCCCTTCTCTTTCTAACGTCTTTTGATAATTCCAGAAAGGATAACACGGGATTAAGCTTAGGTAACAGTTTCTTTGGTTGGGCGACAAATATAAAGGAAGGTTAGGGCAAGTTTGGTTTTTCTGTTTAAAAAAACAATTTTGCTTTTCGTTAGAAAAAATCTACTTGTTTCCCACATTCAATAATTAGTACAAAAATAAAGAAGAGTAGGAATCAGTGAAACTGCAATAGATTTTGGAAGAATTGACGTAGAGCATATTTATTTCTCATGTTTTTCCTTGCCTCTCCGGTATTGCTTCATTTGATCATCACCATATCATTGCAGTCACAGTAGTCAGGTCCCCATCATTTCTAGGAAATGTATTTATCTAGGATACAGCAGAAGGCTTCTGAATTTGAGTCCTTTATGAGTTTATTGATCCCCCAACCAATATCGCACATCTCAAGACCTAGAAGAAAGAAAGAAAAAATCTCTTTCTTGACATACCCTTTAGAAGCCCAACTCCTTAGATCAAGTCCTTTATTCAGCAGGCACTCGACAAGATAAATGCTAAAGTTATGTTACAGACTACCATGTGTCTGATTTTAGTAAAAGTCTCGAAAGAAATAGCAATAAAAAACAATATTTATTGGAAAAATGGGAAGATCTCCCTTTGAGACTCCAGATATTTTAAGAGGTCTGGTCTACTCCTCACAGCTTTCTATTTCTAAGAAGTCCCGTGACAGTATTCCATTATTCCCTTTCTATAAAGTAAATGGCTACAGTTCATAACAGAAAAATACCCCAAAATGGGCCCTTCCAGCTGAAGCCCAACTACTTCCTTTTAAAATACACTTGCTTGATCCCAGGTTTGCAATCAAATGTCTTGTTCTAATTCGAAAAAGTGGAAAATATTTACTACATTGCCTAACAGCATGCTAAATTTGGAGGCTTGCTTGGGAGCATATACTGATAATTGGGCATGTGATGTGTCCTGAAAAATTGTCATTTCCTAATCATTAATTTCGGATGTCTCAGTAGTACAAGCTCACTGTACTTTGGTACCTGTCGTTAATAACCAAAGCTTAGAATGTTAATGTATCATATATTTTATCTGCTTAGCCTTTCTTTGGTGTTCAATACACAGATTCTTCCCAGGAGTTCCCATCATACATTTCGAAAGGAATTGGAGAGCTATTGTGTATGACTAGTTGTTTTGCTTATGTATAGTGTCTTGCTTTCCTATTAGTTTTGCCATACGATGAGTCTCATCCTTCCTCTCTTAATACTAATATTCCTTTCTTTCTTCTTATAAAAGTTTATTCCTCTTATCCCAAAAAAGATACTAATACTTCTAGCTTTGGTTTCATCAATTAAACCAACGTGTCCGCAATAACCTCACCATTCATTCCTGCTACCACCTTCAAAAGCTTATATTCTAGAAAATAAATCGAAGAGAAGTTGAATACCAAATGATGTACAATATTTTCAACTTCCCAAATTACAAACACATAACATTATAATTTCACAGTCCATACCAATCAAACGAGAGAAAACAACAAAAATCATATTCATGAACGTCAAATTTGCATATATTTACCGTAAGCATACGCTAGGGACGGGTTATACTCGTTCCGCACCACGGTTTCTCCATCAGCATACCACGCTATCTCCTCTCCCTGACGAATTTCCCTGGGACTAACACTCCACAAACAAACCACAATCAAGCTAAAACCCAAACAAACTCAAAACCACGACGCACAACTCCGAAACGCAAACACTTACTTCAGAGGACGAAACCGCACCGTAACGGTCACATTCTCCTTCGCGTCCGAAGGCACGCTCTCGGAAAACGAATACGGCGTCTTGCTCCGAGCGGAAGAAGACGCCGGCGAGCTCAGACCATCCACGGAAGTTTCTAGAAACTGTTTTGAAGACGACGTCGTTGAAGACGTCGGCGAATTACCAGCTCTGGAGCCGCTCAATCGTAATCCCTTGGACTTCGCGCTTCGTTTCGACGCCATCGCTATAACTCCAAGCCACAATTCACAAACTGCGCAAAAACAAGAAGTTAGCTCAATGAAAGCATTGATTTCATTCTAATTTGTAAGGAGAGCAGAAAACGCAGAAACGATAAAGAAAAAAATAGGAGAATTAGTGAATTACTTCAAGCTGTTGTCAGTTACAGTCAGAAGACGAAGACGCAGCAGAAAATCCAGAGAAACGATTTCGCGGAATTCTCGAAAGAGAGAGAAAATCAGAAGCGCATTGATCGGAGACGGATCCGAGAGGGGAATAAATAGGAAAAGTGCTCTGAAGGAATTCAGAGAGTGGAGAACAAAAAATCGAGCATCAACTTCTTAAACAAAAGGAAAGAGAGAGAGAGTGTGTGAAACGGTGAGTTTTATTTAAGAATGGGTTAAGCTACATTAGTCTTGGCTTGGAAGTGATGAAGCGAAAAGGGCATTGACATTGGGTTAAGGTTGGGAGGTAGGATAGGAAGTCAACGTCAAAGATGGATTATAAGAAATGGTTCTTTTTCTGTGACAGATAGGAAATGAGTGTTTAGTAGCCGATAGTGTGGTGGCGAACTTGCAGCACAATAGAAAGTGGGAACTGGAAATATGAGACTGGTGGGGCTTTGTTTTGTCTGGGTTCTATGTAGAAAATGATGGGGCTTTTCTTTTTTTCTAATGGTACATAGAACGTGTGGGTCGAGACATATGTTTACTAATAATTAATTAATTAACTAACTCAGTTCCTTAAATTTCTCATAATTAAGTCAACTAAAATGGAGAAAAAAAATATATGTATATATATTACACACATAAACTTACATGAAATTCCAAAAAAACATATAGTTTCATTTAAATTTTTATTAGATTCAAGTAGTGACGATAAGAAATTACTACTTACCAATTTTAGTGATTAAAAATATATCTAAAGATCAATTGTGACATTTCACTTAGTAGAAAATTTCTAATAAACAAAACATTACATTTTACAATAAAATAGAATGAATGACAGAAAGTATATTAGGATTAACCATTACAATTATCCAAAATATACTCGAATAGAAATATCCTGGGAACATAACAATGTCATAAACACATCTTAAGACATAAAACAGTTTGGCAGAAGATTGTTCAATGGAGCAAAGAAATATATAAGACAAGTTTTTCAAAAGATGCTCTAAAGTAACTAGTATGCCTAATTTAAAGAGCATATCTCCATTATCTTAACGATTACCAAGGGCTCCCTCATCTCTCCACACCAAAATTGGTGATCATTGCAAAAAGAAAACACCACAAGAAAACAGAGCACAAACAGTAAAAGGGTAAGCTAGTGAAAAGAATTTTTAACTAAGCAAGTTACAAAGCATAAATAACATGTGATAGAAAACAATAGATGACCCTTTAACTCAATTATCTTAATACATATAATGAGATCGGATTCACTAGAAAATTGCACTTTTGGTGGTCTCTACTGCTCTGTAGAGCCATTGTCAATGGATCTCACCCTACCACGCACAAGGTTAATCCATGATCATCTAAAACCATTATCCTGCTAGAGACTAGGACTTCATACTACTCTCACCACATGAACCAGTCTACTCTATGTGGGTCTGACTGACGGATCCATTAGAGTGTCGAAATGTAACCTTACTTAAATCCTTAAATCATTACATACACTACTTTATCACCAAAGGAATTTTTCAATGAAATTCCCACATATTCCACATTTTATCTCATGATAATTCATCATCCCAAGTTAAAACACATCGTATACAGTTCAACACATACATGGATAATTACATACATCATGCTTTTAAAAGGAATTCAACCAACCACAAATTTAGAAGACCTCGCTCAAGTGGCAGGGTTCACTCACTCAAGCTAGAACCTTCTCCCCTAAGTGAGACCTCAAACAGAAAGCACAGTGCACCTCTGTGAGTTCTCGCTTAAGCTAGACTTTCTCGCTTGGCGAGAATTCTCGCTTAAGTGACAACTCACGCACCAACAAATGGGAGTTTTCTACTATTCTTACTTGGGCTAGAGGTTTCTCGCCTGTGCGAGAACAACAAATACTCACTTTCTCGACAAATACTCACTTTCTCGTGCATGCAACAACAGACATTGATACCAAACAACACACAACTCATTTCTATGCGAGCACAAACATCAAACAAGCATTTAAAACATTAATCAGGACCAAAAATAGGCAAGGTAATTCAAAAGTTTTACAAACTCTGACTTCCCTTACCTCAAAACAGATATTGCTCTAGACGGGAAGAAAGTCCTAGGTGGAGATGAGCACCACAACCCCAATACAGCTTAAGAAACTGAAATCCAAGGGCACATGGAGACAAAAAGTGAGCTTCTAAACAAGAACAACGAGGAACCATAGCTCCAGAATAGGAGAACAGAAATAAAACGAAGGTTGGAAATCACTTACATGAAGGAGTGATATGTTCAGTTTGATTAGTGGAGTATGTTGCAGAGATCCCAGTTTTCGCCTCTGTTTCACAAAATGGTTGTAATTGAGTTAGAGGGGGAGAAAAAAAGTGGCTTAGAGTAGGAGAGTTGGGAGAAAAGTGGAGTGGAAAAGGGAGGATTTTTGTAAAAAGTGGACAAGTGAGCTGGCTTGTCTTTTTTATTGAAGTGACCATTTAAAATTTAAAAAAAAAATTATTTTTACTTCAATTTTCTAATTAAAGATTAATTTAAATATCAATTATACTTATAATCTTATTGATTTTTTTAACTAAAATATTGATAATTAATATTAGTAATTAAGTTAGAAATCAATTCATAATAAAAATATTGATCAATTCTAATTTTTTGAAATTATTTTAATTAGCAATAATTTTTAAATTTTAAATTGATATCTAAATTAGTGACTATTTTGTCACTAAAAATTGTCATTATATAAAAAAATTGTCGTGAATAGTTTTTAAAAGAGAAAATTAACTCTTTAACTTGATTAATTTAGTAGTTAAGGTTCATCTATATCAATAAAATATATATATATATATATATATATATATATATATATATATATATATATATATATATATCAGTCAAACAAAGAGATTTTTTAATATGTTTTTTTGTTCTCTCAAATTTAAAATTATATTTTAGTTTCATAATTTAGAAATAACTTATTGTATTAATCACAATTGATGTCACTAGAAATTTAGATAATGTGGGTAAAGATGATTTAAAAAATATGATCTGTAGTAGTGGTTTTGAAGTCCAAATTTTCGATTCACAACCTAGTAATAAAATAAAATATAATGTGCATTGGATCTCTAAATTCCCGTTCAAATACTACTATATTATCTGCAAAAGGATGGTATGAAGTAACAATGTTTTAGAAATGTATAATATCCCTAAATTTAAAACAATGTTTGTTCTCATATATACAGTAAGTTTGGATTTCAAAATTAATTCAGTCAAATCACGTCTTGTTTTATATTGTAGCCGGAATCTTCATTTACATTAAAGGGAACGACAAAACATAAATGAAGTGTTGTCCGTTTAGATATAATAGATGCTAAACGAGTCTTTCCATATAAATATTTTAGGTGTCCTGTAGAACCAGTGGCGGACCTTAAAAGGATGGAGGGCATGGCACCCTCAACTTTTAATTTTTTTAAAAAGTATATGTTATTTTTCTAAAAACAAATTTTAAATTTTTTATATAAAATTTTATTTCTTTTATAAAATATAATATTTAATGTTAATAAATAATTAAATATAATGAGAGTAATAAATTGTGTTGAAATTATTTTTTTCTCTGTCATTATCTTTTAAGTTTTTTATATATTATATTCATCTTCTAGCATAATTTTTTGTTTTTGAGAAAAAATAAATAAAAGGTTACACACGAATGTATTATTTATGCTCTCAATTCAGTTTTCTTCCATTTAAAAGAAAAAAAAAAGTAACTCTTTGTTGTCTAGCGATAATAATTAGTTTGATATTTTTAGTATTTTTCTTTGCATTTTATGAATTTTTTGTATATATTTTTTTTAATATAGAAGAAAAATTATGTCCTATATATTTGTTCATAATATTTTTTAATATATATTCTTCTTTTAGTAATTACTCTCTCAATTTTTGATTAAATTTTGATAAATTATATTTTATTTATTTTTTAAATAGGTATTTTGATGAAGAATAAAATAATACATTCATTTCTTTTTAAGCATAATAATAAGGATCCAATTGTTGAATCGGATAAATGCTTACTTAAGATTCAAAGAACTATAGGTAGGAAGTTTCAATGTTAATTCTTTAAAACTTATTTAAAACGAATATGTTCTCAAATATGGAAATATCCAATGAGAATAAAAGATCAAATTATAGTAATAGTGTGTTCTTTTGGAGGTGATATAAGGTGATGTGAGGAGATGATCAGAGGGATGAACTGAAAATTCAATCTCATGTGACATTAGAAGGTGACACAATTGTATTTACCAAATTATCCTTCATTATTTAATTTTTGTTACATGTGATTTAGGGGTTAAAATCAATACACGCAGTGATTTTAGTTCACTTTCTTAATTCTATGTTAATGGTAATAATAATTTATTATGGTTATAATAAAAAATTATTACTTCTAAAATTACTATTAAAAAGAAAAAAAAGTTTTTATGTTAATTAATTATTTTTCACCTTATATATTAAATTTATTTTTATACAAAATATATTGTATTATTAATTTTTTATAAATATTTTTTATATTTTCAATCATTCAATAAATTTTATAAAAGAATTTTAAATTATTTGTATATAATTTTATATTACCTATAACAATAGGACATTTTGGTAATCTAACTTTTTTTCTATTAAAAGTTTTTAATATATCACATCAGTCGATCCAGTCACAAACTTTCACATACTTCACTCTCTAATCCACTCTAAAATCACATATGAATCACTTAAAAGAAACAACATTAACTTCACCCTCTAATCCTTTCGATATCTTCCTCTTCCTCTCCCTCTAATCCTTCTTCTCAAAAGAACATAACCTAAAACTTATTTAAAATGAGTTTCATATCAAATATAATTTCAAAACTATTATTTTTCTAAAGAGAAACATACAAAGAGAATTTAATAATAAATTATATATACTCTTGTTATATAAGTGATATGATTAAATATATAAATTGAGTATATTGTTTTCAGTATATTTTATTCTATCAAAATAAAATTTGAGCCAGTTTATATATGCAAATGTTAGAAAAGTACTTTTCAAAAACAAGCATCCTTACCTAGTGTTCAAAAAATACTTTGCAAATTCCAAATATTAATACAATCATCCTTACCTAGTGTTCAAAAAGTACTTTTCAAAAACAAACATCACATGCCTCCTTAATACCATTCCAAATTGAGGACGAATTAAATAACATATATTTATGTTACTTAGACTTAAAAAATGGAATACGCACGAGTTCAGTCCAAATTATTTTGTCTTAAGCAAACTCTCAAGCTTAATGTAACAAATAAGTTCTATTTTTCAGCTAAATATTATAGTAACCTGCAAACCATTGGCGGACCTTCTACGTGACATAAGGGAGTGATGAATATTAAATGAGGGCAAAAATTTGAACTCATCACACACCCACACTTATCCTTTTGCACTCCTGGGCAAAATTGAACAATTTCAAAACTTTATTCTGAGGTCTTTTATTCCATATTTTCAGTGGATTAAAGAAATGAATACCAATGGAAACAGATCAATCTTCTAGAAATCATGTTGTCATGCACAAACAAATGGATAAAATTCTATTTTTCACACATGAGTTAATCTTTTGAGTTTACAAGATAATCAAATATGAAAGAGAAACACTC
>Ga0214544_1002265_pt1 | contig 40592 bp, 21 predicted proteins | sample CNSS3metaG_FD_160074 | JGI IMG/M metagenome (GOLD analysis project Ga0214544, IMG submission 160074) | Root nodule microbial communities from cowpea collected in UCLA plant growth center, Los Angeles, California, USA - CNSS3 | ecosystem: Host-associated > Plants > Roots > Nodule | place: USA...
GACACCACTTTAACCCCAAAACCTTAAGGCAATGTTGTTATGGGTCTTTATTCTTATATGGTGTTTAACTTTGTCTTTTCTATCCAATGTGGGACTTTTTGACTCACACTTGGACTATTCCCAACATCTCCCCTCAAGGGTGAGTCCCTTGTTGTTTTTTTTTTCCTTTTTCATATGGTATATTTTCCTTTAGATGTATGAGTGACCCCTTTGGTTATGGTTATGCGGTCAGTCACATCGGTGACCCCCTTTTTTGTTATGGTTATGCGGTCAGTCACTCCGAACCATCGGCTCTGATACCACTGATAGGTTATATTTTTTTCATATATGTTATGGTTATAGACATGGGCATTGGGAGATTGTGATTCCATATGGTTATATGACATTAGTCTTACACATATAAGACCTTAGACACCACTTTTACACCAAAACCTTAAGGCAATGTTGTTATGGGCCTTTATTCTTATATAGTGTTTAACTTTGTCTTTTCTATCCAATGTGGGACTTTGACTCACACTTGGACTATTCCCAACAAACCCGAAGTAGGCAAAAAATGTTTTTCAATCTCTAACAGCTTTTTCAACGTGTTATATTCAAATAATCCAAACTTTTCAACAAACGGTTTGGTTTGTTCAGTTTCAAACATTTCGATTATATACTCTCCCATAAAATAAATAAAATCGTTAAAATGGGTAAGCTAATCCAATCAATATGATCTATATTGATTATTTAGAAAGGTAATTCAATTTGGTTCACTTATTAACAAGTCAAAAAATCTGTCCGATCCACCATAGGTTAGTGGGTCAAACAAATTGACTCACTGACTTACTTAATTAAAAAAAATATATATATAATTTTTTTTTTCATCTAAAAAAACTAAATTATAATTATGATTAAAATCTTAAAAAAACTTTAATAGAATCGTAATACAATAAAAAAGATTTTAAACTCAAAATACAAACTAAAATTACAAAAATATAAATTATCAATTTGTTGACTAAAAAAAATAATTTAAGCCCGACCTAAATGTAAAGCTCAATATAATAAAAATACTTGTATGATCCTATATTTATGGGTTGCTTACCAACTCGACTCATCATGGATTCAATCCGAATAAATCGGATTCTAGGTGAGCCGGATAAAAAATTAATTCATATTGAAATTTGTAAAAAAAATTCAACCCAACCCAAACTCTTGACAAGTCAGATTGACTTACGGGTTCTAATCCATTTTTGAACTTTGTACAAAAGTGACTTGTGAGATTATAATAATTTTAGATTTTCAAATTTCCTACGTAACATAACTCTTTAAACAAATTTTTTTTTTAAAAGAAATAAATTAAATAAATGTTTTTCAAATTAATTGATAAAACCTGTTTACTTTAAAAAAAAAATTGTGTATAAACTAGTTTCAAGTTACAAGAAAATGTTTTACCACTTTTTATTTAATTTCTGTTCTCCGTGTATAATTTGAAAGGAATTATGAAGATGATAGGCGATGGAAAAAGATAAGTTTTACCGATGAAATCGATGATGAGACGACCATCAGAGCAGCGTCCTGTGACATGGTGAAAGAAGGTTTCACCGTAAGGAGGGAAGAAACAGTGGTTGGAAAGCGGTGGTTCGGAGCTGAGATAGAGGTTGCCGGTGTCGGCGAGGGAATCACCGAAGCTGAAGATGGAAGAGTAAGAGCATAATTCTGATTTTGAAGACGCTAAACAAAAACAACTTATCACCACAAATGCTACCACTGTTATTTTCTTCATTGGAATTTTATCTTCCCCACTCATTCCCAAACATGTATTTATATAACTTAGTCACTGTTTCTCTCACCAAAATCAGGATGCGATTGAAGTAGGTCCACACCTCATCTTCAACTTAATATATTTTTTTTGTTAAAACCCAGTTTCATGAATACCAAAGTCTATAGTTTATGACTATTTGGAAATGACGTTGTTTTATAAAAAAATATACGACCTCTTTATTATATATTTACGTTCAGATAAATGTGACAGTAAAATATGTACTCAACGCATAGGTCATTTCCAGTACTTATAAAAATGTAATAGTAAAATATATGAAAAACACTTAGGCCATTCTTTAATTTAAACGGTGTTACTTATCAAAATTTATCATATTAATAAAATTTGCCTATAAAGCAGTTGATGCGACGTTGCTTATAAACTACGATAATTAAAAAAAAAGTTATGCTTTGAAACAAAACTAACGAATATGATGTTTTAAGTAATGATATGAGGTTAGTTTCATGATTTATAAAATTAAATTAATAATAATTTGAGAACCTTGATGGTGAACTTGTTAGAAATAGAAGTGTAACTTCAAATCTTATATTGGGTATATATATATATATATATATATAAAAGTTGAACAGCATATATAAAAAAGAAGATTCATTAACTTATTTAAATTAAATTCATGTTCCGTTAATATTGTCTTTATCCATTTGATTGTTTTTAAGTCAACAATTCTTTATAACATAAAATTTAACATGAAAAATAAAAATGAAAAAGTAAACGTCATTTCAATAATTTTTCTGTGTTTTGTTCTCTTGCTGCAAAGGAAGTCGTGTTTTGTTGCTAGAAGGAATGTGTTTCTTTAGGTTTTTTTTTTCTCGGTTAAACAGTAAAAGAATACCCAAAAATTGTATAGTTTAAGATTTTAATTTGTCCCATGGAATGCGTGTTTAGAATAAAAAAAAAAAAAAACTTCCAGATCTAAAATCGAATCACTTGGGTCAACTGTTTGATGCAAAACCACGTGGTTTTGTGTGTGGCAGGTGATAAAAATAATTCATTAAGATGTAGAATTTATTGCCAAGATAAACTTTAATTTTATGAAATTAATTTATGGAGTGAAACAAGGTAAAGTGAAGTGCATTTGTGAGAAAACTGCAATTCTGAAGGGTAAGTAAAAGAGGGGTGTTATGTTCTAATGCATTCTGAAGCAAGAGTAGTAGTTCTTGATCAGAAGAACACCTACAGAAATAAAATCTGAAAAAATAAATATAATTGAACTTATTTTTCATTACTGAGATTGAATGCATTCAACTGTCAAATTTAAATAAAGTTGTTTGATGAAAAATAATATTACGATTCTTATTTTTTATTTTTTGATATAATTTAGTGTGAGATATTAATTAATTTAGTGTGAGACATAAAATAAAGTAAAAAAAAATGAGAATAATTTTTCATTGTTTGACTGCAAAAAGTATGGTAAAAGAGGAACGGGGAATCTTTTGTGTGGGACAGTGGGCGCTACAATTGTTTTGCTCCAAGTCTTTCACCAAACTACTTCCGAAAGCAAATAAATTACAAAATTAAACAAAAATTTGTAGTAAGTGATCATTCTCCATCAATAACCCCATTAAGGCATATAGTTTGGGCCAATGACTAGACCTATTTCTTTTAATTTTTTTAATTTTTTTAATTTTTAATTAAATGGCGCTGATAGGATTTCGCCTCAGTATCTCTTCCTCCTTCGCGTGTTGCTCCGTAGCGTAGCTATTAGGGTAGGGTCAGTCTTTCACAGTCTAGGGTAACCTTCTCATCCCCTCCTAGTCCATAGTTTATTCCCCACACCACTTCTTCACTTAAATTCAATTGTATAACCTCCATTATTAACGATAAAGGACTATTCAATAAGGCAAAAACTTCTAACAAATTATATTTTTATTTACTGATGTGTACCAGTCAAAGTTTAATTTCTTCATTCCAATGTTTACTTGAAAATTTTAAATAGTTGTGTGATTCTTGTTTTATTTTCACCGTTAACTAAATTGTAAAAGAATATGAAAAACTTGTCTACTTTAACACAATGTTTTCTTTTTATTTTGTTTCGAGAAATATTTTTAAAATGTTACCATTTTTTTTTCTTTTTCCTGATTCACAAAAAGTACAAGTAAGAATTTCTGAAACAGTAAAATAACTTTTATAATTTTTTATAACTATTTAAAAACAAGAAAGCGTAAGAATTAATAATCAAAATAAACATTATCATTTTTCAAAAACAAACTTACGCTGTAAAAGCCGGATCACCATTTCAAAACAAAGAGGGTAAACCAATATAGTGTCTCGGGTTCATTAAAATCACAAATTTAATTTCCAATTGTACTGGTTCAACAAATTTATACCTAATAAAAATATCTTAAAAATTGGCTAAAAACTGATTTAAATCAATGAATGACTTTTTTTTTCAAATTTAAATATTATTTTATATTTTATTTTAAAAAGTAAGAGTATTAAAGATTTTTTACGGGATAAAATTATTATTTTTAAAAAAATATTATTATATATTGCTGAATTGTAAGCTTAAATATTGTCACATATTTATTTTTAATGTGTTTAAGAGTCTGTTTGTTTTTGGCTATATACTATTCAAGGAAAAGATATCTTTGATTTATTTAATGAGATTTACAGAGATATGTGAGCATGGATTTCGAAGAGAAGCTAAAACTCATCTTCTTATGGTAAAGAAGATTTTTAGAGAAAGTCCCATAATCACATACTATTTTATCGATCTATCTTTAACTTTTAATTAATGGTCTCTTTGTTATTATAATCTCTTTTACATATTTAAATTGTAAAATATATTAAATTTTTTTAATATTTACAAATTATAAATTAAATTAGTATATACATAAAATTTAATTATTTTTCATATATTAATATTACTAATAATCACAAAAATAATAATTATTTTTAATAACTAATAATAATAATATAAATTTTGTTAATAACTAATAAAATTATTATTAATAATCATAATAATAATAACATAAAAGTACTAATGTTAATTTTGAAATTAAAACAACATAAAAAATAATTAAATAATAATAATATTATTAAACCATACATAATTTAACAAAATAATATTAAAATTAATAATAGTAATAATAGTATTAATAATCATTATCTATAACAATAAACAATAATAAAGAGGATTCTCTCTTTTGTGTCCACATTTCATAATACCGATTCTATCATTTATAATATAATTATTTATTATTTTTTAAAATTAATGGTTATTTTTACCTATTTTCTATAAAATATTTTATTTTATTTTTTTTTATTCATCAACAATTAAATTTCTATTCATTTCACTTCATTTTTAATAAATATAAATTTATTTTATATATTAACTTAATAACATTACATTATTATCGTATATTTAAAAAATACGTATACACAATAGCGCTATCGCGCCTGTGTGTACGCTAGTAATAATAATAACGATAATCTCATTTAATTTTATATTAATTTTAATCATAATAAGGTTTATATAGTAATATAACACTTTTATTTATATGTATCACATCCATCAATTATACACAAACACTTGTAAATTTTATTTTCAAATTGTTTCATTTTTCTCTTACTATTCTTGTAAACACACAACGTCACTTTCTTCTCTTCATTTCTTCAAATTCATGTATTTATTGTCTCTCAAATTTATCTTCGGAAACAAACACATACTTATAAACTTATAAATATATTATTTTAAATTTGGCTTAAATACCTTTTTGGTCCTCATTTTCGTAGTGTTTGTTGCTGATGGTCCTCATTTTGACAGAATGTTTAAAATGGTCATCATTTTCGCAATTCATGTTTTATTTGGTTTTTTTTTTTGTAACGCCGTTTAAATCATTAACGGAGCATTGTACAGGTGGCACGGTTGTATTAGGGTGTGTTACGTGTATTGTACAGGTGGCTAATCAACATTCATTTTTTTAATTTAGGGTAAATTTTGTTATTAGGAAAATTTCTTCATCTTCGTCTTTCTTGAGCTCGGATTTGCAGAGGAAGCAGCTAATACTTGTCATTTCATCATTGGGTTGCAGTTGCGCTCTTCATTTCAATTTTCCAGTTAATCATCATCAACGAGGTAAATGAGTTTAGGATTTTCTGGGTTGTGTTTGCTTGTGAGTTATGGTTTTCGTAATTCTATTTTGGGGTTTATTTGTCTTTCGATTGTTGTGATGTTCTGCATGGTTTCTAAATTACCTACTGATACTGCACCAGATGCCCAAACTTATGAGAATGCACCAACTGTTGGAACTCAAACAACTTAACCACCAAGGAATGAAGTAGAGAGTCAAGCAACACCACTACCAACACCAGAAGAACCATCTCAGCAGTTTAGGATGAAATTACAGATTAGGAGGAGGCCATGATAGCAGCTACAAACGTCTTAATTATTTTTTTAGAATTTCTGATGTAGAATTCATTATTGATGTATTGCATTTTGACTTTCCTTAAACTTCATTCAGTTTCACTTTTGCCAAACATTAATGTAGTGCATTTTGAATTTTGATGAGGATGAATTAATGTTATGAATTTAACTTCTTCCAGACTTATATCAATTTAATTTTTTCCAAACTTAGATCAATATCACTTACTTCAATGTGTTCAGATTAAGATGTCATTTTGAACATGTTGGGACTAATGTCAACATAATCAAACTAATTCATTTCTTTATTTAACAATAGTAAAAAACAGATTGGACTTTAAAAGATTACACACAATAACAGTACGAATAATACAATAACAACATAAGTGAACCCTATTACTAATTGCAGCCTCAGATTTCTCTAAATCATTAATTTGCCTCATTTGTGTCATGATGATGACATCCTTTTCATCAACACTACCATTTGAAAAAGTTACAGACCACATTATTGGAACCACCACTCTATAAATCAATAAACCAAAAATTTAAACCAATTTATTATTAACAGAAAAATAAAAACAGATTGTACCCAACATTTTCTACCAATATTCTTTGGAGTTCTTGTCATCCTCAAAGTTGTCATCTCTCTGCAGTTACAACTCGAGGTTAATCCATTTCTCGTTGAACCACCAACAGTGCATGAAGATTGGGACCGTAACATACCTATATAATGGGATTGCAGGAAGAAGAAGATTGCAACAACACCAATTGAGAATGGAGGAACAAGATTGTTAAAACTCACCAACTGCCCAAACATTCCTTACCAAAATCCTAGCTCAATTATTTATCTCCAAATATCTAATTACCCCACCTGTACAGTACACGTAACACACCCTAATACAAACCGTACCACCTGTACAATGCTCCGTTAATGATTTAAACGGCGTTACAAAAAAAAAACCAAATAAAACATAAATTGCGAAAATGATGACCATTTTAAACATTCGATACAAATGAGGACCATTTTAAATATTCTGTCAAAATGAGGACCATCCACAACAAACACTATGAAAATGAGAACCAAAAAGTTATTTAAGTCTTTAAATTTTTAACATTACTTTTTATTATTTAAATTATTTTTTATCGGCTTTCAAATCATTGAAATATAAATATCAGTGCACCTTAAATAAGGAAAATAAGGAATTAAGAAATAGGAGTTTACTTACAATGGTTATATCTCCTTTGATTCGTTAACAATTCCATTGCACAACATCTCATTATAACGCAAGAAGAATTGGTGTTTACAACAGCGGGAGAGTCAATATACAAATCTGTAAACAAGTTTATTTCAACTTCATAGTTAAGGCTTTTCTCTTGAAATTATGATCTAGCAAAAATTTATTTAACAAAATACACAGATCATAACAAGGCATTATTAGCAACGAAATTTCTATTGGGGATTTGGAGGACGGCTGTTAGCAGCAGCAACACGGGATCCCCATTCCAGCAATTCTTTGCTGGTGTCATCCTTGTGCACAAAAACTTCTATAAAACATAGTGATTCTTTCTCTTCTCCACTAGCTTTTCTAATTGCTTCTGTCAGATCATCCTCTGTTCGTACCTACACTCACAACAATTTATATACGGAAATTCTGAAGTAAATAACTCTTTTTCTTGTGAAGTAATTAACAAAATCTGCATTCTAAAATCAGTTAAAGGCTTGAAACGATGTCCATTTTCAAACGGGGCCTTACTTCCTTATTTTATTATATCTAAGTTTTGAATACAGTCTGTGTACCTGTCCCATTTTGCAGTAAGGAAGGTTGCTCCAAATGTTAAAAGAGCAAGGAAGTTTATGCAATTTTACGAAATTTCAGCAGTGTAAATATAATTTATTTAAAAAATTTAGAGGGGTGAATAACCATATTTATAAAGATCAAACAATTGTGATTATTCAATTTTTATGCTAACCTTGGCAACCCAGCATTTGCCTTGTCCATTATGGATGGCTTCCACAAAACGAGTGTAGTCCCAATTCTTGATCACATTGTATGGGCCATCATGAATCTCAACTTCAATGGTATAACCTCCATTGTTAATGAGAAAAATTATGCTCTTTTGTCCGCATCGAATCATCGTTGAAATATCCTGTGCTGTTACCTGAAAACTGCCATCACCAATGCAAGCAATTACACGCTTGTCTGTTGCAGCTTGTGCATATCCAAGAGTAGCGCCAACTGACCAACCAATGGATCCATACTGCATCTGGAATTCATACCTGAAAGAAGGAATTCAGATTGACTATGTTAATTCCAATAATATAATGGTTGCGATTAGGACATTGCTCGATGCAGCCATAGTAAACGACTCTCACCCGCATTTCTCAGGCAGACGAAGCTTCTGACAGTTGAACCACGAGTCTCCGGTTTCAGCTATTACAGCAGTATCTCCGCTCAGCATGTCCTGTTCAACAGATTCAATTAATTGCCTATAAGGGAAACTTGATTGAATGCATTAATCGATTGAAACCATGCAAATAATGTTGCATATTTAGCAATGTTACGTGAATGAAATGTTAGTTTAGAATTCTAGCTCCTATTCCTGCCACAGAATTACTTGATATCAAATTAAAAGGAGCTTATTAATAGACTTACTTGAATGTGTTTGAATAGAACATTAACTCTCAGAGGTTCATCCTGCTCTCGTTTCAGAGGAATACCGGAAGGGACATAGATACGTCGGTAATTCTCCAGAGCTGTGGTGTTTGTTTTAACCTTTTTGGCCAATGCAGTTAAGAAATCAGCCATGAAAACCCAGCCAAAGGAAGGACCATTGCCAATGGTCACCCGATTAGGCTGCACTATTATGGCTTTCTCCTTCTTTATCAGCAATGAGTATCCAACGGAGCTATAGTCATTGAAGATGGGGCCAACAAAAACATAAGCATCAGCTGATTCCACTATCTCTCCACAATAGCCAGTACTGACAGCACCCCAATATGTACCAATGAAATGAGGATGATGCTCTGGTACAAGTCCCTTTCCCGAGGGCATAACAGCCATTGGATATCCACTAGCCTCTGCAAACTCCATAAAGGCCTTTTGTGCCTTCGCAACCCTTAATTTTGGTCCACCCACAATCACTGGCTTCACCGCTTTGTTCAGTAAAGCAGCGGTTGCTTCCACCGCTGCTTCTAATCCTTCTTGATTGCTTGCCCTGCATAAAAATAATAAAAAATATTCCCACCGTTAACTTATTAACTTATTGACAAATGTCGATGCAAGAACAAACATTATTCATGAATATGGTTGTCTGGAAGGAATTCGCTTCACCGCATAAATACATTTACATCTTCAATACTTTGTAGGAAAAAAGAAAAAGACTATATGCGGACCATAGGGTCATCTAATCACAATCAAATAGGATGATAAGAGACACCGAGAGTTTGGGGTTTTAACCATCTTATTTATGTCTAGAGTAAAAATTTATTTTCATTGTTTGTCTTATCCTCAATTATAAACCAGGTAAGTGGCACACAGGAACACAGGAATTCATATAACTTCAAATATTAATTAAATGATTTTTTTTTCAAAGGAATAAAAAAATATATATCATTAATTATTCTATGTCCAAATTATGTACATTATAAGACTTTACATGGAACATCTACAACTAAAATATTTGAATACAAAGAATAAAAAAGAAATACTAAAAAAGAGAAAAATATTAATTTAATAAAAATAAGAAATGTATAATCATAGTTGCGAACAGAGCAAAGGAAAAAAAAAATAAGAATATTCCAAAATGAAATAAAACGAAGAAAAAAATCTAACCAAAAATATAAATTTACTAAATAAATTATAAATATTTTAGTAATTTAAAATAAAAAATAATATAAGAATGAGTACGGTGATCAGGACAAGATACAAATATTAACGGATCTAAAATTCTAAATCAGTTGGAATAATTTAAGTTAAGTGGTGTATTTATACACTATCAATTACACATGAGTATATCATAGGATAATGACCTGCAAGTTTAAATATATATAAAATTATAAAGGAGAAAATGCAAAATTTTCAAATACTTAATAATAATTTTAACAAAATAAAAAAATGCACTTATACACTTTTATACACTCCCGTGTATATGTATACTCCATCCTGTTCTATAAAGTTGGAAGATATGGTTTTATCATTTTATAATTATCATTATTAGATATCTCCATCAATTCCATTTTCACGTTCTAATAAAAAAATAGTAGGTAAATTACATTAACATCTCACATTAGTAGGAAAAAGCAGTATAACATTATTGATATGAGTGAAGTCATCCTTATAGGTTATAAACAACTAACGAAGCAAAGCATGTAAAAAACCTTTTCTCATTCTCTGGGTACCAGTCATACTTTCTGTTACTAGGATCATAATTGGTAAGCAAAACAGAACACTACAAGAAATAACAGTTTAACGAAAATGTTCTTCTTTTTCTGTTGAAAAGTGAGTAATTAACAAAAAAGAAAAGCCAAGAAAAGCATACTTGGGTGAAAGAAAGAACGGAACAGGGTCTCTCGCAAAAGTTGGATGAGGAATTCCAGGAAGATTACAACTGATGCTGATATAAACAGGCTTGCTTTCCTTCAAAGCAGTAGAAATCGCAGTGTCAAGGAGTTCATGCGCGTCGTCCAAGTTATTCACCACTGCCTGAACAATCATAAACACTCATGCTAATCAGAGATAGTTCAATTCAATTCAAAGCCTCAAAAACCAAAACCAAAACACGCACTGTTCTCCCACCTGAAAACACGTGACGCTTTGAAAGCACCGAAGCTCTTGGGAGAAATCGGGTAACCCGATGGTGTGGTGGAGGATCCGGTTGGTGCCGTAGTCGTTCGAATTGGGTCCTCCGACGACGCAAATCACCGGCAAATTCTCGCTGTAAGCTCCGGCAATGGCGTTGAGGACGCTGAGTCCTCCGACGGTGAAGGTGACGACGCAAGCACCGACGCCCCTGGCACGCGCGTATCCGTCGGCGGCATAGCCAGCGTTGAGTTCGTTGCAGCAGCCGACGAGGTTGAGGCTTGGCTCGGCGATGAGGTGGTCGAGCAGCGTCAAGTTGAAGTCGCCGGGGACGGAGAAGACGTCCCTGACGCCTATCTCAACGAGGCGGCGAGCCAAGTGGCGGCCGAGTGTGCCGTCGAAGGAGGGGGAAGCAGAGGTGGGTTGAGCCGCTGCTCCAACTTTAGTAGCGCTTTCCATGTTTGGAGGTTTCGGTTCTGAAGTGATCGTATAATCGGTTTATGTGAGTGTGGAGCGAGCGAGGGGTTTATGATGAAGGGGTTTCTTAAACCGTGTGCCATTTGTTTGCGGGATTCAAAAACAGACAACCCTGCCACAGTTCCACACAAACCACTTTCTTTTTTGTTTTAAAATGGCATTGTCTTATGATTCATCTATAAAAAACTTATGGCAATTATATAAGCAACTTGCTATAAAATAACTTTGCCTTTTGAACAATGTCTTTTTTTGTGACACAACCACTCATAATGCTACCTAAAATAAACATTATTGTGTCACAGGGAAGACTATTCCATTCCCTGCCCTTTGATTGTGCTTTTCTTTTCTTACGTTTTCATGGGAAAACCTGAACCGAATAAGAATGACGTTTTCTTATGCACGGTGTTGTTTAATTTTCTTATTGGTTGATTTAAGGTCAATGGAAGAGAAAACCCAGCTGAGTTTGAATCAGAATATTTTTATCACGTTCTAGAATACCAATTACGAAACTCAAGGAACATTGTCTCTGTCTGCATAATTAAAAACCCATTTATATTAGAAAATCTTCTGGTAGTTTATTTTCTTTTCGTCCATATTGTACCTTTGTTTTTGGTAAAGAAGTTGGAAATTTCATCATAAACTTTACTTTTAAACAGGGTATTGAATTTGCCTCGCGCCTTTATTATCAACCAAAGCTAAAAACTTGTGGCGCATTGTTGGTCAAAGAGCGAAATCTGTCTTGCACTGATGTGACATGGATTCATCCAAAGCTAGATTGACGTTGTGACAATTAGATTAATAAAATTCTAACTTAAAAAACAATTTTTAAATAAAGGTTGAATTATTTTAACAGATTGATTTGGATATCATATCTCTTTCAATTACACTCTTAGAACATATTAGTTGTCCTAATCAGAAAATTTTTAATTTAACAAAATAATAAATTATAAAGGATTTCAGTAGTCCTTATTCACAACATAAACTTGCCCAAACCTTGTTTAAAAAATAGAATTTGACATTATTAATATTTTTTTTATTCATTCTTCAACTAAAACTTGGGCGAGGCTCAATACCATTTGTTTTTCATCTAAACATTTGTCATTTATTAGCATTCTTCATATATTTTTTTTGTTGAAATTTAACCCACATGTATTTTTATTTATATTTCTAAAGCTTTTAATATTTATAAATTTTTATATATTTTTTGCAATAAAATATATTTAATAACTTAACATATAATTTATAAATAAATGATATGAGTAAAAGTTTTTTAAAGTGTAATAATCTCCTAAATTAAGTTCAGTACAACTCAATGTAACATATGGTAAGAAGATTGTTTACAAAAGAGAGTTTTTTTTAAAGTTTTCTTGAACAAATTTTTCTCCTTTTGAATGATCTTGGTAAGAGCACTATGTTCTCCCTCTTCATAAATGCATGTGTAGGGGTCCTAACTCTTTGTGTATGCTCTCTTCCTTTCTTTCTTTATCCCTTAGTTTTTTCATTTGTAATTGATTCTCAAACACTTTAGAGAGTAATTTCATTAGTAAGAACATTTTGTATAGATTTCTTATCAAATTGCCATAGTCTTTTTAAGAGAATGTGACAAGCTTTCATACGGATTATGTCAAAAAACACTTTATCTTCATAATTTCCTATAAAGAGCTTGATCTCCACTTGTTGGTTTACATTCAAATCCCCTCCTTCCTTTACCTTGTGTTTGGATGGAGTATTTCAACAATGCTTAAAAATTGAAATGCTTTGTATTTGAATTGCTTATAATTAAATTCCATTCATTTTTTAAATAACTTGTTTGGATAAGGAAATTAAAATATTTGACATTTCAATTTCTTGTTTGAAAAAAAAATTGAATTTATTGTGAGATAAAATTTAATTTTAACCATATTTATTTTATGCTTAATTAAGTTTTGAGTTCATGATAAATTTGGAAACATGCTCGACAACCCAGATGGGTCGGCCAGACCCAACCACGCAACCAGATTGGTTAGACCCGACGACCCACCTGAGCTAGACCAACTGGGAAGCCCAGACAGGCTGGGTGGGCCGATGATCTAGAGGCCTGACGGCCCATATTGCACGATTGTGCCGTCAAGTTCGTCAATATGGCCCGGTCCAACCCGTCTAGGTCATTTGCCCAATGCTCCAGACGGGTCTGACGACCCGAATGGGCTCGACGAGCCCGACAATCCGGACGGGGCCGAATACCCGGAAAGGATCGATGACCCGGACGAGCCCGTACACCCAGACGGGCCCGAAGACCAGGACGGGTCCGACGACTAGGATGGGCATGAGGACCTAGACAGGCCTGACAACTCAGATGGGCCCAACGACTTGGACACGTCCGACGAACCGGACAGGCCCGACGACTTAGACGGTCCTGACAACTAGTACGGGCCCATTCAAACTGTTAGGTCTGTCCGGGTCATCGAGACCATCCAGATAGTCTGGCCCATACGAGTCGTCGAGCCCGTTTGGATCGTAGGGACCGTCCAGGTCGTCGTTCCCGTCCGGGTTGTCGGGCCCGTTTGGGTCGTCGGGCCTATCCGCGTTGTCCCGCACTTCTGGGTTGTCGGGCACGTTCGAGTCGTCGGGCTCTACCGGGTTGTTGAGCCCAATGATTTGGAAGGGCTAGTTTGGGTCGTTAGGCTCGTTTGGGTCGTCAGGTTCGTTCAGGTCGTCGGGCTCGTCTGGGTTGTCTGGCCCATCTAGGTCAGGCCCGTCCGGGTCATCGGGCCCGTCTGGATCATCGGGCCCATTTGGGTCGTTAGACCTTTGTGGGTCATCGGGCCTGTTTGGGTCGTTGGGCCCGTTTCGGTCGTCGGGCCTATCCGGGTTGTCGGGTACGTCCGAGTCGTCGTGTCCGTCCGGATCGTCTAGAATGTGAGGTTGAGTGAGAAGAATTTCAAATTCCACCTATTTTGAGAGTATTTGAATTTCTATTAATTTAGCTAATTGAAATCTTTCAAAAAAATGTTTGCTATTGAAATGCTTTTTAATTTCTCTATCCAAACAAAGCATTTCATTACAAAGAAATCTAAATTCTTCAAAAAAATGAATTACTTTGTTAAAATACTCTATCCAAACATTGAAGTTTGTAAAGTTTAAAATGAGATCTGATTATGAGATCTAACTTTTCTATCAACGTGTTGAAAAGGAAATTTATTACTTATGTCATATACTATGACTTTTCTAACCCAATATTAAGTTCATGGTTAATGTAAGGATAGTAGAAATCAATTTCATCTAAATATTTCAAACACAATTTCAATAATTTTTAACAACAATACATCACATCATGAGAATCAACAAAATACTCATAATTAAAGGTAGATCCTCTGACTCTATAGTTACTTGCATTCTAATCAATAAATAAAATGGATTCGAATAGAAATTATGAAACCAAAAGTGAAATAAAATAAAGAGTTAATTGACAAAAATATTAAGTTTCATCTCACAAAATCAACAAAACTCTAAATAGTAGATGACAAAATTTTAGAGCAAAATTCAAATAACGTTAATTAAAATATAAGTGCTCTATATTTTATTACCTTTTAATCCGTAAGATTATTTTTTAAATAAAATAAAGAAGAAAAATTAGACTTAGACATGAAGTCAAAAACGAAAGGTAGAAGTTAAAAACAAAAAAACATAGTTAAGAAAAAAAAATATGATTACTTATTTCTCTAAATTTTTATTTGATTTATTTTGGTCCCTTATTATTTTTTTATTCAATTTAATTCTCTAATTATTTAAAAAAATTTAATTTGATCTTTTATATTCAGTTGACATTAACGTAATAGATATATACTTATTTCTTTAAAAAATAATTTTTAAAAGTGATATCCTGATTTTCTTTTTTTACATGAAAGACTTATAATTTATTTGGTACCAAATCTCTATTTCGTTTCTTTTAAGAAAAACTTAACAAAAATCAAAGAAGACAATAAAGCTATAAAGGAAAATGAAAAATTGATTTATTTTTACATTTTCTAGTGAATCTTTTTCCTTTTTACTAAGAATTTTCTTTTGTTATGCAAATAAGACTTTTGGCATTGATATCATAAAGATCGCAATTGTAAATTTTTTGACAACTATATTAATAAAATATATGTGTACAAACAATATTTATATTATGAGAGTTACATTGAACTTGTACACTTCCTTTCAAATAAAAAGAAGATTAGTTTAAGTATTGAAATGACCAAAATTTGCATTAGACAAACACAACGAACTAAATTGAGGTTGAGAATGTGGTCCTTCTATAAAAGCTTGAGCGATTAATTTATATGCAGCTTCAGTTAAATGAATTCCATCCCATCCGATATGCTTAGAAGGATCATCACAGACATTCGTGCCTGAATAACCACACATTACTGATGTATTAAAATTGTATGAACCTCCCTTTCCACAACAGGCTTTAAGACTAATAAATCCTGCAAAGGAATCAAAGTTTAAATCACAATATTACAACTAAGAAATAATTTGTTATGATGAAGTATAAAGCTGCATAATGAAAACATTATTTAAAGCAAACATATACTGAATTGAAAATATTACCAAACTTTGTGGGATCACGATACAAAGGCAATGCAGCATTGTAGTAATCAGCATAAATAATATTAGTATGAGGATGAAGTGTTCGAAGCTTGTCCAATTCGCTTTGGAGCTCATAGTTGTAATATTCAGCAAATTCGTTTAACCATTTCAAACACCCACTTTGATCATACTGCTTCTCATCTAGGGTCTCATAAATTGTTAAATAGATTACGCTACATCCAATCGGTAAATTTCCTGGAACAATTAGCGTGCGAGCCCCTATACCAATTAACTCCTATAAAGCAAGTAAAAAGGATGTTAGGTATGCTTTGAAGCTGAAATAAAAATGTGGTGAAAATAGAATCGTAATGTTAGAAATATTAATTTGGTGACGAGATTATGAATGATTAAAGTGATAACATGTATAATTGCAGAAGAACAAATTAAAGATTTAATAAATGCAAAAAAAAAAAAAAACTTACATGGATAACTGAAGCTATTGCATTGACTACGTGTGGAACATATGTTTTAACTTCTGATATGCTCTTTTGTTGAAAGAGAAGATAATTGAAATCGTTTCCTCCAATTTCACCCATAAGAAACAATGAGTTCCGAAAAACCTCAAGACAATCTGCAAGATTAAACCTTTATTCAAAATTTTATATTTTTAGTTACATCAATTTGGGATTGCGTTGAAATTTTAGAAAATGGAGTGGCGGATCAAAATAATATAATTTTTTGTTCATTAAATTAAATTATTAGTATATTATTTCAAAAAATAATTCCTTAAACTAAACAATTGGATCATTAGTATAATGTTTTAAAATACATAAAAGAAGTAGAATGTATTTGTTCTTATCTTCACGAATAGTTTTCCTTTTATCATTTAAAATTAAATAAATTTATTATTTTATTTTCCATTTGTATAAATATTTTTTTCAAAATAATATTATAATACAATTTTTTTTCTTGTATATTCATAAAAAATGAATTTGCAAAGAACTTGTAAGATAGAAAATCATGTTAATAATTCTTAAACTAATATTTTATTATCAGGTAAGCCGATAGAGAGTTATTTTCTTCTCTTTTTTTTCAAGAAAGAAAGAAAACAAATGAGAAATCAGAAGAAAAAAATAATGAGTTTATGTCTAATTTTTTTTCTTCAAAAACAAAAAAACAAACACATGAGACAAAAAAACAAACACATGAGAATGAGAGATAAATACAATTTGTAAAAAATTAGAAAGACAATGAGAAAGAAATAAAAAATATCTTAATAAATATTTGGTTTAATCATTTTTTTTTCTTTATTTGTCCAAAAATGTTTAGTTGGTTGTCTAATATTTTTTTAGTCTCAATTTGTTGAAAATTGAAACGGTTAATAAGGATGTTTTGCTTTTATGGTACAATTAACATAATCCTAGTGTTAATTTTGATGAGAAATTTTTTGATCCGTTTAAAAAAAATTAATGAAAATAACTAAATTATATTAACTTTTTCAAAAATTGAAACCAAATTGAGACTAAAAAGTCTGGATAACCAACTTTGTTAAGATTAAAGGTTGTGTTTTATAAAAAAAATAAAAAAGTCACACAATTTAATTTCTATTAATTTCTAAAATATACTGTATATAATTTTAAAAAAATTTAAAAGATATATATAATTTAAAATAATTTCAAAATTATAAATATAATTTTAAAAAAATCAATACATATAATTTCTAAAAAATTCAAAAATATTGAGGGGCCATGCCCCTCCCTACCCTTTAAATGATCCGTCCCCGTCGATACTTGTCTTCACTTTCCGCAACCATGTCCTCATCTTTCCGTAGAATAAATAAGCATATAAAGTTCTGAAATTTTTAGTAATATATTATTTAATGTTTAATTAAATAGACCTAGCATAAATTCATAAAGGTTAGTAAGTTTAATATTAAAAATATATTAAAGAGCACGTTGCTCACCTTCTTCATAAACGCAGACCAAGAAAAATACATGCTGCTTTTAAATAAATTTGGTCTTTCTAAAATACAAATTTAAACAAGCTGAGCCAAAATATAATTTTTTTAAAAATAACTTTCACTTCATTAAAATAAATAATAAAAGAATATAAATATACGAATTCAAATTGTAAATTATCTTTTAATAAATAATATTTTTTCACTAATAATTTTATTTGATCACTTTATTTTAAAAATACTTTAATAAAATTCATTAATAATTATTAACTAATAATTATTAACCGTAGTTTGTATTCACTATTCAATACCATAATATATAATATTTTATCCGTCTGATTACCAAACAGTACTTAGATACTTAACCATTAAAGTATCATTAAATATATCCCATCTAATATTCATTACACATTTAATCTATAGATATTCGTACAAAATATCTTGTCATCCTAAATTACAAGACTCCTAAATTTTTTAACATTAAGTTGAGAGTGAATAATCATCATATTTGAGGAGATGACTAAAAAATTATAGTTAGATATATTATCTATATTAGAGTAAAATAAATCATATTAAGGGCATCTACAAATTTTACATGGCTTAAAAAGCAAAACATGACTATTTATGTACATCTTTCTTTTCTAAAACATTATAATGCATATTTAAAAAATAAAATCATATTATTTTTAAACTCCAAAAATAAATAATATCTCGTTTAACTCTGGTTCTGAACCGGACTAATCCTGAACATAACTATTTTCCTATAAATACATCTGTGATGACAAATAAAGATAGGTATGTTACATAAAAAATTGGTAGATACGAAGGGACAACAAAATTCAATCTGTATGTAGCTTTGTTGTTTTTTATTAGGAAAATTATCTTTGAATTCATCTTTTCACTCTTATTTTTTATTTTTAGTATGGATCATCGATTTTTAAAAGAAAAAATAATAAAATATTAATTAATAATTCATATTAAATCACATAAAAAAAAGTATAAAAAAAAGACAGATTTGGTTGTTTTATTAAAGACATGATGCGATGGTCCCAGGTGTTTCCTGTGAGTTGATCTGACTAATAGAACAAAAAAAATAAAGAAGGTAGCAACAGTCGTTGTGTAGAGAGAGAGAGAGAGAACGGAACGAGGAAAAGAAATGGAGAACTTGCCTGTGGAAGAATTGCAGAGAGAAGGTAGCAATTCCTTGAACCAATTCAATTGAAGTGTCAAAGAATAATTGGTTGGGACAGAAAAACCCCTCTCTTCAAAGAAGCTGGGCTCCAAAGCCGTCGCTCCACTCACAGCAAAATTGGCTCCTCCGTCGCCATTCTTATTTCCCAGATAAGCTTTCACCAATGGAAGTCCCAATGATTCAGCTGCACATAACAAACATAAAACTACCTTTATGAATTTCAATTAACTCTTACCATTTATGTTTGGACTTAAGCTACAAAACTGATTTTACAAGTTCATCACTGTCATTCACTTAAACATTATAATTCAAATACACGCATCTCACAGAAGATAACACACTAATGGATGATCTAACTAATAGATAGATCTTTTTGTATGTTTTAATTAGATTATACTTGGAATGAAAAATTAAAAGTAGGAGTGATAGAAACAGAGAAACGGAACCAATGAAATCGATGATGAGGCGGCCATCGGAGCAGCGTCCAGAGACATGGTGAAAGAAGGTTTCGCCGTAGGGAGGAAGGAAGCAGTCTTCAGAAGGGTGGTGGGAAGCGAGATACAAGTTGCCTGTGTCAGCAAGAGAATCGCCGAAACTGAAGATGGAGGTGAATGGGCATGGCGACACCGCCAATAACGGTGGCGATTCTGAATATGAAGTAGCTAGCACAAATGTTGCAGTTACCACTGCAATTGTAATCCATCGCTGTTCACAGATAGACCTCATTCGGATGCGCTTTACTCATAAAATTGTGAATATGATTGTTGTATGGACATAATCACTCACATACATTATACATATACCGACATAATCAATGAAAAGACAATCTACCAAACCATTATTTTAAAATGAAAATAGAAATATATAACATTTGTTCAAAAGTGTATTGATCTCTTAAATTTTTCTAAATTCAATGTAACAAGATTGTATTTAAAAACTTTTAACTCGCCCCTTTTAATTTTTAATTCACTAGATCTCTGTTGTTATAACAATGGAGAGGGTCAAATACTCTCCAATTATCTCATCCGTAACTTGTAAAAAGTTTGTAGAATCTAATAAGAAATACATGATTTAAAATTAATACAATGATAACATTCTAATATAAAAAAACATGAACATGATCAAACAGTATGTGATGAATTCCACACTCTCTTACTTCTTTAGTTTACACAACTCTCCTATTTGTAATTTTTCCACCATTGTTTGTTTGAGATCCAAACATTTTTCAATAAAATTGAGTTATATTCTTTGAAAGAATCATATTTAAGTTTATGGATATTCATGAGTTTTAACAAAAACTAAATTGTGTCGATCCTTTATAGGTAGTTTTAAAGTTTATTGCATAAAAGTATAATTAGGATAATTTTCAAAAGTTGTTTATAACACACTCCTGAAAAGTTAACTTGTACTAAATAGTAATATTTTAAGTTTATCAAGACTAATTAAGAGTGAAATATTTTTCCAACAGATAAACTTTTGACAGTAAAAAAAAATCTTAAGTAAATTAGAGGTGTTTTGTAATGTAATGCGATCAAAAGTTACGATTCAATCACCTTCTTATGACTCTCCCATCAAGCTAGTGTAAATTATATGACTTAATTAGCAATATTTTTTCATTTAAAATGGTGCCATGGAAATATGACCAGCTTAAAATAATGTGAAAGTGGGGGTGAAAAAGACATGAAAATATAAAAAAGCATTTTCAAAACTTTTACATAAATTGATTAGTGATTTTTTTTTCTTTTGTCTTTGTTCATCTTTCTTTCAATTGTCCATAATAATAATGTCCAATTTTGTCTCACCGCACACCTTCCTTTACCATAGAAACCAATCAATTATAAGACTTGATAACATTGTTTTATATGTATATTTTGCTTCAAGTTTTTAAGAACGTTTTGGTAGATAAATATTTGGGATGACTTAATATTAGAGACAACATTGACGTTGGTTTAAGAGATAAAAAAAATTGTTATTTGATACCCCACATAGAATAAGAATGAGTTTAAAATTTTTTTTCTTTAAAAAAAAAATTCACAAATCTATTTATTTAAGATTTTGGGTTGATAATGATATCTTCAATTTCTTAAATTGAATGTTTGAAGTTCATTGATACCAAATCTCTCTAACATTTTTTCTGAAAAAACAACAATAAAAATCAAGAAAGATACTAAAGCTATATATAAAAAAAAATAGAAATTGATTTATTTGTACATTTCCGGTCAAATGTTTTTATCAGGATGAATCAACATTTTTTTTGTTATACAGATAAAACTTTTGACATCAATATCATAAAGACCATAACTATAAGATTGATAACTATATTTATAAAAGATACATATGTGTGTGAACAATGTGTATATTATGAGAGTTACATTGAACTTGTCTCAATTTGAAACAAAACAAAAAATTTAGCTACTGAAATAATTAAAATTTGCATTAGATAAACACAACGAACTAAATTGAGGTTGAGAATATGGTCCTTTTATAAAAGTTTGAGCGATTAATTTATATGCAGCTTCAGTCAAATGAATTCCATCCCATCCAATATATTCAGACGAATTATGACAAACATTCACGCTTGGATCACCACACTTTACTAATTCATTGAAATTGTATGAACCTCCTTTTCCACAACAGGCTTTAAGACTAGTAAATCCTGCAATAAGATTCAGAGTATAACATATGTATGAAGTAATTTATTATGTTGAAGTATGAATATGCATTATAGAAACATTATTTAAAGCAACCATATACTAAATTACAATGAGAATCGAGATAATTACCAAACTTTGTGGGGTCACGATATAAAGGCAATGCAGCATTGTAATAATCACCGTAGATTATATTAGCATGAGGATGAATTGCTCGAAGCTTGTCTAATTCATTCTGAAGTGCACTGTTGTAATATTCAGCAAACTTGTTTAACCACTTCAAACACCCATTTTGGTCATACTGCTTCTTATCTAGGGTCTCATAAATAGTTAAAAAAATTACACTACATCCAATTGGTAACTTCCCTGGAACAATAAGTGTGTGAGCTCCTACACCAATTAACTCCTGTAAAGCAAAGTACAAAAGATTTTAGGTATCCTTCTTGCCATTACTTTATTCTTGAAAAAAAAAATCACCAAATTATTCTATACAAATAAAATATATCATTTTATTATCTCATGTGTGTCAAATAGAGAATCAAAGTGGTGATAACAAAATCGTAATGTTAGAAATATTAATTTGGTGATGAGATAATATGAATGATTAAAGTGATAACATATATGTAATTGCATAAAAACAAATTAAGGGTTTACTAAATGAAAAAAAATAAAAAGATAAAAAACTTACATGGATAGCTGAAGCTATTGCATTGATCACATGTGGAACATATGTTTTAACCTCTGCTATGCTCTTTTGTTGATAGAAAAGATAATTTACATCGTTTCCTCCAATTTCACCCATAAGAAATAATGAGTTCTCAAAAACTTTACGACAATCTGTAATTATTCAAAATTTGATATTGTTAGTAATATCAATTGTGTAGTTACATTGGAGTTTAAAGGAATAGATATATCCGTGTCTTCATTTTGCACAAGCATGTACTCGATCTTTTCGTTGAATATAATAGGTAAATAAAATTTTTAATTTTTTGTGATTTATTAATTAATCTTTAATTAAGTAGGTCTCACATAAATTCATAAATGTCAATAAGATTAATATTACAAAAAATATCTTAAAGAGTGCTCTCCTTCTTCATAAACATATAGACCAATAAGCCTACATGTATATATAACTCCTGCTTTTAAATAATAATAAATAAAAAAGGTACTTAAAATCATACTTAATATTGACTTAGAAACTTTGTTATTAAGCTTTTAACATTTTGTGTACTGTGTTTGTGAATCGGTAAAAAAAGTTTAAACTTTCGATTAGTTCTCGTTTTTTTCTTAAATTTTAATTTAGTATTCAAATTTTGATTTGTTTCAATTGAATTTTTATTTTTTAAAATATGTAATAATTATATTTCTTTTTGTTAATAATATATTATTAAATTAAATGTGTTATGTGTCATTTTTTTTTAATCTTTCTTTAATTTAAAATAAATGTCACATATTAAATTAGTATTATGTATGACCATGACTGATAGGTGGTCCAACAAGATTTAAAGATAATTGTTATAGTTATATAATAATGGATCAAATATGTTTTTTATTTTTTTTTCTTTCAACTTTTAGGATAAAATTTAGAATTAGTCTATCTTGAAAATTTTGAACTAATTTAATCCCTTATATTTAGAAATATGTGGATTTAGTCCTTTAAACATTTTTTTATGTATTTTATTTGACATTTTAAACATGTTTTTCAACTAACATTGAAACGAACACGTGTCAAACGACGTAAACAAACTAAAATACTATAATGAAATGTGTCGTCAAATAAAATTGATAAAATTTGGTTAAAAAAACTAAATTCACACATTTACAAAGTTGTGAAACTAAATTGGTTCAAGGTTTTTCAGAGAGATTAATCTCAATTTTCACTCAAGATTGAAAGACCAAAAACATATTTAATCCTCTCATTTACTTGCTCACGTGGCTTAATGTAGGTCATTGATTAATGTATCACCATCTTTCTCTTTAAAAGAATTAATTACTCACATTAAGTCACGTCACTAGGTAAAAAATGAGAGAGTAAAAAAATAAAATTCATACTATAATTTCCAATAGAAAAAAAAAAAATAAAGAAGGTAGCAATAGTATTTGTGTAGAGAGACGAGAAAGAGAAAAAGAAATGGAGAACTTGCCTGTGGAAGAATTGCAGAGAGAAGGTAGCAATTCCTTGAACCAATTCAATTGAAGTGTCAAAGAATAATTGGTTGGGACAGAAAAACCCCTCTCTTCAAAGAAGCTGGGCTCCAAAGCCGTCGCTCCACTCACAGCAAAATTGGCTCCTCCGTCGCCATTCTTATTTCCCAGATAAGCTTTCACCAATGGAAGTCCCAATGATTCAGCTGCACATAACAAACATAAAACTACCTTTATGAATTTCAATTAACTCTTACATTTATGTTTGGACTTAATCTATAAAACTGAATTTACAAGTTCATCACTGTCGTTCACTTAAACATTGTAATTTAAATACACTCATCTCACACAAGATAACACACTTATGGATGATCTAACTAATAGATAGATTTTTTTTCTCTGTTTTAATTAGATTATACTTGGAATAAAAATTAAAAGTAGGAGTGAGAGAAACAGAGAAACGGAACCAATGAAATCGATGATGAGGCGGCCATCGGAGCAGCGTCCAGAGACATGGTGAAAGAAGGTTTCGCCGTAGGGAGGAAGGAAGCATGGTTTAGAAGCAGGGTGGGAAGCGAGATACAAATTGCCAGTGTCAGCAAGAGAATCGCCGAAACTGAAGATGGAGTTGAATGGACACGGCGGTGACGCCACTAATAAGGGTGGTGATTCTGAATGTGAGGCAGCTATCACAAATGCTACAGTTACCACTGCTATTGTAATCCATCGCTGTTCCCAGAAAGACCTCATTTTCAGAATGTGCTTTTCCGCACACCTGCAAACCTCTATTTATGCTTTCGTAAATTAAATATTAATTTTTATTTACATATTGCTTCAAACTTGATGAAAAGATATTTTCACAACTAAAATAATTATTTGAAGCTTATATTATAATTATATAAATATTAATATATTAATACAAAATTATTTATATTTAAGTAAAATTAGGAAAAAATATAGTTATTGATTTAGTGCTTTAATTGTTTGGTTTGATTAATTTTAGTTTCTCATTATTTCTTGATTCAATTTAGTCATTCAATTATTTAAAAGATTTAATTTGGTTATTTTTCGTTAAGTTGACATTAATACTGTGTCTCTACATGTCACGTGTTAAGTAGAGCTGTCAAAATAGGTTGGAACACGTCACCACGAGTTTGGGCCAAATTGAATTGAAATTTTTTTACAAATTTCAATACAGGTTGATTTTTGACCCGGTTCACTTAGAAACTGACTCACTCAGTTGAACCCGTGGTGAGCTGGGTTCGTAAGCCAACTCGCAATTAAATGGTTACACAAGTGTTTTTTGTTAAGTTGGGCTTTGCACTTGGGTCATATTAGGTTATTTTTTTTTAGCCATCACATAGATAATTTGTATTTTGTGACTTTGGTTTATATTAATGTTTGTAGATTTTAAGTAGAATTATAATTTAGTTTTGACTGAAAAAAAAAATAAAAAAAAAATAATATTTTTTTAATTAGGTGAATTCGTGAGCCAACCTGTTTAACCCACCAACCCGTGGTGGGTCGGACCGGGTTCAAATTTTTTTGGCTCGCTAATAAATGAGTCGGGTTGAGTTAGCCCACTAAGTGATCAACCCGTGGTGGATGGAGCTGGGTTACCCGTTTTGACAATTCTAGTGTTAAGTCACAAAATTTTCAATTTATTTTTAATATTATTTTACATATTTTCTTAAAATTATATAAACTACCACACGTCAAGTTATAGTGCCACATGATAAGTTACACTTGTGTCACGTGGCAATGATAATAATTGTTTTCAATTTAGTCTTTTAATTAAATTTTGATTCAATGTAGTTTCTCTCTTCTTTAAAACCATCCAAGTTGGTCTCTTCCTATTTGAGAATAAATTAGAAATTAAGCTTAATTACAACTTATCTTTACACTAATTTTTTACACTTAAAAGTTTTTAGAGTTTTTATGCTTGTAAAAAATAAAATAATTTAAATATTTGATGTATAAATTCAAAAAAAAATCTTAATATGTAGATATACGTTGTAATTAAGCTTATTTACAAATGTGGTCTTAAATCGAAGAGGACAAAACTTATCGTTTTAAGAAATAAGAAAACTAAATTAAATCAAAGATTTAAATAGAGAACTAAATTAAGAATAACCACTACTACTGTCACGTGTTAAGTGTAACCTCACACATGACCATTTATATACATATTTAAAAAAAAATTAAAAAATTGAAAATTCCACAAATTAACATGTGACATGTACAAACATGGTGTTAACGTAGAAAAGACTAAATTATATCTTTTTAAATAATTGGATGACTAAATTAAATAAAAAATAATAAAATGATCAAAATGAACCAAACAAATAAATTAGAAGACTAAATTAATCATTATAAAAAAATATCAAGTAGATCAAAATAAACTAAACAAATAAATTAGAAGACTAAATCAGTAGTTATAAAAAAGAAACTAGAAATGGAAAATAATTGGGTTTATGTGTTGTTTTTTATAAAATTGTTTTGATTTCTGAAAGATTCTTAAATTAATCCGGTATGATTTAAATTATATCTATTTTTTTTTTATAAATTATATCTACATACTTGTATTTATATTTATATTTATTTTAAATCATGAAAATAGTTTTAATTTATTGTTAAGTAATTTAACAATTATATTTTCATGATCTTTTTATTTATTTTATTTTATTTAAATAAATTATCTTTGTTATACGGTCTTTCATTATTTCTTTATCTATTAAAAATAAAAAAGGTTATCTCTTAAACGTATTTTTTTTATATGTTTAATTACATATATTTTTTCTTGCATGATTTCATCTAAATGATATCAAATTAAATCATGTCTAAAATATGTTTTTATTATTTATATTTATATTTTAACATTTATATTTTTTATTTATCTTTATGATATAAAAATAATATTGAATTGAATATTTAATTGTGTAAATTATTATTTTATTAAATAACCTAAAAATGTATTTTATCTTTTTTTTTTAGTTATTAATTTCGTTTTATTTCATTAATATTTAGCAGGCAAATACAAGTTACTCTCCAATATAAATAATAATGAAACACAAATTTAGGCTTAAAACTGGAAAAGAAAACAAATATAAATATTTGGTATAAAAGAAAAAATCATTCAATTAGGTAATGATTGCATTACTTTTAGGTGACTCGCCCAACTAATTTAAATGCAAGTATTTATTATATGTTCACTCAGTAATTTTGTTTTTATATTTAGGTTATATTGTTTTTTATCTCAGTCTTTTTTATTTAATTGGTCTGTATTTTTGTAAAAACAAATTAACGTGATTTTTTCAATAAATTGACATTAATATTATTTTGAAAATGTCACTTGTAATATATCATAATACTTTTAAATAAAAAATATCCAAATTTGAATATTTGTTAGACTGAGATTTTGACACACTATAATTTTAAAAAAAAATTGATAATATCAATTTAATAAAGAGATGACACTGAATTTTTCTTTTTAAATAGTGACTCAGCTGAATATTTTTATACGATAAAGATTCCATCGAGTGAAAAAATATAGAGAAAAAACAAATAAAAATCTTAAATATAAGGTTGAATTTATTAATTAAATATTTATTATTTTATTCAAAAGAGTATAATAGTAACCTTGGACTAAAGTATAAATATGGGATAATAGATTCGAAATTGTTCGAGAGAGGAGGAGATCCAATTTTAATGCAAAAAAAAAAAAAAATCTTAATTGTAAGTATTAATTGAAGGGACTTTCATTTAGTAAGAATGTAAAAAATCTTGAGAGTTAATTAACAGTAGTCTATTGAAATTTAAAAGGTTAGCATGTACGTTATCTAATAGTATAGTATATGATCTATAATAATATATAGTATAAACTTTCTAATACAATAGAAACTATGTATTTATTTTCTTCTTCCTTATAATAATGATACAAAAGAGAGGGAGAAAGATTGAATTTGATAAAATTTGAAGTATGATTGTTGTGTGGACATAATGAATGAAAAGACAATCTACCAAACCATTATTTTAAAATGAAAATAGAAGGATTACTTTAACATGGAATCTTAGAGATGAACCACTCCATAACCACAATTGGAGCCCTGATGAGCGCCAGAGCAAACTCTACTATGATCGTCACGCAAAGACAACAGGGACATATGCACGTCAAAATTAACCTGTCAGTCGCACAAAACGTTGCTCAATATCTTCGATCATTAAAAGCGAAAAAAATATCGATAATTTAAGTAAGAGTTTAAATCTCACGTTAAATAAAATAAAAATAAAAAGTAATGAAATCAAAATAAAAATTCATTAGACATGAATTTCTGATGTATAAATTATACTCATATTGTTTGTATAAATTTGTTTTCAAAAAAGCCAAAAAGGATATTTCAAAGTTCCGATATAGATTATGCAATTCCGAAATTAGCAGAGGAAGAAGAGGAGCTTACCCAACAATCCAAACAACCACTCCAACAAGAGAGATAAGAAGAGACAAAAAGGCAAAAGGCAGGCCCAACAGAAACCCAAGTGGCCTGCATTTACAGTCTTCAGAGCAGCAGCACATGCTTCAATACTTAATATCTTCTTAATTCGTCTTCTCAGCTTCTCATTTGCTTACTATATATATACACGTTGAAGCTTTTATCTTAACCAGAGGCCAAATGCAACATGAATTAACAGAAGACTATGAATTAAGAGAAGTGCACAACAGAAACGCGTAGTTAGGTGCCGGTTAGCCACCTGTACTCCTCCTATTGCTGCAGAGAGTAGGGTTGATTACCAGACCAAAACTCCATTATTCAACGTTTTGTTTTTATTTTATTCAGAAAGTAATTAAACGTGGCAGTTTCAAATGGTTGACTGTGAGGCCTGTCTGCGTCGCCATGCTGAGATGGAATCATTGAGTGATGTGTTGAACTGGGGGGTTATCATCTGAATCAAGATCAATACCACACCAAACATGTCTGCAACTTCATTCACCCATTTCTTCCAATGATTACAGGCCGTAAAAGATACATCAATTATTGGGATGCACTGTTCTAATGTTTGAGTTATTTGAAGGTAAACTACCTGTGAGGAATCCAGTGTAGATTTCAAACCAACATATTACAAATATGAAAATTTTTAAATAATATACAGGACAAAAACAACTCATAAATTTGGGGATGGAGTTTGTCTTAATTTATGAGATGACTTATTGTGAATTTCTTTTGTGTATTTTCTTGGAAGACAATTAGAGTTAATAAAAGATCTCAAAAAAAGTTTTTTTATATAGTACAAATTGTTTTAGACTTTCAAAAGAAAATCTCAAAAATAATTTGAAAAATAAATTTTAAATAAAATTATAATAAAATATTTTTTATTATTTTCAAACTTTAAGTTGCTCGTTATATATATATATATATATATATATATATATATATATATATATATATTTTTTTTTATTTTTTTAAATAAAATATACTTTTTAATTATTACTATTACACTAGTACATTTAACGGTTTTATAATTGAATAGACTAAAATTAAACTCATTAATTTTACACAAATGAAAAACATTTGAATCAAAATTTAATGAAAGAAAGTTTGATTATAAGTACACATATATAAAAATTATAATTATTTTCAGTTCATAAAGAAATAGCGCGGTCACCTTTTCACTTTTATTATTTATTTTATTCGATTAGATAATAAGTCTCCTATAATGTATAGCTACATCCAAGTCAAAGAAAGCACGTTATCTCTTTTAAGCAGACAGACTTCAACCTTGCAAAAAAATAGTCAGCGACTGCGTTATGTTTTTCTTCTTTTTGGTCAATTGGGATTAACCTTCCCTAGAACCATACTTTCTGCAACTTCCTCAAAAGCCACCATGGCCAATCCACTTCATCAAACACATTGTTTTATGTATTTATTTATTTTTCTTTAAATGTTTTGCATTATTGTCAGAAACACAAGAAGAAACATGAGTATACGAGAAGCAATCAAGAGGGATAATCTCGTATAACAGAAAAATGTCGTAGTGCATCTTTGCTCCTTTTATATGAACTAAAAGACATTATCAGCTCCAACCCAACTTCGGCCAGTGTCCTTGGATATTCCTCTCTCCTTCATTATTTCTCTAAGCTCAGTTACACTTTCCCATTTGCCAGCATCTGCCAAAGTATTAGACAGTGCAACATATGCCCCTGGTCTTCCAGTAGCATTCAGCTTAAAAAGTTCATTTGCAGCTAATTTTGCCATCTCTATATTACCATGGAGTCTGCAAGAACTAAGTAGAGCAGACCACACATCCGAATTCGGTCTCTCGGGCATCCTCATCACAAATTCCCAAGCCTGATTCAACCTTCCTGCTCGGCCTAATAAATCAACCATGCACGCATGATGCTCCATCCCTGGCTTTATCAGGTATTCATTCTCCATCCTGTGAAAGATCTCCCAGCCCTTGTCCACAAGTCCAGCATGTGCACAAGCTGAGAGAGCACTAAGGCATGTCACATTATTGGGTACGATGCCATATTCTTCTTGCATCTTTCCAAATAGCTCAAGTGCTTCATCAGGGAATCCATTCTTCCCGTATCCATCAATCATAGATGTCCAAGAAAACACGTTCTTCACACGCATGTGGTAAAAAACTCTTAGAGCATCTGAGACTCTTCCACACTTCGAATACATGTCTATAAGGGCACTTCCCAGTTTAATGTCAGCATAAAGTGGAGTCTTCATGAGCTGACTTTGTACTTGTTGCCCAATTTCGAATGCCACAAGCATGGAACAGGCACCAATTACACTAGCAAATGTAGAAACATTTGGCCTAAATTTCAACCGTTGCATATCAATGTAAACTTCAAGAGATCTCCCCGCATATTCGGATGTCTTGCTGTAACCTTCTATCATTGCATTAAATACTACCACATCCCTGTCCAAAGTTTTGTTAAATATACGTTCAGCATCTTCAAAAGACCCTTGATTCATGTAACCAGAGATGAGGGATGTTGAGCATACCACGTTCTTCTCTGACATCACATCAAATACAGTCCTAGCATAAGCAATCCTCCCTTTCTTAACGTAAGAGTCAATCAGTGCAGTACAAAGAACTTCATCTCTCTCAACATCAGATTTGAGGATCTGGGTATGCACTATTCTACCCAGATCACCAAGCAACGCAACATTACACCCAGAAGTAGACGCCTTTAAAATCATAGAAAAAGTAAACCCATCAGGCTTCTCACCAGACACTAAAAGCCTACGCACCAAACCAAGAGACTCTTCAACCTGACATTGTTTGATATAGCCACTAATCATATAATTGTAAGCAGATAAAGTTCTATCCCGCAAATCATCAAACACTTGGCGTGCATATCTCAAATAGTTACATTTTAGGTATAAAATAAGTAGCTTGATAGAAATATTGGTGTTTAGAACAAATCCAGATTTCAGAATGCGGGAGTGGATCTTTTGGCCGTGGGTAGGAGTCTCGGAATTAATGTAATGCTGCAGAGCACTGGATAACAAAGTAGAGGAAGAAGCAAAGTCATGGTTTTGAGGAAATGGTCGATGGGGTGAGATGAGCGAAGTGCAGAAGGCACGTGACGAGAAGAAGGATTTGAATATTCCATTGTTCATCCTCTCATTGGCATCGCCAGAGCCAAGTTAAGCAAACTCTGCCTCGAAAATACAATGGAACATTGTAAACTTTTTCAAGTATTCACACAGGTTCACGTAAGATTAATTGCCAATAGCTTTCTTCTTAAACTATGTTTTCTTTTTAAAAGTAGGAAAAAACAGAGGAGGCGAGACAAATTTTAATGGAAGAAATGAGAGATTAAAGAGACTAAGGATGAAGAATGAAAACGGAAGAACATTTTACTTAAAAAAATATTTTTTATGCACTAATTATAATAGTTTACAAAAGAAAAATATTGTTACAAGAATAAAGAAAAGTAATTTGCATTAAAATTTAAATTAAATATAACATATTTAGTATAAAGTAATATCCTTTATTAAAATAAGAATGTATGACTTTTAAAAGTTATAAAGTCATTTTATTAAAAATATAAAGTACGTAATTATGTATTTTAGAATTAGAAAAAAAAAATCTCAATTTTAGAATTAGAAGAAAATTTTATTGTTATTTAATCTATATTATTATATAAAGATTATTTTTCTTTTCGGTATTAATATTTTTTTCAGTTATAATATTTTTTAATTTAACTATTTTTTTTGAATTTAAGAATTTTTTAAATTAAATGAATAAAAATCGTTTACAGAATAAATAAAAATTTATTTATAATTAAATGATAAAAATTATTTATACATGAATCAGAACAAGCTTCATTTTACATTTTTAAATATTTATATTATTACACAGGCGCTATCACGCCTATGTATATGTATTTTTAAATATGCATGTTATTATATTAGTAGGTGATAATATTGTAATGTTATTAAATTAATATATAAATTAAAATTATATTTATCAAAAATGAAGTGAAATATATGATAACAGATGAAAGAATAACCATTAATAAATAAAGACGAAGAAAAGAAGCAGATACATCCGATTTTATAAAAATCTTGTAAAAGTAACGGTCAATTTTTAAAAATTTAATAAATTATTATATTTAAAGGGTAAAATGGATATTTTGAAATTTGGACGAATCCCCTTTATATATTGTTATAGATACAATATTTCATTTTTAAGTGTCCACATTTTTTTTTAATTCTATCTTTCAAGTGATTTTTTTTTCAAAATTTAACTGTTTTTCATTTAACCATATTTTCATTTAACTGTTTTTTTTTCTTTAATTTAACCTCATGTTAATTAAATTAATAAAATTCATCTATTAAATAAATAAAATTATCTATAATCGAATTGTAAAAATTATTTATATATATATATATATATATATATATATATATATATATATATATTTTTTTTTTTTTTTTTTTTTTTAAAAAAAAAAAATCCATATATTTTAACTAGTCCATATAAAAGAAATACATATAAATTACATTTCACTAGTCCATATAAAAGAAATACATATAAATTATCCTCATTAAAATTATATTACTTTAAATAAAAGTAAATTCATGAGAAAACCTATGCTTTTATTTTTTTAGTAATTACATCATGTAAAAGTTAATGCATTATCACATTATTTATCTCAGAAAATAATTACTGAATTGATTGTTTAAAATTTTTAAAGTGTTATTTTATTATCACATTACTGAATTAATATCTACCATAGTTATTTCCTCTCTTTTTTAATAATTGTCAGACCCCAGTCTGTATGGTTTTGAGTTGTACGGCATACAAATACCTTACAAGTTACAAGTATGCACTACTTTTTTTTGCCGAAAAACAATAAAAAGAATGAACATGTGGAGTGGACAAAACCCCAACTACAACGAAGGAATGGCTACATAAAATTTGATAGAAAAATCGAAACAAAATGCACTAAGTATTACTTTTTCTTTTTTTTTCATCAAAAATGCATTTAGTATTACTAAGGTCTAAGTATTAGCACAATAACATTGATGTTTCATTTACATATGGTTCCTAAAAACTGTGAGTACAAAAAACCAAGACTGAAATGTAAGAATGTTACAACAGGAAGATTGAAGTTCGATTTAGTTACTGGTCAATTGCCATTGCTTCCGCCCCACTTGTGTCCTCCAGCCCATTCTTAAGCTCCTCGGTTGCCATTCTCATCTCCTCAACTAGGCTCTTCTGCTCTTCCTCAATTGTGTTTTGCAACTCATCCACCTGCAACAAGGATAGGAACCAGGATAAATATTATCATCAACAGTCAACAGAACCGATGAAGACCGCAACATATAATATCACTAACCACACTTTGTCTTAATTTGCAGTTAACAATTACAGATATTAAACAAGATAATTCACCTGTCCCAGTGATGGTTATAATTCATAAGATATATATAGGCTATGACAGGATAGATTGAAGAACAAAGTTCATTTGACATGGGAAATTATAGGCAAATAGAAAATACATAATAGTATATGAAGATATCCTTGAACCAAAGAGCTTCGCAGAAACTCTACTGACTCTTTCAATACATGTGTTTTAGTTTGCACTGCTAACAAAGGTTAGCACTTGTCATGACAGAGATATAAATATTTCATTCCACAAGTCAATAAATAAAAATAAGAAAAGCAACACTGTTAGGAAGCTAATGGCTACACTATTTTAAAATAGCTAAAAGACTATCATTAAAACTATAGAAAAGATAAAAGATGAACATTGATATTTTCATTCCTTTTGTAATAGGTACGAAGGAATATACACAACAACCTACAAGATATCAACAACTTCCCTACAAATATCATCATATAACTTTAGGGAATTAAAATTTAAAATAATTATTATATATAATATTCTATTTTTAACCGATAAAAACTTTTAACCCTTTAATTTCCTTTCCCCATCCTATCAAAATGCATCATATGGGTCACTTTTGGAGAAAATTACACGGTCACGATTTAATTCGAAGGGCAATTAGGGAAATTGAAATATGTTCATTCATTCTGAAGTCTCTAGTAAAAAACTCCAAGGAGAAAATATTGCAGGAGATTTCATTATCAGCACATTTTACAAGACAACAACTTTATGAGTTTCAAAGCAATTTTACATGATAAATTTTAAAATTGCAACTTTTTCCAGTCCAGAGCCACTAATGTATTTATACGATTATACAATTTTCATCCTAATCACCAATGTAAATGTTGCATGCCCTCAAAGAAATAACCATGAAATACAGCTTTGTTTGCTCAAGTTAACCTTTCAAATGTATTTCAAACCTTGTATTCTCTTGTTTCTCTTTACTTTTCTAAGGTGCACAAAAAAGTTCCAGGTTTAAAAACATCAGGCTATCATCTCACAACTTCTACTTCTGTTACAGACTGAAATCAACCAATAATATTCGGGGACAGGCTGCTTGGAATGCAGGGGTAGTCCTCTGGTTTATTGAAATTCAAATGCAGAAAACGGTAAGAAAACATAACCCAAACAGAGGCCCAAGGCTTCCCCAGATACAAGGGAAGTCTTGTCTGTCTACCCTCACCTCCCTAGCCAACTCCCCCCTCCTACCCAATCCCCTCCTCACACCCTCCCCCTGACAAGTCTTCCAATATTTTCCCTTCTTCGCTCTCATTTTGTCAGCCATCCATTTACTAATTCATCCGTCTTCCCCCAACCGTCCAATCTAAATCCAGTCACTAGTGGCAAGCCTTTCCCATTTCAGACCTCCTTTTGTATAAATGTCTTAAAGGTGAGCTAAAGGCAAATATCAACTTCTTACCCCAAAAGCTTTTGTTTATATTTCAGTTTATTCAATGTTCTCTGTATCTGTTTTTGCATTCTTTTTGCTACTTCTTTTCTCTTCACTTTTATGTTTCTTCACTTTTCTCCTCACTTGCAAGACAAGTTCTATCTCTAAAAATAATTAGACCCAAATTACAAGCGATACGTTGTACACGCCCTCTTTTCACCACCAAAAACAGCATGCAATAGATACCACTCGCACCTTGTGAGTACGAGACGACAATTAAATTGCATGAGAAAAAGATACATTTTCAGTGTGAATGCAGTTTTTCATATATGTCCGTGATTGCATCCAAATATCATTTGAATCAAATTCTAAATACCACACAAATCTAGAGGGTGTTCAATTTTCAAAACGGCATCCCATCCACCAAGTTTTATTCCATACTTGCAGCACCACTACGATCCCTTCTCATTATAAGCACACTATTCTAACACTGGTTACATTCTCTAGCCCTAATATATCAGGATCAAGCATCTATCTACACTAGCCCAATAATTCACCGAAGCAAAACTCCTCAACAATCATATTATACGATAACAGCATAAGCATTAAGCAGGGTTCAAAATTACACATACCACATGTAACAACAATGCAAATTGCTTCTTCCTGAGCTCCAACAACCTGGAACCAGCCGTGTTCTCCGTGTCCAGCGCCGCAATTTCTTTCTCCAACTCCGAAATAACCTTCATTGTCTCCGACCTGGGTGGCTGCAGCGCAATCAACTTCCTAATAGCCTCGCACTCCTCCTTGTGCCGCCTCTCGACCTTGCTCTCCTCCAGCTGCTTCTTGAGATCTTCAATGTCAGCCTGCGCCTGCAGGATCTGGCGATTCATCTCCTCCTTCAACTCGTTGAAATTCTCCTTCTCCCTAACGTTGGCCTCCACAATCGCCTTGCTCTTCAGAAGCGGAATCTCGAAGGTCGTCAGCTCCTGCAAGAAGGCTCTGGCGAGTTTTTCGCAGTCGTTGTAGTTGTCTTCGTCTTTATCAACCTCGGAGACGAACGAGGTGAACTTCTTCTGAAGCTTTTTCAATGGAGGGTCGCCCCTGGTGGTCGTCGTGCGCGTGAGAAGCCGGTGTTTGATGATGACGTCATCTTCCGCAGGGCCAAACGCGTAGTTCGCTGCCACGGCCTCGCCACGCGCCGAAACCTTCCTCGTCTTTCCCAGCATATCGATCCCTAAAATCAATATAACGATTATTTACCGGAATTGAGTTGAATTTAGAGAAAATTAAATAATTGAGCGTGAAATGAATGCTGGCTGAAGAGGTTTGGTTCTGTTTAAGCACAAATAAGGAAAAGGAGTACTAAGGTTAGAATAAACCTTTTGGGTGCGCGGTGATGTTCTGATGCCTTCGCCTTCGCCGCGCAGAATAGTGAGAGCGGTTTTCTGCTGCTTCGAGTGCGGAGAAGGGGAAAGAACGGGCCATCTGTTAAATTTCTAAGCGGCCCAATGTTTTACTTAGCCCAGCTCGTTGATTGGGCTGGACTTCTCTAGCTTTTCTGAAACGAAACTCAACCAATTTTCGGGTTCTTCTTCCTGCACCCCCATAAAATCTTATATCTCTATTCTACCTTCAATTAAATTGCACAATGCCGCATCTTCCCATTAGCTTCTCACCATTCTCTCTCATCGTACAAGACGCTCTCTCACCGTTCTTTTTCTTCCATCAAGTTCGGGAAGTTTTCCCTCACCATTTAGCTGGTTAATAAGTTATATACTTTGTTAATGTTACATGATTAATTTTATTATAATATTTTTATTTTAATTTAAAATGTATTTTAATGTTTATTCATGATTTCAAAATTTATCTTCTATATTTAATTATTTTAAAATAAATTATGATCCAAATATATTAGTATACAATTTAATTTATTCTACCACTTTAATTAAATTAATATAATTTTTTTTTCATACCAGATAAATATAATTATATATAATTATATATATATATATATATATATATATATATATATATATATATATATATTTATATATATATATCATCCAGGATATAAAATATATATGAGCCAAGGAATTTCAAGATCACATGGGTCCACTAATTTTTTTTTCTCGTTGTGGTTTGCTTCCGAAGTATACTCTTTCATTGCGAGGGAATAATCTTGGTGTGGAGCCTGCAAAGTTATTCAGACCTCCAAGTCAGTTTTTAGACAATAGAGATAAAATAGAGTAATAATGAACAATGTAATTTTTACCTCATGAATAATACTTTTTATATTACTTATATGAGTCAAACTTCATGAGCCTAAGGTTTGTGATAACTACTAGTTTTAGGACTTCCTTAATCGAATTTTATTAGTCTACATCCCTCTCTTATCTATTAATTTTGCTAACGAGGATTGTACTACCAACCAACTGTTGGTGTACTTAAATGGATGAATGTTAATTGCCTTTATTGTCGTAATTACCTCGGTCTTCATCTGTGGTATGTAATGTCAAGGTTTCCTCTTCCATCTTACTCGCGTCATACAGTAATGTATATTTCTCTTATTTAGATATATTAGGTTCCTTTTGATTGTTGCCTGCACCACATTTCTTGAGTTTAAATATACTCGGCCCTTCAGTCCAAGACATATTCGATGGTCTGAGGTGTTTCCTCCCATCCATTATGTACACTTTTCCCTATTCAACTTTATCTTTTAGGGTGTGTTCTTTTGAGGATAATGATTTGAGGAAGAGTGAGATGATTGATTTGAGAGAATTTGAGGATGAAGTTTATGCTGTTCTTTTTAAGGAATTTGAAGATGATAATGGAGTTGTTTTAAGAGTATAAAAATGATATTTAGATAAAAGAAAATAAGATTACTGGAATTGTAAGATTCATGTTAAATGTAATATAAAATGATATTTTGATAAATTGTAATTTATTTTTAAATTTATTTTGATGATGAAAAAAGTTATTAATAATATTTATTATTTGAATAAAATAAATGTTATAATATAATTGATATGAAAATAAATTATTTTAATAATTTGTATTTATTAAAGAAAAAAATTGTAATAATAATATTTATTATTTGAATAAAATAAATATTATTCAATGTTATTGATTTCAAAAACTAATTAATTTAATTTTTTTTTTCTTTATCAAAAATGAAGTTGGAATGAGATCCAAGTAAAACGAAATAGGTTCCATTTGCTTTTTAATAATAAGAGATCCTAATTCAATTTGCTTCTTCAACGAGAGATTTGGTTGTAATTTCATTCTTTAATAACATATTCGATTTCAAATATAACATATCTAGTTTCTTCACTCCGCTATTGTGTTATTTTCTTAATCATATAAAAGTAAAATTATACTATGACTCTTATTTTTTGACTTCTAATCTTTACTCTCTGAGGTGACTTAGTGTGAACCATTGATTAATGTACCACTATTTTTTTTTTTTAAAAAAAATTAATGACTCATACTAAATCATGCCAAAAAATAAATGATAAAAGTAAAAAAATATGAATCATAATATCATTGTCCTATATAAAATAACAAGAATATAATAATAAAATGTTTAAAATTATTTTCAAATCTCATGTGAGAAATGAGATGCAAAATAGATAAGGATCTCACAAATGACTCATTTCTCCCATTTCCAATTTCACAAAATAATAAAAATAAAAAATCCTCTAAATCATTGCTTCCGATCTACAGTAAATAATAATTACCTCCAAATAAACAAAGTCTTAATCAAAATGTTTCATTTTCTATTTTCTTTTATTTACTTTCTATTCATTCTATTCATCCCTTGATCTAAACAAAACTCTTTAGTTTAAGGAGTATATTCCTTATAATTGACATAAAATTTATTGTATAATAAAAGATGTAATTAAATAAAAGTAAATATATAATTTTTCAAAGGAAAAAAATAACAATATATTAATATCTTAAAAAAAAGAAAATGTTATAGTTACTCTCTACTTTCATCGTCTTTTTGTTACATGTGGAGTTAAAAAAAAAAATGTGAAGTGCTGGAGTCCCATCTGTCCCTGTCGCTCGCCGCCCCTGGCAGTGTCTCTGTCACCACATGCCTTTTTAGTGCAATGCAATGAATTGGGTGCATTTAAATATTTGCAGCCTTTTTCCACCCAAACCTAAAAACCATTGTCAGCTTTATTTAATCTCAAATGCATCAACATCGTAGCACCCCAAACGCAATCCAATCCGCGTTCTCCACTCACTACTCACTCCTTCGCCTGCACCCACCAAACACCTCTGTCCCTCTCACCCAAAAACATGACAAGGCCAAAGATTTACCTCTTCGGTGATTCGATCACCGAAGACTCTTTCTCACCAGGTGGATGGGGTGCTTCTCTCACCCACCATTTCTCTCGCACGGTATCCCTTCTACCCTTAACCAACCAACCAACCCTGTTCTTTCGTTTTTTTTTTGTCGGTTTGAACGTTTCAAGGTAAAGTTTTTACTTTTTTGCAAATGGGGTTGGTTGTTGTTCAGGCTGATGTGGTGCTGAGAGGTTACAGCGGGTACAACACGCGGTGGGCGTTGAAGGTGTTGGAGAGGGTTTTCCCGGCGTCACAGGGCGGTGACGGTGGAACCGAAGCAGCGCCGATTGCTGTGACGGTTTTCTTTGGGGCCAACGACGCTTGCCTTCCTGATAGATGTTCTGCTTTTCAGCACGTGCCTCTCCATGAATACAAGCGGAACCTTCACTCCATTGTTTCCTTCTTCAAGGTAAATTAGCCTCCAAGTGTTTTAGATTAAATGATTAGGGAAAAGTTGTAGGGTGTTGAAACCCAGAAAAGAATCACTGACTCAGTGACACTGTTTTTTAAGGGATGTGAAAAGTTTCTTTTTTTATTTACTTATTTTAGTTCAGCCTTTTGACTCTTGCGGGTTGATAAGCGTGGTTTTGTTGTGTGTGTTGCATGCCGCAGAAGGGGTTAATTATTTGAGGTTTGGTGGGGTAGAAGGTTATGATGATTTTGTTTGTCTTGGGTGGTCAAATATATATTATATATATGTATATGTGGGGTTTCGGAATTGAATGAGAATTGAGAAATGAGAGGTGTTTTCAGCTCTTACACGTGCATCGCCGTGGGAATGGGAAGTGTGTTTGGTTTCGTTTACCACTTGGCCATGTTACCCTGTCAAAAGGGACCCTCCTTCTTTGCTTTTTTATGCATTTTTTTTTTCTCCCATGGGAATGGAGTTTGCACGAGACCTTTGTGTAAAGGTCCACTTTTTTATTGGTTTTCTTTTGGGGAAACTGGGAAGGGTTAGTTGAAAGGAGCCTACCAT
>Ga0214544_1002267_pt1 | contig 40567 bp, 26 predicted proteins | sample CNSS3metaG_FD_160074 | JGI IMG/M metagenome (GOLD analysis project Ga0214544, IMG submission 160074) | Root nodule microbial communities from cowpea collected in UCLA plant growth center, Los Angeles, California, USA - CNSS3 | ecosystem: Host-associated > Plants > Roots > Nodule | place: USA...
AAAACCAGGAGTCCATAATTCATAAAACTGAAATAAAAGTCAATGGCTCCTGCCAAGTTTACATAATCTTCACAAGGATAAAATAATAAACAAAATACATATGTATCTACATAATATCCCATGCTAGGCCTCGCTCCGAGTCTAAGCATCTCCTGGCCCACCTGTCACATCATCTGCTCCCGGATAACAAATTACCCGATCATCGCCACACACACACAAAAAGGGTGAGCTATGCACAAAAAATATATATAAAGAAATATGAGAATAAATATGTTTCCCCACCCAAAATAACATAACTAATTTCATATTTCATAATCCCCCAACCATGACCTCACAATCCTTCATGAGTCATATGCAACTAGGTCTTGGGACTTCCTGTGCTCCCACGAACTCATTCATGGTCCAACCCTATGAGCCTATCCCACTCATAGTCCTGCCCTATAGACTCCTCGCCTGTAGTATAAACATCCAAGTCTCACACTTGGACCCTGGCACGCACGCAATCACCATACTATGGACTCCTCGCCCAATAGTAGCTGACGGGAACATCACAGTTCCTTGCCCATCGTGCGCCCGACACATGCAATCACCATACTAAGGACTCCTCGCCCATTAGTAGCCGACGGGAACTCAACCAGTTCCATGCCCATCATGTGTCCAACCACCGAGCACATCCCAGACCCCTAATGGACTTAGTCCTTCAATCCCACCCATCACAACACATGCATATACAATCTAAGTATGGTATAACAACCAACACACTCACAAGCACATAGAAACATACAAAATAGCATAAACTCGCTTAGGCTAGGGACCCCTCGCCCAAGCTAGACCCTCAATCTTGCTTAGGCTAGTCCACCTCGCCTGGGCGAGTTTAACTCAACAACCAAACACGCCATCTCACTTAGGCGAGATCCTCTCGCCTGGGCGAGTCACACGTTCGCCCAAACACCCATTCCCACCTCGCCTGGGCTAAAATACACGCGAAGCACCAAACATGACCAAGACATCTCGCTTAGGCGAGGCCATCTCGCCTGAGCGAGACTCTGGTTCGCTCAAAACCCATAAAACCTCGTATGGACGAGAAATCGCGCTCAACATGAGCACACCTCCTTGCCATCTCGCCTAGGCGAGCCATTCTTGCCTAAGCGAGAGTGTCACTCGCTCAATAATAACATAGCTCGCCTGGACGAGCTACAAGACCCTTAAATCAGAAGAGTAGCTCTGCAATTCTCGCTTAGGCAAGATGGACTCGCTTGGGCGAGACTTGTAGGGTTTTGCCTCTGTACACGTACACAAATACTCGAAACATACACAAACAAATCCCAAATTGCAACCAAACATGTTCAAACAACTTGTATCATCAACCAAGCCCTATATATGCAGTGCAACACATTTGAATCTTCTGAACCCGCATATTGGCCATGACCCAAAAATAGCAACACCAAAACCTCTCAATCACTGCACATAATACACGAATTGGCCATGACCCAAAAATAACAACACCAAAACCACCACAAATGCCAAAACCCTTCCTTTCCCCTTGGCTGCCCCATTCTGCTAGGCTTCTCTTTACCCCTTCACTTTCATACCACAACTATTAGTTAGCAAAAATAAAGCTTATTCTTTGCCCACCAAGGTTTGAACCCATGACCTTCCATTCATAAGGCCATATCACAACCACCATACCAAATCCCATTTGGTGATACTTACAAATCAACAATATCTTACAACACTAATCACATACTCATACATACCCTTAAAATCAATAACAAAATAATCACACATAATTGACATACTTAGGACTCGAACCTAAGTCCTCTCACACAATCAAAGTACTCTCAACCACTTGAGCTAGCACTTTTCCATGTCACATTAAACAACAATTAATGCCATAAAGGCGTCTTCTACCCGCATTTATTAATTAATTAATTATTTAATTAATTAATTTTTCTGGGTCTTACAAATAAGGTTCATATGGGTAAGAACAAGTCACTTGTTAGTTCTGATAGCACTAAATTAATTGATTGATTTTAATCAATTATGTCTATTCCTATGGTGTGTGTGAAAGTGCTAGAGACTGCATTATTGAGAGGTTAAACTTTGTAATTAAAATTTTCTGTGGTGTAAGAATTTTAGTGGAAACAAAGTTTTAATGATTTTCATATCCCTTACGGGTGGTGTATGATTTGCAGCATACACTTGATGAAATCACCTATATGAGTGTCGAGTGGGGCCGCTTGTTTGAGATCTTGGCATGATTTCTAGAGCACTCATGAATACCGGGCACGCGCATGGCCTAATAGCATAACACAACGATAACAACAAGAATTGTGGGGGTGTATTGTGATTGATAAACCGCTAACACACATCAAGTGTCCTTGGTTCATATAGCTTGCTATACCAACTACATTGTGTGTTAAGTTTCTCAATCTAAGACTGGTTCATATAGCTAGCTATACCAGCTCTAATGCATTACATCTTAGTTGAGACCCATGATCTTCTTTCTTTCTTTCTATCTCTTATCTTTTGCAATATGTGGGGGATTGTTATATATTTATAATAATATTGCAAAAATAATAGTGTTGCAGTTGTTGCAACGTGAGCAAGCCTCCCTCCTTTTTAGGATTGTGCATGTTGTTGTAGCGAGATCTCCTCCACATGTTGATCCCACATCCACATTTTATGGGATATTATTTTCAACACTAGGCTTCAGTTACAGAGCATGGATTTTTAAATCCCTTCATCATACAACCATTTTTTGATCTCTCTATTTTTTCTTATTTTTCTTCTTTTTCTCTCTTCTCTTATATCCTGGGTTACTTACTCTTTAAAAAGTTTATCTTGGTAGTTTCTGTTATCCTCGGGATATATCTGAGATGTTCCTGTTGTACCCTGGGGGGTTTGTGCATATACTGTGGATAAATCCTTAAGGGCAATGTTTCCAACACGCCTCAGGAATTCCTTTTATTTATGTTTTTATCTTTTTTATGCATATTTGCTAACATGTTTGAACTTATTTTAATGATTTAGACATTTGTAGAATGCCTCCAATGGATTTCTCTCAATCTTAACATGCAACTCAACTAACTGGATGCTCCCAGAATAGTGAACAAGAAAAGTTTATGTTGAAGCCTAGTGTTAAGATGATTTCTAAAATTATTGCTATGAAGTAGGTAATTATCAGCGTAATTTTTTCCCATACATGATATTTGAAATTTTAATTGTTAAGCTCAGTTTCAGTTTCAGTTTCAGTTTATTTATGTACTAGTCCAGAAAAGGTTGCTCGGTTTGGGGCCGAGATGATAGTTAAGTTGGTCAGATTTTGGGCATATAGCAGATCGGGGGTAGTAGATCGGAGCATCACCGAGGGGGAGAATAGTAACTGAATTTAATTTCGTGTTTGGCGGGATTTTAGGGATTAATAAAAGTTGTTATTATATTTAGAGATATTTTAGGAGAAAGAGATAATTATATTTTATTTTGTATTATTCATAGAATCTAGTATTTGTAACTGATTATTCTATAAATAAGAAGATTACTCCCATGGTCAAGGGATGGAAGGTTTTTGACCTAAATAAGTCTCAAACACTTTCTTTTTGTTTTGGCGAAGAATTATCTAGTATTTTTTTGAATCAGAACATTGGCGCCCATCGTGGGGTTCCGGTAAAACTTGATCCTAACCCCACTCAAAGAACGAGCAGAAAGAGAGAGAACTGAGGATGAACAGAGGCAGAGGTGCGGCACGTGAAGGGCCAACTAGGTAAGAGATAATGCAGAGTATTTTGGAGCTGCAACGACAAAATGAGGAGATCAAACTGAAAGCGGAGGCTGACCAAATTCAGTTAGAAAAGGAGAGGGCGGAAGCCCGTAAGAAAGCAGAGGAAGATCTACAGGCTCTTCGGGAAGATGCTCTGGGGGAGAGAGAAAGACTACGCAAAGAGGCCGAGGAAACACACCGACGCCTAGAAAATGCACTTCGACAACAGGAACAGCTACGGAAGGCGAACGAGGAGATGCAAAACAGACTGGAGACCACCAGGATTGCTTACCGATATGCCAATCGGTTGAATCCCGAGGTTAGCGACGCCAACCCTCTGGCAAATACAATCATGGAGGAGCCGATTCCATAGAATTTTGTGATCCCAAAGATCGCACCCTTCACAGGGAACTCTGATCCAGAGTTACATTTAAAAGCGTTTCAGGAAAGGATGTTGATATCAGGGGGAATGACGCAATACGTTGTAAAATGTTCGTGGACACGTTAGCTGAAATCGCTCTTGAATGGTTCAACACTATTCTGAGCTCCTCAATCAACTCGTTCGCCAAATTCAAACGTGTTTTCCTGGAAAGATTTTCGGCTAATAGGGCCAAACCAGTGGAGATGGCAGACATGTTTGACATACGACAGTATGCTGAAGAATCATTGAAACAATTTCTCAATCGCTTCACCAATACTAGCATGAGAGTAGTTGATCCTAACGAAGGCTTACTTGTAAAAGCCCTTGTGAAGGGGCTCCGAGCCAGTTCTTTCGGTGAATCCTTGTATCAGATCCCCCCAAAGACCTTAGTGGAGATTAGACAAAGAGCAGCAGTGGAGATAGAGACTGAAGAGGCCATGCGTCATAAAAAAGCAGGAGACAAGAGAGCATTAACCCATACCAAGATTGAACGAGATACTAAAACTTTTCGAAGAGAAAGGACCCCCCTCGGACTAGGACGGATCGCTGGTTCGTCCCTTATGTAGCACAACAAAGGACCGAGTATCGTCGAACTCAAAGAATCCCTGATTTCAGATCGACTCCAGCCGAAATATTAGAAGATGCGGAAATATCTAAACATTTGCGCTATCCTAATAATACAGGGAGAACACTCGAAAGCAGACCAAACGCTTGGTGTAAGTTTCATCAGGCCAGAGGTCATGACACAAATTCGTGTTATGCTTTAAATAACCAACTCTCCATGTTGGCAGATAGGGGACTCATGGGGAAATATATAAAAGCTAATACAGATGTGGAACCTTCTGGAACTCGTTCGGTCCCCGATTTGCATGAAACACCTGTCCTGAGGGATTTCAACACGATAGCAGGAGGCTTCGCGGAAGAAGGATAGACCAGCTCGGTAGGAAAAGATATGTAAGGAGTGTCATGACCACAGCCAAAATCGAAAGGCTGAAGAAAGTTTCGGACATTGTGTTTTCAAGCGAAGATCTAAAAGGAGTAATTCCACATGAAGATGATCCTATAGTCTTATCTGTTATCATGATGGGAAGGAATGTTCATAGAGTGCTAGTTGATCAAAGAAGTTCGACAGATGTGATGTTCTGAAACACCTATGTAGGGCTGCAAATACCGGCATACCAATTAAGGCCTTTTGATGGAGTACTTGTTGGTTTTTCAGGAGATCAGGTGGAAGTTAAAGGGTATGTCGATCTTCGAACGACTTTTAGAGACAAATAAGATGCTAAAACTATATTTATACGTTGTATAGTTGTCAATGCACCTTCATCATACAACTTGCTGCTAGGAAGGCCTTCTATCAATAAATTGGGAGCTGTGATATCGACAGTTCATTTGAAAATGAAGTTTCCTACCGATGATGGAAAAGTGCTCACTTTATCAGTAAATCAGGAAGTGGCTCACAAATGTTATGAAGATAGCCTAAGGTAAAGAAGGAAGGTTGCGTATTCAGTCAGCACAACGGAGGTAGTGAGGATCGTGCTCAGGCAGCTGCCGAGGAGGTATGTAAGCTATTAGAAGCAGCTCACATCCGGGAAATACAATATCCGACTTGGTTAGCAAATGTGGTGATGGTAAAAAAGTTTAATGGAAAGTGGAGAATGTGTGTTGATTTCACTGACCTAAACAATGCATGCCCGAAGGATTTGTATCCTTTGCCTAATATAGATGTGTTGGTTGATAGTGCATCAGGATGTGCTTTGTTAAGCTTCTTGGATGCTTATTCAGGCTATAATCAGATAAAAATGCATTCATCAGATGAGGATAAGACAACAATCATGGGAGGAACAACTAATTATTGTTATCGGGTAATGCCTTTTGGGTTAAAAAAATGCAGGAGCTACATACCAAAGACTAATGGATCGAATTTTGGTGTCCATGTTAGGGAGGAATGTGCATGCGTATGTTGATGATATGGTAGTCACCTCGGTAGAGGAAAAAAGGCATCAGGGAGATCTGGAGGAATTATTTGTCACGATTAACAAATACAGGCTCAAACTTAACCCCGAGAAGTGTGTTTTTAGGGTTAAGGCCGGGAAGTTCCTGGGTTTCTTACTCACCGAAAGGGGAATAGAAGCTAATCCGGATAAATGTGCAGCTATCATAAATATGAGAAGTCCAAGCAATGTTAAAAAGGTACAGAGGTTGACAGGAAGAATGGCAGCTTTGTCCCGTTTTCTTGCTAAAAGTGGGGATCGGGGTTTTCCCTACTTCCAATGCTTGAAGAAAAATGAAAAGTTTCAATGGACCGATCAATGTGAGGAAGCCTTTCAAAAGCTAAAAGAATATCTAAGTAAACCACCAGTATTATGCAAACCCGAGAAGGGCGCTGATCTAGCGTTATATATCTCGGTAACCGAGCATGCAGTTAGCTCAATATTGGTACGAGAGTCTGGTGGGGATCAGAAGCCTGTGTATTTCGTAAGCAAGGTACTTCATGGTGCTGAGGTAAGATACCCGACTATCGAGAAGGCTGCATTGGCTATAGTGGTATCGACTCGGCGTTTAAGACATTATTTCCAAAATCATAGTGTCAAGGTGATGACGGATTTACCGATCAAGTACATACTGCAAAAACCTGATATATCAGGCCGGTTGGTTAAATGGGCAATAAAGCTCTCGGAGTATGGAATACAATATGAATCGCGTGGGCCGATCAAAGCTCAGTTTTTAGCTAATTTTTTAGTAGAGTTATCTGAACCACCTGTTGCTGATCGACACGTAAAAGAGATATCATGGATTTTATCAGTGGACGGGGCTTCTAATTTGAGAGGAAGTGGTGCTGGTATAGTATTAGAAGGACCAGAGGGAGTTTTGATTGAACAATCTTTGAGATTTGCTTTCAAGGCTAGTAACAATCAAGCAGAATATGAAGCTTTGATAGCAGGGATGATTTTAGCTAAAGAAATGGGTATCACTAGGTTATTAGTCAAAAGCGATTCCGCATTAGTAGCAGGGCAAGTGACTGGAGAGTTCCAGGCTCGTGATCCGCAGTTAGCTAAATATTTAGAGGTGGTTCAATCTATTGCAAAAAATTTTGTTCTCTTTGAATTTGTGCATGTTCCGAGAGAGCAAAATTGTCGAGCTAATTTATTATCCAAGTTAGCTAGTTGTTCGAAACCAGGGCAGCATAAATTGGTGATAAGAGAAACGTTGGTGGCTCCTCAGGTAGATACGCGGGAGAAACATCAGGTCTTGGAGATTTTGATGGCTGAAGAATCTTGGATGACACCTTTAAGAAGCTATCTTGGGGATAACAAGTTACCTGAGGATGTGAATGAGGCGCAAAAAATAAAGAAAAACTCAAGTCGATATACACTGATCGATGGTCATTTGTGTTCTATTCCAAGCCGATTTGCTTGAGGTTTAAAAGAGCCTTTGTGTTCTATTCCAAGCCGATTTGCTTGAGGTTTAAAAGAGCCTTTGTGTTCTATTCCAAGCCGATTTGCTTGAGGTTTAAAAGAGCCTTTGTGTTCTATTCCAAGCTGATTTGCTTGAGGTTTAAAAGAGCCTTTGTGTTCTATTCCAAGCCGATTTGCTTGAGGTTTAAAAGAGCCTTTGTGTTCTATTCCAAGCCGATTTGCTTGAGGTCTAAAAGAGTCTTTGTGTTCTATTCCAAGCCGATTTGCTTGAGGTTTAAAAGAGCTTTTATGTTCTATTCCAAGTTGAGTTGTTTGAGATTTAAAAGAGAGATTAGCTAAATTGTTGTGACTGAGAGCTCGGTTTATAACCGAGGTCAGAGGTGGTAGTAGTGTAGGTATTGGCTAAGAGAGATTAGCTAAACTGGTGTGACTGAGAGCTCGGTTTATAACCGAGGTCAGAGGTAGTAGAAGTGTAGGTATTGGCTAAGAGAGATTAGCTAAATTGGTGTGACTGAGAGCTCGGTTTATAACCGAGGTCAGAAGTAGTAGAAGTGTAGGTATTGGCTAAGAGAGATTAGCTAAACTGGTGTGGCTGAGAGCTCGGTTTATAACCGAGGTTAGAGGTGATAGAAGTGTAAGTATTGGCTAAGAGAGAATTACCTAAATGGTGGTGACTGAGAGCTCGGTTCATAACCGGGGTCAGAGGTAGTAGAAGATTAAAAGAAAGTGGCTAAGAGTTCGGTTTATAACCGAGGTTAACGCTAGAAGGGACTGACTAAATCCGTGTGATTGAGAGCTTGGTTTGTAATCAAGATTATAGGGCATTGAAATCGGTTAAGGGTGTAGTGTAGAACAATTAGAAATTGAGATTATTTAAGAGTTGGTTAAATTAAGATTGGTTGTACGATTTAGAAGTAAGTAATTTTTTATTATCAAGTGGAAAGTTCAAAGGAGAGAAATAAGCGAGAGATTTAATAGTAAGATATGGAGAAGTAAGGCTAAATACTGAGAATATTTGTTCGCAATATTAAAAAGATAGTCTAGTGAGAAGTAGCAAAGTATAAAAGCCATGTACAAAAGGTGATACAAAGAAAATAAGCCTAAGAACGAAGTAGGGAGTTTCAGTCATCGGCATCCACCAATTGTCCGTTGACCACGGATTTAGAGATGTCCGCTGGAGATAAATCTACATCGGGGTAGAGAACACGGACTTGATCAAGGGCAAGTTGGAATCCCATGTTTAGGGAGGAACCGATTTGGTCTTTGAGAAGTTCTGAGCTGTTAAGAAGATCTTTCTCTTTGAGAATCTAGCTTTTCTTCTCGGCTTCTAGAGTTTTTAGCTGATTATGTAAATCAGCAAGCAATTCGTCCTTTTCCTTTATTTGGGTTGTTAGCTCGGCAACTTCACTGGTCAGACGAGAGGTTTCGGTTTGGGAAAGCGCCAAAGCTTGATTCTTTTGTTCTAAGTCGAGGGATTTCTGAGTGGATTGGAGGTTGAATTGGTCCATAAGCATGAAACTGGATGCTTCGGCTTTATGGAGATTTGCCAGGATACTTTCGTGCAGAGTTTTGAGGTCTTGGGTCCTTAGCAGGTTGATATCGTGACGGAGGTAGTTGTGCTTTCGACCATGCTAAGAATGAAGGAACTGGGGGTGCCAAAAGCTCATCTCAGTGTCGTCCACTGTTTGATGAGGAGCCAACTGAATTTGTGAGGTTGAGTGTTGCGAGGTGGCTTCAATTACCTTTTTGCCTCGGGATTTGAATTTTCTGGTCAAGGGCTCAAGATCGGGTTCCGATGTCTCTTCATGAAGTTCAATACGAGGAGGGGGTGCAGAAGGACTCGCACCAGATGTTGTGGTTTTTATCTTTTTGAGTTGACGAGCTCGTTTTAACATATCTTCATGAGACATTGCCATTAGGCTCTCTGCAAAAATAAGTAGAATTGGTTAAAAGGGAGGTGATATTAAGTACAAAATAATAAAAGGACATTAGTAAAGTAAGTACCGATGTGGAATTTTAGATCCACCACTCGGAACTCCAGCTCTAATAATTTTCGAGTATCAAAAATAACATCCAGTTGTTCCAGCATCAAGCAGTCTTTTTTCTCAGAAGGGTCCAGGTCTTCTAATTGCCGAGGGGATTGAAGGTTGGGCGATTGGCACCAATATAAAGGGAAGCCTTCTAGGAGGGAAGGGCTGTGGTCGGGGGCGACTATTTTTATGAAAATACCCTTTAAACCCTTGTAAGAAGAGTTGTATAAGGTTAGGAGAGCTCGGCTACTAACTCCACTAAGGGAGGCTAACAGTTGTTTATGGGGAGCCCGTAATTCAAAAAAGTAAAGAAACATGTTGCTTGAGGGGGTAATACCGAAATGAGTGCATAGAATTTGGAAGGCGCGAATAAAAGCCCAGCTGTTAAGGTGTAGTTGGCATGGGGAAACGTTCAAAATGGTGAGGAGTTCTTTTTCGAAGGTATTGAAAGGAAGTCGTAAACCTAACTTCCCGAATAAAGTAACATACATATAAGTAAATTTTTGAGGGGAAATGGGGAATAAATTTCCATCTCTGCAAATAGGTTCATCACCATCGCAGGCAATAACGGTTACATCAGTCTCATTGCTTTTACACAAGGTTTGGTGGCGTCTGAAAGCCCTAATCCTAGTAAGGGTAGTCATGGATGAGGTTTCCCTGCGTAAGGCTAGGGGGCCCAGGAATAGAGGACATTATAATGGGTATTCATGGAGGGCGATTACAGTGGCGGCGTGGTAAGGGTTTTTTCAGAGTAAGATATGGATAATTAGGGAAGAAGGAAAATAGAATTGCAAAGCTAAAACACAGTACAAAAATAGAGATAAAGCATAAGAAGCAAGCAAAGGGAGCAAGGGGACAAGCATGAAATTTGAAGGAGAAGGAAGAAATACCTGGAAGAAGGAAATGGCGGTTGAGAAAGGATAGGTGGGAGTCGAAGGAGCGTGAGTGCAATGTGTGAGAAGATGAAGGGATGGTTGGGTTGCGTAGGTTAAAGAGGGAGATGAGTGACGTTTGATATTAAAAAAAAAGGAGAGTAAAATAGGACCGTTGGATGAGTTACACGTGGTTGCGCAAATGCAGGGAATAATTATGATTTTACGGGAAGTGGTGAAGAGCAGTTATTGACAAGACAACTTTTGCTCTCCTCGTTCTGGAGACGAGAAAGTGCAGAAGTTGGAGAGCTGTGTACTGGTCCAAAGAAGGTGGCTCGGTTTGGGGCCGAGATGATAGTTAAGTTGGTCAGATTTTGGGCATATAGCAGATCGGGGGTAGTAGATCGGAGCATCACCAAGGGGGAGAATAGTAACTGAATTTAATTTCGTGTTTGGCAGGATTTTAGGGATTAATAAAAGTTGTTATTATATTTAGAGATATTTTAGGAGAAAGAGATAATTATATTTTATTTTGTATTATTCGTAGAATCTAGTATTTGTAACTGATTATTCTATAAATAAGAAGATTACTCCCATGGTCAAGGGATGGAAGGTTTTTGACCTAAATAAGTCTCAAACACTTTCTTTTTGTTTTGGCGAAGAATTATCTAGTATTTTTCTGAACCAGAACAATTTAATATAAGAAGCATTTTGTGTGATTGTTGCAACAACGATGAAGTTTGTTTTGGGCAAGGATGGATGGAGCTATCTAGCTTGCAATTGCTATAACAGAATAACTAAACAAGTCAGTGCTTTCAAATGCACTACATGTGATGGATATAATCTGAATGCTGCAATCAAGTTAGTATACTAACCTTCCTTTATTATAAGTCATTATATTATCTCAAATGTTATTGTTATTTGGAAAGAATTAGTAATAATTACTTGGCACAATTTTAGGTACAAGTTGGAAGTTCAAGTTTGCTATGAAGGCTCTTTTGCTAATTTTGTTATGTTGGACAATATGTACTAACATAATTGGAAAGACAGCTGCTGATTTGAGGAAGGCTATGATACATGTCATGGTTTAATAGATTAAATTGAGATTTAATTCCTTTTTTTTAATGTATCCTTTGTCTATGGATATATAAGGAATTATAATTTAGTTTAAATAATAAAATTGACAATAGGCAGGTGAGGATGATCCAGGATGTTTTCCTGATGACTTAGATATGGTATTAGGATGCACTTTATGATTTAAAGTTAGAGTACAACCACGAAGTAGAAATGCATCAGTAGTAAAAGCTTATGCAAATCCTGATATCATTACACTAATTAAAGATCAATTCCAGAATAGTGAGGTAATAATTGGTAATGGCTGGAAATGGTTAATAATGGACTCTTTAGTTATATAGTATGTTTGCTGATTTGTAGTGTATGTGTTTGTAACATGTTGTAGATGTAAGTCAGAAAACTATTTTGATGTAGTTCTTGAATAGGTTGTAGATGGAAGTCAGAAAATTGATTGTGATATACCAGCTGCCAGTGACAACTAAATCGTAAGTATTCATATGGGTTCCATTTTTGTTGATTGACTGTATCTATTTCATACAGATTGCATAATTTAGCTCGAAAAGCATTTGTGATTTAAGTGCCGATACAATAGCTTTATTGTAAGTATTTAGCATAAATCAATTTGGTTAACTAAGCAATAGTACTACTTTTGTTTTTTTCACAGTAACCATATTTATACATTGTGGAATAGAAATAGCTAAAGTTATACATTAAGCAATATATACCATAAAATAGTTTAGTTATAGATTGTATAGGAGTCATATTTATATTCATATGTGCATTTGTGCTTATGCAACATAATCTCTCGGGTACAATAGACCATGATCTTGATTCACAAGGTTATAGGACAGTTGCAAAAAGATTGTCTACTCAATCTAGCAGTGATGATGAGATGTCACAAGAGGAGTAATTAGGACAATTATCAACTACTAAGATGACTAAAGTGATCAAGAAGGAGAAATGAAAATTTGTGAATTTGTGAATCAGGTGTGTATATAAGTAGTGTACTATTTTTGAAGCTTTAACTTAAACAAGGACTTCATTGTTGATGTTTACCCTTTTGGAAGCTTTAGTTGTGTATATAATAGAGTCGTCAAAGTGGGTCAAAACTCGTGGACCAACCTGGCCCACCATAGGTTTGGGTCGGGTTGGGTTGAAATTTTTTTACAAATTTTAGTACAAGTCAATTTTTGACACGGCCCACCAAGAACCCGACTCACCCGGGTTGAATGTAAGACCCGTAGAATTTAATTAATTAAATAAATAATTAATTAGAAAATGCGAGTGGGAAGAGCATTTATGACATTAAATTTTGATTGGTGTGACGTGGAAAAGTACTAGCTCAAATGGTTGAGAGTACTTATTTATGTGAGAGGACTTGGGTTCAAGTCCTATGTGTGCCATTTGGGTGTTATTTAATTATTATTGTTTTGATAATATGTTTAGTCATGTTTCTTATGATATAATGCTTGAATTGTATTAGTTACCAAGAAACATGAATTGGTTAAATGGTTGTGTATTGAGTTGGCATTAGTATGGTCATGGGTTCAAAACTTAGAGAACCTAAATTAAACCTTATTTTTGGTATTTTTGGCTTTGGCTTGAATATGAAAAGTTGATGGAAACCCTAGTTGTATGGCAGCCTAGAGGTGGCTGAAAAACAGGAGATAATGAATTTCATTAACAACCAATTTAGCCTCATTTTTCGTTTTAGGTAATTAACCTAGCTTTTAGGCACCCTTTAAAAAGCAACATTGGGTTAACAGAGAGGGTTTTGCAAGGCTGGAGTTATACTCAGAAACAGAGCACGAAATTGAGACTTGGTGAGGTTTGAGTGAGGCATTTTGGGGCTGAATAGAGAGGAGATTAAGGAGGTCTTTGGTGTAGGGTGAATTCAATTGCCAAAGTTCAAGCTAAGGAATCCAGGTTAGGGGAGTTTTACACGATATTTTTATGTTTGAGTATGAATCATATGAATGATGGTATGAACTATATGCATGTTCTTGCTTTGATTGTATTTTTTCATAATTTTGGAAAATCTCCAGGAACCGCTTGGCGGGCTGCTCATAGTCGCCAGGCGACACATGCGCTTTTATATGGTTTGGGGTTCCTAGAGAGGAACCGCCTGGCGGCACATTCCCGACCGCCAGGCGACGCATGACTTCGTACTAAAATTCTGGGTTTTTGGATGAGCTGTCTGGCGGTGATGAACAACCGCCCGGCGAAGCGAGTTGAATTGACTCGATTTTTATGTTTTCGTGTTCTGGAAGGTTTCTGATCGGTGGAAAAGCTAACTTGAGTTATAAATGAATGATTTTGATATCGTATTATGTATAATTATAAGCGTTAGCAGGCATGAATGAATGGAATAGTGACAAAGTGTCTTAGGGTTGAACAATTGGGGTTTTGATGTCGTGAGGATTACCAGCGATTGAAATGCTTTGGAAAATTGTTAATGGATGTGTGTGTAGACTGTGAAGTATTATAATTATAAGTGGGTTTGCGCAAGATGTAATGGAGATTAATCTGGAATGGAAAACTGGGAAAGGTTGGAGGTTTGCAGGTGTGGAAATACTTGGAATTTGCCCAAAAGACTGATGCACCGCCTGACGGCACGGGGCTTGTCGCCAGGCGCCAATGCAGGGATAGCATCTCTGCGTGGCTATGAGGTGTAGTTCTGTTTTGGAGGTTTTGATGTGTAGTGGATATTGGAAATTGATCGGGGTTGGTAGTGTATAGTCTTGAGAATGAGGGATGGATGAGGAGATGTGTGTAAGTGAGAGTATCTAGTATAACTATTACGAAAGCCTAACCATGATATATTGGAAATTTGATGACTAGAGTAATGAAGGGCATAACCAGGTGGAAAATAGTTCGAGAGAATAAAGAATGCATTTTAAATGGAATACAAATGATTAATAAGTACACTGTTTGATATTAGAGATTTAAGACTTAGCCAGGCTAATGTATGGTGCATTGAGAATCAGGATTTTGAATAATTACAGGAGTGAATCTGACATTGAGGCAATGGTGATAGTAAGTAATAAGTACTATGGGCACATTGTGTTATGGAGTGATGAATGAGGTTTTCTTAAGGCAACCAATTTTGTGCACTTGGATAGTTTGCCTTAGATATAAGTAGGAAACTGGATAGTAAGTTAGCCACTAGGAGAACAATTCAACTGAATTGATGAAAGGCAAAGTGAGGATTGATGCTTAGAGTGAATGATTAAATTTGTGCGGAAGTACTCAGATACTAGAACTGTGTAGGTACTGATACAGCGCCTAGTGGTTGGTTTAGACCGTCAGGCGATAACTGTAGTTCCCGTGAGCAGCAGAAAGTGTGGCGCCTGGCGACAATGGATGATGCACCAGGCGGTGATGATGAAACAACGAGCAATAGGGCACTTAGCGCCTGGCGGTACGCGTCACCCGCCAGGCGGTCTGGAAGCTGGCAACGCCTGACGGTATGTGTCCCCTGCTAGGCGATTTAGCTACTGCAGCCAGGCGATTTAGCTACTACAGCATTGAGTTCTGGTTTTCCTGATGGTGTGATCTACAAGCCTTTTGGTAGTGCTTCAAAGGTAGGATGGCTGGTGTTCCTTGAGTTGAGCTCAAAACGTATCCCTTGAGTTGAGCTCGGGATAGGGGTTAAGCACGTGTCATTCCTCGAGTTAAGCTCGGAATGACATCCCTCGAGTTGAGCTCGGGATGGCGGATGAACACGAGGAACCCTTGAGTTGAGCTTGGGTTGGCAAGTGTTGCCGATGTGAGTGTGCTGGTTGTGGCCAGTACGGATGGGTCCAGAGATTACCCTCTTCAGTAGTTAACTGACGAGTTTGGTAGTCTTGGACGTTGCGAACTATGTTTGTATTTGGGAACTCCACCTGACGTTGTGGTGTTTGATCCATAGCAATGGTTTCCCGCACGTGCTCTATCGGTTGTGGCCGATAGGTATGGTAGCAAGTCACCTAGAGGTTATCACTAGAAGAAGTAGAACACGAAAGTCATGGTTGTGGCCATGACATATAGAATCAATTGGGGAAAATCATTTAGTGGTGACATGGTGTATATATATATATATTATATATATATATATATATATATATATATATATATATATATATATATATATATGTAGTTATATGCTTTATCTGTTAAGCTCACCCTATCTGCTTGTGTTTGGTGATGATCGTGTGTGCGATACACGTGAGCAGAGGATGTTGATGCAGGTGGTGTTGGTGAGACTTAGCCACGGAGCGGGGATAGCATGGGAGTCTTTTTATTTGTTATGTTTTGGAAATAAATTGTAAACTCTCATGAGACATTTTGGTCATTATTCCAGTTTTAAACGCTATGGCTGTTTTATATTATTTTGAGTTTTACAAATTATGGAAATTTGGACTATTCATATATTTAATAAAGTTTTAAATTTCCCGCGTTTTAGGAAATGGGGTATAATTAAATGAAAATGTTTATCATTTCTTTATTTATTATTTAAAATTCGTAATATCCTGACAGGGTGTTACATTGAACCCCGTGGTGAGCCGGGTTGGCCCACCAACCCGTATGGTCACACACATTATGTTGGGTTTTGCAATGTTGGGCTATTTTTTTTTTACCAAATACATTAGTGGGTTGGCAAATGAAAACCTAGCTTCAACTCCAAATAGATGGGGATAAAGAAGAAGCTTCAAAAGATGAAAATGTTGTGGATTTATCCATTCAAGACTCTAATATTATAGTCAGATAAGTGACAAAAATGATTTGATATTAAATAGTAATTTGTTTATGTTTTATTTTTGGTTTGTATTGGAGTTTAACATCATTTTGGATTGTATTTAGATTATTGAAGTTTATTTAAATTTTAATCCGAATTTTAATTTATGACTTAAGAAAAAAAATTATATTTTATTTTAATTAAGTGGGCTAGTGAGTCAACCCGTTTAACCCACCAACCTGTGGTGGCCGGGTCGGGTTCGAAGTTTTTTCAGCTCGCTTATAAGTGAGCCGGGTTGGGTTGGCCCACTAAGTGACCAACCTGTAGTGGGTCGGGTCGAGTTGGGCCGAGCGACCCACTTTGACAACTCTAGTATATAAGTACTTGCGTACTAGGATTTTCCATTTTGGAAGCTTTAAATTATATAAGTAGTGAAGTACTAATGTTAATTAGGGGTGGCAAACGGGCTAGCCCGGCCCGTTTTGGCCCGGCCCGTATGTGGCCCGTCAAAAAATGGGCTGAGCCGGGCTGGCCCGTCAAACAGAAACGGGTCAATAGTCACAATTTGTCCCGTATAGGACGGGCTAAAGGGTTGGGCCGGGCTGGCCCGTCTATTTTTTTTAATTTTTTTAATTAGTTTTCAAATTTTTTAATTTGTTTTATTTTTTAAATTTGTTTATATATACATATAAATTATTATTAAAGTCATATTTAATCAAATAAAATATTATTTTAACTTTTAATTGATTAGTTAATGTTTTTAATTAGATAAGTTAAAATAATTATTAAATTTACATATTAAATTATTCAATTATAACTAATAATTCAAACTTAGTTTGTAGGTGTTAATGATTTAAATTACAATACTATTATATATTTTTACATTTAAAATATATAATCTAAAAAATTAATCTTTTTAATTATTTTTATTTTATTTTATTTTTTTAAAACGGGCCAACGGGCCAGCCCGTACTTTGGCTCGTCAAGTTGACGGGTTGGATGGGACGGACCAGAACAGGCTGACGGGTTGAAATCTTCAACCCAGCCCGTTCCTTTTAGCACAAGCTGACGGGTTGGCCCGTTGGACCCAGCCCGTTTTGCCACCCCTAACTAGCACATATCAAAATATCCAAAGAATATTTATGCAACTAAAATTTTTTTAACATGCTTTTGTATCTCATGCTCAATAAACTTAATTATAAAATATCCTAATTAAAATAATATTTTAAAGAAAAAAACTAAAAATCCATTGAAAGATAAATGAGTGCATAAATATGCATCAAAATGTTTAATACAAATTAAAGAAAAAAACATATGTCAGTATTTCTTAATAAATATTCTAGTAATGTGGATCCATATGTATGTGGATATGTGCATGCATGCTTATTAATGCTTATGAGTATGAATGAGTGAATGTGTTTGTGTTTGTGCATGTATAATAATTTTCTATATCTAATTGATACAAATCATGATGATTTTGTAAGGACTTAAATATGATAAATTATCATACTCTTTTAATTTTCAATAATTACTATTAACTTCTTTGTTCTTATCAAGATTTCATATTGTTTCTGTTTTCAATAGTTTAGATCTCCACATTAAAATTTTACTATAAAAATAAAAACTTAAGATGGAATATCAAAATTTTCATTTTGTTTCTGTTTTGAAATATTTAGCTCTCCACATTAAAATTTTACTTTAAAAATAAAAAAAGTAAGATGGAATAAGTTTTGGATATGTTATTGAAGTTATACCTAATAAAACAATGCTTTTAATCCTAATATTAAAAAAACTACTAATTTAACCCTGAAAACTTACTTTTAACTTAATGGTATTGCCATGATAATTGTTTCGGTCTCAACCCTCTGTTATGTTTAAAAAAAAGGTAATTGTCATTTTTAAATTAATATATTGACTAAAACAGGGTGAAAAATTTAAATATCGATTTAATTTTGAATCTGGAAAAACGGATTCACCTCAAGTATTTATTAGAACAAAAAGGAAATTTGATATTTTATCAAGAAAAAATATTTAATAATTTATAATCAATAATTGTGTATACATCAATAAAACTCATGTGTGTTAGACTTATCATTTTTATGAAAATGTATGGATATAATTTTATAGTCAAATATATTTTTAATTATTAATGTTTATAAATTGATATATCCATTGACGAATAGATTAACAAGATGTATGGATATATTTATAATTAATATTTTTTAGAGATTAGCATGCTACAGTTATGGTTTTCTTTGAATAAGTTAATCATAAATTAATAATCAAAAAGATATTTGTAATATACAAAAACTAATAATTAATAAATATTTACATTAAATAATTTATCATGTAAATGTAAAATATGATATACAAATTAGTATATCCATGTCATATATTACAAAATATTAAATATTAAATATAATTAAAACTTAATATATATGCTATGAACTTTTCTTAAAACAATACATTAATACTTAGTATTTTCATTATAATAATAATTTATAATTAATATATGGTATTGATATGTTAAACTTTTCCAATTTAGTGTATGCTAGGTATTTTCAACAATTCCTTTTCAGAATAATCACACTGTTTCATATCCAAATAGTGTGAGAGCATCCTTATATATACCATCATCCTTAGGCCTTCACTCACACAAAGTTTCTGAAACAACTAACCTTATACAATGTGTTGGTTTCTTGTAGTTCTGTTTCTCAGTCTCACTTATGGTACTGTTTCAGAGGCTAAGGCTCATTCTGCTGTTGTAGTTGGCACTGTCTACTGTGACACATGTTCTCAACATGATGTCAACCCCAAAACCCACTTCATTTCAGGTTCATTTTGACTCTCTTATTGATAACATGCTTCAGTTTCACATATACCATATCATATCTCTCAAGGTGTTTGATCTTTTGACTAATGCATATCATATCATACCCTTAAGGTGTTTGATCTTTTGACTGATATGTTTTGTTCTGTCATGAGCAGGTGCCAAAGTTGGTGTGGAATGCAGAGTTAGGCATTCAGTGTTCAAGGAAGAAGTGGAGACAGATAAACATGGTGAATTCAAGGTGAAGCTACCATTCAAAGTGTGGAAGCATGCACACAGAATCAAGGGATGCACTGTGAAACTCATCTGTAGCAGTGAGAAACATTGTGATGTGCCCTCAGTTTCCACCTCTTCTTCAGTGAGACTCATTACAAGAAAGCAAGAAGAACTCATTTTCTCAGCTGGCTTGTTCTCATTCAAACCTGCTAAAAAACCAAGATTTTGCAACCATAAGCAAAGTGTTTCAAACCCATCAGATAAAAATGCAGCAGTAGATACCTTTTTCCCTCCATTACCATTTCCTCCCCTACCTCCCTTTCCCCTCCTACCTCCATTTCCTCCACTACCTCCCTTTCCCCTCCTACCTCCATTTCCTCTTTTACCTCCATTTCCTCTCTTACCTCCATTTCCCTTACTACCTCCCAACCCATTCCTACCTCCGAACCCACTCCTACCACCCAACCCATTCCTACCTCCAACTCCAGGGCTAACACCTCCTAGTCCACTTCTACCACCCCAAACTCCAACCCCAGCTCCAGTTCTACCTCCCCAGACTCCAAATCCAGTGCCACCTCCTATTCCATTGCCACAGCAATAATCACACTTTTGAGATTGTTGTAAACATGATTCAAATAATCGTTGATCACACATGTCATAATAAATTGAGTTCAGATGATTTATTGTTTGTAAAGCTATGTGGATTTTGAGATTTGAATGAAGATTCACACATATCTATATATGAATGCTTGGACTAAGATTGATTCTTGAGCAGTTACACATGAAAGCAGTAACACCTTATAATAAGTTGTACTGCATCAACATAACGTTGTATAATAGGTCTTCATGATCTTTATAATCATATTTCATATTAAAAGTGTTGTTGTGAAGGAAACAAACATTGTGTGATGCTTCCTTTTAGCAGTAGGAAAATAGAACCTGAAACTGGTTTGGAGGTGCGACCACTGCAGGGATTGTAGTAAAATAGGGCACAGTATTTTTATATTATACCAGATAGTGAAGACAAAACAAATATTTTATGAGGATAGAAAATGATATATCATAAAGATCATTTACTATTTAATATAATTTTTTTTTTCAAATTAAATGTTTCTTTTATCTTTGTGATTGCTTTATTATGTCAATTCCACACCCTTTTTTAAAAAATAAATAATGTTTTAACTATTTTGATTTTTTATAGAAATATATTCTTTATTTAATTCATTTTAGGACAAAATTCTAAAGAATAATTTTAATTAAAAATATCGTGAACAAATAATAAAAATTAGTATATAAAAAATATCCTATCATGCTATAACTTTCAATAAATTAGAGTTATATACACATGTTATTTCTGTACCCAAAAATAAGCAAAATGACCTAATTTCATAAGGTAAAAAAGTATCAGTTACATTTATTTAATATTTTTATTTCGTAAAATACACAAGTCTACTTTTTAAATTAAGAATAAACTTATTTTATAAATAATAAGATAAAACAATATTGAAAAACAAAAATTTGTCTATACTTTTTAAAGTCATTCTAGTGGTAAGACTTATTCATGATAAAAGCAAGCAAGATCCTGAAATACATCGAACATATTTAATGTGAGAATTCCCATAGTCAAATAAATAAATAATATATATATATATATATATATATATATTAATTAAAGTTGTATTAACTATCATGTAATATGACATTTTAGATACATTAACATCTTAAAACACAGTAATAATTTGCTATCACATGAAAAATATTATGAAAATAATAATAACAGAAAATATGTGGAATCAAACCAAACCCATGTATAAAAAATACATAACAAACTTCTTTTAAAAGAAATTAAACACATGTAAAGTTTTTTGAAAAAAAAAATCTAAGAGCAACCGTAAATAAGTCAGCTTCTCCACATGTAAAGTTTTTTGAAAAAAAAAAAAATCTAAGAGCAACCGTAAATAAGTCAGCTTCTCCGCACAATGATTTTCTTTTCTAAAAGTATCAGAACGTTTAAATTCCATTCTTTTACATATCTTCAAATATCTTCAAACAGTTTGTTTGTATTTTTCTAAGAAACTAAAACAATTTGAGAATGAGAAAAGACCTTACACAATCAATTTTCACTAAATACATCTAAAGTCAATCTCTTGAGAATGTTTAATAACAAGAATAACTCTCCTAATTTCATCATATAAAAAATTAAATAACAAGAATAACTCTCGTAATTTCATCATATAAAAAATTAAACACTGTCAAAAAAGTAGAAAAATTATCCATAAATCCACTCATACTATCTCTAAAAAAGCTAACACAAGTTTCAAGACTAAGACTTCTACAAAATTTGAGGTCAATGTTCACCTTAATCCAACCAACATCGAAGAACTACCAAAGGACTTGTATATGAGAATATATGAGAATAATTTTCTCCTCACTTTAGTGGTTGTGTAAAAAGATTTTAGAACCAAAAGGTCGTGCACATCATTCTTCATAAGTTTCATAAAAGAATTATCCATCAACCTTATATATCCTTTAATAATGTGCATCCTTAAATTAAAAATTCATTTTTATTCTTGCCTTGAATCTACTGGATTTGAAACTTTTGTCTCATTCACATTTTCATTACTCGTGTTCGTACTCGTTTCTCTTGTGGTTCCAAATATTACTTATATAATTTTTTATAAAGAAACAAAAATCACAATAAACATGATAATATCAATATATAATGTTAAAGTTATACACGTCGTTTTATTTTCTTTGATTTTAAATATCAAGAAAGTAATTATAATTGTGTAAATATCAAATCAAAATATTAAATAACAAGTGAACAAATGTAAAATAATTATATAAAGGTATAAAAATAATCAAATATGTTGATTCAATTTGAAATTGAGATTGCATTTCTTGAAATGTAATCTCATCACACACACAATAAAAGTGTAATTAAGGTTGTCATGAGAGAAAAAAAATACATTAGAAATATGAATGAATTTGGTGGATACCAAACAAACAATTAAGAGAGAATAAAAAAATTCACAAAAATTGAAACGAAAGTAAAGGTAAAAGAAAATAAAGAAGATAAGATTTTAGTGTTGATAAGTAAATTAAGAGTTATGCCATCGGATAGTTCAAATAGAAAATCAAACATCATTATTGAAACAAATAAAATATTAAAAAGAACTAAAAACAATCAAATGTGCATCCTACGAAGTTCTTTTTATTAAATGAAATTGATGTTTCAATTTCATGAAATGGAATATACCATCTGAATGAAATTATACAACGGAAAAAAATGTGTAACTAAAATTATGATAAGAGATAAAAGATCTTGGAGATGTGAGTGAACTTTGTAAATCTCAAATTAGTCAAACGTTGAAAAAAGTAATAAAAGGAATTGTGTAGTGAAAGAAAAAATAATAGCTATGAAATTAAAGACTAGTTAAAATAGTAAATATAAGTTTTTTACATTACCTAATAAGTTATAGGTAGTCAAATAGAATAAGGGACGGTTGAATTGTGTTTTAAAAACCTTAACAATTTTTTGTAAGTATAGTCTAAAGATGTTTAGTCAAACTATAGGTTTATGCAAAGTCAAGCAAACTGATAAACATTTTCACAAACTAAATTAAAAAACTTCACCTTCTAAGAGTTAGTGTAAGTTCATTAACATGAAATGTAACTAGGACAAGGGAGAGTGAAATTCTTTAATTAAAATGTTTTTATAGTAGTTTGTCTGATAATGCAAACTACGTATAATTTTTAGTTAACTAATTGAGTTCCATTAAACAAACTAATACTAGAAGATACAAATGAGTATTATTTTGATTTGTGACCATTCTTTGCTAACTTGATAAGTATTCTTTAACACTAAAGCTAAGACAAAGAAATTGTCTAAGATGTGATAAAAAGATCATAAGGTTGCTCACTAAAGAGAGGTTGTGTGTTTTGACATTTACAAGGTTAAACACCCTCTTATAGTTTTTTAGATGAAGATGACAATGTTCTTACGAAGTTATTTAAGGCACATAAAATATTTTGACAGCATTTCAGCACTTGCAAAAGATATTTTTATAAAGGTGTTAAAGAAAAGAACCATTGCAATTCCTTTTCTAACTATTGTGTAACTTTAAACTCACTTTGTGCATATGAAAAATTAGACATAGAATATGCATTAAATGTGATTTATTCATGCATTAAATATTGTTTTCTTCTTTATGCAACATCGTAGTACTTGGATGTACTTATCTATCCTTAGACAAAGTGTTTTTACTTGAAACTTATGTAAAACACAAAGTCGTATAAAGCATATATACCTTTCTAGACTTGGCAAAGCAAGCACTTGGAAGTTGTTGAGGCAAATAATTTTAGCTCACTCTCTAAGAGATCATTAAATGACATATGGTTTTTTAGATCTTGGTTAGATGTAGAAAAGGGACATTCCCTACAACATAGAATAAGTATACAAATATTCACGAAGTACTAAATTAGCTTAAGATTATGTGTATATCATTTAAGCAAACACATTGCTTATCAGACTACATAGTGGTGTCCCATCTAATAGACAGAACACTTGCATCTTAGATTATCTATTATTGAACAAACACTTAGTCTTACTGACAAGGCATGACCATATTTTATGCTTTATTGTTTTTAGCATTTATTGAAAATCATGGGTGTTCAATTTTGTTTCAATCGTAGGTGTTTTAGTAATTTAAAATGAGAATAAATATATGGATAAGGATGAGTATTGTAATGATTATAATCCTCATTCTTATACTCCATTAAATCGAGTATTATCCACACTCGATTAATGCTAAATTTTTCCATCAAAATTGGAACTATTTCAAATAATATCCATAAATTCATATTTCTTTACTATCTTCTCTTTTCTCACCTACTTTAATTTCCTTTAAAAATGATATATTAATTGTTTCATGTTCGTCGTGATATTTTAAATATGTTAATAAAGTTATATATCAACCTTAATCAGCTTTCAAATTATATTATTAACAATACCTATTATATATACTACATAAACACATATGTTGTCACTCCTATATGCACATATTTTTAATATTTTCTTATAAGAAAAATGTAATATATGTTGTGTACATTAAATTAAAAGACTCCTAATTGTGAATCAAATGAATTTTTCATTAGCTGACCAAATAATTTTTATATATATATATATATATATATATATATAGTATTATTTTATTAAGTACTTGCTTTTTTATTTATGTTAAATCTGTTTAACTACAATAAAAACTTTTTTTTTCCGTCAAATGTATTTATAATTTTTAAATTAAATATTCTTGTAGTGGCCACGAATCCCCCGAAAACTTTTAATTTTATTTTTTCTACAAATTTATATATATTTTTAAATTATATTTATATATTATTTATATTAAGTTTAAGAAATTTCCTTCCAATTTTACCGTTTTAATTATATATATTATTTATTTATATATCTTTATTTTATAAAAAGAAAATAACTTGATGGATGTTGGTTAATAAGAGGGATGAAGATTATGTCCCTAATGATAAGTTTCTTTCTTTCCCAGTAGAAAGAAAGGTTAGTATCATATTAGAATTTATGTATGACAGATTTATGATTATTCTATTAAGATGTTTCTCTCAAATTAAGTTTTCACCAATTAGTATGAACCCTAATTATGACTTTAGGGATTCTTTTGTGAAATTGACATGATCCTTAATTATATTTTCCCCAAATTAGTATATCTCTAAATTATGAAATTTATGGTGTGTTTGGATGAGACAATTTAAGAGAGTAATTCATTTATTTAGAGAATTTGAAATTCTTTCACTTGGTGTTTGGATGAGTGATTTCAAACCCGACTCAACCTTTGGTCCGGGTCGGTCTAACTCGACCTTTGGTTCAGCTTGACCTTCAACCTAGGATGACTCGTCTTGTCCTTTGGCCCAAACCAATTCGTCTCAACCTTCTATCTGACCCGACTTGAATTTTTGGTCCTATGAACATTTTATGTCCTAACCAATGAACAATTCCACAACTTGGAAAATTTCAATTTCCTTCTTTTCTGATGGAATTTCAAATTATATTATTTTAGTTATTTGAAATGCCTTATTAAAATTTCTTAATTTCAATTTTCTTTTAATTTCCTCATCCAAAGATGTCATTTTCCTTGAATAAATTTCAAATTATTCAAATAAATGAATTACCATCTTAAATTGCCTCATCCAAAGACACTAAAATAAAGGAAAATGATATTTTTAGATGACAAAATTAAAAGAAAATTGAAATTGAGAAGTTTTAAGAAAGTGTTTCAAATAACTAAAATAGTAGAATTTGTTATTCACTTAAAAAATAAGGAAATTGAAATTCTCCAAGTTGTTAAATTGCTCATTGGTTAGGTAAAAAAAGTCTACAGGTTCAAAAAGTCGAATCGATCCAGGCAGAAGGTCGAGCCAAGCCAAGTCGAGTCGGGCTGAAGGTCGAGAAGGCCGACTCAGGTAAAGTCGAGCCAGACCAACCTGATTCAGGTCAAAGGTCAAGCTGGGTTGGTCTAGGTTGGGCCGATGATCAAGCCAAGTTAGGCCGATCTGGGCCTGGCCGAAGGTCGAGCCGGATAGGCTCGGGCCGAAGGTTAAGGTGGGCCGAAAGTCAACTTGAACCAAAAGTAAAAACGAGTCGTACCGAATTGAAGGTCAAGCTAAGTTAAGTTATAGTCAAATGTAGAGTTGAGTTGGCAATAAAAGAAATTAAATTGTTTTATCCAAGCAAGAAAATTGAAATTTAAAATATTTCAATTTTTTCATCCAAACTAATTATTTAAGAAATGAAGAGAATTCATTGCAAGTAATTCAATTAATAGGTATTTCAATTTCTTGAAATTATTAAAATGCCTCATCCAAGCACAAGGTTAGGGATTTTGTGTTTTCCTTTGAATATGGTAAAATTTGTACAATTTTATGGATGTAGTTTGGGCTGCATTACGAACTCCACTTTATAAAATTAATTAGTCTAAGTAAAGGAAATTAAAAGTTTTTTTTATTTAATTAGAAAAGATAATTTATATATTAAAAATCTAATTTGGCACCCCTGAACTTTTTGTCCAAGTTTCGTCACTGTCCACATCACTTAGGAGTCGAGGCCAAAGACGATTTAAATACTTTTTCTCCTTTCACCCTCTGAGACACTTTTTAAGGACAAAACCATAATGGAGTACAGACTCCAAACCGGACAATACCTCATATGAGTCGAGGCAAAAAATAATTTAAATCTTAGAAACACAGTGATTGATTGTAACAATGATGCCAAACTTGTAGTGGAAAGCATAATTTAATCTTTTTTATCACATAAAATATCTTTCATTATATGTTTATTTTATCCAATAATAAAGTTAGTAAAAAAATTGTTCGTTGTCACAACAATTTTTATTTCTTTGGTTTAATTAGTCGGGTGGTACCCATTTTCGTTTGAATGTTTCAGTTTGGTCCCTGTTTTTAAAAAAGTTTCAATTATGTTCCAACTTTTGAAAAAGTGCCTAAATTAAATCATTTTCAGAAGAAAAAAAATATTAATGTCGTTAAAGGCGTGCCACGTGTTGGTCTCTAGATTTTTTTAATTTTTATTTTTTTAAAAAAAAATTGTTTTTGCCAAGTGGCAGATGTGATAAGTTTTTTCTATCACGTGTAAGTAATAAGTAATAATAAGTTTGGTCTCAAATTTCAAATTTAAGAAAGAGACAATAGTGCTCTATTTTGAAAATCACGTTATAACATATTATATATTTTTTAATTATTAACCCATGTTTTGTTATTCATGACTTTTGCAACTAAATTTTAATATAAATATCAATATTTAATTTTGTAAGTCATCTTTAATAACAAATATCAATATAACATTTATATAAATAATAAATTTCGTATTAAGAGAGACAATATTTCTCTATTTGGAAAAAAAAATTGGGACTAAATTAAACCAAAAGGATATATGTGGCACCAGTGCATGGAAGCAAAACGACAACGGTTATTTTCAACTTTTGGCTTTGGGTGCGCACCCGAGGCATATACTACCGAGGTAAAAAGGATATATGTTGTCAACCCGAGGCATATTTGAATCGTTACTGCCTCGGGTCTAGCCCAACCAAAGTAGAAAGTTAGATTTACTGCCTTGGTTCTGGTTCAACCGAGGCATATTAGGTATTAGAAAAATCATTATAAAACCCACACCCCACTCACTTTCTTTTCTCTCACACACATGGGACCCACACCCCACACATTTTTTTTTGTTTCATGTAGCACTCTCTCATCTCAATCATAAAACACACACACTATTAACTTCTACACAAAATTCTCTCACTTCACAACACTCATTCTCATCATCGCACAACACTACACTCTTTCTCTTCTCTCTCCCAAGGCCTACTCACTGCACCACTCTCTTTTTTTCATTCACTCACACTACACTCTCTCTCTTTTTCTCATTCACGTAACCCACCCATCACACACTCCTCTTCTCTCACAATCACACACTCTCTCACGGAACCCACACTATACACCCCACTAACCCACACAAAACCCTCACTTCACTCACTTTAATGCATCACTCACACTCTCATCTCACTGCACCCACGACCCAACACTCACACCTCACTAAAATAATCACTCACGGAACCCAAACCCAACACACACACACACACACACACACACACACACACTTCTCACAGTACCCACACTTGCATAATTCGTAGAAACGGTGCACAAGCCAAAAATTATTTACAAACTCAATCTCCATCAAACTACAAACCCAATTTCTACCATATATCTTAATAATCTCAAATTCAAGATTTAAAATATAAGAACACACAAACAATGCAGAAAATTAAATCAAGGCGAATCCAAAAACAACCCAAAACGTAAAAATAAACATACAAAGGAGCGGGATTGAACGGAGGCAATGGCAGCGGCACCAGAATAACCTCCTCGACGGTGCGATGCAGCAATGGTGTAGGCAGACTGAACGGAATGGTGCAGTGGCAGTGCAGCGACCCTCGATGGTGTAGGCGGAACAAACGCCACAGTGGAACACCGATGATGGTTGGTCGAAGAAGAAGAAGATGCAGTGGTACTGGAAACCTCCTCAACGGTGCAGTGGAAGAGTGGACCAGGTGTGCGGGACGCTCGAATACTGCCTCGGTTAATTCGAAACTAAGGCATATTGGCATAGTGAAAGTGCAGAATGTGTGCTGTTGCAGTGTGAAAAGATTTGGATTTTCTTAACCCTACGAAGCAATATTGCCTCGGTTAATTTGAAACTAAGGCATATTGGCTTGCTCATATGCCTCGGTTGGTAGGAGGACCGATGCATAAGTCATCTACTGCCTCAGTTATTAAAGAACCGAGGCATATTCCTTCAGTGAAATAAAAAAAATTAAAATTGCAATTTAACTGCATCGGGTAAAAAGCACTTGAAGCATAAAAGCTATTAAGCCTCGGTTCAGCGGTACCTGATGCATAAAAGCATGTAAAAAATTTCAAATTCTGGGAAAGCGGGAATTGTCAAAATTTTATAAGCTATATGCCTCGGTTAGAATAGAAACCGGTGCATAAAAGTTGACTTTAATTACAAAAATGCCACCGCGTGTTTATATGCAGCGGGTGCACAGGAACTGAGGCATATACTATGATGTAAAAACTCTTCAATGCACTAGTGTGGGGACTACATTAAAACAAATAGACATATGTGTGGACTAAATTGAAACAAATAGACATATGTGGGCACTAAATTGAAATCAAGATAATGACCCTTGGTAGTGACACTAACACGTGGCAATACCTTGTCACGTGGCACTGATAGTGCTTCATGTCACATTAAGGACCTAACACATGGCCAAAAAAAATTTCAAAAAAGAATTCAAAAAATTTAAAATATTATGAAAAAAAATATCCAAAGACTAACACGTGACACACCGTTAACAGCATTAATAATTTTTTCAAAAGTTGGGACACAATTGAAACTTTTTTAAAAGCGAAGACCAAACTGAAACATCCGAATGAAAATGGATACCATCCGACTAATTAAGCCTATTTTTTTATTGAATATCCAATGTTATAAACGCACGACTAATCTTAATACATTATAATCAAATTTAACTATTATAATATTAAAACAAAAGAAAAGAAAATCTAGAAACTAAAAAGAAAAAAAAAGAACAGGACAAAAACATAGGAAAAGTTTAAGGAAGGTTTGATGTTCTTCCAATTCCAACAAGTCACTTTGCACTATCCACACATTGCCTTTTATATGGTTTGCAACTTTCTTTCCCAACCCTCTTCCTTCCTCACATAGTAACCCCTCTAACAAAATCCATTTATTCTTTTTTTTTCCTTCCTCTCCTATTCAGTAATCATCAAACCCTCAAGATCTAAATTTCATATTCTCTTTCATTTCACCACAATTTTGTCAAAGACCTTAGAAATTTTAAATCAGTAGTGTCAATTTGGCCCCTAGCCCATGGATTAGCCCTGGCCCACTCTTCATTAAGCTTGAATCTACGAGGTGCCCAAATGAGGGAGCCAAACAAAAGCCTCAGCTCCTAAAGCCCCCCCTCTAGTGGGATAGGCCCAAGGCTAAGGTGGTTAGGGCTGATGATTTGGGCGACCCGACGATACGGACAAGCACAACAATCGGGATGGGTCGGATGATCCAAACGGGCCTGATGATTAGGACAAGCACGACAATCCGGACGGACACAACAACCAAGACGAGTCAAACGACTTAGATGGGTCAAACAACCTAGACAGGCATGACGACCAGGACCAACCGAATGATTCGGACGAGCTTGCCGACTAGAACGAGTCTAATAGACCCGAAGGCCGTGACAAAAATGACAACCCGGACGGGTTCGACGACCTAGGCAAGTTTGACGATGCGAATAGACCCGACTATTCGGACATGCCCGACGACTAGATGACCCCGATGACCCGAACAGGTATGACGACAAGAACAAGCCCGATGATTCGATCAGGCCTAACGACGCAAACGATCAGACGACCGATTCGGCTCGTGTTGTCAACCCTGATTTTTAGGTTGTCTAAGTCATCGTCCCATCCAGATCGTCAAGCCATTTAGGTCGTCATGCTCGTCAATGACGGAGACCCTATCTGGCTTGTTGAAACATCCTTTTCCTCGGGCCCGCCTAGGTTGTCGCTTCGTCCAAATTATTGGGCCGATCTAGATCTTGGAGCAAGTCTGATCATCAGGTTCGTTCAAGTCGTCCAGGTCGTAAGATTGGACCAGCTTGTCGGGACTAACCATGTCATTCGGGTCGTCGGGCATGTCTGGATAGTCAAGCACGTCCGTCTCAAAGGGCTCGTTTAGCTCGTTAGGCCCATTTGGCTCGTCAGAACTGTCTGGGTCATTTGGGTCGTCGGCCCCGTTTAGGCACGGTTAGGTTGTCGTGCAAAATGAACCAAAACTCAATAAAGTCTCAACGAGACCATTTGTCTTATCGGATTCGTTTGTGTCGTCAGGCCCGTTCTAGTCATCAAGCACGTATGGGTCATCTGAGTTGTCAAGGTTGTTTGGGTCGTTCTGGTCGTCGAGCTCGTTCGGGTTGTCTAGGTCATTGGGCCCGTATGGGTTATTGGGTTGTCTGAATCGTCGAGCCCTTCTAGGTCATCTGGGTCGTCGATATAGTCTCAATCGTCAAGCCCGTCCAAATCGTTGGGCTTATCTGAGTCGTCGAGCCCGCCCGACCCATATGGGTTGTTAGGCCCGCTAGTCCAATACGGGTCATCAGGCATGGCTAGGTCACTGAAAAGTTTAATAATGGATTTTTCATGTTGAAGAAGAAAGCCCATGGGTTGGCCTTGACCCACATGACTTTTGTGGAGTTTTTTGCCCTGTGGGCTTCTTTGAGTGAGTTTTTTTTCAATGTGGGCTTTTTTTACCCTAGCCCACATGGGCCAGAGCTAAGTCCTATCAGCTGGGCCAAATTAACACTTCTATAAATCAGTTAATGAGTTCATCAAATCTAGCTAACTCACATTTTTCCACCTTTATAATTTATAGTTACCTTTTGTAATTTAAAATAGGTACAAAAATATTTAAAAAATATTTTATTTAGTACAAAATTATATATAATTTTATGTGTTCATAGTTTTATAGCTATTAAAATTTGTATTTTTCTTTCTAATAATTTTCTTACTTATTCATTATTTTTTATAATATATATAATAAAAAGGTAATATAAATATTATATATAATAAACATGTGATGCTTGCTTTCTTGGCATTTTACATTTTTATTATAATATAATAAAGACCTATGATGCACCGATACTTCAACTTAAATCACGTATCCATGTCCGACACATATCGTGTTCGATACTTTAGGATACTTTAACGATACGTATCAATGAAGTATTATTTATGAAATTGTAGTACACTACAATAAAATCTTTGAATAGTGATCAATGTTAGTGATGAAAAACAATTAGTTACTATATAGTGATCAAATTGAGAAGTAAAATAGTTCCAAAAAATTATAATTGGTCTCTAAATTGATAATTAAAATAGTTTCAATTATGTATTAGTTTTTAAATTGGTCACTAACATTAGCTACCGGGTTTTGACTATTAAAATAATTGGTCTCTAATTAGGAAATTTGGATTCATACATCAAGAATCATATATTTATTATGTTTGTAAGAATTAATCAAGAAACAATGTAGTAAGTAGAATTTTTTTATAGGTATATCATATGTTCGGCCGGTTGTTTATCTTTGACAGCTTATAAAAAAATAACATCGAATATTTTTATCACATAATATATTCGATATGTTATTTGGTCTGAAAAATTAATTTGGACTCAATTATGAGTATTTAATTTAAGGGTTAAATATGTTTTTGGTCATTTAAATTTATGTGAAAATTAAAATTAGTCCATCTTCGAAACTTTAACTCAATTTAATCCTCCAACTTTAGAGATATATCGATTTAGTCATTTTAACCAAATTTTATTAAGTTTATTTAACGTTTTAAATACGTTTCATGATAGTATTTGAGTTGTTTACACCATTTGACACATTTTCAATTCAATGTTAGCTAAAAACTATCTTAAATTGAAAATGTGTCAACCGGTATAAACAACTCAAATACTATATTGAAACACATTTGAAACATCAAATAAACTTAATAAAATTTGGCTAAAATGACTAAATCTACACATCTATAAAGTTGGAGGTCTGAATTGAGTCAAAATTTTGAAGAAAGACTAATTCTAATTTTTATTTAATATTAAATAATAAAAAACATATTTAACTCTTAATTTAATGATACACACCATATATTATAATTTACTCATAACCAAATTACGATATTATTACCTATTACTATAATATTATAGATATTTAAAAATGCACACAAACATTCACACACTACAAGAAAACACACTATTAGAATCCCATTAAAACTCATCCTAAAATAAAAAACGGAAGGAAATACATTCGTCATTTGTTTGTTTTTGACCCTTGCACTAAACTAGGAAGCTTTTGAATTTTTGGGTGTGTAAAAGTAAATTAGAGGCGGTTCCATCCACTCAAAAGGATCTCTTTAGATTTTTGTAGCTTTAATTTTGTGTCGCAGATAATGTAGGCAGAATCATCCCTAATAATTTAATATAATAAATTTTAATTATTATTTTAAATATAATTTCTTAGTAGAGTTGGTCAAATCGTCTCTTTCCTTTGGTTCTTAAATATTATATTTTGTAGTATTAGGGTTTAAAAAAACATTTTTTAGTGTTCACTAGCAATCTGATTATCAGAGAGTTTTCACTTGTGCATATTCCAGAGTTGTGGAAATTGTTCCAACTTATTATCAAAGTGGTTCACCTTGGAGCCATGGAAACTACTCAAACTTTAAAACACCAACGTTTGCAATGAAAAGGAACTCGAGGTTCTAGATCCTTTCAAGAAGATTCGGAGAAGTTTGTCGTTAATGCACTTAAAAGTGGTGGAAGGCGTGGTCCTTTTCATATTCTCCATAGCTTGTTCTGAGATCTCATCCAACAAATTAAAAATCTTGTTTCATACAAAAATGAAACCACATGCGTCTTAATCACCACCATCGCAATGCATGAGAAGATTAGAAAAAGAAAAAAAATAAAAGTTGATAGTTGCATAGCTGTGAACCCCAAAACATGCTTTTGTCTCATTGGAATGAATGGTGTTGGATTGAACTAAGTTGGATAATTTATGGAGTGTAGAAAATTGAAAGGATGATGATACTATAACAACTGAATTTTGACAACTTTCTCTTACAATTTGAGTTGGTATACTTTAAGTGGGTTTGGAATATAGGAAAATGAGAAAATAGAAAAATGAAAAGTTACTTAAAAGATGACAACTCAAGTTGTAAAAAAATGTTGTCAAAATTTAGTGGTTATAGAATAATTTTCCAAATTGAAATATGATGAAGCATTGTTCAATTGATTAGGAGTGATGAGGATCAATGACGTGGAATGTTGGATGGCCTGTAAGACCCCATCAGGGTGCTACCAAAAACTTACATATATATTATTTTTTATTTATATTCATTCTTCGTCAACAAAAAAAAACAAGAAAACAAATCTCTCATTTATTTTCTCAAATAAATGTTCCACACATTAAAATTTATTCAATACTAAAAACATTTAAAAGTACTCAATAATTAAAATCGTTCCAAATACATCTTATATAAAAACAAATTCTTCTTCCCAATGCAGACCCATGCTTCTAACTGTTGTGCATCCAGAACATCATCTGCAACTTTATCTATTCCTGTATAACACAAGTCAAACGACCATCATAGGTGAGAACCACAACCACAAAATACAAGGGTGAGCTAACTTAAAATCACATCATAATTGAAATAAGTTATATAAAAATAAAATTACCATATAACACCTCACCCAAGCATTTTTATCACATCATTCAATATAACATAATTAAGCACAATGTATATTATCTCATTCATGTCAACAAACTCACGTCAAATCTCAATTCAAGAGGTTCAATTCTCAACACAACCCTTACACGTAGTTTACCATCCAACTAGCTCACTTATAAAGCCAAACACACTCTTCCTTCCTACTCCACAAGAGTCTCCAGACAAAGTTTACTTTCCACTATCCCACCACAAGTCTTACGACAAGGTCAAACATCGATACAACTACATTGAGTCTATCACTCCTTGCTACTCTCCCAAAGAGTACAACCAGAGTCCTCAAGGTCAACTCCTAAAGCCCCCAAGGGTCAGCTCCCAGAGCCCCCTCACCTCTTGCTAAGACTTACACGTTTTCAATCACATCATAACACATGTATAATTCACATATACTACCTCGTCATCATTTTCAAACTTTTTGGATAGAATAATATGTCACCCATCATTCAAACATAACAAGAACATATCTCAAACAACATGTTATTTTTAAACAATTGTGCAATAAACCAGTCAAAAGACCAAAGTCACTTAACGACTTTATTTCTCACATTGCGAGAAGACTCACACGTCCACTTGAAGTGAAAAAAAAACAAACTCTTAACCAATATTTATTTTTAACTCAACGTCATTTATGATACCCTCCACCATATATTCCTTCATTTTAATCCTACAAACTATTATGTCGTCTCATACGCCAGAAGGAAAGCACATGATGGATCTTTTTAATATCTACATCGTGTGAAAACTAATTCAACACCACTTCATAATTTATCTTATACCCTTAAAAAGCAAAACTTGCAAGTATTCATAATTTAGTCCAACCCTTAACCAACAATTATTAACCGCTATCTCCAAATACATGTGCCCACCAATTCAAAATGTATTCATCTATTTAACTCTATTAAAACTGCACCACATGTTATTATTATAATATTATTGGTACTAACTGGATACTTCCAAAGACTTCCGATATACCTAATCATTGTTGATAAAAAAATCAAGTAATCCATCTTTATTAAGGATTTATACTAATTTATTGTCCAACTTTCTCTGAAAGTTTCACCTTTAAAAGAAACATGGTTGGATAATAAAGTCAATTCGTACTTAAAATAAAATACCAACATTCTTACTCATTTCGCTCCATGGAATTGCACCAATTCAACTTATATTAAAGGCTCTAAACTATACCATGTTTTGACCAAGAACGTCGTTAAAAATGAACCTGAACAAAAATTCATCATCCACGAACGACGACAATTTTGACCATGATCGTCGTGGAAGATTCTTATTTAACGAGGGTTTGGGGGATAACCATTGTTAAATATTGTTCTTTAAAAAAAACAGGTTTGTTTTTCGGATTAACCCAAACCTGTAATCAATCAAAAATCCATCCATAATAGTTCAAATATCAAACGATTTCATAAATACATTCAGAGATTGTTTCAAATAATAAATCCCTAAAAGTAGTATAAACTAACTCTAACTCTCACTAACTCTAGATAGAAAGTACTTCGCCCAGTTTTTTTAGCATAAGCTATTGCTCTTGAATTCGTTGGACTTGGGTCATTGAATTTCTGCAAAAGTGTAGGAAAAGTTAATAACAATACATATGTAAATGAGTTCAAGTTAAAATTAGTACATGAAATAAGTTAGCATATTACCTCATCCCAACAACTTTCATAACTGCTTTGCACAATTGTTGTCATCCATTGCATCACATAATAGCCACACTCAAAGCTCCTAGTTTGTTTATTACACTACACTTATAGTAATTGTATTTAGTTATAAATACACATAATAATACTAAAGTAAATGAATGATATATAGCGTATAAGTACTTGGAGGGAAATCCAAGAGATCCTTTTAGTACTGGCAATCGATCTACCACTTAATATACTTGTCCATTAAAAGCACTTAAGTTAAAATAATCAGTGTTAGAAAACATGACATTGTATATTCAAGATTAATGTATAATTGAAGGCATTTATTGAAAAAGACTTACGTATCAATTATGCTCTTCAAATAAGGGGGAGGAGCTCTATGACAAGAGCAAAACCATAAAGGGGTATACTTTGGTACTAATACAATAAGTAGTTGCCAATCAAAACTACAATGAAAAACTAAACAGCCTTCAAAGGAGATTCATGCTTTGTGACCTCATGAGTATTCTCATTGTCACCATCTTTGACCTTATAAAGTGATAACCCATACTCGGGACAACTTCTTAACTATGTAAATTCTTTTCTATATAAAATACAATCATTAGAATATGCAAGAATCTTTTCATATTTTATACCCATCGAACAAAGTATTTTTTTTTTTGCCCCACACATTCGATCAGGTAGTGTATTACTTTCAATAAGCATTTCCTTCAACAACTGAAGTAATTCTGTGAAGCTTTTATTAGCCCACCCTTTTAATGCCTTCAAATTTATCAACCTTAACATTATTGATAATCATGTGAAGTTAGTTGAATCAAGACATAACAAGGTCTTTGCATCTGTAGTCATATTTTCATACACAACTTTAGTAAAGGTTTGTACTCCAACATCACAAATCATGTCCTCTAATCTATCTTCCATTGTCGATTCCACAAATTGATGTGCTTCAACCACAGTTGGAGTCTATACCAATTCACCATGCCACATCCATGTTGTATAATTCTTTAGAAATTCATCGCATAAAAGATGTTCTCTAATCTCAAACACGTTCAATATTGTCCCATTCAAACAATTCACATAAGGACACTTCATCTTTCCTCAACCCTTGTCTCATAATCATCACTTATACATGATAAACTAATCCAGCTTTGATCCATCATTGTTTTGTAACGAGAAAGAATTTTATAGTACATAAAAGTAATAAGTGTTTGGGGTTGAATACCTCCAGACTCAATCCCAACACATTGCCAAGGGTCGGACACCCCCAGACTCAATCCCAACTCGTTTGACAAAATGCATATATCACGATAATTCAACAAATACCAAAATTTAAAAGCTAAATATTGTCATGCAAAAATAAAATTTCAACATATAATTACATACAAACAAAATAAATCAAATTTAAAACACTAATTTACATAATATTAACCATGATGGTTCGAGGGAGAAGAAGATAATGCATTGGCCACTACTTTTGGCTGGCTCTCGTGCACTTGGTAGTGGCAAGGGAGGTGTAGTGGCAGGGCAGGAAGGAAGAAGTGGAGACTTCGCAAGGGCAACAGTGGTGCGGTGGCAACAGCAATGATGCAAGAGTGACGCGGTGGCAAACTTTGACGGTGGTGGTTGTAGTTGCAAACTTCGTAACAGCAAAGCGGTGGCAGCAACAACGGTGCAATGGCAGCGGCAGTGGTGCAATGGCAGTAGAACCCAAGCAGCAACGACACTTCTTTTGGACCACCAATGACGACTTCGTAGGAGAAGCAACAAGCTTTGATGGTGGTGGTCACGATGGCTGGCGGTTAGAGAGGAAGATAGAAAAGTGGGTGCGACGTTTGACGAAGGCAATGGCAGCTTCGATGGTGTTGGATGGTGGCGTGTGCAGATGGCGCAAGAGGAAAAGAGAAAAGTGGGTGCGAAGGGGAAGAGTGAAAAGGTTATTTTTCTTTAACCCTCGACAAGCTAATCCACGACGATTATGGAAATCATCATCGTGATTTTTACATTAACAACAACGGATGACATAAAGACTTTCATTGTTCCGTGTTGCAATGCAAATAACGACAGATTTTCATATAACAATTGTTAATTTAGGTCCTTTATTTATGAAAACGCCACCATGTTTCTTTCCACAACGCTTGCGTTGGAGTTGTTGTTATTTGATGTCGTTGAATAGTGTTTCTGCACTAGTGATACATACATACATACATATACACACACACATATATATATATATATATATATATATATATATATATATATATATATATATATATATATATTTTAATGATGTATGTAAATTAAATATGTTCTATGTCTCATTTAAATATTTCAACTCTTTTCAAAAATTTTATTTATTGTTTTTTTTTCACATGAAAATGTTTAACTCTTAATTTAAGGATTCAGTAGCACAAACCCTTCATTTGCTAGGTGGTAATATAAAAGCTTATTTTTTGTATTCTTTTATTCTTAATTTTTGTATTCTTTTATTCTTAATTTTTGTTTCATTTGAAGAACTCTTCCTATTTTGCTAAAACAATTTGTATTATCTCTCAATTGTTCAACTAATTTGATATTTGTAAAATTTTCATAGATATCTAAGGTATTTTTCATCTTATTATACCTTTAATTTAGGGGTGGCAAACAGGCCAGCCCGGCCCGTTTTGGCCCGTCAAAAAACAGGTCGGACCGGGCTAGCCCGTCAAATAGAAACGAGCCAATAGTCACAACCTGTCCCGTATAGGACGGGCTAACGGGCCGGGCCGGGCTGGCCCGTCTAGTTTTTTTATTTTTTTATTTTTTTATTTTTATTTTTTTAATTAGTTTTCAAATTTTTTAATTTGTTTTATTTTTTAAATTTGTTTATATATACATATAAATTATTATTAAAGTCATATTTAATCAAATAAAATATTATTTTAACTTTTAAATGATTAGTTAATGTTTTTAATTAGATAAGTTAAAATAATTATTAAATTTACATATTAAATTATTAAATTATAATTAATAATTCAAACTTAATTTGTAGGTGTTAATGATTTAAATTACAATACTATTATATATTTATACATTTAAAATATATAATCTAAAAATTAATCTTTTTAATTATTTTTATTTTTTTTTTTAAAACGAGCCAACGGGCCAGGACGGGCTGGCCCGTACTTTGGCCCGTCAAGTTGACGGGCTGGACGGGACGGGTCAGAACGGGCTGACGGGTTGAAATCTTCAACCCAGCCCGTTCCTTTTAGCACGGGTTGATGGGCTGGCCTATTGGGCCCAACCTGTTTTGCCACCCCTACTTTAATTATATATTTATTTTTCTTTATGTTATTTCGTTAAATGGTGTATCAAACACACATTTGATTATTTTTAATTTTTTTAATATTTTTATTTCTTATTTATTTTTATCAAGTAGAATATTATTTTTACATTTTTATATAATTATTTTTATTTTATAACTCATTATCATAAGTCTAATTCTATCGTTATAGTTGTATAAAAAATTTCATTTACTATGATATAATCTTTAAACTTAATATTTTTTTATTAAAAATTAGCTGCACAATAAATAAAAGATATTTATAATAAAATTATAAAAACTATTTATATTTAATTTTATAAATATAATAATAAGAATAATAATAATTTTACTTTTCTTATTATAAAACAAGTGAACAGATCACTGGTATAATAAGAAAATCATTAATTAGTAATCAATTTTAGATAAAAAACTAATTCATCATTAACTAATTTAGATACTTTTATAAACTAAAAATTATTGTAATTTAGAATAACTTTTATTATAAATAAAAAATTATAATTGGTTTATGAAATGACAAGATAATAATCCTGTTGTAACTAGAGCTGTCAAAACGGATCACCCGACCCAACCCGGCTCGGTCAGCGACGGGTTGGCCACTTAGTGGATCAACCCAACCCGGCTCACTTATTAGCGAGCCAACAAAATTAGAACCCGATCCGACCCACCACGGGTTGGCGGGTTAAACGGGTTGGCTCACTGGCTCACTTAATTAGAAAAAAAAAAACACAATTTTTTCTTCAATCTCAAGAAAACTAAATTATAATTCCGATTAAAATCTAAATAAACTTCAATACAATCCAAATAAAATCCCAAATTATGTTAAACTCCAAATACAAACCAAAATCACAAAAATATAAATTACTATCTAACATCAAATTATTCTTATCACTTATCAAACTATAGTATTAGAGTCTTGAATGAATAAATCCACAACATTTTCATCTCTTGAAGCATCTTCTTTATTTCCATCTACATAAAACAAGAAAAAATAATGTTAAGTAATAATATTAAAAAATTAAGTATTAAATAATTAAATTAATTTTATAATACTAACAATAATGTTACCTGTTAATTCAAAACCATATATATATATAATATATAATATAATATATAATATATAATATATACATATAATATATACATATATTATATATATATATATATAATATATACATATATGTATATATATATATATATATATATATATATATATAATATATATATATATATATATATATATATATATATATATATATATATATATTTATATATTTTT
>Ga0214544_1002268_pt1 | contig 40564 bp, 11 predicted proteins | sample CNSS3metaG_FD_160074 | JGI IMG/M metagenome (GOLD analysis project Ga0214544, IMG submission 160074) | Root nodule microbial communities from cowpea collected in UCLA plant growth center, Los Angeles, California, USA - CNSS3 | ecosystem: Host-associated > Plants > Roots > Nodule | place: USA...
AATTATAGTAAATTATTTATTCATTTTTACTTTTATTGTATTAGTTACACTAATTAAATATATAAATTTTGAATTTTGAATATATTATTTTGGCTCCCCCAAAATTATTGGTCAAGATCCACCACTGGTGAGAGGAACATGATATTATTGTTTTTATATGTATTGTGTGGTTATATCATTCCTAAGGAGGAAAGGTATAATGTGTAGGTTTAGGATATGCATTCATTAGGGACACTCATTGGAAGCTATCCTTTTACTCTACTAGACTCACATACTCTCATAGAAGAAGGAGTCTAGGTGGTGAAAAGGAAAGGATGTTCCTATAATTGGTCTTGGAGTTGTGGACTTCATTTCTTTTAGGCTATAATTAAGCTCACCCTGTCATGAGAGGAAAGAACCAAGTATCATATTGGAAATTGTAACACTAAGGATTTCATTTTACATAATAAAGCAAAGCTTCTAAAGTTTGAGTGGATGCATAAATCCAGATAAATTGAGTCTAGATATTTTATGTTTATGATTATAGTCTAAACTACAAAGTGTGTGATTGAGGGTGAAGTTTTGAATTTATTTGATTGTTATGATTTCTAAATTTTATCTTTAGCTTACCCTCCTTTATGTGTTGGTTGTTATGTTCTGTTTGCTATAATCATTATTATAGTGTGAGCAAATGACACTACAAGTGGTGATGGTGCTAGCCAATAGGTTGAGAGCCCTTTTTTGAACGAGTTTTTTGGGAAGTATGCATATAAGTATATGAAATAGTGTAATTAATTGTCTTCAAATGTATTTTGAAAAACTTTTAGAAGCCTATGTATTTTGAAAGACTATGACTATATAAGGTATGTAATTACACTATTATTTTGTGGTTATGTATGTTTTTCCTTGATCATATGGCTAGGTATTGTTTAATGCTAAAATTGTAAGAAACTTAAAGAGAGTAGTATAATCTATTTTATTGGGTCATTACAATGTATGTTAATCAAATTGGCGTAGTGGAATGGTGGTAGGTTATGTTTCTTAATAGTGAAAGGTGCACGAGAAGAATTATCTTACTCATGATTTGGTGGTGGATACATCATGGATTTCTTTGTCATGGAATGATATTAAATCATGTTAGGTATAGTTTTTTGTAATAGAAACATAGTATAGATGATTTCTTATATTATTATAGTCTTGTCTTTTGGAGGATGGTACCGATATAAGATATACCCTGACAACCTGTTTTCTAAATATTTATACTGAAATTTTATATTTTAATAGTATTATGCTATTAAAATGGGATGTTACATTTATGGTATCAGAGTAGTTTGTCCTTAGAAAGACCTGAGGGTTGTGGGTTTGTCACGTCCTGCGTGTATAAGTGTTTAAGTTGAGATTGTAGAGATGTTTACGAAACAGAAAGTATTAAGAACAAAATAAATCTTGATAGAGTGATGATGATGCATACTCATATATCAAAGATAGTTTTCCTTTCTTAATGAAAGTTTGGAGAAAGAAGAGTGGTGGACAAGAGGTAGTTGGTAAAAAGTAGGTTGTGTAGTTAGTAGATGTTGACAGAGTATGTATGTAAGAGTTGTGTGTGTTAAAGGAAGAGACATAGTTGTAGTTTAAGTTATGTTTTTTAAACTATACTAGACATGTTTTCATCTCTGTGGTTTGTGTGTAGTGTTCAATAGTAGTAGAGGAACATAAATTCAAGGCCAACTTGATTTTCTTACCTTTACAATAGTCAGAGAAGGCCAATAAGGCAATTTTTTTGCCTAAAAGATATGAAATTGTTGTGCATTGACTATTAAGGGGTAAAGAAAAACTGAATTTTGGTTCTATAGGTTGGAGAAGATGTGGAATCTAGAGGAGAGATGTTGGATCAAATGAGCTTCAAGAGGAGGTTTTTGCAAAGGTATTTTTTCCGGATAAAGTAAAAGTTAACAAGAAAAGATGAGTAAGGTTAGTGCAAAGTGAGATGTCAGTGCGTGAGTAAGCAACAAGGTTTGAGAATATGATAAGGTGAAAATCAAAAGCAATGTTTGAATCTTGTGAAATACTTGAGGATAAGATGAAAAGGTCAGTGGCCTAATGTAGTTAATGGAGGTTCGTCTCTTGGTGGAGGTGATTAATACGATGAAGAGCTTTGAGGACCAATCAAGTATGGTGGTGCTTTCTCAAGAGAGAAAATTTGCCTACTAGTAAGGGTAAGGTATCATATGAGCCTTGTGCCAAACCAATAATAGAAGAAGGTGGTTGGATCCTCTTAGTAGCAACAATCGCATCAACGACGTGAACAAAAAGGATGTTCAAGTGTTGAGGTTCACACGGGAGAAAGGATCGTCCTTGGATTGAGGTGAAGTGTTTTAAGTGCCAGAAGGAGAGGCACACTGCTAAGGATTGTTCTCAAAGGGAAAGACAAGATAGTGCTACTAGCATACAATTAAGGAGGAAAGGTTTTGAGTAGCTGAAAAGGGTGTTTACAATGGCTGGTGCTGAAGCGGTTAGAACAAATAGTCTCACCCAAAATGTATGTTACATAAATGCTAGTTTTGTTAAGTGTTTTGGTTTGGTTTGGAACAACACATTACTTTGTGTCACATGCATGTGTAGATGAGTTGGGTTACATATAAGGAAATTGGACTTTGAGCTGGTGGTTTTGCTATAACTTTGACTAAATGAAAAATGTTTTGGTGTGTGACATGTCTTGTAGTAGTTGAAGGATCTCAATTCAAAGTCAATTGGAATTGTTTCTTTTGCAAAGTTGAGACATAATTTCAAGAGTGAATTGATTGTTTTTCTAAATCCTAAAATTATTATCATTATAATTCTATAAAAAAACATTGATTAATAATATATTAGACTACATTGAGTATATAACAATGACAAATAACATTGCCTTGTTGCCTATTACATGACAATGATAATGTCACATGCCACACCATGAAATCTGACATAAAAATAACAAAAAATTTAACAAAATTAAAATTAAAAAAACTTTAAAAACAAAATAAAATTGTAATTCAATTGAAAAAAAAAACAAATTGAAATTCAATTAAAACAAAAAGTTAAGTGGAACCTGACTTAAAACTTTTCAATAAAATTAAAGATAAAATGAATGATTAAGTCTATCTTAAAATATAATAAACAATAAAAAGTAAAAAATAAAGTAAATAAGTTAGAAACTTGAAGTTGTACCTAGAATAAGTTATAGTCCATCACTATCAGTTTCTAATATATCTTGTCCAACAATTTATAATTATTTTTATTTTAAATAATAATAATAATAAAATATAGTAAAATATAAAAAAAATTAAATAAACTGAGAACTAAAAATATATAAAATAAATTAAATAATCTTTTTGATATATTTTAACAAACATATTTTTGTGCGGTTAAAATTAGAAAATAATGTAATTACATTAATATTTGCTTTACAATTGTCAAAGAAGTTTCTAAACCTTTTATAAAGTCATTTATTTATTGTGACCTATAGGAAGGTGCATCTAACCAACCATTCACACATCCTTAACATGATCATCATTTTTTTTCTATTATAAATACAACAACTAAGCTTCTCAACTCTCCCATTACACTTCAAACTCATTTGTCTAATAATACGCTAAAGCTGTCTAATTATAAGTAAATAAGATTATAATTTAATTAATGAAATTTTCTTTTAAACTCATTAAGTATAGTTCAAATTCTATTCTGATTGTTTAATTTTCATGAAAAATGTAATTAGATCTCTGATTCTTATTTGATTCAAATTAATTCTTTAATTCTTTAATTATTTGATTAGAGTTTTTTTTTTTAAATTGACATTAAATTTTCTTCATAATCAATTCATCAAATCACTTAATTTACAAAATAAAATTAATTTAAATATATAAAATTTTAAGTGAGATAATTTAATATATTAATTTTGACAAAAATTTAGTATGAATATAACAGAAAGTATTTAGATTATTTTATAAAATTAAATGACTAAACTAAATTAAATAAAAATAAATTATCTAATTGAATTTTTTATAAGAATCAAAATTAAAAAAATATTTTAACCTTTATAATATTAATAAAAATTGACGAATAATAACTTAATGAAATTTGTAATAAAGATATATTAATATCTTTTAAATCTATTTTTTTAAACAAAATTTTATATTTGATTGAATAGGACTGTACTAATACTAAATATAATTTTATTTTTATTTTTATAAAAATAATTTTATAATTAATTTAATAAGAATATATTAATGTTAAAGAAATTTGAGATTTTTTTTCTTAAAATAATTTTATAACTAATTTAATCAATAGAGAATTTCTTTTACTGATCCATCGTTTAAAACGAAAAATGCTTCTCAACCTCTCAACCATCATTTGAAGAAGTAAACCAGGTTGAGACTCTATACAACAATACAACAACAGCAGGCAAAAGATTGAGAACAAAAAAATAGCTATATGGATAGAGAGATTCCTCTTTCCCAAACAAGTCTTCTTATATGTCTATCATATAAACTTTATCCGTTGAATCTCTGAGTTACAACTACAAAAAAAATTAGTTCATCATAGCTCATCATCTAAAGAATTAATTGATTCATTGTTAAATCTCTGAATCTCACAACTACATAAGTCAAAATTACATATCTAATTTCTAATTTTTCAAAATTTTATGTCATTGAATCTCTAAGTCACACAAATCTAATTTGTGATTTAAAACATACAAATTCAAAAACTTTTTTTTATAAAGAAGGGTGATAATTTCAAACTATTAAAATTTGTATTTCAAACTATTCTAATTTAATAACTATCCTTTCAAAAATAAATCACTATAATTATTTATGATAAAAAAATTCATTTTCTAATATGCCCTTTAGTAAGTACTTTTTAAAATTCAAGCAATTGCTTACAAAAAAAATATATTACCTATAATTAAATTATAAAAATGATTGATCCTTCTAATCAGACTATAAACTATACGCATCGCTATCGCTTTTATACGCTACTTATTATCAATGACACATATATCTTATAAGATCTAACAAGAATTTAAACAAAAAACCTACATCTTAACCTTTAGGGTTAAATTGTTAATAATTTCATTTGTATTATTAACATAGAAATCATCCAATTTCACCAAATACTATATACAACACCATAATCAAGAACATAAAACTAAGAAAAACATCACAAAAGCATAGTAGCTTGCAACCAATTACCATAAACAAAAAGTTATGAAATAACCCAGGACAGTACACTAATTATCTCAAACTGTATCAACATACTCATGGAAGAGAAAAGTTAAAAACACATGATCTAATATTTTACTAACTCAAGACAATCCTGTTCCCAAGCATGAGAATGGACAATGGACAAACAACTTGTGTTAGAAAAGAAAATGATAAAGAATGGAATCAAAAAATAATTATTCTCTTTGCCTCATTCGATCCAATTATTTGTTAGCAGTTAATAAAAGTAAATCAGTTAACAAAGTGAAAATATTATATTAAATTGTTGATTACAACTAAATAAGTTGGTTTGTTAAATACAGATGGTATGTTTCTATTGTTGTCCTTTAATGAAGCATAGTTGCTATAACTATGTTAAAAATGATGTTCAGTTTTGTTCTTATGTTATGTGATATTGCCAACCTTTACACATGTTTTAAATAAACAACGTATTAATTACATAATTCATCACATCATTCATAATGTCCATTCACCGCATGAGATCAATAGCTGTTTTTCCATATCAAATTCACATACAAAAAGTTATTTATATCAGAAAAAAATATATATATATATATATATATATATATATATATATATATATATATATATATATATATATATATATATATTGTTTCGGGTGTAGGGACCAAGCACCTATGGTCAACACTTAAATTATCCTTTTTCTCCTCACTGTTCTCTTCTTACGTAGCTTGTCGTATCCTCCCTTCCATACAATCTTCCTTCTTCCTTGATTGGTCAGGCGGGCGATTGGTGTACCTGTCTAAAAGATTCCGATACTTAAGTTAGTTAAGGCCGATCGGTAGATAGTTATAACCGTTGTAATTAATGCGAATTAAAGATCCTCACCAACCTACCTTGGGCCCCTATTTATAGTTTCCGGTGTGGGCCTGTGATTAGGGCTCCTTAATCATAGTCCAATTGCTTTTTAATTTTGATTACTAACTTGTTTTATTTTAATTAATCTGATTGATTGGTCAAGGTTCCCGTTTGGCCGATCGATCGAGGGTCGCACGGCCTGACGGGTTGCCCTTTAAAGTTGAGAGTCTCTATGAAGATGGAAACCAAGTTCAAAAAGAGATGAAAGCAGAGGGAGTGTTTAGTCCGTCTGACCGACGGGTAGTGGATTTAGTGTGTTCAGAGCTGAGACTCCGATGAGCTGGTCGCCTTAGCGTCTGCTACAAGATTCGTCTGTAACGGACAGCCTGTAGCCGCTTGACTTTGTTCCGTTGGGCCGATCTGCCGATGGGCCGTACAATATATATATATATATATATATATATATATATATATATATATATATATATAATCCAGATTTACATTGCTTATTAGGAAACCCAAATCAACCTAGATAAGTATGTAAACAACAAAGTTCGAAACTAAAGAGAGTAATTAACAAAATCTGATTAAAGGATACTAAGTTGTTGATTTGATGCAGTCAATAGAACACAAATTTCAATCATTATAAAAAAAGAAACTTTTAAGACTTTATATTTTATCCAAACTCAAACATTTAATTGTGCCAAAGTAAATATTTTCTCTGGATCCACTCTCCCTTGTCTAAACACATTCCTGTTCCTATGGTTCAATATGTTCCAAATAATTGATATCCATAAGTCCTTCTATAACTTATTTCCTTTTGTTAAAAGTTGTTAAAGAAAATAGTTGGAAATGCATATTTAACTGATTATGTTGCACTGAGCTTATACCTACCCATTTATTACACAAGTTCCACACTCTGTTTATAGTATTACAAGTTAAGAACAAGTGGGTTGTGTTTTTCTCCTCTAACCCACATAGAGGACATGGTGTTTCTAGTAATTTTGATCCTCTCCTCCTCAGATTTACCTTTATTGTTATTCTATTTATTATTGCCCTCCATGCAAAAATATTGTGGTGATGGGGCTACCTTTACACTCCAAAAAGATGTTAAACAACTCAGAATTTTCCCCTACAAATGGAGTTTTCAGTTTATAGTATGCAGATTTGACTGTGAAATTTTGTTCGTCATCTTTCCATACCCAAAGGTCATCTACATCTCTTTGTATTTGTGTTTGATTTAACAATTGTTTAAAATCCTCTAGTTGAGTCAATTCCCACTTGAACCATTCTCTTCTCTATTCTATTGTCCATACCCAACCCGTGTTAGTCCATATGCCAAACTCCCTTATTGTTTTATCCGTATTAATTGAGTTCCTATATAATCTAAGGAACCTAATATATGAAGGTGATGATCCCATCCATTTATCTTACCAAAACTTAATCCTATAGTCCGAACCTACTTTCCACTCTAGGTTTTGGTCAAACCATTTCCCTTCCTCTCTTTCACCACATACATCACATAAGTCTTTCCACCACTTTGATGTGTAATGTTTTCTATTGTTGCCTCTTAGACCTCTCCAAGACCCATATTTTGATTGTAATATATCCTTCCACAATCCCTGTTCATCCGTACCTAATCTCCACTTCCATTTTGCTAATAGGGCTTTGTTAAACAAGTGGATGTCTTTTATTCCAATTCCTCCTTCGTGTTTAATTTGCACAAATTTTCCAACCTTACCCAAAAAATCTTTCTACCGCCATGTCCCCAACCCCATAGAAATTTTCTTTGAAGGTTCTTAATAGTCTTACATATGCCCACTGGAGCTTTGTAAAAAGAGAGGTAATAAAGGGTGTAGGGCTGTGATGAATGGTTTTTATTAAACATATTCTTCTTGGAAAAGATAGATACTTGCCTTTCCATCTAGAAAATCTATTTTTAAATTTTGTAATCATTGGTTGCCAAAATGATTGCTTTTTTGGATTACCTCCTACAACCATACCTAAATATTTGAATTGTACTTCCATTATATTACAATTTAAAATATGTGAGTACCTCATTAAAGTATTTGTGTGAAATTTATTATTTATTATGTGTCAAAAACATTGCCTTTTATAAGCGTCAACAAATATAAGAGGTCTTAATTCCTAAACATGACATCATGTTCCTAAACCAACTCTCACCCTATTTCTGACAAGTACCAAAAATTAAACATAAATCTAATAATTATATTCTAATAATATAGCTAGAGTTAATTTAAAAATAATTTCAAAAATATTTAATAAAAATATAAATTTTAATAAAAGTATCACTATACAATTTATATAAAAGTTAAATTTAGTCTCAATCTAGAGAGGGACACAAATTTTCCATTATAAAAAAAATTGGGACTGAATTTAAAAAAATTAACGAAAATTAGGTTTGAATTAAATATAAGCTATCATGCACTGATACTTCAATTTGAGTTACGTATTTGTGTTCGTGTTTGATCTTTAGGATACTTTATTGATACTTTTAAATGAAGTGTCTAATTTATGAAGTCGTAATACAGAAAAATCTTTGAATAATCCAATTTTAGTGAAAAATAATAATTTGTCACTATAGTGACCAATTTAGGTACCAATATATAAACTAAATATTATTGACAACTAAAATAGTTCAAAAAATCATAATTGGTCTCTAAATTGATAACTAAAATAATTTCTATTATAAATTGGTCACTATATTTATCATGCTTTTAAGAATTATTGTATATTTTTCAATATTCATATATCACATATCGTATTCTATTATTTTCAAAATAAACGTATTGATATATCAAATACGTGTCGTATTCGATACACGTATCGTATCCGTACATCTAGAATATAATATTTACACTGACATGTGGCACTAACCCTGATATGTGGCATTGACTTTGGCATGTGAGACTACTACTCTCACGTGACATGATATTGACTTGACATGTAAACTATTTTTTAAAAATAAAATATAATTAAAAAAATCATAAAGTAACACATGTCATACACTATTTAAATATCATTAACTATTTAAACGATGTTGGAAAAAATGACTAAATTGAAGAAAAATAAAACTTAGACTTGAAAAAATAAAAACTAGAACCACATTAAAAAAAACCCATCGAAAACATAACCAAATTAATATTTAATCCTTTAATTAATTCCTATTAACTATTTATCTATCAGTCTCTTTGATTTATTACCCATTTAATCTTTATATACGAAACGTGAAGTTAATTAATTTTCTTTATAATCGGGTCTAAAAGTATTAAGTGCTATTAATTATTCATTTATCTTTTTAAGTTATTATTCATTTACTCTTAATAAATGAAGCGTGAAACTAATTGATTTTGTTTATAATTGACCCTAAAATAATAAAAACTAGCATTAATTATTATGTGTTTATCTCTTTCATTTATTACTCATTTTACTTTTAAAAGAATGCTAACATATATATTCCAAGAGCACGGATTAAAATATAATTAATAATTAATAATTTTATCATTTTTATATTAAAAATTGAAATAATTAATTTTATTAATTAATTATATTATAAATTTATACAACAAATTTTATAAAGATAATAAAAATTAAAATTTCTAAGAAATATTTCTTACAACATTTTAAAATATTTAAGGTCTCAAGTAAAAAGTAATAAAAAATATTTCTCTCACACTTAACTCCATTAATTAATTATATTATAAATTCATGTAATAAATTTTATAAAGATAAAAATACCTTTTAAAATTTATAAACAATATCTCTTATATATAATAATAAAAAATAAACACTTTAGAATATTTAAGGTTTCTACTACAAAACAAGACAATTATCTCAATAACACTTGAAGAGTCTCTGGTTAAAATTTGAAATGTAAAAACTTAAAAGGTTTAAAAGTTAAGGTCTTTAATTTTACAAAAAAAAAATCTAACTTTAAAATTTTTAGCAACATTAAAATATAATTATTTTATTATTTAATTCATAGTTTAATTATTTTTTATAAATTTTTTAAATGTTTAGCATTATATTTTCTTGGTTTTCATGTTAATTTAATTTTTTTTACATTTAATTATATTTTAATTTTAATCATATTAAAATATAATTATTTTATTATTTTTAAACTTTTTATTAATGTGCATCAAATAAGATATAAGACATAATTGTATAATATTTATGAACATTTTTATCTTTTAAATAAAATAAAATTACGTTAACGATTAATAATTCAGTTAACTTCAAACATAGATTATTGTTTATTTTTTACTATTTTACATAATTTTTAAATCTCATATTTACTTTTCACTCAAATGTAAAAGTTTTATAAAACCTTATTCAATTATATTTTATTTACACTTTCAAACTAAAATTTATTATTATTATTAATAGACTATTCTCTGAAATAAAAGATAATTTTAATATAAAATAATATCTTAAAATATAAGAGACAACAATAAAGATAAATTAAGTAAATTAAAAACTCGAAGTTTTACTTGAAATAACTTATACTCTATATAAAATATATATAAAATAAATTATTTTGGAAATGTTTTACCAAACATGTTTTTTGTGCCAATAGAGTTAGTGTATAAAGTAATTACATTAATTGATATTTGCTTTACTGAAAAGTTTGTAAATCTTTTATAAAATCATTTATTGTGGCCTATACAGAAAGGTGCATCTAACCAACCAATCACACATCCTTAACAGGATCATCATTTTCCATTATAAATACAACAACTAAGCTTCTCAACTCTCCCATCACACCTCAAACTATTTCCCTAATCATACACTTTGGCATCGACTTCCTAGATATCTATTGATCATGGCTGAAGAACACCACCATCACCACCTCCACCACCACAAAGAGGAAGAAGTTCCCGGTGAAGTTGATTACAAGAAGGAGGAGAAGCATCACAAGCATCTTGAACACCTTGGAGAACTTGGTGCTGCTGCAGCTGGTGCTTATGCGTTGGTACGTACTAATCACTTATCCTTTAATCAATTTATCATAATCCTTTTGATCTTAAGAAAATATGATTCCAATTGATCTAGTTTTGCTGCAATTGTGAATGATTTTTTGTATATATAGCATGAGAAGCATGAGGCAAAGAAAGATCCAGAACATGGTCACAGGCACAAGGTAGAAGAGGAGATTGCAGCAGCTGCTGCTGCTGGTGCTGGTGGTTTTGCGTTCCATGAACACCATGAGAAAAAGGATTCCAAGAAGGAAGATGAGGAAGCTCATGGAAAGAAGCACCATCATCTCTTTGGCTGAATCAACATCACCATCATAACAATGTTCAAGCTCAGAATGTGTCTCTTTTATTTTATATTCTGCACTGTCTTAAAATAATTTCTGAGCCTGTTTGAAGAGTGTTTTATTAGTTATACTTCAATGTATTTACTCATATATGCTATAATAATGTACATGTGCATTATATTGCCTATATTAATAATATAGTAGAGTGATTTTAAATTATTTTATCACCATTCCCTTTTATATTTCTAAGATAGATATTCATAAAATAAAACATCTTCTGGGAATACTTGTTTCATCTCTAATGATTATTTTTTATTAATTCTAACAATATAAAATGTTATCAATAAATCAATAAATGAATAGAGTTCACTTTTAAATGAATAATTAAATAATGCATAAAATAAAAAAAAACAATAATTGCTTATTTGATTAAAAAGCACTTTTATAAAAAAATTAATATAAACAGTCTTTATGTCAGCTGAAAAATGATCATATTAAGAAAGTTAGCTTCTTGCAAACTCAACAATCTCTTTCAACGTCAAAATGATCATATTAAAGAAATGAACTCTGATTTCAACTGTGGATTATTAAGTTGAAAGAACTATAAAATTCAACGGACCTTCGAGAGAATGTGCTAAAATAAAGGTTCTAACCAAGACAGGTTAGACTGGGGTTAAGAAAGATCTTGGAAAATAAAATAAAATAAAAAATACTTATAAATTAAATTGGCATATGTGTAAGTTATTATTTGTTGATTTTTTTTTTAATATTTTGGACATTTTTACTTTTTCTATTTTTATATAGAGTAATTTTAATTTACGAAAAAAAAAATCACTTAACCTTTATTAGAAGTTTTTATAGAAAATTTGTCAAATAATTTTTTTTTTATATTTTGATATGTTGTTATTTTAAAATAAAAAAAAAACTATTGGACCTACTATTTAATAAGGACACATATAAGTTCAACAAATTCTCCCTCTCACGCTCAAATAGAGAGTTAAACCAAACTAACAGTCAAATAAACACTAATAATGGGTAGGCCTAAAAGTCTTTATTATAAAATAGATTTAATTATTGATTTAGTCCTCTAATTTTTGTAGTTTGATTCAATTTGGTTTCTTATTATTTGTTGATTTAATTTAGTATTCATATTATTTAAAACGATCTAATTTTGTTCTCTCTAATTTGATACCAAATTAGTAAATAAGCTTAATTACAACTTATATATACATGTTAAAACAACTTTTTTTATTTTATACATCAAATCACTACATCTAAATATCGAAATTATTTTATTTTTTACGAGGGTAAAAATGTAAATTAAAAATTTGAATATTTTATTTATACATCAAATCACTACACCTAAACAATTTTACATTTTTACCCTTATAAAAATAAAAATTAATTTGAATATTTAGGTGTAGTGATTTGATGTATAAATTCAAAAAAATTATTTTAACAAGTATCTATAAATTGTAATTAAGTTTATTTACTATTTTGGTGTCTTATTGGAGAGGACAAAATCGAATCGTTTTAAAGAATAAGAGTACTAAATTGAACCAAAGATTTAAATAGAGGACTAAATTGAAAACAACTACTACCACTGTCATGTGTCACAACTGTAAACTGCCATGTGATACAACGGTAACCTGACACGTGACAGTTTATATTTTTTTAGAAAAAAAAATTAAAAAAAAAATTAAAAATTAAAACAAAAAGATTGAAATTTCACAGCTTAACGTGTCATGTACAGACACACGACACGGTGTTAACTACAACTTAACGAGATATTAAATTGAACATTTTTAAATAATTAAATAATAAAAAAATCAAATTAAATCAAATCGATAAATTAATAGACTAAATTAGTAATTATATCTGAATAAAATATCACAAACCACTCATTATTACTATACTAAGAAGGTAGAATCACCAAATGTAACTATCAAAAATAACACTCACGAGATAACAATAAATAATCCAAAACGATGAAAGAAACAAAAATGATAAGAAAACAACAACCACATAATAGTAACTCTGAACATTGCCCAAAACAGAACAAGAATGATTGAAAACGCAAAATAAACATATCATAGTGCGCAAATTTTTTTCCACTAAAATCAAGATAGGGAATAATTGTGACATGGTAAAGAGTTTTACATCACTAGACATGAACGACAAAAAAGAAAAAGAAAAGAACTAAACGACAAGTTTTCTCAAGTAAGTTGAATGTTTGTTATTATGCTTGAATATGGTGTTTATATAATTCAAGAAATATTTACTTCTGATTGGATTTAGTTGTATTTTGATTTTAAATGGATAACTCGTTTACATATGAATTATAGTAGGATTAATATTCACGTAATAAATCAGAAAATTAAAAAAAAAAAAACGATGTATCTAAGGTCAAAGAATGACATATTTGCTAATAATTATTTTTCTTAACCGACAATTAAAGTTGTTTTATACACTTTATAAAGTTTCTTAGAGAAAAATAATTGTATGACTTCTTCGGGTAAGAGAATGACTGAACATATAATTTATGTGAATAGTTGACCTATATATTACTAGACATTTTTAGAATAAAAGTTTCATTATAAATATTCATATTTGAGGAAATATTTTTTGGAAGACACAATCCTAACAATACTAATAATAAGATATAAACTCAATCTATACGAAAGTTTAATACCACTTTAATCTAAAAGCTTATAACAATACATTTATAGATGTTTTTATATATTCTTCAATTTTCTTGTTTTGTTTTTATTTAATATGAAAATTCATCTTAAATTTTCAATAATACACATAAGAGTGCGATAAATATAATTCAATAACAATTTTCATGGTCGTTATATTTAATTATTCAAACTTTTTTTTTATAAAATATATATATATATATATATATATATATATATATATATATTCCAACATTCTTTTGAAGTATACGAATATATACTACAAGAAAATTTTGAAATAATTATAAATTTTAATGATAAATATGTTTAAAAATCAATTTCTGTGATAGTTAAAATCTTGATAATTAATGTTAATGATCAATGTAGATACCAATTCATGATATAAATTATTTTTGTTACCAATTTAAAAAAATCAATTAAATTTTTTTATTTATAACAAAAATAATTTTAATTACTAATAATTTTTAGTTTATAAATTGATATTTATATTTGTTATTATAATAACTAATTATTTTTTTAGTTATTATTTAGGAATTATTTTAGTATATGAAAGTTTTATATTGTCTTTAACTATAAAAAGTTATCCTTTTTCAATGTTTTTAAAAGATTTTAAACCAAAGGCACATATGAAGGTGATCAACTATTTGTTGCGACGTGTTTAGCTGTCACATAAAATAATAGTGTAGGTGTAACCTTCAAGTCAAACAACGTGTAACTCAGCCAAAATAATTTCATAGCTCCATGTTTTAGAAGCATTTGTTTGCTTCTTTCATCTAAAAAAACAAACACAATTTTACGTTTACTACTTTTGGTTGCATAACATCTCCGTCTCATAACCAAATATCTAACCACAATAGGACGAAAAAAGCATCCTAATATTTATTAATAAAATATGAACAAACTTTTAAAAAAGAAAATAATTTTTAGAATTAAATTTTAATCCAGTAGGCGATTACACCTAAGTAATGCATTACCATATGACCTTCATTTCAAACATGATGTTTTTAATATTAAAAGGTTAAAAAGTAATATAAATCTAAAAATAATTATTTTACTCCTTAAAATAAATAAAGTATTTTTAAAATTTACCTTTTAAATTTACTCCTATGATGAAAAATCAAATTTACCTTTTAATTTTTTTTTTACAATTATTAAACTAAACACATTGAATTAGTAAAATAAATTGAAAATAAGAAATTAAATAAAATTAATATTAATTAAAAATTAAGAAATTAAAACCGTGAAAAAATATGGGTTAAATATACTTCTAGTTATTGAATTTTGATGCAGAATTAGAATTTATCCCTATCTAAAAATTTGATACATTTTGGTCTTCAAACTTAAGAAATGTATGAATATATTCTGTTTAACCCAATTAGTTAAATATTTTTGACACGACAAATGTGTTTCCTAACCGAGCCGACACTGAAGCGAAAATGAGTTAAACGGTATAAACAACTCTACTCAAATACTAACACAAAACCGATTTCACAAATAAAAAAAATAATGTAATTAAATTAAAAAAACTAAATACATTAATTTTTAAAGTTTCTTTACCAAAATTTAACAAAATTTCGAATGAAAACAATTTATAATTTCATGTCAAAATTTAAAAATAAACATAATTAACCTAAAAAATATTATAGACCGAAATTTATAGTTATGTCTATTTATAAATAGCATTATACATTAATAATTAATCATGTAAAATTAACTATACCCACAAAAAATATACATGAAATTAAGAATAATTTTATAAAACAAGGTTAATTATGATTTTAGTTTGAAACATCTCGTAAATTTCAGTTTTATGACTGGTTTATTATTTATTCTGTTAAATGGTTTTCTACTTTCTTTACATGGATACCAGTTACGGCGAGAAGAAAGAAATTGTACGAAACCGAAATAATGGATACCACCTTTTGCACTCATTCTCACCTATCCTTCTCTTTCGCAACTAAATAACTTAATTTTTTATTTTTTCTTTCTTTCTTCATCTTCCAACTTCCCTTGCAAGCAAACTAAGACTTGAATGGTAAGAAGCATCAACCACAAAATACTCGGTCCTGTTGGATTGAATTTAACTTAACCAATATAATATAACTTTTGAATTTAATATTTTAAAATTTATATTACAAGAACATGCTTAATTATTATGATTTTTTGTTGATAAAATTAAATTTGATATGTCAGTAAAACAAGATTTATCGAAGAATTTTAAGATTTTACTTATTAACAAAAAAATTATATAATAAATTTGTTGATAAAATCTATAAGTATCATTTGTTAGTAAAATCTTTTGATAAAATTTGTTGATAAATAATAATTTTAATTATTAAATAAAATTTTGACGGAAATAATGAATTTGTCAATAATAATAGATCTATCGATAAAAGTAATCGATAAAATTTATAAGTAAATTAGAATTTTAATTATTGACAAATTTTTTTTTCATGTTAATTATCAATAAATTTTTTCGTTGATAAAATTTTAATTATTACAAATTTTTTGCCGATAGATTTAGTTTGGATGTTGACCATTTCATCATTAAATTTATCGGTAAATCTATCAAGGAAGGATATTATTTTAATCGGTCAATAATAAATTTTTTAATAATTTGTCGGTAAATTTATCAGAAACTTAATTTTCTAAATTTATTAATAAATCGGTCGTTAAAATAGGTGCCTGACCATTACTAATATACACGTAAATCTATAAATATTAAAATATCACTATCGAATTAAGGCTTATATTTACATAATTTAATCCATGACCCGAATGTGATCATTATTGTTCATTTTATTTAATAATATACTTCCATGCGTCCAAATTTATTTTAGATTTTTATAGACAGGGTAGGATTGGTTTTTATTTGTTGAGGCATAATTGAAGGGCACTTAGGTTACATTTATGATTAGCACATGTAAAGTTTGTGAATTATTGAGTTGTGGTGGATAAAGTTGTGGTTCAAAGAGATTGGGCATAACCAATAGCTAGTAGGTTAACATGGATATTAATAAAAGGTTTGAAAGGACTGTTTTATGTAATAGTGTGAGCATTAACCTTTAAAATGGATACTATTAGGCCAAGACATGACTTCCCACCTACCGATTGGGACTTACATGTGTGAAATTCCTAAATGTCATTCAAGTTTAACTTTTTTCATGTTTGATGAATTTTAGATTCAAACCTCCATGATTTCTGTTGAAATAATTATTACCAGAACTTAATATACTTTTATATATCTATGGTATGATATTATTTTTAAAAGGATAAATAGTGTCTTAAAGAAAATTACACTCTTAATATTAGATACTTAGTTACAACCTCGATACTAAAGTTTAAATATTAATGTTTAATATTTTTTTAGTCTTACACCTTTTAATTTTATACAAAAGTAAATTTCATCTTTCTCAAATTTTGAATCATTTTTATCTACAAAAGTTAATCGTGTTTCCCGATACAGCACAAAATTACAAAACAGTAATTATTCTTCGAAAGGAGCTCAATAATGGATCAACCCCAACTCATGACCATCTAAACCGCAGCACTTCCATCATCCTAATGACCACTAGAGGTTTCAACATCTAGCTCACACCAAATAAATTTTAGTGATCATTGCAAAAAGAAAAGTCAAACAGGGAAACAGACACCAAAACAAGAGGGTCAACTAGAGTAAAAAGAATATTTTTTATCATGTTATTAAGCAAGTAATTAATATATCAGATTATGAACATACAAAACAACAAGCACCCAAACCATGTGACAACAAACAAATGCAAGAACTCTCTGACTCAATTATCCAGATTATACTCTTGATATAGAATTCTAAAGGAAGTATGCACATGTGCTGGTTTCTAAACTCTGCAAAGTCTCGACATAAGGGGTTATCACTCAACCACACACAAGGTTAATCCTCTAATGTCTTAAGCCCAATACGTCCCAAGATTAGGACCTTCTGTCACTCTCACCACATACATAGATCATTTTGCTCTATGTGAGCGTGAACGATCATTAGAGTTCATGATACATTCCTTTATCTAGACATCTCCTATATCAAAGTATATACTAATTACACCATCACCAAGAGCTTCCCATGAAACTCTTTTATCAACAACATTACACATGTCATCTCAAGTATTATCATCTCATGTCAAAGCACCACCAACCAACCAATTCAATAATTATTTCCTACTCAACATAGCAAAATCTCATTCAACATTCATGGCATCACACTTCATGCTTTTACGGTAAAACACTTTATCACACAGGCAAACACCCATATCAGAGAAGAAAACAGAACTAGAGCACAACCTTGCACCAGTCTCACTCAGGCTGGAAGTCCTCGCTCAGGTGAGACAGGTTCTCTCGCTCAAGCGAGCTCTTTTCGCCTAGACGAGAGCTCAAACAGTGGAATAGTGAGGTTTTTGCGAGATTACTCATCGTTCAAAACGAAGGCTCGTCGCTTGAGCGACAGTTCGAGCAGAAATCAGGGCGAACTTCTGCTATTCTCGCCTAGGAGAGACATGCTCGCTTGGGGCAAGAATATCAGTTCTCACCACTGTTCACACATGCAACAAACAAACATTCGAAGCCAAACAATGTTTTAACACCTTCCAGGCAACCACAATAGCAAACAAGCTACATAATCACGAAACAAAACCAAAGCAAGCAGAATATAAAGAAAAAACATGCAAACCCTAGCTTTCCTTACCTGTACGATGCTAATCAACCAACACATACACCAAAGAAGAGCACCACAGCTCCAAGGACGAACTAAGCAGCTGTACAGTACGAACATAAGGGTCAGAATGAGTCTCTAAGGCAACCCCAGACTGAACCAAAGCAACTATGTAGAAAAGGAGAAAAGGTAAGGTTGAGCTTAACTTACTTGGAGGAAAAAGGAGCTCAGCTACCTCGAAGGGCCAGAGTAGCTTATGCCCTAGTAGAGCTCTGGGTTTTAGCAGTGAGAGGGAGGAGATGAACAGTTTCTGGAAAAGAATAGAATGAGAGTGAGTGGAGCTGAGTTGGAGGTTTTGGAGGTCCCTAATAGACTGGCCTTTGACCCTCGAAAAAAACCAGACCCAAACCTTTTTAAAACAGAAAAGGGAGCTTACAACGAATGTATTTCACCAAAATAAGAAAGGAAAATTATATTGTATCTACCGCTAAAGATGTTACTAAAAAACTGGTATGAGAATACATTTTGAGAAGGCAGAAAAGACAAAAAAAAAAAAAAGTAGTTGCAGCCGGAATTTAGCTGCTTTCTCCATTTAGCCATGACTTGCAAGCTTGCTTCTGGTTTATACCAGAGTTAAAATGATGCAAAGGAAATAAAGATTAATTAAGCAAAATAATGAGTAGACAATATCATCAGCAAAAACAAGATGTTGATTGAAAAAAGTGTGTTGTTGTTTAATGGAATTAAGAACATGAAATAAATGTATTTTGTTTCATCCATTTACCTTGTCCAAAACAAATTGAAATAAAGTTGTTGTATATATGAGTCTGTATTTTCTATTTTATTATTTTATTCTAATGAGCTAATAACAAATATATTAATCTTATTTGTTTTTAAAATAAAACGGTTTGTATTTTAAAATTTGAAGTTTGACTATGCTATATTGGGTTTCACTCACCATAATCACACTCTCATTTTGTTAAACCTGAGTTCATTCTCTTCCACATTACAAAATACATTTATTACAAATAAAAGTAAAATAAAATCATAATTTATATACACCAAATAAAAAATTCTTATTCTCATTATATATTACTAAAAATTATAAATTAAACTATAATTACGATATCTATACTCTTAAATTTTGTAGTTTGTAGAACAAGAAAATAATGGGGTTATGGAATATATTTTATTTTCAATTCTCCATAGATTCTTTTTTTTTTTTTATGAAACAAAAGCTATTATTCAATCCTTTGGGCATAATATCAAACTGGTTCATCATAACATTACAACCTTGGTTTTCGGAAACAACAAAAGCAATAGGAAGTGACACAAATAGTATTGGAATTTCATTTCAAGACAATAATTATGACTTCATCGAACAAAGTTTTGGTTTTTAATCAAGAGAGCTTTAAAAGCTAGTATCTTTGAAAGGAAAGCAAGTACTAGCTTCCCACAGAGGAAAGAACAACAAAAACCGTATAGGCATCATCCTCATATTTAGGACCCACAAGAGCTACATATGAAAGAAAAGAATAAATACTTCTCTCATGTGTGTTGAAACTTCACAATTATGACCAGCCAATGATCCAAGCCTCAATCATCATTTTTCTGTTCTTATACTCATTAAAAAATCTAACACTTTTTATTTTAAATTCTGACAATTTTTTTAATCCTTGTTCTGAAAATATTATAGCAGCAACATAATAGATGGACCTGGAATTGGGACTCAAAATCACCAAAACTAGAGATGACATTGCTTCCATCTCTAAATATCGATTAGCAAAAGCAGGACCTGTTTTTCAATCTAGAGAAACAAACACTGCTTTCATCCTCACTGCTCATCTCAAAGGTTAGTCCTGTAACATCTTAGATAACTCTCATTTATATTTTTAGCAGAGATCACAATTATTCTTCACGATACACAATCTTGCTTGAATCAGGCAAAACTGTCATGATAGCAAAGTATTATATACTTAGAATTCAAACTTGAGATTATTGGTTATGTAAGAACAAGGCTTGTGTAGGATTTGAAGGATACCAGTGATCTAGCATTTTTAATGTTTTATTGTTTATGGAATATATCAATGTAAGTATCTAATGCAAACACAGGTTATAAGAAGAATAACATTAACATCAAGATTAGTGAAGATGGTAGTAAGATATCAGTTAGTGGAGAGAAGCCTGTTCAGAATATTTTGATGATGGGATGGTTAATGCATAAGAAAGAGGTTGATGTTGCAGGGTTTAATAAGGTTTTCAGAATTCCTGATGGGGTGAAATTGGATGGGATCAAAGCCAAGTATGATGAGGAGGAATGGATAATGAACATTATCATGCCAAAATTGGTTAAAGGAAATTGTGGGGTTAAGATTGAAGAGATCAAGGAAGAAGAATCTGATGGAAGAAGATCTGAACAAGAGAAAAATGAAGGTGATCTGAACATTCCTAGTGCTGTTGGAGAGACAAGCCAAAAGGGCGCTAAAGATTCTGAAGTTCAGGCAATGGAGGACAGTGAAAGATTCATGGAGAAGAAAGCAGAAGTGTCTAACAATATGCTTGATGTTTCCAACAGGGAAAAAACTAAGGATACTGTGCATAGAGAAGTAGAAGAATCTAAAGTTGGAAATGATGGTGGAAATGGAGATAGTTTCAGAGAGGTTGGAAAGGAAGGGTGTGAAGTGAAGAACACATCAGAACAAGAGAAAAAAGTTGGAGTAGGCACCTCACAGAAAATTGGAGAAGCAAGTCAGAAGGAAATCAAAGAATTAAAGTTGAAGAATGAGGATGGAAGGGTAAAAACATCAGCAAAGGGGGAAAGTGTAGGTGAAGGTATGCCTAAAAACATTGGAGGAGATAGAAGACAAGATCAAGAGTTGAAGGTTCAAGAAATGGAGGACAATGGAGGTTTTTTAGAGAAGGAGGAGAAAGGAGTGAGTGAAAATATGCTTGATGATGCCAATGCAAACATAATTGGAGATGTGATTCAGAAAGAAGAAGAATCCAAGTCAGGAATTAAGGATAGAGATGGAGAAAGTGTGAAAGAAAAGAATGTGAGAGCAGGACACAAAGGAATGAAGATATCAGAAACTGAGCAGAATGTTGGTGCACATGTCACACAGAATATTGGAGATACAATCCAAGGAGTATCTAAAGATTCTGTTATAGAACAAATTGGGGAAAATAAAAGTATTATGGAGAAGATGGAGAGAGAAGAGCCACAAGAGATGCTTGTTGAAGCCGATGTGTCTACTGAGAGACAGACACTTGGAGAGTCAAACAAAAAACAATTTAGAGAGCTTAGGCCTGAAACTGAGGATAGACTAAAAGAAAGTGTGAAGGAAAATAGAATGGAAACAATGAAGGCACCAGAACTTGACCAAAATGTAGATGATCAGGTTCCTTCTAACATTGGTGGTATAAGCCAAGAAGAAGATAAAGAGTCTAGGATTCAATGGGAGAAGAAAACTAAAAGCATAAAAGAGAATATGGATGAAGGGAAATCTGAAAAAATACCTATTCAGGCAAGTGAGGATGGTAAAAAGCACATATATGGCAAGAGCATGCAAGAGAACATTAAAAAGCCTAAGATTCAAACTGGGAATGAAGATCATATTATACCTAAGATTGAAACTGGGAATGGAGATCAAGAATGTGGAGTAAAGGCTGGTAAGGAAGAATTTGATTCAATGGAAACAAGAAGGGAAACATTTCCTCAGAAGTTACCAAAAGGCACAATTGAGGAAGGCAAAAGGTTGAGTGTTTCAAAAATGAGAGAAACTGAAGATGTCAAAGAAGCAAAGATCAAAACAAAATGGAAAGAGAATGAATATTTGGTGGATAAGGATGAAGGTGAAGAACACAGAAGGATGCACAAGGAAGCCAAAAAAGACTTGGCAAAAGAGACACTGCCGAAAAAAGAAGATGTCAAAAGAGCAATGGACAAAAGAGAAAGGAAAGAGGTTGAATATTTTGTGGATAAAAGTGCAGGTGAAGAGCATAAAAGGAGGCATATGGAGGCAAAAGAAGACTTAACAGAAGAGTCAATGAAAAAAAATGAAGCAACAATGGACAAAAGAGAAGACAAAGAGATTGAGTACTCTCTAGAAGAAAGGAAGAACTTAACAACAAAGAAAATTCAAGAAACTGAAGATATCAAAGAAAAAATGTCCAAAACAAAAAACAAAGGGATTGAAAAATTTGAAGATACGGGTGAAAGGAAAGAACACAACAGGTTGTATATGGAAGCGAAGGACTTCAAAAAAGAGACAATACAGGAAAATGAAGATATCCAAGAAGCAATGGTAAAAAGAGAAGGCAAAAATAATGAACATTTTGGGGATAAGCGTGGTGAAAACCCCCAAAGGATGCATATGGAAGCAAAGAAGAACATAGGAAAGGAGATAATGCAAGAAACAGATGGTGGCAAAGAAGCAACCGTTAAAAGAAAAAGAGAAGAGATTGGAAATTTTACTGATAAGGGTGAAAGTGAAGAACCAACAAAGATGCTTACGCATGCAAAGAAAGAGTTAACAAAAGAAACAGAGCAAGAAAACGAAAAAGTAAAAGAAGCTATGCTCAAAACGAAAGACAAAGAAACTGAACATATTGTGGATAAGGGTGAACCCAAAAGCATGAATGTGGAACCAAAGAAGGATTTAACAACAAAGATCGTGCAAGAAAGTGAACATGTCAGAGAAGCAATGGTCAAAGGAGAAGGCAAGGGTTATAAATATTTTGTCGATAAAGATGTAAGTGAAGAACCCGAAAGGATGCATGTAGAACCAAAGAAGGACATGGCAAGGGAGAAATTGCAAGAAATAGAAGGTTCCAAAGAAGCAATGGTCAAAGGCAAAGAGATTGAAAATTTTGTTGTTAAGGATGGAGGCGAAGAAAACAAGATGAATATGAAACTAAAGAAAGAGTCAACAAAAGAAACAAAGCAAGGAAGTGAAAATGTCAAAGAAGCCATGGGGAAAATGAAAGGCAAAGAGACTAAATATTTTGTAGACAAGGGTGAAGGTGAAGAACCCAAAAGCATGCATGTGGAAGCAAAGAAGGAAAATGATAGAGAAGGCAAAGATCATGAATGTTTTGTGGATAAGGGTGAAGGTGAAGAGACCAAAAGGATGCTAATGGAACCAAAGAACGTAGAAAAAGAGACAATGCAAGAAATAGAAGGAGTCAAGGAAGCAATGGTCAGAAGAAAAGGCAAAGAGATTGAAAATTTGGCTGATAAGGATGAAGCTGGGGAACTCACAAAGATGCTTGTGAAGCCAAACAAAAAGTTGACCAAAGAAAAAAAGCAACAAAGTGAAAAAATCAAAGAAGCTATGGTCAAAAGGAAAGGCAAAGAGACTGAATATTTTGCAGATAAGGGTGAAGATAAAGAACCCAAAAGCATGTATGTGGAAGAAAAGGACTTAACAACAAAGACTACACAAGAAAGCGAAGAACCCATAAGGATGCATATCAAACCAAAGGACATAACAAAAGAGACAATACCAAAAACAGGAGTTAAAGAGGCAATGGTCAAAACCAAAGACAAAGAGATTGGAAATTTTGTTGACAACTTTGATGGTGAAGAGCGCATAAAGATGCTCGTGAAAGAGTTACCAAAAGAAAGAAACAAAAGAATAAAAGTCAAAGAAGTTATGGTCCAAAAGAAAGTCAAAGAAACTGAATATTCTATGGATAAGCATGAAGAAGAACCCATAAACATGCATGTGGAAGCAGAGAAGGACTTAACATCAATGACTATACTAGAAAGTGAAGATGTGAGAAAAGAAGTGGTCGAAACAGAAGGAAAAGATTATGAATATTTTGCTGATGCGGGTGAGAGTGAAGAACTTAAAATGAGGAATATGGAAGCAAAGAAGAACATGGGAAAAGAGTCAATGCAAGAAAGAAAAGGTGCAAAAGAAGCAATGGCTAAAAGAAAAGGCAAAGAGATTGGAAGATTTGAAAAGGGTGAAGATAAAGAGACTAAAAAGGTGTATATAGAAGCCAAGAAGGACTTAACAACAGTGACAATGCAGGAAAGTGATGGTACCGATGAAGGCAATGAAAACAAATGCCTTTCTGATGAGGGTGAAGGTGAAGAACCCAACAGGATGTATATGGAAACAAAAAAGGATTTTAGAGAAGAGACATTGCATGAAAGTGAAAATGTAAAAAAAGTGAAGGTAAAAAGCGAAGGCAAAGACATTGAATGTTTTGCAGATAAGAGTGCAGACAAAGAATCAATAAGGATGGTTATGGGAACAAAGAGAGATTTGACAAAAGAGGAAATGCATGAAAATGACGATGCCAAAGAAACTGTGATCAAAAGGAAGGGCAAAGAGATTGAGTATTTAGTGGGTAACAGTGGAGGTGAAGTTGAAGAACCCAAAAGGATACATACTGCACAAAAGAAAGAGCTAGCAACAAAGACAATGCATGAAATTGAAGATGCCAATGAAATCATGGTCAAAAGCAAACACAAGGAGATTGAAAATTTTGAGGATAAAGCTAAAGGTAAAGAATCCAAAATTAGGGAAGCAAAGAAAGACTCAACAAAAGTGACAATGAAAGAAAGTGATTATACCAGAGAAGCAATGGTTAAAAGAAAAGGTAAAGAGGTTGAAAATTTTGTAGATAAAGGAGAAGAACCGAAAAGGATGCATACGGAAGCAAAGAAGGAGTTAACAACCAAGAGAAGAGAAGAAAGTGAAATTGTGAGAGAAGCAATGGTCAAAAGAGAAGGGGAAGAAGAGATGGACTATTTTCTGAAAGAGGGTGAAGATGAGAAGGACATACCAAAAGAGAAAATTCAGATAGTTGAGAAGATTGAGCATGGAATTATGGATAAGGATCAAGAAAATGTACTAGGAAAAACTGCTAAAGGAAAAACTGAAGTACCAACTGAAGAGGGTCCCAAGCTAGTGGGGGGACAAGATGGAAGCAGAGGACTTAAGGTTTCAAAAATGGAAGACACAAAAGAAATTATCAAAGAAGAAATGGATGAAACAGAAAGTTTAAGGGAAAAGGTTCAAGAACAAAAGTCTAAGAAGAAAGAAGAAACTAGTAGAGTTATTCAGAAAAAAACAGCAACTGAGATCTTACAGAAGGAAACTGAGGAGTCCAACAATGAAAGAAATACCATAGAAAGACCAAATTTACCAAACAATATGGTCAAAGTGGTATTTGAAGTGTTGGGGACTTTTCAGGCAAAGCTTCCCAAGAAGGTGATCGAAGCAATTGGCCAAAATAAGGACAAGAATGAATATGTCATTGTGAAACTGAAAGCAGAGGGATCTATAGAGATGCATGTTGAACCAAATGAGGCTTTTGATGAGGATGAAACTGATGAAAGAAGTGAGAAAGAAGTTAGAAAGCCAAAACTCAAGTCTACTGAGCAAATAAGTGGCAAAGAGAATGTTGATTTTGGGGTGTTTGATGGAAGCAAAGGATCAAAATTTCTTGAGATGGGAAAAACACAAGGCGCAAAAGAAGACAATACACAAATGGAGGAGACAGTGAAGAAAATAAATGGAGACCAATCTGAGAAGATAGAAGTTGAAGAAAAAGGAAGAAAGTCATCTCAGAAAGGAAGAGAAGGTCCTAAGATCCAAACGATGGTACAAAATCAACATTGTTTGCAAGAAGAGAAGGAAATGCCCTTGGGAAAAACAACAGAAGGAGAACTTGCACAAGCCACAACTACACATTCAAAAGCAAAAAGTGAGATTGATGAGCTACATGTAAATCAACTTCCATCTCCATCTATTGAAATGAGGAATATAGAGCCACGTGAATCAAAAAAGCATGGTTTAAAAGAATTCATTCATTCTATAGATAGTACTGCAGCATCAGAAGTAGTTGCAGATGAAGCGGCTGAACCATCAAAATTTCTGAGTTCATCTTCCACTCAACCATTTGAAGTTGAAGGAAAGGATAAGATAGGTGCTAGTTATGATTATGAATCTCAAGATTCAGAGATGGACTCTGAAATAGATGGCGAAGCATCAACCAAAGGTGAAACAGACGAAGAAGTTCTACAAAGAGAGACACCGCAGCCAGAGTTCCCTGAAAATCAACAATGCACACACAAAGCTATGGAAGAAACACGTGAAATTGAAGAAGAAAAGGAAGATGAACAAGTAGATGAATCCGATCAGGAAGACTCTGAAGAGTTGGAGGAGCAAAAAGAATGTAAGGAGGAAGCCATTGGAGGGAAGAAGGACCAGAAAAGGTCAAAGAAAATGATTGTTTCCACCATCATAGCAGGATCAGCCCTTCTTGCTTCAGGAATTTTTCTCATTATTCGACATAGAAGATCCACAAAAGGGTATGTGTTCATAAAATCTAGTTTCCACTTTTCTATGCGAAGAGAATCTTCCTTAGTGTGCCTGTTTTGCTCTCAGTGCCAAGTGATATTCAAAGTGAGTTGAAGCTGCTCAATTTTTGAACTCGTGGAAATTCAGCGGAGAAGAACATGCAGTGGCTTGTTTTGCTGTGTACGTAGCAACACCTTTGTTGTTCGGTAAGCAAATTGGTATGCATGGTTTGGATGTTCTTATGTTTTATGTTACGAGAAAGAAACATGCCGTGGCATGATTAATCAAATTTATGGTAGGAATTCAGGTGTGAGTCTAAGTCTCATATTGATTAAAAATGAGAAAGTAGAACACTGTATAAGGATAAAGACTCATAAATCCATTGTCTTAAAGTTTTGGATTGAGAGTGGTGTCAATGTTTTATATAGTTGAACTCAAGTCTCATTGTTATCGTATCTCTCCGATATATATTTTCTTCGTCCTTTCAATTGATTAAGTAATCTTTGTTGGTGGGATGATAATTCGTAATATTTATCATTTTAAAAAACCAGGAATAAGAGTCTGATTGAACTCCAGAATTGTCTATTAAACATGATTTAGAATAATCATAACAAACGAGTGGCCATTCATTATTATGTATGTTATGCCATGGAACTACAAAATATTGCAATTAGAGCAAATTCCAACATTAGGCCTGATATGTGACATTGTTCTTATGACATCAGATTCTGATATGCTTGAAGTTGGAAATGGAAGCATGAGCACGCACGAAACGAAATTGTGTCTAGTTCAGCATTTCAGCATTAGCTGAGCCAAGGTATCACGAAGTCAAATTCAAAAGCTTATTTGTAACTTTGAAATTAAAATTTAAGTCTTAAAATTGAACTAATGGATTTGATTCCTTAAATAGATTTGACTCATATAACATTTATGTAATCTCTAATTAATGAGGCCTTCAAAAAAGAAAAAACCATCATTTAACAACCAAACAATGAGGAGAGTAAATTCCATTATAAAGACAAAGCAAAATTATTTAATAAATATCTATAATTGATCATTTCTTAGCTCAAAAATCAAAGTGCTTGTTCTCAGAAATCTCTACCTATAACATCCTACAATCACTGGAAAGTTTCAACTACATTAGGGTAAAATATATCAGCTCAAAACGTTTCGGAAATCTTGTTCTAAAAAAAATAATAATAATGCATTTACTTCAAAAGGTGTTTTGAATAAATATAAAAACTAAGTCTATTAAAATTTTGTCAAAATTAAAACTAATATTTTAAATACTTTAAAGTGCCGAAAACTTTTCTTCTCAATGTCAATGAACTCAAACTAACTAACATTATGTTTGTGAAAATGTCATGGTGATCTTTCTATAATCATTAGCTTGTTCGTTAGTTTTTCTATCAAGATATATAAACCATGAGTATATCAATAAGTTCATAAACACTTGACAAATTTCACTCCAAAAGGAGCAATTCAGAATTCAGGTATTATACCACTAATCAAAGAAAAATTAGAAATAACATTGTGAAAAGAAAAAAAAAAACGACCAAGAGTTTTAGAAGAATCTAATTCAAACATCAATTTTAATATCTCCTTATATTGTTCTTCAGTTCCCTGTTATTTGCTTTTGCATCCTTTTCGTTTATACGTGCATCTATGTGAAACGTTGGAAAAGTCTTAAAATCTTCATTCTTTAGATTTCTAGAGAGTAGAATTTAGAATCATTATGAAATGCACAAATACAAATGAGAAAATATATTTCAAATATAAAAATTACATAAATTCAAAATATATTTTCAAATTTAAAGATACATCTCCAAATATATTTTTATATTATAAAATTTAAAATACATTATAAACTATAATTAAAATTAAAATTTTAAATTTTAAATTTTAAATATATTTAAAATTTTAAAGTCTATAATATATTTTAAGATTGAAAAACTCAAAATACATTTTTTTTTAATTTCAAATTGAATACTAAAAAATTAGATTTTCAAATTCATAATATTTTCTATTCATTGATTATTTGGATTTTTTTTTTTCTCTCACACTCAAGTAGAGGAAAAAAGTTATCCACTCAAATTTAAGCATTCAAAGTTCATAGATTCATCAAGCACGTGAGTATTGAAGTTTCAGTTCTAAAAAAAATTCAAACAGAAACGAAACGGTACAATTATATATAAACATAATAAATATAATTTTAGTTCATGAAATATCTATGAATTGTACATTTAATTTTAAATCATTTTTTTCTTTTTACTTTTGTTTCTTTAAAATATGTTTGCATTTGATTCGTAAAAAAGAAAACTATTTTAGTTTTATTTTTACTATTGTAGTGATTCTTTTAAGTGATTGGAATATTTGTGAATTTTTTTTTTGGCTTAAATACCTTTTTAGTCTTCTATTTTCCTAGTGTTTGTTGTCCTCATTTTCACATAATGTTTAAAATGGTCCTCATTTTTACCGAATGTTTATAATGGTCCTCATTTTCGTAATTCGTGTGTTATTTGGTCCTTTTCTGTAACGTCGTTTAAATCATTAGTGGAGCATTGTACATGTGGCACGATTTGTATGAGGGTGTATTACGTGTACTGTACATGTGGCTTAATTAGATATTTGGGGATAAATAAGTGAGCTAGGGTTTTGGTAGGGAATATTTGGGCAATTGGTGAGTTTTGACAATCTTGTTCCTCCATTCCCAATTGGTATTGCTGCAATCTTCTTCTTCCTGCAATCCCATTATATAGGTATGTTACTGTCCCAACATCGACAACCGACAAACAAACCAACTAAAATAATACCCCACTGAACCCCACCTACAGACACAAACTACACAAAATCATGGAAGTAATTTAGAAACCATGCAGAACATCACAACAATCGAAAGACAAACAAACCCAAAAATAGAATCATGAAAACCCTAACCCACAAGCAAACACAACCCAGAAAACCTTGAACCCACTTACCTCGTTGATGATGATTAACTAGAAAATTGAAATGAAGAGTGCAACTGCAATCCAATGATGAAATGACAATTATTAGCTGTTTCATCTGCAAATCTGAACTCAAGAAAGACTAAGATAAAGAAATTTCCCTAATTGCAAAATTTCCCCTAAATTGAGAAATTAACGTTAATTAACATACCCTAATACAAACTGTGCCACTTGTACAATGTTCCGTTAATGATTTAAACGGCGTTACAGAAAAGGACCAAATAAAACACGAATTGCGAAAATGAGGATCATTCTAAACATTCGGTAAAAATGATACCATTTTAAATATTCTGTGAAAATGAGGACCATCCGCAACAAACACTATGAAAATGATGACCAAAAAGGTATTTAAGTTTTTTTTTTTTAAGAATGTCATTAAAAAGGTAGAAAGGGTACAAAAACTTAATGAAAGCATCGGGGATGAACATTAGTAGGGAATTGCTTCTTTCACAATATCAAATTTATTGTTGCACACATAATAGAATGAAAATAATTAAAATAATTCATTACGAAATGTTTTTTTTTTCAAGAAATATTTCATGGATTTCGAAAAACTCTTTTTGGACTATATACTACACTCTTTTTTTTTTCTATTTGTTTGGCTTTTCATGAAATTCATTCACATTTTTAATATATTTTTTTATCACAACATTTATGTAAGTATGTTTAAATGATGTATGTCAATTAAATATTTTTTATGTCTCACATTTGAATATTTTTACTACTTTTAAATATTTTTATATTTTTATATTTTTATTTATTATATATTTTCTTTTCGCATGAGAATGTTTAACACTATCAATTTAATTGTTCAATAGCATAAACATTTAATTTATTAGGTACTATAAAAAAATTATTTACTTTATTTTATTATTATTGATTTTTGGTTTATTTTAAGAAGTCTTTTGTTTCTTTAAAACTATTTTTGTTATCTCTTAACAATAGACTAGGTAGGTTTTTTTTTTATCTTATACACCTTTAATTATACATTTATTTTTCTTTGTGCGATTTCAGTCTCTAAAATTTTTTGTAAGACACACATTTCATCATTTTTTTAATATTTTTATTTGTTGTTTATTTTTATCATGTAGAATACTATTTTTGGATATTTTTTATATAATTATTTTTATTTTTTAACTCATTATCATACATATAATTTTATCACTATAATTGTATAAATTAATTTTATTTACTATAATATAATAATTTAATATAGTTGTTATGAATATTTTTTATCACCATCCAACATATATTGGAGTTCAAAAGATGAGATATCTATGAGAATGAATTTGGGTGTGAGAATGAATTTGGGTATATTCTCGTTGAACTTGAGTATGAGGATGAATTTTTTTTTATAGATATGAGATACTGAAACGTGTTTCCGCCCCATTCCTTTGTCGTCTGTCTATATAAAAGTGTTTTGGAAATTTTGTTCCAAAAATTTATTCTATAAAATGTTCCAAAAAGTATTTCACCTTATCGGAACATTATATTTCAAAAATTTTGTTTTAAAAATTTCAGTTCTGAGTTTTCATTCTATATATGTTAATTTACACGTGACAATATCTCAATAGATAAAATAAAGGTTTAATGTGACTCAAGAATGTCTCAATAAATGAAATAAATGTTTAATGTGACTTGAGAAGCGAAGAAAAGATTTGGTGTGTGTTGACAAATAAATTGTCAAAGTATTATAGTTCAATTCCAAAAGTAATGTTCTAGAGTTAATAATTGGAAAGTTACTTGTGAAAGAATTCTTGGAAATTGATGGGGTGGAGGAAGAAATTGATGAAATTGATGGGGGTGCAGGAAGCAGTGGTACAAAACAGATTCCACCCCTCCATCATCTTTTGAGCTATTTTCTTCTACATCCCCTACTCTCTTCTCCTATTCTCACATTCTCACATTATAATAAAAACATCGCCTTTTTTATAACACATCTAATCAATTTGAATTTGTAATTTTATGATTAAATAATTTGAAATATAACCGTAATTTACATAATTCAAAAATATAATTCTAAATTACAAAATCTTAAATATAGTTCTAAATTATGTAATTTGAAGTATAATTCTAAATTATAAAATCTAGGTTATGGTTTTAAATTACAAAATTTAGAATAGAGTCTATAATATAATTTTATATTATGTAATCTAAAATCATGGTTTAAATTATGAAATTTGAAACTATAATTACATAATTTAAAACCATATTTCACATTTTGTAATTCAAAACTATATTTTAAATTACGCAATTAAGAATCCAAAGCATATTTAGGGATTATTTAATTTATACTATGTTTCAATAATTTAAGAACGTCCTACATTGCATAATTTAAAATCACAAATATAGTTTGGGATAGACTTTCGAAACCTATTCAAAACACATAATTCGTGTTCAATGTATTCCGAAACAAGTGAGGTTTGTCTATTTAAATAATAGACAAAAAAAACTATTAAATGCATTATAATTACAGAGAGGGAGAATAAATAATAGAGTGTGATAAATGTGAATTTTAAGTAAAAAATAATGTTAAAATTGACACTAAAATGCCTTTAAATAAAATGAATGTTCTTAAAATAATTAGAAAAGGCTCGACCTTAAATTAATATATACGTATCAAATTTTATAAAAAGTGGAGAAGAAAAAGAAAAAAAAAAGTTTGAAGACCAATTCTTAAACTAGTATTTTTATATGTATATAATTTACCATGTCATTCTTTTATAATTGAATGTTTTCTCATATAATTAAAAACTTAGTATAATGGTATTCTCCCTTTTAATGTAGATAAGATAATTTAAATTTTTAGATATTTTTGCTTTATAGGATTTGGTATTAACTTTATTTGTTTTATCCATATCCGTTTTCTTTGTAGTTTGAACATGTTCATCATCCTCTAGTATATTAGAATACTCCTTCTCATCACACATATTGACTCATTTAGAAACTATTTTTAATTCCTCTAAAAAATCAACTATTATGAGTTAAACTTAATTGTTGTAAACTCTGCAAACTATTCACAATGGGAGTGACATCCTCCAAAGAAGGCATTACAGGCAAGGAATCATATTCCACATGCAACCACCATCTAAATTCTTAAAAGAGAAGATTCATTCTCAACACAAATATTATAATGATTACCCATGACTAGCTCAAATTGTAACTGAGCATCAAGTTACACCTCCACCACAAGCGCTGCCACAAACTCCACCACAAGTTCCATCACAAGCTTCATCATAAGCTCCACCATAGGCTCCATTACAAGCTCCACCACAGGTTCTACCACTTGAGCTAAAGAGTCCTTAGTCCCATCTTATCCACCAACCACTTTTGGACGATAATGTTGTTATATTTTTTAGCCAAATATTTTCTTCCCACTAGAAATAACATTGACATCTTGTTGCAACCGTTTACAAGTAGATAACTCAAACTGTGATTGAGCATCAAGTTGCACCTCCACCAAGCGATGCCATAGACTACACCATAGGTTCCATCACAAGCTCCGTCATAAGCTCAATCACAAGCTTCACAGGTTCTACCACATGAGCTAAAAAGTCATTAGTCTCATCTTGTGCACCAACCACTTTTGGACGATAATGTTGTTATATTTTCTAGCCAAATATTTTCTCTCCACCAGAATAACATTGACATCCTGTTGTAACCGTTTACAAGTAGATAGATCATGACCAATCATTTTACAATTTGAACAAAACAGAGACAAATCCTTATACTTCACATCAACAATAAACATAAATTGTGAAAAATAAGATAATAAATCAACATCAATCAAGATACGTGCAAAGAAACTTTGCGACTTATTCTTGATATAATCATCTAAAGATAAAGGTGTACCAGTTTCACGTACTATTGAGAGAATCGCTTTTAGTTGTCAATACTCTAAAGGAAGACCATAAATATAAACTCGACATTGAATTTTCATGAGTTTCATGGAATCCAGGACAAAATCTTTTGTCCAAAAAAAAAAAATACAGAGAATGTTAGGAGATAAATTCTAATTTCCAACAGCCAATACCCTTCATGTGTCTTCTAAAGAATGAAAAGTAAATTCATAGAACCCTTTGTCAAGTGGAATTGCCTTCCATTGACCCAAATATTTTCGAGCCACGTCAAGTTTTTTACAAAGATCTAAATGTGTAATCCTTTACCAAGTGGCATTGTCTTCCATTGACCCATACAAAAATGATTTTTGCACTCCTCCAAACTAGCAAGATAAATTTTTTCATAAATCTGCACAAAGATCATATCTCCTTTTATACAAGCCTTTGCAATCAGTGTTTCACACTCAAAGTCTTCATCTCTACCCACCAATAAGAGTTGTAACTACGAAGAGGCACTCCAAGTGAGTCATAATCATCATTACTACAATTAACATAAATTAATTGGTAATTTTTATCCACTTCCTTTTTTTAAGATTACAACTGAACATACAAGTAAAAAAATTATTTATATAAAAAAATTGTTTGAGTGAAAAGAAGAAAAATTTTGAAAATAAAGCAAGAAATTATCTTTAATTATTAAGCTATGAGCATATGTATTGAAGCAAATGCTTATATAGCAGCCGTAACACTCCTGGGATGTTGCATAATTGATGTGAAGTTATCAGCATGTACTTCTTCCAATTGAGACATTTTAATCATTTTATGAGACATTAAAATTAATCCCATTTGCATCCAACTAAAAAAAATGTTATTGACAAATCAACGAGTCCAGATTTTGTATTGGATATTTTGATATTATCCTCGGTTAAGTATTAAAAATACAATATATTGATACTTTAAAAAAAATCATATATTTTAAAATTTTTAAATCTATGCTTATCAATGTATTTTGAAGATAAAAAACAGTACAAGAAAAGTACAAGAAAATTCTGAGAATCCAAATTCTAAACCAACACAAATAAAAAATGATTATTTAATATGATTCATCAAGTTAAATGAAAAAAAAAATCAATTGTGAACTTTAATATAATTATTTATAGAATATTTTAATTTTTCAAATATTGTTTTCACATTATCAATCACTTGTGTGCATTAGGCTCTAAATTAAGGAAAACAGGGCTGACGTCAACAAATTACATAAAAATTTAGAAACTAAAGTCGTACAATTGAACAATAAAGACTAAAATTACACAAATATAAAAACTAAAAGGTACCAAATAATTTCATTTTCTCTATAATCTCTTCTCTCCGTGAATAAGTCAAAGTTGTGGAATAACATTACTTCTGATATTATTCTCACTCTTAAACAGTTTTCCTTTGAATTTTTTACAATTAGAACATAGTCTTACTCGTGCATGAAAATTGGAGTTAAAAGAAATCTCTTCACAATGTAAAAAATATAATCACCCATATAAGTTAGATAATCCTTTTAAATCTTTAAAATGGTATTCATTTAATATGAGTATATTTTCAACATAACTCTTATCGTTAGAAAATAAAAACGCATTTGAAAATGCACGTAAAAATTATCTAAACAATAGGTTTTCAGGAAAAGTGTATTTTTTAAATTGCCATAATTTGACTTTTTTCTTTTAAACAAATAATACACTAGGATGTTTTTCCTTTCATTATTCTTTGCACTCATTTTCTTAAAAATATATTTTTTTAATGAAACAAGTGTATGTTTGACCACTAGAATTGGCCTAATGATAAGAGTATTGAATAATATAATGAAAACCCAAATTTAATCTTTGAAGTCCTTATTTTATCAAAAAAACTTTTATGTAATGTAATGCATAACTGAACACTAAAAAGTGAAGAATTTTTCTAACATCTTTCTTAATTGCATTTGTAAGAGACTAACTTATTGTTTACCAAATTTAACTGTCGTAACGCACTTATTGACCTCTTTATTCAATCACTTGCATATTTTACTGAAAAAACCAAAGCAGAGGATAGAGACCACAACGTTTGGCATAAGAACTGTGATTTTACTTTATTTGAAAGTACAAATCCCGATGCTGCAACAAAAGAATAAATTGACTTGTGATAGAGAAGTCACACCTTTGACCAGATCCAAGAAATAATGTCATAATCTAGCACAGAAAATAAATTCTAGATGATAATTGACTAAGTCAATGTCAAAGCACTTCATGAACTTTGACTGAAAACGCAGTCTCTTAACAGATTCATCAAACTCAGTCATGTGACAGATTCATCTCTTGCACACCACTACTTAGTTGTGGTCACATCTAAATATAAAAAAGTCCAAACAACACAACTTGAATTATCTGTTAGAATGTTTCTTCATGGATTTTCCATTTTTTTGTAAAGTAAATAGTATATATGGGAATAAACTGGTGAATAGAATCTTTATCAGAACATGTTTTCTCAAGCCAGATAGAGGATGAATTTTGAGGTAATGACAAAATGGTCTTAATAACTTGGTCATTATGAATTCCAAAATCAGAAATTATCTTTCTTATGTGTAAAGATGAGACTAAGTGCAATGGTTTTTTTCTCCATATTCCTTGCATGACACTGGAATACCTTAGTTTTTAGTTTCTCAAGCTTCTTCAGCAATTTGATTGTGATTAACCTTTGAGAAAATGAGAAAATCAATTACCACTATAAGCTCTCTCTGTTTCTCATCAAATTGTAATGTTCACCTCCATTTTGTTAGCCTTTGGTTTCTGGGTTATTAAAGATGTAAAAACGGATTTGGAATGGTTACAGTAATCAATTTCACACATTGATACAGTTAGGAAATAAGGACATTCCTCTTTCTATTAGTGGATTGATAGAGATGCCATCACAATAAATATAAAGGAAGGGAAAGTGTCGGTGAAAAGAGGGTAGCCAAAGGGACCATCACAACTGAGGAGCTAAAGTTAAGCAAATTCAATTTGAAGGAACAAACTCAACACACTTCATTTTATCATCCACAATACTTCAATTCAAATTTCTTGAGAACAATCAAGCTTTGTTGAGGAGAGTCATAACTTTTATGTAAATATGTTATATAATTGCAATGATAGAATGTATTTACATTTTATACAAACTGCTAAAACAAAAAAAGAACACAGAAACCACATGTTTTCAAGTGCATGAGCTATATAAGGAAAATGTATTGAATTAAACATAGGATCAGAATCAGCTATAATGAGGATGCAGCAAAAACACTGAGAAAACTGATTATACAATAAGCCCCATCACAGCACAAAAATAGAAAAGAGTAAAAACCATAGACCACAAAGGTCTACTTCAAATATCCTAAATTCTATACATTTTTTGTGGTTCATAGATACAAGAATCCTCCCCTTTACATACCTTACTAACTAAATGATTCTCTATTCAAATCACCATATCCTCTTACCACTCATTTGTTACCCTCCTAGTCATCTTTTAGTCATTCACAAACTTCACTCTTCTAAGAAAAATCAGACTACGATCTCAAATTGCAGGGTTGAGTCAAGCATCAACAAACAAACAGTGTTTTTTATTTTACTTTTTACCCTCTGCCATGGGTGTCAAGCCCTTCAGTTCTGCTGCGCACAATTCTGTGAAACACTTCCCTCACTTGTCGTTCCATAGGGTCCAATCCATCTTTCAAGGCTTCACAAACCCTTGAAACATCTTGCACACTCTGCCTAACCTCTTCTCCCTTCTTCTCACTCAAAGGAAACTGCAAAGAATCAGCCAACTCATTGATCACTCTTGCACACTTCTCAATCTGGTGAATCTCCTTCAGCAACCCACATGTGTTCTTTCTCTCCCTCTTCTTTGACTCCTCCACGATCCGCTCGTGCAGCGCCACCACCGGAGCCGCCCACAGGAACTGCCTCGGCACAGAGAAATGGAGCCCTAGACCACGATCCTGGCAGGGAATTGCAGCCACAAGTGCCCACATAACAAACACCAGAATACAACTCATTGTGTAAATAGGCAATGCAAGGCCATTGGTGGCAACAATATCATTGGCCTTAGGAGGGGACAAGTTGTTCCCAATGGCTTGGAGCTGCCTAGCAGCAGACCAATTCCTTGACACACTCCAAGAAAGTGACCTGAAATGCCCAAAGGAATTGTGCTGATTATTGCTATGGTGGTGATCTCTTGAACCATTGTTGTTTCTACCAAAGGACCTGTTCCTATGAGCAATGGAACCACTAGAGTTGGATTCCTTATCATCAAGCATTCCAATGGCCAAGTCAACAAGAGCCTTCTTTGCGCGGCGAAATTGGCCCTCACCAATGCTCCTCTTCTGATCCAATGCACAGATAACAATCTCCAACAGCTTCTGCCACTGCCTAATCTGCTCAACCCCATCACGGATTGCGTTGCACACATCAAGGGCCTTCACACTCCTTTCAAAAAACTCACCCACCATGCGATCCAGGGGAGGGTGGTTCGACACCTGGGCCCTGTGGTTGTGAAGAATCACCCTGAACTCCTCTTGGCAAGACAGCAATGAATCCAGTAGCTTCCTAACCCATGAAAGAGAGAGCAATTCCCCGCTTTCAACTGAAGATAGCTCCAGGAACCGCTCAGTCACATGCTTCTGAAACAAATCAAGCTCTTGCTCCATGCTTGAACCCTCCATGGAGTGAACCTGAACCCCACGAAGATTCAGTACAGAACCTTGAAATTCCGCCGTAGTACGCATTCTCACACTCACAGTTTTTTATAGTTTCGTCACGATCCTTGGTACTGCGAGAAATTATGAACAACGGCGACAGATTCAACCACAATTCCAGTTATAGCAACTCCAAAAACCTTTAAGTTGTAGCCAAAATCCCGATCAGACAGTTTTTCATAAGCTTTCTCACCCACACAGGAAGATCACAGACCCAGTTGTCAAATAACAAAATGAATCGAAAAGTATGGCACTTTCTCTCCAAGTTGAAAGCTTTAGTGAGAGACAATGTTGAACTCCCCAGGAACGAGAAATTCCACTGCAAAAAGGGGAAAGTGCAGAACTTCAAATTGGGGGAACCCAGAAATTCGAATAGGATTGGGACCCAGTTGGGAAAGAGGGAGTGGATTGAGAATGTGGGAAAAAGTGAGAAACTTGGGAGAGGAATGAGACAACGGATCGAAGGAAGAAGAAAGGAAATTGGATGAGGGTTCTGAACTGAGATGAAAGGGTTATATATTGGGGATAATCGGAATTTGGACCGCGTTTAATGGTGGTTGGAAAATTAAAAAAAAAAAAAACGAAAAAGCTAAATAGAAAATGAAAGAAAATGATTTGGTTAAAAGTTATCTCCACAAGGGGAAGTGAAAATTTCATTAACTTTTATTTTTGGTTATTAGCGTAAGTTAAGGTTGTGGGAATGCCGTACACACGTTTGAGACACGGTGCCAATATCTCTCATACGAAGGATTCATCGGTTCAATTCTAAATTCAATTTAATTGATGTTTGATAAAAATAAATTAACACCAAGATATATTTGTTAGAAAATAAAGCAACTAAATTATAATATTATTGTCTTTAAACTTTTAAAAAGGATAAAGAAAAAACTCTAAAAACGAAGGTAGTAATAATAATAAGTATACGAATTTCATAATGATAAATTGTATTACTTTATAATTTTAGTTTCTTTCTTTGGCACACGAATTACCTTATATCTTAATAATTCATTAATACACAGAATAATTAAGCTTTTAAAAAATGATAAATTATTCCAAATTGATCACTTTATTCTTGTGGTTAATTTCTAATTAATTTGTTATTAGAAAATGTTGAATAGTTAATTGAATAATATAAAAGGAATACATAATCTATCCTGTTATGAGACATAAAACATAAAACGTCATGGATTGTGTAATCCTTTACTACTATTTCTCCATGCATTCCATCTAATTAGAATGGTCAATTCATATACTTGCAATATTTCTTCATCCAAATTTTCATAAATACAAATAACTACAAGTATAATGAATCTTTACTTACGTTTCTCTTTATTCATTCTATATATTGCATAATGTAATTTAATTCATTTTTTTTTAACTCATGATAAACATCACTATATACTTTAATAGTTGGATTCATATTTCAAGCACATCTACATTTAAAATTGATTTAAATTTTTATTATTTATTTAAACTTATAGCCATTTTAATAATTTTTCTAACTTCAAGAAAATACTAAATAAACTATGTAAAAGCATAAATTATTTAAGCAATAAATAAAAAGCAATATAATATAATAAAGGTTAAGTGTGTTATAATTATATCTATTAATTTTTCTTTCAATTTTACTTCTCATTTTTCATTTGGAAATGCTTGTACTATACTTTAATTTTTTCAATTGGTATGTGATTTTTTATATATAATTTGCAATTAATTATTCAAATTATTAAAATTAAAAAATTTAATTACTTTTCTAACGTGATTTAAATTTTATAAAATAATAACTTCATAATTAATTTGCTAATCTTAATTCATGTTTACTTTTTTCTTTTTCTTTTTCCTCCCTCCCCATGTCCTTGACAAATAAACCATAAAAGTTTATATATATATATATATATATATATATATATATATATATATATTATTATATAT
>Ga0214544_1002269_pt1 | contig 40560 bp, 25 predicted proteins | sample CNSS3metaG_FD_160074 | JGI IMG/M metagenome (GOLD analysis project Ga0214544, IMG submission 160074) | Root nodule microbial communities from cowpea collected in UCLA plant growth center, Los Angeles, California, USA - CNSS3 | ecosystem: Host-associated > Plants > Roots > Nodule | place: USA...
TTTTTTTTGTTTTTTTTTTTTTTTTATCTATTTGTTTTTTCTTTTTGTTTTGGGCTATGTTTTGTATAAGCCATTGAAGTTTCGACTTTTCTTTACGTCATATTTGATTCACTAATTTTTCGTGTACATCTTATTATATGATTTTTTTTTTAGTCTTTTGTTCTTCCAAATTTTCTTCTTCACATAACACACCTACACTGTTTTCTAAAAGGATGAAAATGGTGGGTGTTTGAGAGGAGTGAGGCAGCCAAAAGGTATTTGTTGAAGATGCAAAGGTGTGCCTAAAACATCTACAAATTTCTAAGAACATAAGAGCACACAAACCTATGCAAGAACATTTAATCTTTGTGTAGAACATTAATGTTTGACGAGGGATGACAACGGGACGGAGCGTGTACGAGTATCATAATCCCATCCCCATCCCCATAATAAAAATTCATCTTCATCCCCATCTCTAAACCCAACGTGTATACAACTTTTAACTTATCCTCATCCCTACCGGATAACAGGTATATTCTTATACCCATATCCATACCTATTTTTTTTACTGTTCTAAATATCAATTAAATAATTTTTATCAAAAATTTAAAAATCACACCAAAGGAATCATGATACTATCAAAATATTTAATATTAAAATAACATAGTCTTTTTTCTTTACATGATGTCAAATTTAAGAAAAATATTAGTAGTATGAATCTCAAATTAAAGTATCAAATAACAACTAAAGAACATTTAAATAATTATATAAGAACTAAAATATTACACATTACTAAAATTTTATAATAACCAAAATATTTATTAATTTTACAAACGATCAGTGGTTTCATTTGCATTTGATTCACCTACACATAGAAAAAAAGAAAAATTAGATATAATATAATAATTGAAATTGAAAAATTTAATTACTAAAATATAATGTACCTTCTTCATCAGATTCATTTTCACTTATGAAAACATATTTTTCTTTTAATTTTTCAACGCTTATAAACACCAAATGTAGAATATTAAATGAGAATTCATAAAAAAGTACTAATAACAATATTAATAAATTTGAGTAACTTATCTAAATGGCGAGTATTTGGAAGGAAATATGTATATCCCCATCCCATCCACATTTGAAAACTTCAGGTATTATCCATACCCATACCCAGTCAATGTGGGAATTTCCTGTCAAAACGGGGACGGGTTCGAGTGATACTCATGAGTACGAGTTTATTTATCATCTCTATGTTTGATAGAGGTTAGAAAATGATGTCTTGGAGAAGGCATGTATTGGAAAATATAACATTCGTTTAATGCAGTGGGAGGGTGCATTGTCCAAAAAAACATAATTGGTGGTCTTCATAATTAATATTTTGAAGTAGTAAGTATGACAAGATGACAACTTTAAAAACCTTTACACAAAGTTTATCGGAGAAGGTAGGTAATTTTTATAAAATAAATTATTAAAAATTGTGATATAATAAATTAATTAGGATTTGATATGGAATTTATTGATACTACACAAATTTTATTGAAATGTTTTGTAGCTTTGAGAGTGGATACTTTCAAATAGAATATTTAATGTTATTTGAGATAATATTTACTATGTGAGAATTATAATAGTAAAGTAAATACAAATCATAAATTACATTTTATTTTTATATTAAATGCAAATTATAAAGGTAAAATCAAAATTTCTAAATTTTCGAACAAACAAAATTAAAATGAAGTTCTTCACTCCATGGATTTGTCTCATTAATGATAACAGACATTTTGAAAATTTAAGAGTAGAAGAAAGATTTATAATTAACAAGTACTTTTATATAAATATAAATATTTTCTCCTTTTCTATTCTACAGAAAAAAATAATAGGTGTTTTATTAACTTATTTTAAAAACACTCATTACATATTACACTTTCTTTTAATCTTATTGGTTAATAGTTTTTTATTAATTAATAATAATAATAATAAACACAAATAAAATTACTTACCTTTTATATATATATATATATATATATATTTATCAAATTAAAAATTAAGACTTTGTTTTTATTTTCCAACTTCATTGAAAAAACTTTTTTATACTTTTCAAAACCTATTTTTCATCTTGCAAAATTAAAAGATGTTGAGAAGAATAAAAATAACTTCTCGATTTCTTCCTACACTACTTGAAGTATATTTTTTCAACTTCTTAAAGATGAAGAAATTTTTGTCTCTTCCAACACATCTTCATCATTAGTTTGCATTAATTATGAAAAAATCAACGATTTTTTTGTCTTAGTGAAATTTTATATTTGAATTTATTGTATTATAATTTTAGATGAAAAATATTTTAAAAATCTACGTACTTAAGAAAGTTTTATAAAGATTTCAAAATTTTTCTTAAATTTCAACGTAGCTTATTAAATAAACTTTCATAAATTAACACTTATGTTTTTTAATATAGATGTCAACAATATAAAGAATAAATGAAAAACATTTTGTCTGTGTGAAAAGTACATTTTATTAAAAAATATAAATATATAATTTAAACATATTTTTATACAAAAAGTAATAAAATATTATTATTCAATTTTACAAAATAAAATATCAATATCATTTTTTATTATATTTTAATTAACTTAAATTTATATAATAAATAATAAAAAATTTGAAAGCATTGCTTGGTAAATTCATAGAGTGAAATTTGAAATATGTGTTTGAAATATATTAGTAATAAAGTTTTAATTTTGAATTTGAAATTTCAAAAACTATAAAAATATCTTTGAATTTAAAATTCAAAATTCCAAAAATAATTTATAAAAAGGTAAAGACATTTTAATGGATAATTTAACGCCTCTAAAAAACTTGTATATATCTTATATATTTTTAATGTATGAGAGAAGTTCATATTTAAAATATGAACAAATTTTGAAGATGAAAATTTTTAAAAATATAATAAAAATACGTTAATAATTACAATTACAAATAATAAAAATTAAATATATGATATAAAATAATAAATAAATAGTATAATATTTGTGCTAAAACATGACAACTTTATTGCTAGACAAATATACTCTTTATATTATTTTTGCATTGTGTATCATTTATAGTTTTAAATTGTTTACTAATTATTATTTACATTTTTTTTCATCGTCTAATATTTGTTTTTTTTTTAAATGGATTAATAATATTGATATTAAACTTGAATGTTGATTAACTTCTCTCACAAATTTTAATAATAATATTGATATTAAAATTTTATTGTTATAAATCTACTTAAAAACTAAGAAAACAAACTACTAGGAATATTACCCTAAAACCCCTATCTGATTAGCTGACACGTGTCCAATAAATAGGTTTTTTCGTCATTTTGGTGCCCTTTAGGAATGGTTGAAGCATCTAAAGACGTAATGACTTTTTTATCCCTGTTTTATGTTCCGTAGTGTATTTGGGTTTGGTTATTTCGTAATTTTGCAAAGTTTTAAATGCATCTGAAACTGATTTGACCACCTTTCATTTCCACTCGACGCAAAGGCTTGGTTTAAATGCAGAAGTTTGCTCTAGAAGGAAGTTTCACAGATAAATATGGAAGAAGTTGTGTAATTATTTTTTGTTTGTTGTTTTCCAGTTCTTTCTTCCTTCCGTCTTTTTTCCTTACTCCAGGTATTTCTGTATTTTTTCTGTGTTGCAGTGTTTATGTTTTAATGATAGAATGATATTTGGAAAGAAGTTTACGTGATAAATACGGAAGATGTTTTGTTTGTTTTTTTTTTGCAATTCATTCTTCCTTTCTTTTTTTAACGTTACTCCAGGTATTTGTGTGTATTTTCTTTGTTCAATGTTTATGGGTAATGATAGAATGATATTTGTAAGCAACTTTACGTGATAAATGTAAGACCCGTGAAAATTAAATAATTAATTAATAAATGCAGGTAGGAAGAACATTTATGGTATTTAATCCTGGTTTGTATGACATGGAAAAGTATTAGTTTAAGTGGTTGAGAGTACTTTAATTGTGTGAGAGGACTTGGGTTCAAGTCTTATGTATGTTTTTTATGTAATTAATTATTATTGTTTTAATAATATGTATAATTATGTTGTGAAATAATATAATATGTGAATTATATTAGTAAGCAAGAAACATGAATTGACTTGATGGTTTAACATTGGTATTGGCATGGTTGTGGGTTTAAGTCTTGGAGAACCCAAATTAAACTTTAATTTTGCCAAACTTAGTTTTGAATTGAATATGAAAGGGTAGAGTTAAGTCTTCGAGAACCCAAATTAAACTTTAATTTTGCCAAACTTAGTTTTGAATTGAATATGAAAGGGTAGAGGAAAACCCTAGCAGCCAAAGAGGGTTGGAAAACCATCATAGACAACCAATTAAAGGACATTAACCATAATTTAATAGGATTTTCGTTTTAGACCATTAAACCACATTAAGAGCACTTTTAAAAGGCGAATTAGAGGTAAGAAAGAGGGTTTTGGTGGGCTGTTATTGTGGTTGCAGAAGGGAGAACGAAAATTTAGTGTTTGTGAGGATTGAGAGTGTTGAGAAGAACCAAAGAGGGCCATTGGTGATCAAGGGAGAATTTTCAAAGTTCTAAGCAAAGGAGACCAGGTTAGGGGAGCTTTTACGCGCTAATCTTATTTTAATTGATTCACATGAGGATTGAGAGTGTTGAGAAGAACCAAAGAGGGTCATTGGTGATCAAGGGAGAATTTTCAAAGTTCTAAGCAAATGAGACCAGGTCAGGGGAGCTTTTACGAGCTAATCTTATTTTAATTGATTCACATGCTAAAAAGAGTAACCTTATGCATTACCTTTAATTTAAATTGGAATGATATGCTAAATAGGGTAATTTCATGTGTTGATTAACTTAAGTCTGATTGGCATGCCAAGAATGGTATGATGAGGTATGAATTTGGTGATATCATGCTTGATATTTTATTTCCCTTTTAATTTATTGTTCTGGGAAATTTCTAGAAATTGTCTGGTCGACGATGAACTGCCGCCAGACGATTCTTCCTCTTGTAGGAAATTTAGGGTTCCTATAGAGGAACCACCTGCCAGAAATACAAATCTTTGCCAGAGTTGACCAGTGTTGACTCGTTGACTGACCAGTGAGAGACTACCACGTGTCAGAGCACTCTCCCTCTCAAGCCAGAGTTCTCTTCCCGCAATTAGGGTTTGGCTCCCGTGAGGGTTGCCGCAAGGGGCGTTTCGCAGATTCTCTTTGGGGCCACTAGTTCTCCGATAGAGGACCCGTTCGGCGTCTCATTTATTCTTGTTGCGATGTATGTCGACGATGGCGCGGGAGTGAGCGTGGTCGACATAGTGAATGGTGGTGAGGCTAGTTCGATAATGGTGGTTCAGGCAGCGGGATGCACGGAGAAGATGACGCTCGCGAACTCCGACGAGTTGCAGCGACGTCGCAAAGGTGTTGTAGAGCGCGGGCTGTCTTGGTGTGGCAGTGGTGGTTCGATGTGCGAGCGACGACGGGGCTGTTGTTGACGACGAGATCGCGACGGTGGTGGCGCGAGGGGAAGAGGCGAACTGCAGCGAGGCGCGGTGGTTGTTGTAGGCCGTGAGTGGTGCTGCAATGGTGGATTTTCCGACGAGTGTTGGTGCAGAGGTGGTGGCTTCGGGTGGCAGCGGCGTCGAGCAGGGCTGCGGGAGGTGGCTGCGTGTGGTGTGCGGGCTGTTCACGTGAGTTGCAGGCGCGGAGGAGGGTGGTGGTGGCTGCGAGACGTGCGAAGAAGACGCTGCTGTTGCGGACCATTGGTGTAGCAACGGTGGCGAGGTTTCTGACGAGGGCGCGACGGGCAGTGGCTTTCCGGCGTGGGCAGTGGTGGTCGGACATGGTCGTGGCGACTGCGGAATGTGGCGGCTGCGGAGTGGGTTGGTGCGGAAGAGAGAGAAAGAGAGATAAGGGTTATGGTTTGTGTTAGAAAGGAGATGATGATGTGGCAAACAATGATTGGTGATATGAGTTAGTGGAGGCTTGATGATGTGGCAAACTGTCATTGGTTAATTTAGTAAGTGGAGGATTGTCAGGTGGCGAAATCTGGTGGACTAGAGTTTAAGTGACATTAGGGTGCAGCTTAGTAAAAAGGAGGGGTGCAGAACAGAAATGAATTACTATTACAAAAGGGGTGTAAACCTGAAAACAGGGGTACAACTAGCTCCAGAAATGTTTTATTTTAAAATAGATATTCCAATTGGAAAAAGGGGGTGTAAACATGAGAATTGGGGGTGCATTTAGTACCTAAACTATTTCTCTCCAAAATTCCTATTTTGGGACTTAATTTATGAATTAAAATATTCATTATTTACATCCTTGAGGACCTAAATTAAATTACAGTTGCATTATTAAACTTAAGAATATCTAATAATAAATTTAGCATGCAACTAAATACGATTTTTAAGCGCAAAAATAATACTAAATTCCCAAAATTTAATTATTGAATGTGAGTCAAGGTTCGACTCATCATAACTTCCACGCGGTTTGGAAGCGGGCAGCGCTTGGCGGTACGTGTTCCCCGCTAGGGGATTTTACTGCAGCAGTATTGGTGTGATTGTGTGATATATATAACTATGCAATATTTATATGTATGTGTAATATGTTAGCTCACCCTATCTGCTTGTGTTTGGCGACGATCGTGTATGCGGTACACGGGAGCAAATGTTATTGCAGGTGGATCTGGTGAGGCCTAGAGACGGAGCGAAGCTAGTTTTGGGAGAAGATTTTATGAGAACTTTTATAAAGTTTTTTTATGCTTTCAAATAAATTGTAATTATAAATATTCTGGACTTTTGGATAATTACAATCTTATTTATACTTATGAATTTTGGTTTATTAAGAAAGTAATAAGAGTTTATTTTAATATTCTCGCGTTTTGGGAATATCAGTTATAATAAATGAAGTTTTATTATTTACTTCTTTATTTTATTATTTAAATTCGTAATATCCGGTCGGGATGTTACAATAAATATCGAAGAACTTTTCTGTGTTCTGTGTTCTGTGTTCAGAGGGTGTTTTTTTGTTGGGGTTAAATATGTTTTTTGTCCCTCAAGTTTCAGCGAAATTTGGAATTAGTCCCTCATCAAAACTTTTGACCAATTTAGTCATTCATCTTTCAAAATGCGTGAATTTAGTCCTTTTAACCAAATTTTGTTAAGTTTATCTGACGTTTCGAGCGCATTTCATGATAGTATTTAAGTTAACATTGAAGCAAAAATGTGTCAAACAATATAAATAATTTAAATACTATCATGAAATGCGCTTGAAATGTCAGATAAACTTAACAAAATTTGGTTAAAAGGACTAAATTCACGCATTTTGGAAGATGAAGGACTAAATTGGTCAAAAGTTTTGATGAGGGATTAAACCCAAATTTCGTTCAAACTTAAGGGACTAAAAACATATTTAACCCTTTTTTGTTGTAACTCTACTCTAGTTTATATTTTTGTTCTTGGATATCCATTTTATTTACTGTTCATTGTTTCCGTTTTGCTTTTAATTAGTTTCATACTTTTATTCTTTAGTTAATGGTTGCCATAGTTCTTTGTGGTTTTTTATTTTGTTTTATTTTTACTGGTGTTTGTTTTTCTTACTCCAGTTTATATTTCTGTTCTTGCATATCCATTTTATTTACGGTTCAAATTTTCCGTTTTGCTTTTAAGTATTTTCATATTTTTATTGTGTAGTTAATGGTTGCTATTTACCAAGGCTACATCAGCAAATTTGACTGATTTTATGGTGTATTTTAGGAAATGCAATGGCGAAGAAGCTGGATATGATTAAAGATATTGATGGTAAAAGGGATACTCTAAAGCTGGCAGTTAGAGTTGTTGATCATTGGTATGTTCAGTCCCGTGATTCTACTCTTCAGTTGGAGATGATTCTGATGGATGAAAATGTAAGTATTTCTTCAATAAACCTTTTAATTTTTTTATGTCTTATGTATTTTAATTTGTTATGTTGATTATTTATTGTAGGCGGACAAAATACATTGCATTGTTCGCAGGGAAGAGTTTGATTTATGGGATAGCAAGTTGATTGAGGGAGAAACATATATCATGCACAATTTCAAGGTACTGAAAAATGAAGGGCAGTACATGGTATGTGAGCATCCTTACAAGTTACTGTTTATTGGTGCTACATCCGTGAAGTTGCAAGTTATTGCTAAACTTCCAATGAAGGCTTACAACTTTAAAAGTATAAAAGATATTGTTAGTGACAATTTTATTCCTGACTTGCTGATAGGTATGAGAAATATAATAACTGTTTTGTTTTTCAACAAATTTGCGTATGATAGTCATACTAACCCTATTTTATATATTTTTTCATTGAGATTTGATTGGTCTCATTGAGAATGTGAGAATCAAGCCTCAGTTTAAAACTGTAGAGTAAAAAAACTTGATGTTTACTTTGGTGGATCTCAAGTAAAGTAATATAATTGTACTGTGATATTATGTTAATATTTTGATTTATTTGAACTGAAAAATTTATATTTGTTGCAGTGCTGCTGCTATTTGTTGTACATTGTGGGATGAATATTGCAAGAAGTTTATACAGAGGTACAATGAGCTACCTAATTCGGAAAAGCTTGTGGTTGTCATTACTCAAGCTAAAATCAAACCAGCTGCATGTACATATCTTTATGAAACATCTTCTTCGTTGAGTGTGATGTTTATTTTTTCTAACATTGGATTTCATATGTAGGTGAATGGCCAGTTTCTGTTTCTAATACGTGGAATGGTACAAAGTTGATAATGGAAAGTGATTTTCCTCAAATAGTTGATTTTAAGAAACAAATGAAGTTGTAAGTTATCCGAATACTCAAATAAAAAGTTGGAAATATTAAACCATGTTAATTATTTGTCTTGTATTGGAATTATTTTACATATAGCAAAAAAACTGTAGTTGATTTTGTATGTTTTATTTGATTTGCAGAATGGATCCCGATGAAGTGATATTGAGTCAGTGTGCAAGTCAATTGACTCAGTCTCCCCAATATACTGATACTAAACGTTTTGTATATAAATGTTTAGTAAAAAGTTTGTCTGAAATCCCATCAATGAAGAAGGTATGAAAGCAAGTCTTGAGGAATTACTTTATTTCATTTCTTTTGTTTATTGTATTTTAACTTAAATTTTTTCTTTTGATATAGGAAGTTGTATGTGTGACTGTTGCAACGACTGTTAAGTTTAACTTAGATAATGAGGGCTGGTATTATTTGGTTTGCAACAATTCCAACAAAAGGACTTATGAAGCAGTTTCTTTCAATTGCACTTATTGTGATAAAGATAATGCACTACCTGTTTTCAAGTTGGTATATTGTTATATTGTATTTTACATTTTGTGATCTATGTTAGTTGTTAATTGTAATTTTTCTATACTTTGTAGGTATAGGCTCCAAGTCCAGGTCTGTGATGATTCAAACAATTATGCTAACTTTGTTGTATGGGACCAATAATGTAGAAACATTATTGGCTTGTTTGCTGCTGATTTGCAGAAACGAATGATTGAGGTCAACAATTTTATATTTTGCATCGTTTATATTTTCTGCTATCAGTGTTGTTTATATTTGCATTGTTATTAATTACAATAGGCTGGTGAAGATGATTCCCTTTGCTTTCCCGATGCATTGGATGTAATGCTAGGTTGTACCTTTGCTTTTAAAGTTCGAACCCAACCAAGAACTAAGTGTGCATCTGTCATTAAAGTTTCAAATGTTTCAGAAATAGTGGCACATGTTAAAAGTCTTATTCCTCCACTTCAAGTAAATATTATTTTTGAAATGATTTATATATTTCTTCGCATATGAATTACATGTAAATGTAAAATATTTTTATTGTATTTGTATATGTAGATTGGTGATAGTACTGATAAATGCAGTATGGATTTGGTTTCTGAGAGTTCCAGTGTTATGGTAAGTATATTAAGATGCATTTTTCGATTTTTTGTTAATCCAAATCACAGAGTTTAAGTAGATATTACTGAAATTGATATGTAGTTTTATTCGTTTTGTAGATTTCAGAATTACGTGGGAAATCTATTTGTAATTTGGCTGCAGACACTGATACTAATATAGTATATTCTTATTCAATTTTCTTTATTCATAATTAAAACTATAGAGTATTTGATATGATCAATTTTCTATTCTTAATTTTGTAGATGAGTTTAAGTGCAACTGGTGATAATGAGTCGGATTATGTTGTAATTGGAACTCCAGGAAAGAGGTTATTGCCATGTAGTGAAAATTGCAATGAATCTTTTCAGGACATGGATTCTGCTCAACTATCCAGCACTAAGATGAAGAAGCTTATTAAGAAGGAGAAAACTTAAATTAAGTTTTTCTGATTTGTATATGTTTGATGTATATAATTTTGGGTGCTTTGGAACAGTTATGGTTAAGCACTTTTTTAGCCATATATATTCTGTAAATTAGGTTAAAGTACATTGTCCTTCATTTTCTTGTGTTTTGTTTGATGTTGGACTCATTCCCGAATATATGAATGGAAACATCTTGCAATATTATATAATAGGCGATTGATAAAATTATAGCTACTAACATTCAAACAAAGGATATACATGATTGATAATAAAGGAAATTAGATTAAGTAGATCTGTATACATACAGAAACATATATAGTCTTTCAAAAAACAAATAAAAAAAGGATGTAAACTATTATCAAACTTAAGTTATAAATATTCGTAGTTACATTAAGTGATTAAAACATGAATTGTGCTTGAACGGTTTTTGTCAACTCCAAACATCAGTTTGTTTCCAGCTTCCAGTGCATATTCCCATAAATCACCATTTTCATTGCTGAGGTTATACACTTTTCGATTCTTTACCAAGGCTACATCAGCAATTTGTGCATCCAAGTACTGTAAATGAAATTCACAATATGTCAAGTAATTTTATAAATTCATGTAACAAAAACATTTCAGAAGGAATGCAACTTACCAGTGATGATGAGCGAATATCGTTTTTAGTTAATGTTTTCTCTGTTGAAAAGTAAAAAGGATTTTCATCATTGCTTTCCATTGTAGTACTGCAAGTATCAGTTGATTTGTTGATGTAAGTGATTTCATCACCAACCAGATCAAATATCCTTACTATGAATTTCTTATCTCCCATGTAAGTTAGCCTCATTACATGATCATTTTTGATATCATAGTATTTAATAAACTGTGGAATTCCCTTTGTAATAAAACGCATATGCAAGAATCCTCTTGCAATGATAATTTCGTGGATGTTTCCTACTGGGTCAATCATCTCAAAGTTATCAGACGCAAATGTTGGACCCTAAATCCGTGAAAATGCATCAGCAAGTGTTATAGATTCCTGTAGCATAAGTAAATCCTCTTTATGTTTATACTTAAATAATTGTAAACCAGTTACATATGAATTATATGTATGCGATAATGTTACCTGTTGTATGGATAATTTGACATTGAAACAGTTGAAGAATCCGGACAATGGGATTTCTGGGGAGACATTAGTGGGATTTTTTGGGGCAGGGTATTGTATTTCAATGATGTCTATGTCAAAAATCCTTAAGTCAAACACCCTGTTTCCTAAGTATTTTACTGCAACAAAATAGTTGTCTTTGAACTTGTAAAAACTTGCTATTTCATAACCTCCACAAAAGAAGTTTTCAGGCACTGAAGTTTGACCTATGCGGATAACTATCTTATTTCCTCTTGGGTCCACTAAGTAGTTTAGATTGTGTCTAACTTCCTTTGACCAGTAAACAACGAAACCAGGGTCAAATTGAATGTATTCCTGCAATATGTATGAAGTAGAGGAATGAAAAATTATGGATGTACTACGCTCTGTGATTTTATTTGTGCAGATGATAAAATAGGAAAAAAACAGTCTAAAGAATGGGTTCCAGTTTGTAATATTATGTCCACAGAATGCATATTATAATTGCTCCTATGCATAAATCGAACATATACTGAAGTTTTGCATTTGCTTTCTCATATCAATGGTTGAAAACAGATGGTACTAACTTTAAACCAAAAAAATTAAAAAACTTACCTTAGTTGGATTAAAGATTGAAACCCAAAATGGATGGCAGTACATCATAGCATTCCGGGAAGATGAAGCCATTGGAATAGATTTGAGAAATGCAGTGCAGAATGATTGGACAATGGAAAGTGAAGAAGTCGAAGGACATGACATAAATATTAAACTTTAAAAAAAAATTACCGTTTCAAATGACGGTTGGTAATGAAATGTCAGTGTAATTAATACTCTGACCTTTTAATTATTTAGTTTAAGTTTTAAATACGAAAAAAATACGAAGCACTCATTGCATATACTAATTTCATTAAAGTGACACGACAATATATGAAATAGATTTATGTGCAAAAAAATCCTATCTTTTTTTTATTTGGCGCCATTTTAATTGACTAATTGCAATAACTACAGCATAAACATCTAAGTTATGTGGTCTGCAATGAAGGGATGATAATTTGCAGTAGCAACAAAAATAATGAAACTACTCCAATGCCTACAAAAATAAAAAAGTTAAACTACACTGCGTTGAGGTTTGTTTATTGTTGTTCAAAACTATAGTTATACATTGTAGAATATGTTTTTATTATTTATTTGATTTGAATCCAATGGTGTGAAATGAATTCTGAAGTGATTGTGCTGTATGTTAAAAACGCAGGAATGGAGGCTGATAAAAAAATATTGAAGATTGCTTGTGCCCAAGCAAGATTGAAGCGAAAAATGATTTTGAAAGAAAACAGGATGAATAAGAAATGTGTTAAAGAGTGTGGTATATTTTCTAAAAGCCAACATGGTAGAACATTGTGTACTCCACTGTCTGATGTTACAACTCAATTTTTATCTGGAGGAAGACTTAACACTTCTGGAAGAGTACAATGTCATAAAAATAGAGATGCAGTTCCAGATAGTAATGCTTCTCATCGACAAAATCTATTGCCTAGGTTTGAGATTGTTTTTTCAGAGCAGGAAAAAGATAATCAGTGCTCATTGAATAAGAGTAGTAGTCAACAGTCTTCCTTAACTGCATCTCATTTTCATATGGCTGAACAAATAAGTCAACTCAATACTAATGCAGACAATCCAGACAATGGCCAAGGTATTAATTAATTTATCTACTACCAAATGGATATATTGTTTAATTCTGACTGCTTTCAATTATCACAGTTGAACAGATGGTTAAAATGCGAAAAAATCAACATATAAAGCAAAAAACATATACAACTTCGGACTCTGACTATTCCATACAATTTGACGAAAGATAAGATACTATTAATTACATCTTGACTTTACTATATTTAGTTTTTTTATAAATGTTTACTAAAATCGAGATACACATTCAGTTGCTATGCAGATATAGGTGACCCAATTTATACGTGCCCCTATTGCAAAGCATGCATGTGGTATGAAGAAAGGATAGACAAGCATAAACATTCTGCAATTCCAAAGTTTAATTTGTGCTGTGGAAATGGAAAAGTGCAGTTACCTCTATTGAAGGATGCTCCTACTGTTTTGAAGCAATTATTGTTTGATTCCAACAGCAGAGAAGGAAAAAATTTCCAACAACATATTCGTACATATAATATGATGTTTGCTTTTACATCACCAGGTGCCAAAGTTGATAACAGCTATAACAATGGTCATGGTCCACCCAATCTGAGGATCCAAGGCCAAGCTTGCCATAGAATAGGTAGTTTGCTCCCGCCTGCAGGACAAATTCCTAAGTTTGCCCAACTATATATTTATGATACTGAAAATGAAACACACAACAGAATCCAATCCTTAAGGTACGTGAAGCTAAAGTTTGTTTAAAACAACAATTTGATATTTTGGATGCTGTATTAATTAAGATTCTATTAATTTTCAGCAATGACAACAAAATTGACGTGGATATTGTAGACAAATTAACAAAAATGTTAGATGAATTCAATGTTCATGCCAAATCATTCCGAGTTGCTAGAGACCGTTACAGAGAACAACCTTTCCATGATCTTAAATTAAGGCTAATTGCTGATAGGAATAAGGATGGAAGGTTATATAATATTCCTACCGTTTCAGAAGTAGCAGCACTAATTGTTGGTGACGTTGACAGTGCTTCCCCAAGAGATATCATAATGGAAAATAGAAGTGGAAAACTGCAGAGAATTAACGAACTTCACACGAGTTACCTAGGCTTCCAATATCCTTTACTATTTCCATATGGGGAAGATGGTTATAGGCATGATGTTAATCATCGAGTCACAAGTACTTCAAAAAACATGAAGAGAAATCGCTTGACAATAAGGGAATGGTTCTGCTTCCGAATTCAGAGTAGAGAATTAGAAGCACAAACACTACTAAGATCTAGGCGATTGTTCCAACAATTTGTTGTTGATGGATACACTATGCTAGAGTCTGAAAGGTTATCATTCATAAGAAACAACCAGTCCAAGCTTAGAGTGGACAAGTACGATAACCTCTTCCAATCAAAATCAAGTACCCAAGAAGAAGGATCTACAAAAGGCAAAAGAGTTGTACTACCTTCTACTTTTGTTGGTGGGACACGATTTATGGAACAACTTTATTTTGATGGAATGGCAATTTGTAGTCATGTTGGTTTTCCAGATTTGTTTGTTACTTTTACATGCAATCCGAAGTGGCCTGAAATACACAGAATTTTATCACATAAAAATTTATGTGCATCTGATAGACCAGACTTGGTTGCAAGGGTTTTCCGAATCAAATTTGATCATCTTCTAGCAGATCTTACGAAGAATCATTTGTTGGGCAGGGTCATTGGATGTATATTCTCTTTTTCCTATTATTTGATAACCTAAAATTTTTTTTGTTTGATCATATACTAATGGAATGAATTTATAATGCAGACATGTATATTATTGAATTCCAAAAGCGTGGTCTACCTCATGCTCATCTGCTTCTTTTTTTGCACCAAAATGACAAATATCCAAGCGCTGATGATATTGATAAAGTAATATCAGCTGAAATTCCGTGCCCAATTGAAAATCCAAAACTATATCAATGTGTGAAGGATCATATGATTCATGGTCCTTGTGGAGTAGTAAATAAATCCCTTCCTTGCATGAAGAATGGTAAATGCTCACGGTTTTATCCTAAAAATTTAAGAGTAGTACAACTATTTCAGAAGATGGATTTCCACAATATCGAAGAAGAGACAATGGAGTCTGTGTGGTCAAGAATCATGTTTCTTTAGACAATCGATCTGTGGTTCCATATAATCCTAAATTGTTACTTAAATATGAAGGTCATATCAATGTTGAATGGTGCAACAGAAGTACTTCAATTAAGTACTTATTCAAATACATCAACAAGGGTTATGACAGAATTACAGCTGCTATAGTTAATAATACCAATCGATGTTCTCTTCATGACCAGTCAGGAGATGAAATTAAACAATATCTTGATTGTAGATATATATCACCATCTAAGGCCTGTTGGAGAATATTTTCATTTCCTATTCATGGCAGGTATCCAGCTATTGAACGATTATTTTTCCATCTTCCCGGAGAACAATCAGTGTACTTTAAAGATGATGAGTTTATTGACGAAGTCATAGGAAAAGCAACTGTCGCAGAATCAATGTTCACAAGTTGGATGGAATGTAATAAAAAGTATGAACTGGCAAGAACTTTGACATACCCAGAGATTATGTCAAAATTTGTCTATGTCAAGAAAGACAGATGTTGGAAACCCAAGAAAATAGGGAACACAATTGGAAGACTTATTTGGGTTCCACCATCAACAGGTGAATTATACTATCTAAGGAGGATGCTAACTGTTGTCAAAGGTCCTTTATCTTATGAAGATATCAGGACGGTGGACAATATATTGTATTCAACCTTTAGAGAAGCATGTGAATCTTTGGGATTTTTAGCAGATGGTAAAGAATATGTAGAAGCAATCAAAGAAGCCAAAGATTGGGGCAGTGAAAATTATCTAAGGAAACTTTTCGTGACAATGCTATTGTCCAATAGTGTTAACAAACCACTAGATCTATGGGAAAAAACTTGGAAATGGTTATGTGATGACATATTATATAGGGAAAGAATAAAAGCTGGCAATCCAGGTACGTTTCACTTAAATTTCTAAACTTATAAGAGAAATAAGTTACTGAATTAAGCAAAATGTAGACTTAAGTCACTGTATGTAAATGCAGAACTGCAATTATCAGATGATATATTGCGAAACTTGACGTTATTCCATATTGAAGAGATCCTACAAACTAATAGAAGAAGCCTAAAACAATTTCCAACAATGCCATATCCAGATGGTTATATTATAGCTCAATGTGGGAACATATTGGTGTACTCAAAACTTGACTATAATCCTGTCACTGAAGCAAATGTATTTCAGGAAAATTATGATTGCATGACAGGTATAACCTAATTAAAAATTCCTGAGTACATTTTTTGTTTTGAATAATTAATATCTGAATTACAATTGTAGGGGAACAAAAGGACATATTTCAAAAAGTTACTGAAGCTGTTATTAAAAATGTGGGAGAAATGTTCTTTCTATATGGCTATGGGGGTACAGGAAAGACTTTCATGTGGAGAACTATTTCTTTAGCATTGTGATCTAAGAGAAAAATTGTATTAACTGTTGCATCAAGTGATATAGCATCTTTATTGTTACCAGGAGGAATGACAACACATTCAAAGTTCAAAATTCCAATTCCAACCATGGAAAACTCAATTTGTAACATAGAACAGGGTTCTGAAGCTACAGAGCTACTAAAATTAGTTGACCTTATCATTTGGGATAAAGCACCAATGGCACACAAATTCTTTTTTGAAACTCTAGACAGAACCTTAAATGACATAATGAAAGACAAAATGAAACCAAATTTAGCATTTGGAGGAAAGGTAGTAGTTTTTGGAGGTGATTTCAGACAGATATTACCTATCATTCCTAGAGGTACTAGATCAGACATTGTACATGCAACAATCAATGGTTCATACCTATGGCAGCATTGTCAAGTTTTGACATTGACAAAGAACATGAGACTTCTACAACCAGGTTTACAAAGAAGTTCAACATCCGAAATTCAGGAATTCTCCGATTGGATTGTAAAACTTGGTGATGGTATGTTGTGCGAACCCAATGATGGTGTTGTGGATATCGAAATACCACCAGAATTTTTGATCTCTAATTTTAACGATCCAATTGAAGCTATTGTATTAAGCACATATCCTAATCTATTGGAGAACTATACAAATGATAATTTCCTGCAGAGCAGAGCTATACTGGCCAGTAGAATAGAAACAGTAGAAGAAATCAACAAATACATATTATCTTTAATTCTAGGTAATTATTAGGATACTCTTAGTCACATATGTTAGATATTGAATATGAATTATATATGCAGTAACTAATACAATGACTATTTTGCAGGACAAGAACAAGAATACCTAAGTGCAGATACAATTGATAAGACAGATAATCCAATAAACGATGAATATGATGTTATTACTCCAGATACAATTCATTAACTATATCAGGCTTACCAAGTCATCAAATAACCCTCAAAATCGGAGCTCCTATAATGTTGCTAAGAAACTTGGATCAATCAGAGGGACTGTGCAACGGAAGCAGATTAATTATTACAAGGTTGCAAAAACATGTAATAACAGCAAGGATTCTAAGTGGAAATAGAAAGGGTAACGAAGTTTACATTCCACGTATGTCTATGTCCCCATCTCAATCTCCTTGGCCATTCAAACTAATCAGAAGGCAATTTCCTATAATGTTATCTTATGCAATGACAATTAACAAATCACATGGGCAATCTTTGTGTTCGGTTGGATTATATTTGCCAAAACCAGTCTTTAGCCATGATCAATTATATGTCGCAGTTTCTAGGGTTCAGAGCAAATCGGGATTAAAAATTTTAATCCATGATTCTGACAAAAAATCATTGTCTTCAACGAGAAATGTTGTATTTAAAGAAGTCTTTCAAAATGTATAAAAAATTAATGTGAAATTAATGTGAAATTCCATGTCCATTATCTAATGACTTTGAAGTTATACAGTTTCAGATACAAAGAACAAAAAAAAAGGATGATACCTGATAAAAGGAACAACTTCGGCATCATATGAATTGTTGCATGAGCTAATTGTCTCAGAAATGGATGACATAGTTATTCCAACTAAAAACTGTGTCCTCATTTATTACAAGACCAACCATCGTAGACACGTAGTCATTTTCAATAAAGAATGCATTTATATACTGAACTCTTTTTCTTTTTACACCACCGCCACCTCCACTTTCACCAACACAGTTATAAATTCAATTAAACATAACCATATACACGAATCAATGCGCGTGAAACGTATTTACGTTGTAGAAACCCAATATTCGTTTTTGCAGATTTTATCAACTATTAAAATATAGGTTATTAAGTAATGTTCCATTTTGGTTTCTAAATGTAATTAATCACTCGAATTAATCCTATTTATTGGAAATTAATTTTCTTTTCAATCCGGAACATTTATTGATATAACAACACGTGATCCAAAATGAAGGTTTACAATTATATAAACTGATTCCATTAGTCATTAGCTGAATTAACAAAATTGTTTAATATAGAAACCCATACTTCATCCATTTAAATAAAACGTTGGCATACATAACAAAATACAAGTGCCAACCAAAAAAATATGTCATTGTGTGTAAAGAGCACCAAAATATTACCACATCATACATAAGTTAAACATTCCAGTTAAATATTCCAGCAACACACTAAATTTTCTGAACTACTATTAAATTGTCTTCATTTTTCATAACTTCCAACTTTATCCTATCACCAACGCATAACTTATTTTCCGTGACAAAATCTCCTTCATCCACACCCCAGATAGCATTTAGTGCGTGATCTCTGAGCCCATCTAATTGAACACTGCCAGTACATTCCATTACCATTTGATAATAGGTATTCCTTCTTAGATCTCGAAAATGCAGTGGCAACGAAAGAAGCATTCAGATACTGAAAGAGGAATTAAAAAGATTATAAGTAACTGCAAAATATAATAGAAGATCAAATAACTTTACTGTAATAAATAAAATTGAGTCATACCAGCGACGATGCACCAACATCATAAGCACTCAAACATTTTATTAAGGTATTATCACTTTCTTCTTCTGCAACATCTTCAACATTATTTGCAGTACCAGAACAAGATGCATCATTTGTAGTATGGGCAATCTCGATTCCTTCCACTGAGAATAACCTATACAAAAAAACATTCAGTGATACATAACTCATATGCAAGTAGACTTCATCCTTCAGATTATAGTACTTGAACATTTTCCGAATCGGACCACAAAAAATCGTTGTTGCATTAGGGGTCACATGAAACTTAAACTTGAAAGTTTTAGAATTTGGATCAACAAACTCCATCTCCTGGTCAAAAGTTGTTTTCTTCTCCCAGAATAGGTGGAAATAAGGATCCAAGCTAATTGTAGACTGCATTCCGAAAATCATACAATATTAGACTAAAATATGAAATAGTTATTTTTACACAAAACAAGAATGATAAATGCTACACATTTACCTCTTTGGGAGTTAAGAGAATCCTGAAAGAAGACAAGAACCTAGACCACACCAAATCTTCTTCTGCAATGTAACTATCAGCTAGACCTCAATATTCTATTTCAGTCCATTGTAGGTCGAAAATCCTCAGTCGAAAATATCTATCACCACAAAATACAGTACAGACATAATGCAAGTCTCTCAGTTCATAAAATTCCTCGAAATAAGGTGGTATTCGAAAAATTTCCTTTCTTATCAGATCTTCCTCAGACTCTAAGTTCATAACATTGCCCATTGGGTCAGTAAAATAATTGGTCCCAAGAGTCAGTTTGTTTCCCCATTCAAGCATAAAACCATCTTCAAAATCCCTAAACCCCTGCAATGTCAATATATGCGAGGAAACGACAATATGAGACATGCATGTAAGACAAATTAACAAATAATGCATCAATAATATTTCAAAGATCAATACAAACAAAATACAAGTACCGATCACAAAATAAAAGCTCGCAAAAAAGCTATATAACTATAATAACGCAAATCAACTGCAAAAGTAAAATACTACTTACATCACCCGGATACAGCAAGCATATGGAGTTTTGGAACAGATTTTTGAAGCTGTATTTACCCGAAAATGACATCTTCTCCCACACCCACACAGCGGACCAGAGAAGGCAAGAACTGTGACTGAACTGAGAATGAAACCAAACGAAAAGTCTAATGCTGTTCCTTCAAAAAAACTGAATAAAATATACGGTTCCGGAAACATCTGATAATAATTAATTACCTCCTTAAATTAGAATTATATTATTTACAACGAAAACAAAAAAGTTTTATTTATTTTTAATACTAATTAATGCAAAATTATGATATGAAGTTAAAATTTATCATCCATAATTATATTAGGTTCCTTAATATAATTTTAAAAAATAAGCAAAATGGAAAATATATGATAAGTTGAAATACACACATTAGTAATATTTACTTTTATTATACTTTACTAATTATTATTATTTATTTTTATTAATTAAAGATTACTACTTATTCGTTTTATAAGAGAATTATTATTTTTTGTGTCTAAATATTACTGATCTAAAATAACACATTTAAAAAGTGTAACAATTTTCATACTATTTATCATATAATGTTGTCTGTTATCTTAGAATCCAAATAAATATAAGAGTTAAAATATCTAAATTCCTATATAACCCAATTTAAATTACATATTTTAAAACATAACTACAAAAGTTAAATTCACTTTGACGTATAGAGTTCATATATATTACTTTTCCCAATTATAATATTCTGTAACGATATTTATGGGAAAAAAAATACCCATTACATAAAAAATTAACATTTTTTTCTATCAAAAATACAATATTAAAAGAAAAAAAACCACAAAACACCACCCGTGCGTACGCACGGGTATAGCACTAGTTTATTTTGAAAATAGAAATGACTTAATATTAAAATTTTGAAAATATTAATAACATGTGGTTCAATATTTACTCTTGAAACAAACTTATGTAAATGTCACGTAAAATATATTATTATTAATAATAACTTTTAAAATGTTATTTGTACTTATTTATATTAATATTAATATTCAAATTGGACTAGACAAAGACATCTATTTCAAATTTAAAAATTTCTCACACTTTAACCCCATCACAAATGCATTCCAACATACTTTTCCTTTTCTTATGTATTAATTGGATAACCAATCGTGTTTTTTGTTTTTCTTTCTCATTAATAATATTATATTCTTCATCTCTCATTTTCTAGTTTTCATGTTCATTGTATACCAAATTTTTATAAGTAAGTTCTTTTTTACTACTCTCTTCCTACACATTTTTTTCGTTTCTCATTTCCTAGTTTTCATGTTCATTGTATACCAACTTTATAAGTAAGTTCTTTTTTACTACTTTCTCTTTATACATTTTAAAGTTTGCACAAAAGATGAAGTATGATAAATGGTTCAATTACTTTCTTTAGAGGTTTTGACTGACTTTTGAAACTTTAATTCATAAAAGAATAATATTTTTTTTATTTTTACACAACCGTGACATATTTTTCATATTTCAAAAAAACTTAAACATTAATTTAAAATATAATTTTGAGAACATATACATAAGTGTATTATTACAAAGTGAAAATTATAAATTCTTAAAGTTTTAAAGATATAAAAATCACTAGCGATTTTAATTTCAATTTTTTTATATAACTAAGATACATATTGTCAAATTTGAAATTTCAAATATGATAATAAAATTTGAATTTGAAATTCAAAATCGTAAAAATTCATAAAAATATGATAATAAAGTTTTAATTTGAAATCTAAAGTAAAAAAAAAAATTAAACTTTACCAAATAAATAAAAAATATATCTAATTTGAAAGATAAATATGGTACTTATATTTATCCAAATTTATTATCTTACAAAAACTATTTATTTGGTATAAAATTATATTTAAAATCAAACATGAAAATAAATAAATAGTATATATATATATATATATATATATATATATATATATATATATATATATATATATATATATATATATATATATATATATAAAGAAAGAAAGAAAAACAGATAAGTTACCTCCTTTTATAATGATTTCAAAAAGAAGTAATGAATTTATTTTTAATTAACATTTAGATTTTCAATAATACAGGAAATTTAAAATTCAAAATGTGGTAACAAATTTTAAATTTTAAATTTAGAATAGTAAAAAATGGTAAAAATATGATATCAAAGTTTAGATTTAAAATTTAGCATCAAAAAAATTGTAAAACATTAAAAAATTTTTATTAAATTTTTAATTATTTTTGAACAACTTTCACGTATTTTTTGTCATTTCACAAAAGTTTAAATAGTAATTTAAAAAATAAGTTTTATAACATGGACATCGGTGTACTACAATTGGTATATTACAAAGCGAAAATTATAAATTTTTAAAACTTCTAAAAATATAAAAATCATTAATGATTTTAGTTTCAATATTTTTTTTTAAAATTAGGATCCATATCGTCAAATTTAAAATTTAAAATATATAGTAATAAAGTTTGAATTTAAATTTCTAAATTGTAAAAAACTATAAAAATATGAAAGCAAATTTAAATTTGAAATTCAAAATGTAAAAAAATTGTGAAAATATTGAAAATATATAGTTAAAAAATTTGAATTTAAATTCTAAATTGTAAAGAACTATAAAATATGGAAGCAAAGTTTAAATTTGAAATTCAAAATTCAAGAAAATTGTGAAAAAATGACTCCAATAGAGGAGTCTACAAAATGTCTAAGTCTAACCTTTATATTTTTGCAGAATCTATTCTTTATATTTGTTTGCGTGATCTACATTTTATAGTTTTTGATTGTTTATTATTTATATTTTATTTGCATCGTTTAACATTTATACTTTTAAATAATCTACTATTTATATATATATATACAGTTTATATTATTTATAGTTTTATAACGTATATTCTTCACAATTTTTTATATCATTAACTTTTGTAGTTTTATAGGGTCTACTCAACCATTTTTATATTGTTCATCATTTTTTATTATTACGAAATCTACTATTACATTTTTCTAATTTTTTACTCAAAATTTAATTTAAAATTGAATTTGATTTTATTAATTTTAATTAACTCAATCTTAATATATTATTTAAAATAATTATATACAATACATTTTATTAAAAATACATATAAATAACTTAAATAATTTTTTGTCATAAAATCAATTAAAAGATCGTTATTGAATTTTATAAAATAAAATATATATCTTAAATTTAATTATACTTTTATAATTTTAAATTAATTTAATAAATATACTATAGTTTTTAATTTTAAAATTTTAGTGCCCGTGCGTTGCACGGTAGAAGAAGTACTAGTATCTTACACAGTCAAATCCGGAATCATAATTTAGATTTGAAAAACCTCATCTTTTGCAAAGAATTTTTCCTGTAGTTTCTTAATAAACTATAGAGTCCCTCTATGTTTTGCAGTCGTAGTGAGCGGTTGCCCTAGCAGGTATCTCTCTGAACAACATTTAAATTGATTTTTTAGAAGGCAATAAAGAGAGAGACTGAATCAATAAGGGTTTGTAGTTTTTTGTTCTGCTGTCTTGCTATCTTCTTTTCTGATAACTAAGGGTTAAGAATTACTTCATAAGCAAGAACCAAATGAATGATGTGTTTTCAGCTCTAAATTTTAATTATTTGACTGAGGTATGTTACAATAGAGAAAGATACCTCCTTTTCTCTATAGGAAATCGAGTTCTGCATCTCAACTAACCTTGGAGCTCAGACACCCTATACAAGTTACACCAGCCTCAAAGCTTCCTAGGACTTCAAAATAAGTACTTTGAAATCTTCTCACTATGCACTACTCATGTTTGATGTTATTTCTGCGTGTTTGTTTATGCATGACTAATTTTTCTTTGCTTTAAAAACAGTTCAGAAAACTGATGTGTGTTTCTAAATTGTATATAGCTGCCATAGTTTGAATTTGTGAAAACTTGCAGACAAATATGGCCAATGTAACCTTGGCAACACAAAATGCTGATTGACTACAGCATATTATGTTGTATTGACTTGTTCTCTGATTGAAATTCCATAGTGCTGACGTGCAAAAAACGATAGTTTTATTCATAAATGCTAACACTCGTATAATAATATCTCACGCTCTTGCATATGCCACAGCTACAAGGCTACCTATTATACTATTCTAGACCTCTTGCTAATTGCAGGGCCGGTATATTCTCACAATGATAAATCAGTATCACCCTAATGATGAAAATTTCCTATATAGTAGGATTTTTATAATATACATACTTTATCTAGCAGGCTAAGCATTTTAATTTATATCTGATCAACATAAATCGTGATCTGTCTGAATCCGATTGTTTGTGGGCTTCCCAATCTGTAGACAACCAATTGGTGGGAGTGTTGGAGTTTTCAATTCACCATAAGTCTGCCAGCAGAAGGGATCATATAGATGGTTTTGTTCTTGAATTGGTGTCAACTCAACAGAGGTTAAAGAAACATCTACACAAGGAAGGCTATCACTGCAGGCAAAGTGCACTGGCATAACTGTGTATGTCCCCTTTATCCTTTCATAGTTGATTCCAGCCAGAGAAACAGCCGATGTTTGGTTTTTGCAGTTTCTTTTATCGCAGTAGAATTGATCGATCACAATTGGGAATTGAACTTCAGAAACTTGTATATTTGAGAATAGTATTCCTTGTACAGAGCCCGACCCACCCTGCAGTGCAGATGTACATGTTAGTTTGTTAGAGATCATAATTTTCATCATGTTCTAGAGCTGGAAATGATGGCAGAATTTGGGTTGAGTGAGAACTTTGTGACATTTGATTGAATCATATTCAGCGTTGCTAAAAGAAACACAAGTGTTTGATCAACTGGATCGTAGGCTACAAGAAAAGACAATTTTCACTGCATCTTAGAGTAGCTATTAAGTTTGGTAATTTCTCATGTTACCTGAAAAATCATGTAAAATGCAGTTGAAGATTTAAAACGATTTCCTGTGTACTCATTTGTGCTCCCAGAACTAATTCAGTTAACAGATTATTGATTTCATTGTAATGACCATTCTTTAAAATGATAACCACTTCATGGTATAAAATGATTTTGGAGTCAAGTTTTCCGTTTGACTTAGAAACATATACTTTGCTTTGTGAGCTTAATCTTGGAAAATGCATTGCGTTTATTATATTTTACCTGCCATGTTTTGATTCTGACACCAGTCATTGTGTTGTGCATGTTGACATCTCTGACAGTAATGTTTGAAACACAGGCTCTGGTGTTATCCTTTCCTAGACTTCCAATGCTGATTCCATGCCCTGGTCCACAGTTGACATTGTGAACATAAACATTCGAGCATCCAGTTTGTATGGAAATACAGTCATCTCCTGCACAATAGTTGGAATTCAAATACAGTGAGCCAACTTGGACCATATATGTCAGTAAGTCTACATAGTTTGTTTTACTTTTATTTTTTGTCCATTTGCAATCATTCCCCAACCCACCCCAAAGTTTAGGTAACTTGTAATGGACCACTGGATATGCTAGCCTCAATTGTGTGTGGAGGACTGAAGAGGAATGTGAGGCAGAAGTTATAATTCCAATAAGACAAGAGTGATGGAAGAAATGAAAAAACAAAAGCTCTTATTTATGGAACTGAGTACTCTAAAGTTGGATGATGCAGTGTTGATTTTGCTGTTGACACGTGCCATGCAGCTTATGACTAGCAGGCATTGGTATTTTCCTTTTGTAGCTATGTGTCCAATCTGGTTGTGGATAGGATAAGATAATGCCACGCTCTTTTAAGAATCATAGAACATGCATATAAAAGTTATTTCAGTTTTCTTCTTTTTTGTCTTGAGTTTTCATTTTCACTTTAATTTTGTCCCTATCAACTACATTGTGCTCTTAATAAATTGTCAAATGAAAGGGAAATGTGGCACAAGTTGATGAAATTTTACCGCATGCCATAGTGCTGCCATATATCAGTACATCTTTGGAGTTCTGAAGGTGAATTCCATCTGTGTTAGGACTGTTCCCAGGGGATGATATGCTCACATTGTGGACCAGAACCCCATTGCAGTTGTCAAACTTGAGGTGGCATTGTGGGCTATTTAGAATTGTTATGCCTGTAACTGTTGGGTTAAAACTCCCATAGAAGCGTAGTGCCTGTGCAAAAAGAAATCACCTCCATTATATTCCAATAATAACTCCTAAACATGAATCAAATTGGTTCTGTGAAAGGTTTAAGATGGTCCTCACAGTTGGCTTGACAGATGGCATTTTTCCTCCCAGCTCACTTTGAATCTAGTACAATCACGCAGGTATAGAAGGCTCAGGTGAGTAACAAAATTGTAATGTAAGAAATTACAAAGCAAGAAATGTAAGAACAACACTAGCAAAACATTCTTCTTATAACACATTTCATTGTTATTTAAAATTTATAGAAAACTTCAAATTACCGGCAGTGGTGGACTTGGTACTGTCTGGTTTAAAGGGACTATGAGCTTTTCTTCATCATCTATGGGATCATCATATTGATGATCTTGCCACCACACAGAGCCCTTTCCATCAATAACACCATTTCCTTGAATGGTAATTCCCACCAACTTGGTAAATTCTAACCACTGTAGTAGTCCTCTGCCCCAGGCATTGGGGTTTGTTGGTGCAACAATGGTGCCATCAAGCTGACACATCATAACCAACCTTATTAGCATCACTTCAACTGAATTGTCGGTTGATACAGTATGCATAATAAACAGGGACAATCACGTGTAAAGGTAAATATGTGAAAATATAAAGAATAATAGGAAGAGGTAGTTTATTTTGTGGTGGTGGTGAAGACTTTGTCCTTGCTCACATAATTCTGTCTTTTATGCTAAACTTTTTAGCCATATTTTTCTATGATATGTACGATTTCTTGGCTAAAGCTCATAATTGCTAACTTAATTTTTATTTATTAGTTTACAAGTTGTATCAATTATTATGAATTTTCGAAAAATCAACTCTGTTAATTTGTCGAAACTGATTAGACAACTCTCCTGGAAATTACTCAATTTATTCTTCCTGAAAACGTAATGTTATTTGTAATTAATTTTCTTGAACTCTTTTAAATAAACTACATATACCTTCTTTATCATCATAGTCATATATTTTTGTTTAATTTTAACATTTTAACTACATTTACAACATACGAAAATGACAGGCATGTGTTCTGTCTATACCAGAATGACAGAAATGTTGATGTTATTTTCTGATGCCACATCACATTCGGCTCATGAACACACTAGTGGGGTATCATGTTTTTTTTTTTTTACTTTTTTTTTTTAGCATTTTAATTCCATTCCTTTTTTTTATTTTCCTGTTATTTTCTCTTTTTCTCTCTGTTCATTCCTGCTACTTTCACTCTATGTAGATATGTTACCTGGAAAACGATGTTGGGTTTACAGTATGGGCCCGAGAATGAAATGGGCCCCACAAAGAAGACGTAGTCTGGTGGAATCACCATGGTTGATGCCTCTACTTTGCAAGCTTCAGCCCAAGCCGCTTGAAATGCCTGCATTCAATTTCAATGTATAGTTGTTTCAATTACAGTACCAACTTCCACATAAAATAATGAGTATGATAAAAAAATATATTTCAACTACCAACTCAAGATAGCAATTTAATTAAAATGCACTAACATTATAAAAATATTATAACGCAGAACAATTTCTGATGGATTCATAATATTTTCTTAACTTCATTAATGTGTGTCGTTATTGAATTTTAACACTTCAAATAAAATTTAATAGTTTCAAAATTTAAATAAATTTTCTCTGGGTTAATAAAATCACTGTATTAAATAATGGGTGGAGTTGTGATCACTGGTGTGTGTTCTATAAACTAAAAATTGTTGTACAAAATGTGACTCAACTGTCGTAACGAGAATCATTTTTGAAGTAGGTCCCACCCATTTGGCTTGTTCTGGTGTCTTCACTTTTCTGTATTTTTCACTATATATTTTGCTCTAATTCTACGTCACTGTAAACTTTGTTTAATGGTATATTACTAACTGAAGAGTGAAGAAGAGCAACACCACAAACAGAAAAGACAGGGAAAACAATTTCCTGTGCTCCTCATGGCCTATTATTTTTACCAATTACCATGGACTTGTTTAGTTGGACCCAGATCATTTCAAGTTAGAAAAAGGAAAATTCTCACATAAACCGTAACCAAAGCCTTGTTAAATGGGGAATGTTTTAAATTGAAATTTATAACCTTAACTTTGAAGATTTATGTAATTGCTGCATTATTAGTAATTGGGCCACTTCACTTTTTACAGACATTTGTAATTACATGAGCATAACTGTGAGCACAAAAGTAGTTTTGAATAACATAGTATTTTAGAAAATTTTAACCACAAACCACCTAAACTGTATCCCCCTTGGCCACTACCCCCTTTTCCAGTAAATTTCATCATAACTATGCCTGTTCCCTGAATTGTACAAGGAACATTGAATTCTATGATAACTGAAAATTCTGAGTCTTACATGTTAACTAGTTAGCAGAAGTTAGATTAAGAGGTTGAAAGAGTTACCTTTGTGTCATCAGTTTTTCCATCTCCCTTGGCACCAAAATCTAGCACATTGAAGGTGGTGGAGGAAGAATGGCCTCCGTTGTAAGGTTTTGGTGGGGGAGTTGTGGGGGTATCTTCATTTGATGGTGGTGGATATGGTGGTGAGGGAATGGTTTTATGAGGTGGAGTCTTTGGTAATGTTGGGGTGGCTTTATGTGATGATGGAGGCTTTGGTTTTGATCCTCCACCATGGTTTTTGTTGTGACCATTTCCATAACTTTTTGCTTTTTTCTTATACAAAGCAGGTGATGCATCATCCCTGGTGCTATGCCTCCAGTGCTTGCCTCTTCTTGCAATGCAGGCTTCAAAATTGGAAGACCAAATGAGAAATACAATGAGAAACAGGTATGTGAAACCTCTGAAACTCAAAGGACTCATGTTGGTAACTTCTGGTGAAATGTGAATAGAAATTCAGCAGAGAGAGGGGTGAGAGAGCAACACAGAGAGATGAGAGAGGTTCTTTGTGTTGTTGCCAAAAAAACAAGTGACGGCTCTGTTTATATAAGGAGAAGAGTTGAAGGCTAATAATAATTGTGCAGGCAAAAACAAGTGTATTAAAATATTCTTCAAAATGCCAGGCATTTATGATTTCATTCTCAATTCTTCTTCTTTTTATCTTTCATTAATTAGTTTGTTTTCCTTTTTGTGAATTTTGGTTAGAATTTGTTTATTGGAGCTGCTATTCTCTTGCCACATACACAACAATGTCATTGCATGTGACCATACAAAGCGACAGTTAAGGGGACTGGTGTTGTTTTTTAACCATGACTTGTGCATGCCCTTCATTATTACCCTATTGGAGGAACTCTCAGCCCAAATCTACCTGCTCTATCTGTCAAACTTTCCTAGCTTAACCTCATCACAGTACCATTATTGTGACTAGATTAAATCCAAAATTACAAAAGTGAACACAAACAAAGATATTCCTCAGCATGTTTCAGCATCACAGAATGACACTAGGTAACAAGACAAGTTAAAGGTAGATGAGAGAGCTTCACACACCAGCCAAAGATAAAGTTCACAACTTGATGTGGATTCTATTTACCACCCTCGTCATTTTTTCTCATTTAACTTGTTTGATTCTTCCTCCACCCAAATTTTGCCTTAATTTTTAAACATGTATCATTGTTAATTTCATAAAACAAGATTTTGTGGAAATCCAAACCAAAAAACACCACGTGAATGGGTCTATAAGGTGTCAATGGCACACAAATTGTCACAGGTCTTTTATGATCACGTGCAACCTTCACGGGCCAAGAGTTCTGTCACTTTGTCTTGTTAAGCCATGAGCCACAGCTATGTGGTCAGAAAAACCCTCCAATTAAGCATTTTGTGTTCCTCTTTTCCTTATTTAACCGAAAGGGAAAAAAATTGGTGCTGAAGCACAAGAGATTGAGGGAAGTGAAGTTAACGAATAAAAAAAAAAAGGAAGCAAGGTATTGTACCAGCAAGGATGGATTTGTGTGAAACCATCCTTCACGCCCACTGATTTGCAGCATTTTTTTCATGTTTATGCAACACAACATTTTCTGTACACACACATGAATAACAACAAAAGAAAAAGTACGATATCATGCTCCTCCTGCACGAATTTCTGTGCGTGAGGTTCTCATATCTGTTGAGGCCCCCAAAACAGAAAAAAGTGAAATATATTGCATAGAAAAAGGTTCACTAAAATCAGACAAGTGAACAAGAAAATTCACTTTCATTAGATCATATGTCAAAATCCCAATGTGAGTGGGGGTCACATTAGTTTAATGTATCAATTACTGAACCTAATTCAGAGTTGGATCTCGTAATCAATTTTCATTCATTTCTTTTCACTGTTGCTCAATTTAAGGAACTACACCACCAAAGTTTCTCTTTCTCCTTCTCTTTCACACCCTCCACCATGTGTACGTCTTCTGCATAATGAGTTTTCCGCTCTGCAAACAATTACCATTTCTTCATTTACATGCATATATTGAATTTTAGTTTGTACGCTGTGACTGTTGCAAAGATAATTCAGGATCAATTTCGCTTTACATAGCCATCAAGAGTCACATATGCACAGAAATTTTCTTCTGCATATCCTTAACTGGGTGGAAGGGAAAATTCTGATTAATGTAAACTATACAAGTCACGTGAAGTGAGATTGAAGTAAAGTACTGAAAATGCTAGGCAACAAGTGCCACTGAAATATTATGTTACTGTAGTCATATTATTAATTAACATTCAACCACATCTGGGGTAAAATTGTTCAAGTTATTTGATAAATTAAAAATTACATTTGGATCAAAATTAGATTATAAAATATATATGTTCTTTTTCTTTTGGGTGACAATGATGGGCACGAGGTGCATTGGACTATCATATGCAATCATCAAACATCAAATATGGGTTTCTGTTATTTACATGTGTTTGCTTCATTCCCTGTGAGTTTCTTTGTACAGTAAACTGGCAGTGACACATTTACACAAATACCACCGCTTCATAGTGTCACTCAATAGTGTTTATCTGTAATTTCATTGACTTTTTTTCTATTCTTTTGCTTCCAACCATTTCTTTATCCTCACATGACCATTAATCTTCTTATAATGGTTCATCAATCAGTTTCACTGTTGAATATATGATAAACAGAGATTAAATTTTTATGTGTTGTTACAAATCAGTCTTGGTTTCTTTTTGAAGTAATTATTATAAAATGAATGATCTTATTATACATGAAAATTTATCTGACAAAACGACAACGCAGAACAACTTACATGGGGAATAAATTCTACAAATAATATGATCCCAAAAATTAGAGGTATAAGATATAAGCAAAGAAAATTTAGGTACATTTCTCCTTTTTGACAACTCACAATGAACTTGAGTTCAACCACATTATAATATTCAACCATTACCAACTATGGTACCTTTCTTACCTGTATGTTACTCTGTTTTTCACATTCGTGACAAATTTTTGCTGCTTTCGAAAATGTGCATTATACATAGTAAAATTCGAAACTTTCAACTGTTTATTTTTTATTTTATCCGCAAAAATATATTACTTTCTTACTAATACCCAAAATGCACAATTTGATTGTGCCCACGTATGCAATTGTAACATGTTTCCTAAACATGAGGACATGGTAAGAGAACAGAGACGGTTAATTATATAAAATACAATTGGTTCAATAAATAAACATACTTAATATTTTTTTTCAATGTATTAATTACTTAAACGTAGTAAAGTGCATAAGTTTTCTATATGTGAATCTACTTCAAACTTTTCATTTGTTCATTAATAAATGTTATCTTACAAAAACATATGAGAAGCTGGATCTGTACTTATAAAACATTTATGCGTAAAATACATAATTGATAAAAAACGTATAAGTTAACACATTCATTCTTTTAGGAATTAATTTGGATATTTACTAAATAAATCATTTTATTAATGTAAAACATTAAGAATTTTATAATTTATTTATAAAATATGAAAAATTACCTTTATTATTTTTTAATCTTATATCTTCTTATTATAATCTTTTATAGATCTAGTTAAATATATCTATCATTTACTAACTAATTTATCTATATTAACATAAAAAATTGTTCCACAATATATAATCTATTATAACAAATATTTACAAAACAGGGCCCAACCCCAGACATCGACATAGTTATGTCTATAGAGAGGGCAGGTGGGATATAAAGATATATTGTTTTATTATCTCATACATGTTCTAAGTGACAATTATTATTAATTGGGTTAATTTTGATTTTTACTTTGTATTATCTTGGAAGATGAGAGAGTGGGGAAGAAGGAGTACCACACAAGATTCTTAGCCGTCTTTTGTGAGATGTGTGCTCGTGAACTATAAAGTCTTCTCGTGAACTTCATCTTCACGCACACAACCATGATTAGCTTTGCTTCTCATCCATTATTTGTGAATATATTTCAACGACCAACTATGTATGTGATAAACAATTTCATGCTTCCAACTGTGGCCATCCCTTTATCAATCATATAATATGGCCCAAACAAAATACTACTTCTATTCCTTCCTATATGACCTTCCACCAACCTCTTACATACTCATATGCCTACAAACTATTTTCTTTTTATTTGTCAAATATGTACCTATTTTATTAATATTATTACTTCCATATTATTTAGATCAAATGTTTCTAAATGAATTTAACTCTATAAGATAATTTGATACTCCACAAATTAAGTTTAACGAAATAAATATATTTTGAATTATGGTTCAATTAAATTAGAAAAACAAATTTACTTTAAATAAATTTGTTGGGCCTAATTTTAGGCTTCAAATGACTCTGACTTAATAATCAAACTTTAAATCATTCATATACATTAAATATACTTATCTCAAGTCGATGTAAGATATTCAACACAACCTTCTCACGGTATAGGTTTAGACATTAATGGATAGTCCAATTGCAACCCGATAACGAATGACACCGACAAAGATATCATCTTAAAAAGTGACAAATTCCACTCAACTTTACAAAATTAAAATCGGCTAGTAACATGAGATTTGCACTCACTTATATCTCGTAAATATGTTTTATCTCTAGTCGATATAAGATCTCCATAATTTGTCTCATACTGGGACATATACATCTCTAGCATGAGACTAAACTAAACATTAATGAGTGGTCTAATGACGACCCAATAAAAAGTGACATGATAGATTCACAAACAACAAATCTGACTAGAATAGACCTCATATGATTCTGATACCATATTAAAAAATGAACTTTAAACCTAATTTGAGGATTGCACTCACTTATATATTATAAATTTATGTTATTTTTGGTTAATGTGAAATCTCCAATAAATTGTGAGTTAAATGAATTATATTCGATTAATTTTTTAAGCGGAATGAGTTCAAGTTAAAGGCCATTATTCATTTTTTTATAAAAGTTTTGAATCATTTTCTTAGTCTAACATTTTTTTCAACTACAATAAATAAAATGTGGGTCGAGTAACTCACTTTATATTACAATAAAATATAAAATAAGTTGAGAACTAAATATATTAATGTAAGTCAAATTATCTAAGTGATAACTTAGAATGGGTTACAAAATTTCAAATTTATCATAAAATAAATAAGATTAATTAATTTTTTTAACTTTATTTGTTATGAACCAATTGTGTGTGTAAGGCACAAATTGTATCTTAATTGATACAAACTATACTTTAATTAATTTATTTGATGGTTAATATATATATATATATATATATATATATATATATATATATATATATAAAAATAAATAATACTTCAATAGAGTAAGACACCAACAAAAGAATGGAAAATTTAATTTAAATATGTAAAAGTTATAATATTGTTAACTTTGGCGAGATGATTTCATTGTTAAGGTGTACTTTCAAGGCTAATTTAATATATATTAGTGATTATTTTGCTATTAAATTATAATATTTATAAATTAATTCATAATTTTTTTTTATATATTTAAGTACTAACTCAAACTTTTTTTTATTAGCTAAATTATCATTCCATCACACATTCAATAGTTAAATTAATAATTCATTCACATAATTTTAGGAATATTAAGCTAACAAACTATGACTTTATTAAATTCGTTAAAATACTTAGAAATTGCTACATGCAGCCTTTCACGATAACAAAATAATATACTATTTATTTAATTAAGTTTTAAGCTTTAATAAATTTGAATATTTTTAGTTACAATTTTATTAAAAAAAATTATATGTTAAGTGTTTATAATTTTTATATTCTTTTCTTGAGTTTTCATAATTTACTTTTATCATTAATTGGTTGACGTGACATGTTAAGAAATAATTCTTTTAATATTTTAGTTAATGTAAGACGAATATGATGATTTCTATTGTTTTTAATGTAGTGGAAAAAGAGTTACTTGATTACAGAGATAACATACATAATAGGATAATATTACACTCGTATCACACATTTAAATAATAAAAAATTAATTGAAAAATACTCCAATTTTAAGTACTAAATAAATTAAAATTGAGAAATACTCAAATTTACCAAACAGATTTTAAAATTAATCATGTCATATTAACAACACTCATAAGTGCTATTAAATATTTTAATTGTTTAAAAATATTTTAAAAAGTTATAACTTAATTTTGTTAAATGTTGTTGAAATTTAGTACAACTTGTTCGTATCCTTCTAACAAAAATATGTCCTTTAATTGAATATAATATAATACACACATATTAAAAATAAAGTTTTTGTCTCTTATTGTTTCCCTGGATACAAATTTGTTTAATTATGCATCTGAGTATAGATTAATATTCATTAAATACTGTGCAACTCGTTAATGGTAGGGCCACGTTGTCGTTTTCTATCCTAAATAATGCACAATAATTTTTAATGAAGAAAATTAGAAGGTAAAAGATAGTATACATATACATCCACCAACTTTTTGTTTTTAATTTTGGTGGCTAATCCAAAGACATAATTTCGAGACGGAAAAGACTTATAATGTGACAAATTGGGTGGCTTTAATCATAAATTTATTGTTTTACCATAAAATTTCCTTTCTTTAATGTTTTTCTAAGGTAGTAATCTAATTAATCTTGTTGGACTTAGAAAAAAAAAACTTTTTTTACTCTGTATTAAAATTTATATTTTTATTATAATAATGAATAATTAAAAATGGTATTAAATTAATAAAAAAAATAAAATTATTAATAATTAATGATAATCTCACTCTTTTGATTTAGTATACACAATTTGATTTTCCATTTTTTTTCTTTTCCAATTTTCTCAATTTTCACCACCCTACCTCACTCATTTGGGATTCTCAAGAATTAATGTTAAAAACAAGGTTCAAATTTGATTAACTAAAAACAAAAGTTAGCAAGCATTGCATTTCCATTGATCTTGGGATGCACGAGAGTGTGGTTGGTTAAAAAAGCATATATACATAGATGTGGAAAGTCCATACATGATATCATTCTTCTTAAGATGAAGATGCCATAATGGTTTTTTTCAAAAGGACACCCAAGGAATTGGTTCATTATAACAACAATTCGATTCCTCATTCCCAAAACAATGAATGCAAAAGTTTGTGTAATATGTGCTACACTTGAGCTACTTCCTTTTCTAGCTTTTGCTTCACGGATCTTTCTAGAATTTCAAGACTAACTAAATCGTTTTGGTTTTCGAAAAATCAGATATGATTTCACTTTATTAATTGAGCAATGCCGAAGGCAATCCTAGTTGAAATTTTAAGAAGGAAAATAATTTTGATAACTTTTTCTTTTAAAATTGTTTAAATATTATTATCTATCGTAAAAAAAAATTGTCAAAATATTATTTTCCTTTTAAAAACTCTACCGAAAACCTGAACTTAGTTGAAATTACCCTATTGGTGTTGGTGTTGATGGTACAGTTTGTGGTGCATGTGAGTTTTTAGTTGGAAGAAAGTGTGGTTTGTCCATGTGAATGATGTTCAAAATATTGATTAAAGAAATAAAGAAAAACTAGAGACAAAAGTGTTTTGTCCCCATCGGTTTGTTTGTATCCCAATAGGCCTTGGTGTTGATCATCGAATACAAAAACCTATTTTAGCAATATATATTCACGGATCACTTTGAGCCCCAAAAGCTTTTTTTGCTTTCTCAATAATTTCAAAGAGCGAAATCTAATCTCTTAATTCTTGGCCTGTAACATGACCCTTATCCCACGGCTCAAAATGTCACACTCTCACACTCACACAATAACTTCATTCTGGCTATCATTACTCTGCATTATGCACATCCATGTGCCCTTTTAGTTTTTGCTTCCGTGGAATGTTCATCGTGTCACTTTAGATCAGAGCTTCCATAATAAGTAAACTATGACACCAAATATGTTCTAGAACGTTTTGAAGAAGAACCTGCACAACAACAATGGCTTCTTTTAATAACAAAACTTTTTAACAAAAAACATGGTATCATTGTTTAATCAAAACAACATTGATTTTTGTCCTGTTCAACAACATTTCTTACATAATAATCATGGATACGACACTTACTACTACCATACCAGTTGAAATTGTTGTGTTTTCAATTGTTTAAAACCATACCTACATCACTGATTTAAACCTTATTATATAATGTGCTGTGCTTATAGAACAAAAAAGTAGGGGACCATGAGTTTTAGACTCTTAGTGTGATATACTAATAATAACCAAAAATCTGTGTTAAAAAAGAGAAAACAAGTTGGTAACATTTTTCATTGTTTGCTTATATGGGGGAATTAATCAGTAGTCTATGTTCAAATATTCGGAACCTAAAGAATTTAGATTTATACTTTGCATTTTTGAGTTTCTTCATTTTTGGTATCTGAATTATTATAAATAGGACGGTGGTAGTTTGACACCTGACACTAATACTATCATTTGACAACTCATATAAATTAATTTTTATCTAAATAATAAGTTGGCGTTAAATAATAGTTATTTGGGAATAGTAGTGTCAAAATAACTTTTTCTTTATAAATAAATGTTGTATGTAGCATCAATTGTCATATAAAGGAAGTAAAATAGGTCAGGTTACAATCAAATTATAATACTTAAAATGTTACACTTTTAAATTAAAAGAATTACGTCTTGATTAATAGTTATAATTTTTTGTTTAACGATAAATATTCAATCGTAACAATAAGGTGATCCAAAAGGCAGAGAGAAATTCCCTCCTAAGGTATTGTGAAAAAGTAAATAGCATCGATCTGATAGATAACAGATACACAAAACAAGAGCCTTAAATTTTGACATGGAATATTGAGTTTTTGTCTGTGCAGGCATATCTATAGAATGTGATCCTAAGTGAAGATGGTGAGATCTGAAATTGATGAGCGTGTAGTTGAAAAGGCATGTGGCAGGGACCATCACGGACATTTCAGGCCTCATCAGTCTATTGCTTTTAGGTTTCTGCTGCTCAGTTATGAGTTCAAAACTAAGCCACAAAACAAACTTTTTGTTGGGAAACTGAGAAACCAAGAGCAGGCTTTTAAAGCCTAAGATAACTGCGGGTATACATATGTCAGAAAATGGGTGCAGTATGGACAAAATGATGAGAAATTTAAATTATTTTCTGAGACCGATTTCTCATTTCACAAACCTCCAATTCGTGATCCCACCCGTCAAAATAGAAGTCATGTGTCGCGAACCTGTTATCAAAATTTCTGATATCACAATGAAGAAAGCGAAAATCGTAATTTTATTTACACAGAAGTCTAATATACAATTTTTTTTAAAAATTTTATCTCGCAAGGACCGCAACTTAAGCGCTCTCTTTTAACCTAACAAAATCTCTCTCCATTTAGATTAAGTAGTAAGATCAAATGAGTTTGATTAGATTAAACTTCTTTTAGACATAAAGTTGAGAACCTAACCCAATAATATAAGGCCAAACTTAGAATTGATATGGTGTATTGGTAATTTTGATTTTATTGCTCAAGTTAGTAATTTTATAAAGATCAAATCAGCTATCCGATTATGAAGGTGGTTCTAATATCTATAGATGCGAGTAGAGATGATCAGAATATTTGTGTCCGCAAATAATTACTATTCGTCTGTATTTATTATTTACGGATAACAATTATTTTAATATCGTTTATAAACGAATTAGATGTAGTTATCATACTACTCTTGCATGTAGATATGTATACATGTTATTCACAAAAAATTAAAATTAAAATTTAATATATATTTTATTAGGTTAAAGTTAATTTATATTTAATTTAATTTAATTTATATTTTATATTTTTATATTTTTATAATTTTATTTAAAAAAATTATAATATATACTTTTTTTTAAATATTGTAGGTATGCAAATATCCACATGTACCTGTAAATTTTTTAAAAATTTATAGACATTTTTTAAACGAATATTTAATGAATAAACAAATAAATAACAAATAAATTTTATTTTGTATGGATTAGATAACAGATAGACACTATCAATAACCGATCCGAACGTCGGCAACCACGAAAGTAATTTATATTAAGTAATGTCATCTTCGTTTGGAATGTGTACTAGCTTGGCCTAGAATCTTCGGTTATGGGTGAACTTTTTGTTTCCTAGGCCATATAATGTGACAAAAAGTAGAACTAATGCATTGTTGATGTTTCCTAGGTACATTATGTACTCGCTTTGTGATGTTTGCACTACTTAAAAGCACTATTAAATTACTCTAAATAATTTAAGGCATCTTCAATTCGGGCCAAGTTTCTTCAAATGAACTAATGCATTGTTGATGTTATCTAAATGGCGATAATATTATTCAGCATATAGACTAAGGATTTGTTTGGAAAACTTCTTTATATTACTTGTTTATAGGAGGGAAATGCAAGTGGGAAAATGAAATGTTTTTTTTCAAAAGCTAATATTAGTACATATGCACAAGTTAATTGATAGAAATTTGCTCATAGTTTTCTTTTTCTAATTTTTTATTTTTATTAATTTTAACTTGTTGTGAAACTTAGTTTAGCTTCTTAATAAAGTCTTTGTTTTTTTTTCTCTCTCTAAAACAGTGTTCATAAAAAGTTTTGTGCAAATAACTTGTGATTTTGGTTCACAAAAGTTGAGTATTTTGAAGTGTATATCTTTTATAGATAATTTCTTGATAGAATATTTTTCTAAGTAAGAATCTATTAACAACTCAAGGTAGTTGTAGGAAGTGATATCGTGCAATTTCTAATTTAAACATGTTATTTGTTTTGTGAGTATCATATTTTTTTTTTACTACAACCGATCATTTTGCTTTAATTATTATCATTGTAGTACAAATATAATTTGGATATACCACACACACACATATATATATATATATATAGTTGCATGATGGTAATCAGTTATTTAGAAACACTTAAAATTACCAATAAACTTGACAGAAATAATTAGAAGTAGAGTTGTCAATCAAAAGCTTATAGGTTAACCCTGACCTATCTTTCATTAAGTTCTTTTTTAGGGGGTATTCAAATGAGGCGACCAAAAAAAGTTCCAACCCCCAAAACTTCTTCTTAAGTGGGTTAGGACTAAAAGCTAATGTGGGTTTGACTCCACTAAAATATTTTAACTAACTCTTTAAAACAAAACTTTGAGTCTGAGTCAAAGATCGAAGCTAGTCGTCTTGGGCCGACTTAGGTCAAAAGTCGAGACAAGTCGGCCTAGGCCGAAAGTCAAGATGGGTCGACCTAGGCTGACATTTAAGACAGGCCAACCTGGGTTGACGATGGAAACAGGATGGGTCAAGTTGAATGTCCCAAGCCAAAGGCAGAGATTGGTAGGCCTAGGTGAACCGTTGAGACGAGCCAGCCCGACCTTACGATTGGGATGGGTCGGCCCGGTCAGATAGTCGAGATAAGAAGGTCGGGCAAACTGTTGAGACATTCTGGCTTGGGCTAACAGTCGAGAGAAACAAGACAGGCTCGACCGATGATCCAAACGGGTCAGGCCTAAGTCGACAGTCGAGAAGGGCTAGGCCAACGAGACGGACCGGGCCCAACAGATGGTCGAGATAGGTCTAGTCGGACCGACAAAGTCGATCAATTATCCAAACAGGTCGGGCTGACGATCAAGACAAGCTAACCCAAGTCGATGGTCGAGACGAGTCAAAAATCGATACAAGTATGCCCATGTCGACGATCGAGAAGGGCATAAGCAGGACAACGACCTCGACATGACGGGCTTGACCGATGATCTAGATGGGCCTAGAGATGGCAAATAAACCCGTCCCCGTGGGTATTGCCCGAACCCGTCCCCGTTTTGACGGGGAATCCCCGCATTGACTGGGTATGGGTATGGGTATGGGGAATCCCCGACTTTTTCAG
>Ga0214544_1002271_pt1 | contig 40547 bp, 13 predicted proteins | sample CNSS3metaG_FD_160074 | JGI IMG/M metagenome (GOLD analysis project Ga0214544, IMG submission 160074) | Root nodule microbial communities from cowpea collected in UCLA plant growth center, Los Angeles, California, USA - CNSS3 | ecosystem: Host-associated > Plants > Roots > Nodule | place: USA...
AAATACATGGAATGAGTTTTTTTTTCTTTTTTTTTTTTTACAACAGAAACTTTAAAATCAGTTAAACTAAAGCTGAATTGATCGAAAGCGAATTAAATTGAAAATTACTTTATTTAATTTAAACAAAAACAGTTTAAACAAATTAAATTGAACATTTTTTTTAGTTTACTTTATTACATTCATTACTTTTTCAAATAATACAACCTAGGAACAATCAATTTCATAATAGAAATCTAATTGCAGTATAATAGAAAATGCAATCCAATTAGTAATTTAAATTTACTTTCCAATCCTATTCACAAAATATATGTCAAACACAAAACTGCATTATCATCAAACATCTGATTAAATTGTTTATCACAAGTTTAATTAATTGTACTACTAAATGTAAGTTTTCTAAATCCTAATAATAACATAATTCCGTATCCACTCATGGGGTTATGTTAATTTCATCTAGCAAATAATAGTTAGAAAACAATATATTATAATATCTCTAGTTGAAAATTTGAGACTCTAATTAATCAACATATAATTAATTTACGTCAGAAACTATTATGAAATTAATTATTTTTTTTTTACACATTTGTTCAAATAATATTCATATATAATTTTGTGTTGCCACCATGTGTGTTTTAAGAATTGTGAGCAGAGGAAGAACGTTTATCTTGTACAAATTGTGATGAAAACTAAATATTTACTTATTTTTAACATTTGACCATTTGCACAGTTCACTGCACAATTAATCTTTTAATTATATATTTATAATATATATATATATATATATATATATATATATAAAATAAATTAAAAAAACTTAATTAAATTTCAATTTCATGATAAACTTAGATATTTTTTAATTTTTATTAAACTTTTTTATCTATTAAATATAAGAAAATGATATTTTTCAAGTGAGCACTTATTTTTAACTTTTGTTAATTTAATGAGGTGACTATTATTTTCATATGTGATTTTGTGTATTATTAGATTAGAGTAAACAGAAATATATTAGAAAACGGTCAAATAAGTGTGGGATTAAACAACTGAGATTAAAAATGAAGTAAAAACAAAAACACGTTGGATCAATTGAAGTATATTATTTTCAATATCGATAAGCTAAAACGAAGAGAAAAATACAATGAAAACTCAAATATATTGTTGAAACTAAAATACCAAAATTTATAATAAACTTAAATTTTAATTAAGTTAAAAAATATTTATATTCATGTACACCAGTCAAAAAATTTATTAAAGGTGAAAAGATAAAAGCAATGAAAAAAAAATGTACACATTTTATTTTCTTGAATGCCAAAAATGTACACATGTCTGGTGAATTTGAATAATTTGTGTCAATATCGATATAAGTTTAGACCATACTCATAGATACATGCTTATTTGTTATTTCTACTTGTAAGTTATTTAAGAAAGGGAATCGGTAATTAATTATTCTTTTTAAAATTCACATCGTTTTAAGGGTATTCATATTACAGTATCCGAATAATATTAAGAGTACGAGGGACATGTCTTAAAATGTATGAAATGAACATCACCAATAAAGCAACGGAAGAAAGTGCTTTTCTTTTAATCGACAAAGTATATTCCAACTAAAACTATGTTTTCCAAATGAATAGCTACATAGTTGAAGAAGGAAACAAGATTTAGATGCAAGCAACTCTTCCCGAGTACCACTTTTTTACTTAATGTATATAGCAACCAAGTTATATTAAGTATTTTTCTTGTAATGGTTAAATCATAGATTACCTTGATAGTTTTAACTGATTTATCTAGAAAATATCAACATATAAATACTATGTAATGTAAATTTGTCTTTTGTCGTTAATTTTATTACTCATTTATTATTATATATATTACTACCAAATTCTTCTAGAAAATTGCACCTAAGTTTCTATATTTGTATCACGTAATAAAAAGTAATTACCATAGCCATTGTCACAATAAAAAATCAGTTACAAAAACATTATTATAATAGAAGTGAAATTGTAAGAAAATTATGCCTACTAAAATCAATTATATATATATATATATATATATATATATATATATAGAGAGAGAGAGAGAGAGAGAGGGCAGTATAGATGCCTGATACATATGAAAAATGTGGACTTTAATTGCAGAAAGTGAAAAAAGTACAAGATAAAAATCTATGGTGAAATACAATTGTTATTTGCTGCACAGTGCACACCAAATTCTACAAATATGGCAGAAATAGACCACAAGCCGAATACAACGAGCTCGAATTGGAATACAAGAAACATAATTCTTGCTTCCCACAATTACTCATTAAATACAGTCAAGTAATATTAAACACATGCTACCAATCTGTGTAAAAAGGGAGTCAAAAACACCACAAAAGAATCTATGTAGAAAATTTGCTCACAGTACAATTGCTTATGCAATATGATTGCTGAATTGCTGTGGACATTGGTGAAAACCCGTATCCACTCTACCACATTCAGATATATACAATAGGAACCGCACAATCGTCTAATGCAACTCAAAGTATTTGCTTCTGTTGAAGAACCGTTGCATATTACTTCCCAGTAACTTTACCTATTCGGGTACATGCAACAGGTCTGGGGCCAGACGAACATTCACATACAATGAAGTTAGCTAATCTTAACCTTGAAAATTCACCCATAAATGACAAGGGACCAAACAGTATTTCCTTCAAAACCATCGGAACGAATTCATAATACCGGATCAAAGCACAACGTAGAAGCTTCAAAAGCCTTGAAAATTGACTTGCACAGAAGCAATGATGCTCTGAAAAAAAACCTAGCTTATGATAACATATGGAGCGGTACAGGACTCGGTCATTCTGCTAGACCACAACAGTATCAGAACTAACACCAGAAGCGTTTACAGCACATACATCCTTCTCATTTTCACATTCAATTTCATTTTTGGAATCAGATCCTTCCTGCAACAAACTCTTATCACCAAGTTTGAGAGCAGAACCGGAGACATCTAGATTTTGATCATTCCCCTTTCTAATATTCTCTTCCAATAAATTCCTTGAAGAAACAGCATCAAGAGCGTCGTCATCCATACGAACCTCTTTAGTAGGTGAAGTATCGGCTGCCTTTGGAGAACCCACCACCGGATTAATGTCGAGCTCTGACGAATCACAGTTCATAGCAGAGAATGAGTGACATTTCTTGTCAAGGTTTTCTTGTGAACATGGATCAGACGAAGAAGTTTCCTGAACCAAAGCTTTAACATTTGGAATATCTTCTGAGTGACTACTCACAGATGTGTCATTAGGAGAAATGGATTGGCATTTTGAAGGAGGATTTAATTTATCAACAGGAGAAGCAGCATCCACTTTATTCTTCATTTCTGGTGCACTGTGACTAGTCCTAGAAGGAGAAATACATTTATCTGAAACTGAATCAGACACCATTTCCTCGGAATCAGATTTAGAGCTGAGAGTTCCATCAACCAAAACTTCATTGTTAAGTTCTTGAGAAGCATCGCTGCATTCATCATTCGTCTCATTAGCAGGATTTGAACTAGTATCATCACTTCTATGACGATTTTGTGGAGTTAAAGAACCCACATCTGACCCATTTCCCATTTTCGTATGGATAAAATCATTGTCTTCATTTCCCATTTTCTCAGAACCTGTCAGGAAAAAGAAAGTAAAATTTACGTACAGGGAAAGCAACTTCTGAAATTTTAGAAACAAAAACAGCAAGAACACATGCGGTTTTATTACCTTCATGTTTTCCTTGTTCAACCAACCGCTTCTGTAACATATCTATACCAGGGAAGACCATCATATTAAGTGACTTCATCTCTTGCCTGAGTGAACTGTCTAGACGTGTGAAGCCAAAAACCGTTGTCCATGTATGTGTGAGTTCAGCAATTGCAGGAATAACTAGTTTTTCAACTTTCAGAGTGCAAAGGGCCTTTCAATCAAGGAGGAACAAATAAGATAAGAATGTGTCAACGTCAATAAAAAATGCATGCAAAAGGATCCCAACCAAAATTTTTAATAAATTTTAGGTACAAAGAAATCACAAAGAACTAGAGGTTCATGGTTTACCGATTCAATGGCAGAAAAGAGCCGGCGGCACATCCCCTGGCGCCTATATACATGTCGAGTTCCAATAAATGGCATCTCTGCTATCTTAGTTCCATGCAACCTAAGACAGGAAAGTAAATACTTACATGTATACTCCCACACTAACATAAAAAATATAGAGAAACATAGATATAGAATGAGAGTGAGAAAGATCAAGAAAACAGCCATGGCCTTCTACCATTATTTAGGCTAAATAAATCGGTAAAACTGAATGTTACTTTAAAAAAGGTTTGAAACAAGAACAAGTGGCTGCCCAATGCCACTCATGCTTTACTTGTTACAAAGTAATATGGCATTGTTGTATAAAAGCCACAGGACTAGGGCACTGCCAAACTTATGAATCCTATCTCCTCACCATTGCCACATTGGTAATTTCTTACACAATTTAACAGACTAGTGAATGAAAAAAAGAAGCTCTCTCTTAAGCAGTCACACTGGTGTATGATAATTAGCAAATTCAAAAGACTAGTCATATAAAAAAGAAAAGCTCTCTCTAAAGCAACTGCAGTATGCCAATGAATATTTTACATTATAATGAATTTCATTCTATATGATTAATTAACTACAATGTTATTTTTTCTTCCTTGACAACTGTCAACTATTCATCTTCCTTAGTTCCCCTCATTTTTCTATGGTAGATCTGTAATTGGGTAGACTTTTCAATTAATTGCAACTGAAAATCCTTTCAGCATCCCAAAGTCTACTATATCTGCAGTTTTTCCTCTTGAAAAGAAAGGTCAGACATCCAGAAAATGAATCCGCAAGGCAAAGTCTGAGTCTTAGTACCTGATAGATGCTGCAGCAATTATTTCATCCCCTTTTTCCAAAATAGCAGCGTAAAATCCACCATAGCTCAACCGGCTAAAGTTTGATCTGAAAGTGAATAGAAGAAAGCCAAAAATAGACAGAGGAACAGTTAAGGCTAGCAGTATCTAGCGGAAAACAAAAATACACAGAAAGATTAACTTTGATCTATTAACACCCCAAGCTACCATCGTTGCTTGAAACCTTTTTTTCCAGTTTCGATTGCTTCTTTCATTTATGATCTTCTGCTTAACTTAATGGTTGGTTGATGAAGGGGAGGGAACGGATATATATTTAGATTTGCTGTCTAGTTCGAATTTTAGGAAGGGAGCAAAATTCCTCATTTTCAAATTTTTGCTCCCTCCAATATTGGGGTGAATTGGAGGGAAGGGAAAGGAGATTTAAAACATTTTGACCAAAGCGTTTTTACTTATGCATTGATATACCCAAAATTATAGAGGTATATGAAAAAAAATTAATTATTAAATCTTTCATGTGCCCACTTCATAACTTAAACTCACCAACTAAAACATCAAAAATAACCCAAAAAGCATAAATGTCCCCTCTTCAAACCCTAATTTTACATCTGAAAAAGCTTTCAAATTTTATCCAGTTTCCACTATTTTTTTCCTTCTAAACTTAAGGTATGATGGTTCATTCATAACGTTTAACTAGAGCTCACCCAGTATTATATAAGACGTTGCGGATTATATTGATCCCACTTCTCCTATCAATAACAGGTAAAAAGCATTCATCCATCACAGCTAGCCCAATAGCCAACTTTGAATTGCATTCTATTCTCTGGGTAATTCCCCTGCAAGCTGCCTCTGAGTCTTCATCTGTTCTATGAATGAGAGACCATGAAAACCCCCCTTCTAGTTCATGCTTGGTACCAAGGTATTTCTTTAAGTGTTCAGAAAGCTGTAAAAGTACAATATAACAATAATAAGAGCAAGTCAGAATCTGGCCTTACCATAGCAGCACAACAAAAGTTCACTTCTATTTTTACTATTCTTCCTTGGAAAATGATCATACCGAGAAACAGTTAAAATACACGATCCTCCAAAAGAAAGTTACTCTAAGAGTGTCGAAAGAAACACAAATTCCATGGACTAGTGCAGAAGTATAAATGGTACACATGGATGCTGAATTATACAGCATGAAATTGTTAAAGAAATATGCATTTTCAAGCTACATTTCAGAACTTGGAAAACCAAAAACAACTGTAAGAGGTACCTCTTTACACTCTTTCCCACAGAAAGAAAGGCTTGAAGTATTCAAGTTATTAGGATGGGTATCCATCTCCTCAGAGCAAGAGTCATGATCTATGCAAATGAAAAGTATAACTTAAATGAAGTCAAAGGAAAACAATAAGGGATATAAACATATTGAAGAAACATCAAGTACAAATGAGAGAAAGTGAATACATTTTTTCTCACATAAGTTGCATGTCCGTAGGACATACACAGATGCATCATCTTTTTCAGAAGTCCTAGTCGCTATGCCACAAAATTTACAGGTGCAATTTGTACAATGCCATTCACCGGGAGGAAGCATCTGCAACAGCATAAATGGATTACTAATGAAGAAAACCATCCTCCCATAATTATCAGTAAGTAATCATGTTACTAAAACAAGGGTACAGAGTGCAATTGCAACAAGTCAATAACACCTCTGTCAAGGTGTCAATAATAGATTAGTTTTTGTGTATAGGAACCCTGACAATACCGTGAGAAAAGCAATACAAAATGCCAAAAAGATATAAAAGAAGTTAGAGAGTCCTGTTGTATCATTGACTTTAGTTATAAAAACTATTATATAGGTAGGTAATTTTTCTTTTACTGCACTTTTCTTCTAGGCGGAAAAACTAAATAATATCAGTATTCAGCATGCACAACTTTTGTCCAAGGATACAACATTTTAGCATTCCTCAACAGACAATGTAAAAACATAACAACTCTTCAGTCCCCTAGATGTCATAGCAATAAAGCTCCCAACAAATAGATATTATCGTCCCACTTCCACCACCCCAAACAAAAATTATACAAACCAAGTGGCATCTGAAAGGGCAACTATGGATACTGTGCAAGACAATTCAGAGAACAATATAAATGTAATATGCTACTGTTCACCAAAAGACTCTGCAAGACAAATCAAAGAATAGTATACAAACTATGTTGAGAAGTGAGAACCATAACAAGACATATGGAGAATAAAATATGCACACATACTTGGATATCCAAGCAGCTCTGATGAAATGTTGATGGACAACCATCACAACAGATTAAATCCCCTCCATCTCCACATATTCCACATGTATCATCGTTTGGATCATTACCATCAATATCCACTGAATGGAAACCAATTTTTTCAGAATGCTCTTGTCTATTCCATGCATTTATTTGGCATTGTAGAAGAGAGACACCGGATTCCAAATATATATTTTGATATGGTTGTGGCAATTTGCTTCCTGCATGAAGTTCAAACTTTGAAACGGTAAGGATCTTACTGCAGCAGCCACAATGAATGCCATCCCTTGTGATCCACCCCTCCAGCAGGACCTTTTTCCGTCTGCGGTACTGAACCTTTTGGCTTAGCTCTACAGTTCCAGAGTCAATTAACCAGGCAAGAACTGTCCTTTTCCCCACATATGGGACAAAGCCATCAGATTCCGAATTTGATCCTTTGTTCGAACTGCGAACTAACAAGGTACATCTTCCATGTTTTTTACTCTTCCGTCCGTGTATATGAGGATCACCTCCAAATGACGATTTTTCTATTCCATCACTTGAGTGATGGGTAGCATTCTGGATTTTTGTGCGAGCACTGGTAATGGTATTTTCGGACATTTTATTTTTCATTGACTTACTTCCCTGCTTTATAAAGGAGCTTAATTTCTCCTCATTGCTGTCACTATCCGTGCTATTCATATCACACTTGTTGCTGGCAGATCTTTTTCTTTGAGGCTCTTTTTCATTACCACTTTCACTATCATATTTTTTCTTCTTCTTTTTCATTTCTTTCTCCATTTTCTTTCTAGTTTTCCTTGTTAGCTGACTGAGCACCTCATCTGCAATAGGAGCAAAAGAAGAACTATCCCCTTTGACCTTGACCTCATTAGCATCATCATTCAATTGCTTTTGAAGCGCATCATAGGCCTTGATGATGGACCAATAGGCTGTACCTGCTGGGTTAATGTAGACTGCATCCAGGTAGTCTCTGTTCCTTCGAGGTCTATAGTCTATAGTCCAACCTGAAGTCAGCAGCATCTCCCTTATTCGCTCTCGCAGTTTCTGTTTTTCTGTACCACTACCACGCTTGATTTTCCCATCTTTTGTTCCTGTGGTGGGGAGTTTTTCGTGCACAGGTGTCTGCTCATCCTCCGAGATTACTTTTTTGGCAGGCTTATGAGTTTCAGTATTTCTTATTCCAGGATTCAGTGATGCGTCACTGTTATCCGAATCCCCCTCATCATCACCCCTACTGTCCTTGCTTGACAAGGATTTTTTGGACGTTATCCGTTTCTTTTCTGGTCTCTTGACTAATCTTGGTTTCTCAACAGGTTTTGTTTCCATGTATGATGAAGGACGACTTGGAACATTCCTCTTAACAGTCTCTTCAGACTTTATCCTCTTGGTAGGCTCTTCAGTTTTTAACCTTTGCCTGCTTTCTACAGGCTTGTGATGATCATAATACTGTTCTGATGGCCCACGCACCTTCTTCTTATTAACCATTACCTTCAAAACACCATTTTTCCCCTGAACCCTAATGGACTCATCTGAATTAAACTTCTCCTTCTGCGGGGATACAGGTACCCGAGTACCATCCCTGTTCATCTTGAACCTACTGTGATCAATATCATCCACTGGAAACAAGCCACTAGGCCTGTCACCATAGGAGTTCTTTCTCTTATCGAGAACTCGTCCACTTGAGCCTGCTTTGAATTCCCTATCAATTCCACTTCTAGCAGCATGCCCTGATCCTATAAACCTTCCTCCTCCGTGACCAACTCCATTATCATCTAAATGCCTCCTCCTTGAGTTTTCCGCACCCATTCCATCATATTCATCAAAATCATACACATCCAACTTACTACGCTTCCTTTCCCTCGCCTCCAAACCTTTCTCTGCAGCAATACCTTCCCCACTACCCCTAATTCGTTCCACTCTGTCCCTTTTCCGACTAACTTCATTCCCACCCCGCTCAGAGGCAGCCAAACCATTGCAAACTCGAATTGTCTCAGGACCAAGCCTTCTACCAGGAGGAATCAGCAGCTCGTCGCTTGATCCAGAATCACTCAGCGAAACGCTGATGTTGGCCCTTTTCTTGGATTCATAGAGCTTCCGAGACGTGGAAGCAGTAGCACCCAATCCATCCCCTTTCTTTCGCACAATTAAACAACCCGAGGAGTTTCTGCTCTTCACCACAACCCCAGAACCACTCGATCTCACGCCTGATTCCATCTACCAAAGCCCCTCGCCCAAAACTAGCATCACCCGCAATCAAAACTAAACCCTAATTCCCAGATCTGAGGCCAAACCAATCCTAATTCTTCAAGGTTCCTCCCTCCCCTTGGACCAAAGCAAAATTTCAACGGTATCTTACCTCGCCGGAAAATCCACGGAATCCGTCCCTCGCAGTAAATTGTGTGATGCGAGTGGGACGCAAGTCCCCGCCGAAGAACCCAAAGTGATCCGAGAGTGACCCAAGCCGGAGAGAAATCAAAAGAAAATTGACAATAAAGATAAAGAGAGGTTATAAGAGATGTTTGGGTTGCGATTTGCAGATGCAATGCCTAGGCCAACATACCATGTTTACCCTTGTTTTCTTTGAGTATAAAAACTCGTTTAACTTGTTGAGATGATTAATTTAGATAATAATACTAAATTTATTATTCAGTTTTATTACCTTTTTTTCCTATTTAATTATTTTTCACTTGATTAATTACTGTGTTAACTAAAGGAAAACATTTTTTATCTGTGTTAAACAAAATTAATTTATTTAAATATAATTAAGATTTAGTCAATATTTAGTCGATAAAGAATAATTTTAAAATATTAAAAAGACTTAAACCCATTATATAGTTCCACAAATGTTCAAATTTAATATTTATAAGATTGTAAATATGGATTTAATCCTTTAAAGTTATTTAACTGAGGACTTTAATATACTGTTGAGACTAAATTGAATTTAAGGAAAATAATATTAAAGTATGTTTAATTAATATATGATAACTTCGTACAAATTAAATAACACATTACATTTATATGACAATAAAGTATATATTAAATGAATAAAACTTTAACATGTGATTTTATAGAGAGAGATCATTACACTATAAATTTCATCTCTAGTTTTCTAAAGAGATATATACTAAATTCTATTAAGAAAGTCTTAAGTAACTAACCTTTATATAAACTTGCAAAGTCTGTTCATTTTAATATTTTAAGTGTTTATATATATATATATATATATATATATATATATATATATATATATATATATAATTACTATCACATATATTTAGAAGAAGAAAATAGGACGCCATAAATAAATAATGTGTAAGTTAGTTTTATTTCATTTATGTAGTATGATTAACTAAAAAACACAATAAATGGTTGAATATTTCAATTCCAAATTTAAAGATTCAACAAAATAGTAATAAAATGTTTAGATTTATGTTCACTCTCGCACACAAAATAATAATTAGCTAATAATTCATATTATTTTTTTTTATATATATATATATATATATATATATATATATATATATACTTCTTCTTATAACATCTTATTTTTAAATAATAACATATTAAGATTAACAATATTTTATATATTCCAACATTCCTAAAGTTGATAAATGATGTGGTATATTTCCAATTTGTTTAATGATTTCTTAGAAACCTAGTCTGTCAAAATATCAATCAATTCAAATTTAAATATAATATTTAACAATATTATAATATTTTTATGAAGTTTTTTTCTTGAAAAAGAATATCAATCTTTATAGACACATTGGTACATAATGTAAACAATGTCATACACAACTTTATTGTTAGAGTACAATTAGTTGACATATATAAATGAACATTTCTCTAAGTTAAAGTCATCATTATAAGCATGCATCTACAACTTGTTGTCTTTATGCGACAAAATTACCCTTAAAATGTATATAAACCATCACATCCTCTTATTTGAAGTTATTTTAAGATAAATCACTTTCATAAGTAACTTTTATGTAACTTAAAATTCATATAAAAATAAATATTTTTAATATATATATATATATATATATATATATATATATTATTTATTTATTTTGAGTTTGATTTTCTTTAGCACACAAGTTTTTTTTCATTCACTTTTCAATCAAAGAATTTGCTAGTTTGCATACTATCATCCAATTTCTTTAAATACATGCATACTTTTAGTGAGAGGAAAATATTTGATTTTTGATCTTGAAACCTCAATTTTAGTAAAGTAGCAAAAGATGTAATATCCTTTATTTTTCTACCACTACTATTTTAATGTATTATGTTCTCTACATCAATTACCATAATTATCATATCATCAACATAAAAAATATGAATTGTACTGTTTATCTGTAACTAAGTTATAATATTAGTAGTTATTATGTTAATATGTATATACAAACACGTGAATATATATAACTATACTCGTAACATTGTTTTAATTTGTACAATAATTTCTTTAACTCATACAGTTTTGCTATGTATATCCAAAATCTCACATCCGTATGGTTGATCTATGTAATTTGTTGACTCAAAATACTCATTTGGTCTTTACTTTTGTGATTTTTATTTAATTTGGTTATCATTTTAAATTATTTTTAATTAGGTTGTAATTTGTTTAAATAATTAACGTATGTGAATAATATATGTCATATGTCACTTTTGTAGATTTTTTTTTTTAATTTAAAAAATTATTTACGTGTCAAATCAATATTGTGTCACGATATCCACTATTACATGTCAGTTAATGAGTATGTCACTATCTTTTGTTCAATTTAATTTATATATTTGTTATTTTTTAATATAGTCTGTTTTACTTTTTTAAATATAACAGTTTTGTTCCTTGAGACAAACTATAATTTTTATATAAATGTTATATCAATACTTGTATTAAAATTAACATGTGAATTTTACAAATAGTATATTCAATATATAATTACAGTAAGAAAACATTTAATAATTATATTTTATATTTAATAATCGAGTTTAAGAATTATATTTAATTTATAATTAAATTAAATAATTTATAATTGAATTTCAAAAATAATTAATAAAAATATTAATTTTAATAAAAATATTAGCATAATATTTAAGCCCAAATTAAAATTGAAGAAAACATTTAATAGTTATATTCTAATAATATTATAATAATTATAGTCTATTTAATAATTGAGTCTAGCAATTATATTTAATTTATAATTAAATTTAATAATTTATAATTGAATTTTTAAAATAATTAATAAAAATATTAAATTTAAAAAAATATTAGCATAATATTTTATCAAAATTAAATTTGGTTTAAATGTGGAAGGGAGAAAATTGTTTCATTTTAATAAATTTGGGACAAAATTAAATAAAAATAATAAATATAAGAATTAAATTAAATAAAAAAATGATACAACCACAAATGACATTGATATTGACTTGATACTAGATAATTTTTTTAGATTAAAATAAAAAAAATTAAGAAGTAATTTGTGACATGTATTATTCACATACGTTAATTATTTAAACATTGTTAGATCAAATTAACAATTAAAACTTAATTAAACATAAACTAAAATGAAAATCAAATAAAAAAAATTAACAAAAATAAGAAATAAGAGAATATTTATTTAAGCTTATTCACTCGTACAATTATTAAAGACGTTTTACACCAGTGACGAATCTTGACCAAAAGCGTTAGAGGGGCCAAAGTAATATAATCTTGAGATCATTAGTTTCAATCATTAATATAATGCTTCAAAAAATGACTTATTTAACTGAACATTTTTTATTATTAGTATAATGTTTTAAATTATGTGAAGAGGTAAAATCTATCTTGTTTTAGTCAATAATTTCCTTTTCATCACTCTTAGATGATTAATTTATTCTTTCATTCTTTATCAATATACCTTTTTTGTAAATAATACTAAAAAATAATTGATCATAATCTAATAAAAAATTGAGACACATGATTATTAAAAGAAAAATATATTCATTATTATTAATACATAATACACATTATTTTTTTCTATATTCATAAAAAATATATACAAAAAGCTCTGAGATAAAAAACAATGTTTTCATTATCAAGTAAGACAAGAGACGGGAAAGTAAGAGGATAAATGAGAAATAAAATGAGTTTATGTCTAACTTTTATTCTTTAAAAACAAAAAGAAGACATATGAGAGTGAGAGATTATTACAATTTGTTAAAATAAAAAAACAGTGAAAAGGAAAATAAAAATTATGTTAATAAATATTTGGTTTAGTTACTCTTTTGATTTATGTTTTCGTTTAAAATGTTAAGTTAGTCCTCCAATATTTTTTAGTCTCAATTTGATCTCGATTTTTCAAAGACTTATGTAATTTGGTCTTTTACGACGTTAAATTCCTTCAAACAGATCAATGATTTTTTCATTAAAATTGAGACTCTTAATATGAATGCTTTGTTTGATTGGTGTAATTAACCTATTCCTAATATTAATTTTTAAATAAAAACAGGGACAAAACAAAAAATTAAACCTAAATATTTTTATTTTTTATTATATTTAATTTTATATTTTATTATGTATTTAGATTAAATATTATATTTAAATAAAAAAAAAAAAAAAAAAAAAAATAATTTTTATTAATCTCTAATATATATTATCTACAATATAAAAATTTTCAAATATATATATATATATATATATATATATATATATACATATATTCAAAATTTGGGGGCCAGCTCCTCGCTGCCCCCAAGAGCTCCGCCTCTCTTTTACACAATTATTCAAAAAGACGTTTTTTTATCTCCAATTGTTGAAAGTGAAAAAAATGAAACAAAAAGCCTAATAGAAAATGACTCCTATATATGCAACTAAACAAATTATTTTATCTATAATAATATATAAAAGGATTCCCTTTTTTTTTCACTTTTCAAAATACCGATTTTATTTTTAAAATATAATAATTTATTCAATTTTTAAAAATTAACCGTTATTTTTATAAACTTTTTATAAAATCAAATGTCTCTGCTTCTTTTCTTCTTTTTTATTTATCAATAATTATTCTTTTATCTGTTATGATATATTTCACTTTATTTTTAATAAATAATATATATATATATATATATATATTAACTTAATAACATTATAATATTATCACCTACTAATAATATCACGCATATTTAAAAAATGTATACACACAGCGCGCCTAGTTGTAATTAAAGATAATATATTTGATATAGTAAAATGTTTGATTTTTGTATAATTACAACATAATTTTAATATGTTTATTTTTCTTTTTATATACAACAAACAAAATCATTTATAATAATATATTAATGAAATTTCTCTTTTGTGTCTATATTTCAAAATACCAATTTTACCCTTTAAATATAATAATTTATTAAATTTTTAAAAACTAACTGTTACTTTTATAAATTTTTTATAAAATCGACTATCTTTATTTATTTTCTACTTCCTTATTTAATATATTTCATTTTATTTTTAATAAATATAATTTTAGTTTATATATTAATTTAATAACATTATAAGATTATCATCTATATGTCGCAGCTATTAAAACAACATAACACATATTTAAAAAATTGTATACATAGAAATCATAGTATATGTTTACGCTGCTATATAAAATAATAAGAGTAATATATACTTATTTATAAAAAGTTTATAATACCAAGCATTTGATTATATAGAAACAAACAAAAGAAGAAAGAAGGTGTCTGGCCATAACCGGTGATATGGAGGGGGAAAAAATAGGCACGATTCTGATCACCAACGACGACGGTATCGATGCTCCTGGCTTACGAGCACTGGTTCAATCGCTCGTTTCCACCGATCTCTTCAACATTCAAGTATGCGCTCCCGATAGGTAACATCTCCATCACCGTCATTTCTAATCGATTCTTTCACCATTATACCAATTTTATTTTTCACTTTTGCAGCGAGAAATCAGCTGTTAGTCAGAGCATCACCTGGCTCCAACCAGTAGCCGTTAAGCAAGTGAACATGGACGGAACCACCGCATTTGCGGTTTCTGGTTTGTTTCTCTCTTCCTCTTCTTTACACAACTTCATTATTATTTCACGTTACAACTAATTTCTTGATTCTCTTGACAGGGACGCCCGCTGATTGTGCTTCTCTAGGGGTTTCCAAAGCTCTCTTTCCCACAGTACCTGATTTGGTACCTCTTCTATGCTATGCTATGTCACGCTTATTCCGTTTTAGTTTTGCTCTATCGCATTTTTTACTTCATAATTATACGGCTACTGCTTATCAAATTTTCAAACTATTGATTGACGGTAGTAACTGTTGAATTGATTGATTGCATTGTTTTGCCATGCCTCACTAACTAGTACGGAGTGTATTCTGGAAGAAGGCTTTGTTGTGTTGTTATTTATAGGTCATTAGATTTCTGGCTGTTTTCTTAACCTAATTTAAATTCTGCTCTGGTGCAATGGCGTTCTCTGCATGTAGGATCTATTTGACTGAGCTATGCCTAAATAGTTAAATAGAAAATAAAAAGAAACATCCAACCAGTTGCTGATGCGTGTTATATCCATTTCTTCAGGTAGTCAGTGGCATAAACATGGGTAGCAACTGCGGTTATCACATGTATGTACCATCTTTTCCCTTGGCATCATCTTAGCAACTTTTCTACTTGTAAACTTCAAATGAATCTCTATGAATTTAGAATGAAAGCATGTTTGCCGAGAAACAATGAAGGGGGAGGCAGGATACAAAGCCTTCTCCCTTTTGCTAGGAGTAAGCAATTTAGTCATGTAAAATTTGGTGTTGTTCCTCTGACAACTATCTTCATTTTTTATGACCTTTTTTTGTTGCAACTTTTATACATGAGGGGGTGATCTGTATCAGTTTGATCTTAAAATCTATATAATATGATGTAACCTTTTTTTTTTCCTGTTGGAAATGATCTAATTTCCCGAAAAAGTAATTTATAATTTTCTGTGCTGCTTAAAATCTATCCCGAGTAAAATCCTGGACCTGATTGTAACTGACGTAAAAGAAGGTCGTTAATGTAATTAGTTCATCCTTTGGAAAATTTTCCGTTGTCTTCAGTGTAAGCATTGAAATGAAAATGATGACATTGAAATTCCTTGAATTTCCTCTCTAGTTGCTTCAGTAGTTATTATTACTTTGTGAATTGCCCATATCATTACTTAATAGCTCCCTTTGCAGTGTTTACTCGGGTACTGTAGCTGGAGCTCGAGAGGCCTTCTTCAATGATGTACCATCCATCTCCATTTCATATAACTGGTATGGCATATTTGCAATCTGCTTCTGCTGTTCTATATTACTGGATTTATCTTGAATATTATTTATTCGAAAGTTAATTTTGAAAACATTTTGTTAGCTTATATAATTGTGAGTGTGACTTGAAATTGAATGAATCTCGAGTAATGTGGCTCTTCGGTGATATTAACTATTTCAACATGCTTTCATCTATATCTTACCATGGCAACAGCTTTTCATTAACCTGTTTCACCGTTTGGGGTTTACTTTATATTCAGGATTAAAGGAAAGAGTAATCTAAATGACTTCACCCTTGCTGCACAAGTATGCTTACCTATCATAAGTTCTGTACTGGTTGAGGCAAAGAATCCCAGCTACCCTAGAAAATGTTTTTTGAATGTAGATGTGCCAAACGATGTTGCTAACCATAAGGTATATTACAATTATTTTCGCAATCTGTATGTTTTCCTTGTGACTAAGCATCAATATGATTATTGGCCTTTTTTCATAATTTCTTTTAAATTGTATTGTCATTGTTATTGTTATTCTTGTGATAAAGGATCAATATGATTATGGGCATTTTAAATTTTCCTTGTGATAAAGTTTTATATTGTTATTCTCAGTAATTGTACAATAATAATTGTAGATTTGGTATCTTATTAAGGATAAAGTGTGGTTTACATAATGAACATTGATTACTTATCAGCATAATTTTATTATGTCTGTTAAAAGATAATTCTTTGTTTTAAGTGAGAAAAATTTTTAAAGGTTTTCCTTTTTTTAAAGTGGAAAACCCAGGAAAAAAACTCAAGAAAAAAAAAAAGCCAAGATAGTGACACGTAATCATCTTCCAACCGGTTTTAACTCTAATTTAACGGGAGGGATCACATTGTATCCTTTTAAATAAAATGGAGACTAAATTAAGGACCAAAAAAATTAAAGGATCAAATTTAATAAATCCCATTAATATTGAGACCAAAAACTAATTAAGTCGAAAAGTAAAAACTATAACTGATAAGTATTATGTTACACAAAATTGTATGAAGATAAAGAACCATAATTAAAAAATTTAATACCGATAAAGTAATCATAATCCTAATCAGCCTAGAATTATGTTGTTTTCTTTTTCTGTTGATATTGTATCCCCACAGATGCATTCATATCTAAGGCTTGAGATATTGTTTTAACTTATATCCTATTTATTATTCTATCTAATACTGAAGTTAGAAGAAACTTTATAAAATACTATCATTTCATAGCTAACTTTGCTAAAAAATATAGTGCTCTGCTTTGTCATGCAATCCATTATAACTATTTTTTTTTTGGCCTCTACAAAGGGTTACAAGCTAACTAAACAGGGTAAAAGTATCATCAAGATGGGATGGAGACAAGTCACCTCTGAGACAGAAGGACAAAAAATGTCCTCTGATATGACTAATACAGATGCAGAAATACCAAAGAATTTTGACCCATCATCTATATCACCCGAGCATCTTTTGTTTGCAAGAGAGGTGGGTCGATTTCGTTTTTCTTTCTTTTCATTTTCTTGAAATGCCCATATTGTTATAAGTCCCACAAAGTTGAGTCTTCTGCTTAAGTATGCCGTGGTTGGACTGTCTCAAAAAAGAGCAGAAAATGTAAGCATTCAGTTTTGTCATCTTCTGAAGTAGCAGTGGTCTCGTGAATCTATATGGAATCCCTAAATGATCCTGGGATGCACATTTCCTAGTCCTCCCCACGAAGAAAGTGATGCAGTGATCTTTTAATCTTTTGTAGGTGAGAGGTTCCGTAGTTGATGACGATGATGATACAGACTACAGACGTTTACTGGAAGGATATGTGAGTAAATATAAATTTGAGAACAAAAAGGTTAATATGCACATACTAAGCATTTTCGTTTTTTCAGATCACTGTTACTCCTCTTGCTGCTGTCTCTAATGCGGAGGTAGATTGTCAGGACTACTTTAAGAATTGGTTACAAAGTGTCCCTGAACTCTCCTCTTCATCATGTTTATAATGGTGTAAGTCCTATCATGTATTTGTAGTTTATGTGTTGCTTTGATTGCAATAGATTGCTTGCAGTAGCTGCTTTTGCTTTTACATTTTTAGCATCCTTGTTTTAAGAATGATTATTATTCTTTCTTAGATGAATGGAAAATTTTAATATGATGTGTTTTAAAGACACCACTACTAATGACATGTAAGGGTTACTATTATGAACATGTGTACTTATTAGTACCCTGCGTAGCTCATATTAGTTGCCTTATTGTGATTCCCAGTTTAGCACTTGTCATGCAATCAATTATAGGACCCCTTTTTCACAGGGCGTAACTTGTGAATGCTTTTCATTTGCTGATTACTCTGGTACACTGGAAGTGTTCACCACAACATGTTGCTAAATCAATTTTTTGATCCTGAGCAATTTGGTTGCTTCGGTGTGCTTGTCATTGGCCAATAAAGACATTTCAATAGTGTTGTCTAATTGATGAGAGATTCGTTTCTATAATCTACTAAGTAATTACAAGTCGCTCATTTTTAGACTAATATAATGGCAAGTATTCTTGTTCTGTCTTCATCCACATTAATTGCTCAAGTTATTGCTTGAATGAATAAAAAATTACTATATCAACTTGCAAAAAAAAATTACTATTTCTTTCTTACCCTACTCCTAGTTTGCGTTGATCTTTTCCCTTGTCTGTTTTTAAAGGAGTCTGTTATTTCCAATATCTACTTCTATCATAATTTAATGGACACATCGCTGATAATGGACCACTGGTCGTTTGTTACAATTGGATGAAACGTACTGGCAAATTCTATTATGCAATTATACTTGTAGGGGATGGCCATTCTTTGCTGAAGCTATTCATAATTTTCGAATACCTGTTTGAATTCCATACAGGTTTGAATACATTGTTTATTCCCGAAGCGAAGTTATGCCGTTTATGGTGCATATTAATTTGGGAACTAAATTTGCAATCCCGTGACAATTGTGCGAATCTGAAAATAAATTATAGTTTACCGTAAAAGTTAGCATCTTGTTGACCTCTCTTCCTTTACAGACTATAGTTTTCCTTCTTTCATCCTTAATATAAAAGTTAAGGTTGGTTCTTTCTTTCATTTTGGAGAAATTAATCCAGAATGTAAAAATTACAATTCTGAGATGTTTTGAAACGTATTTTTTTCTTTATGAATTGTAAAATTTACATATATTCATCCTGAAAGAAGACAAGTCTTGATTAGTACAGGGTGAGAAAGTTGCTCCCTAACACGTATTTTTTTCTTAAACTACACTCAGCCTCAGGTTGTGACCAATTCAAAAGTAAAATTTGGTCGAATTACGAATTAAATTGACTGCTGCTTTTTATCACTAGGAGTAGTTCGGCCTCATCGTTCTAGTCAGGTATTGTGATTTGTCCAGTACAGAAAATCAGTTTTCATCGGGAAAAAATCAATAAATATATATTTTAGGCTTTGAATTATTATCGTCTAATTTTTCATCTAAATATTTTTATCCTTATATAAGTATTTCATTTGGATAATGATACTTTAATTCATTTTTTTGACCCATTTTTAATTCATCATTCTCATTACTCTTAGATTATTATATCACATCACTACAAAAAATTAAAATAGATGATCTAAAGGTTGAGAGTGGTGAGTTAAAAATGAGTCAAATAAAATAGATTAAAATATCATTATCCATTTCAAAAAAGCAAAAATATCATGAATATTATTCTTTTATAGATTTTTTTACCAAATTAGTCTTGAGAATTATAAAAAGGATTACCATATATATAGAAGATTATAATGGGACAAAAGGATAAATATAGAGATAGTTTGTTCTTATCATTAACTTGAATATTTGGGAGATTTATTGACTAAAATTAAGTTTTAATATATTTTTAGTTGCTTTCAAAATAAATATTATCAAGTTATAAATTTTAAACAAGCATTCTAATAAATTTAAATTATAACTATAAAATGTTCTTTCTAAAAGAGAAGTTACAATATATCAGCTTGCTGATGGTACTATGCTAATTTAACCTTTAGGATAAATATTTTAATAAATGTTACGTTATAAGATGTTACCGTAACTGTTATGCAAAACAAGTTAGATCATAACAAATTCGAGTTTTGTGTATCAGGCACGCCTAAACTCCTCACTTGTTTGTGCAAATTAACATTTATTTAGTTTGTGCAAATTAACATTTATTCCCGTGCAGTACACATGTTTGATCGTAGGTTGGCTATCCATTCCACATACCTTTCACACATCAAAATCAATAAGGAAAATAAGGGAACAAGCTACCATTTCAACAACAGCTTAAAATAGACAGCTTACCAATAAAAAAACCCTTATTGAACTTCTTTAATTTGTTTTTCAAAGCTAAAAGTTTCTTACTGGGTCACTCCCCTCCCCCCTACAGGTTTGGAAGCATTTAAGCACAAAAAAAGATGGATGTTTAGACAAACTCTTCATAAGACAAAAAAAGAAGAAGAAAAGGAAGAGTATCGTTCTATGAGTGGATGCTACAAAAGTTTAAAAAAGAAAAAAACACTCTGTATGGACATCATAAATAGTTTATATATATGTACATTATGATTCTGTTTTTGTGCATAGCCCTCATCTTTTCAATGGCAAAGAGGAGTGAGATTCCACTAGTATTGACCAGAGGACGTGGACGTCTTCATAGGGGCAAGATTTGACATCTTCATATAGAATGTATATGCCTCTTCCTGAAATATTTAGACAAAGTTATGAAAATTTGTGATTGGGAAGGAAGAATTAAATAAATGATGCCTGCGCCTAGCTAATAGGACAACAAAGGGAGATGGAAAATACTGGTTGTGTGAAGAAAAGCAGAGAAAGAATTCAAATGATGAGGCATTGCAATCTTGTACTTAATTTCTCTAAAATCTCATTGAAATGCAGGTGAAGGAAGGAAGTGTGTTGCATGCAGTGAAAGAGTGTTTGAAGAATAGAAGAAGAAGAAGAAGAAGAAGCATTGTGCTGAATACAATGTGAAGAGATGACAAAAGCATTTCTGGAAAAAGTAGGAGTAAGAGAATAATGCAGGTATGGAACGTGTGATGGAACATACTCTTCTTTTGAGTTGAATGCATCCTGAACCAAAGCTTCTTGAGTGGAGAGATGAGGGATTGCAGCCACCCCATTTGGTGAAGTGGGTGTGGCTCATGCAGGTGTAACAAACATGAGGGACATAATAAGAAGAGGGTGAGAGAGAGATAAAGAGGATACCTCTACACCCTTTGCTTAAACAAGGGTGAACATTTTGCAAGGTCGCTTTTCATGTTTTTAGACATTTTTACATTCCCTTGCAGGCCAATCATGAAATTCACATTTGTTGCTGGTACATTGTCCCTTTCGAACCTCTTATCCCTTATAGAAGAAAAAGAAAACACTCCACCAATCAGCTTTGCATCTCACACTTTCATGACCATAAGAAAAGAAAAATTAAATAAAATAAAGAAGCCTCTCTTGGTATCCCTTTTTTCCCTTTCCCTAAAGAGTGTTGGTGGTGGCTTATGCCTGAAGATAAACTTCCCTTTTTTTCACCATCATTTGGCATCTCTATTAGAGGTAAAAGGCACACATGGGGGAAGGTTTCTATATTTGACACATAGACCCTCCTCTTGCATTTTAAGCAAGTACAATCTCACTTTCATGGAGTCTCCAACAAGGCACACCCAGCTTTGTTTCCTGTTATTCCACCTGTTCCTCTGGGGTGTCTTACAAGAGTGAACACAATACTCACTCTCTCGAATGTTTTGCTGACTCAGCTTCCACACGTCACTTCCATGGATATCATTTGACTTCTCTATGTATCACACTCCTAATGGTAGTAGGTACGTACCAAGCTATCAATAATTATAGCATCAACAAGTATTCTAGCTTTTGGGCACAACTTTCAAAAGTAGGTTAGAATTCTTAAATTAATTTGGCCTAGAACTTTGAAAGTGGCTTAGAATTCGTAAATTAATGGCCTACGGATTTGGGTTAAACTTTTTTTACTAATTTTAGTACGATTTAATTTTTATCTGTTTCACAAAAACTTTGGTTTATTCGAGGTGAACTTGTAGTGAATCTGATTGACACACCAATTCACTTGTAGATAAATGATTATACAATTTTTTTTTTTTGTATTTGGATTGTGTGGAACTATTTTTTTAGTCAATATGTTGGATTGACAAATGCAAACATATTTTTTTTGTTTGTATTTGGGGTTAAGCATTATTTTAGATTGTATTGAAGTTTATTTAGATTTCAATCACAATTATAATTTAGTTTTTTGGGACTAAAGAAAAAAAGTTGTATTTTATTTTAAGTAGGTGAGCCAACCTTTGATGGACCAAACCAGATTCAGATTTTTTGATTCATTAATAAGTGAGTTAGGTTGGATTAATTCATTAAATGCCCAATCTGTGATGTGCTAGGCCGGACCAAACCGGATAACCAGTTTTGAGAGTTCTACTTTCTGAAATATTATACATTTCAAACTCAAACTTCTTGCTTGAACCACCAATAAGTGGAAAAATAAAGCAGGGTTTAGTATAGGGAAAAGTTTACCTAAACATAGTTTAATCTCACTTTTAAAATGGTGATGTGAAATTGAGGATCGTTAAGACATGCTACTTGCTTTGCTTCTATTCTTTTTAACGATTCTTTACAACAGTAGTTAGTGCTCTGTCCTTTTTTTTTTCTCATTAAATATTTGACATTTGAATAAAGAAAGAGGAATGCAACTTTATGAATAGATTAGTGCTGCTTAAGGGTACAAAGAACTGGACGAGATTTGTTGAAGCTCTATTCAATTGGTTAAGTATTAAATTAAAAAAATACATGGTTGAACGGAAATTATGGTAGAACGTTGGCCCACAGTTTTGTATATTTCAGTTAACACTTACAAATTTTAGGGGGCTAATAATTAGGGTCTGGTTCGACGGGCCAACCCGCAGACTTGCAACAAATACGTGGGATGGACTTAGAAATTGAATTCATAAGCCCGTCATAGTCCGACCCACATTGTGTATGTTATGAATATGAATATGATAAAAATATTGAATTATCAATTTATCATCCAACTCCCCAAAGTCTTTACTTAATTTTGTGAACTTCTTAAAGTTTCCATATTTTTAAACATTGAAAGTTTTATCATAACAATTTAAAAAATAAATAAATAAATAAATAAGTGGGCCAGTCCGTGGACCCGCAAGCCAAGTGATATACGGGATGGACCAGTGATTACAACCCGCATAAATTATGCCGAATAGAATGAGCTAGCTTGTGATGTGCGGGTTTTATGCGGACCTGTCCTAAACGAATCGGGCCATCCCTAAAAAAATCATCATTTCATTAGATGTAGTAATTTTCTTATAAATTCAAATGCTACTTTATCAGAGTATAAGTTATTATGCAATTTTCTATATAGGATTTACATGTCTTTCTCTTTTAAATAACATTGTCTTTCTTTTTGAGCCTTGACATTCTCCTCTGTAGTTTAAATTTAATAAACTACTAAATGTATTAAAATAATTAAATCATTTACAGAAAAAAAAACCCATAAAAATTAACCTAGTATATTTGTAATGCGGTAGTTGATTTTTAACAGAGTTGAGCTATTTTTATTTATGGCTTAAATACTTTTTTGGTCCTCATTTTTGTAGTGTTTGTTGCGAATGGTCCTCATTTTGACAGATGTTTAAAATGGTTCTCAGTTGTACAAAATGTTTAAAATGATCCTCATTTTCGCAATTCGTGTTTTATTTGGTCATTTTCTGTAACGCCGTTTAAATCATTAACGGAGCATTGTACAGGTGACACAGTTTGTATTAGGGTGTGTTACATGTACTGTACATGTGTGGCAATTAGATATTTGAGGATAAATAAGTGAGCTAGGGTTTTGGTAAGGAATGTTTGGGCAGTTGGTGAGTTTTGGCAATCTTGTTCCTCCATTCCTAATTGGTGTTGCTGCAATCTTCTTCTTCCTGCAATCCCATTATATAGGTATGTTACGGTCTCAATCTTCTTCCTTTACCTCTGGTTGTAATCGTTGGAGGCAACCGTGTTGTATCACTTCGTGCACTGTTGGTGGTTCAACGAGAAATGAATTAATCCTGATTTGTAGCTGCGGAGAGATGGCAGCTTTGAGGATGCCAAGAACTCCAAAGAATATTGATAGAAAATTTTGGGTACAATCTGTTTTTATTTTTGTGTTAATAATAAATTGGTTTTAATTTTTGGTTGATTGATTTACAGAGTGGTGGTTCCAATAATGTGGGCTGTAATTTTTTCAAATGGTGGTGTTGATGAAAAGGATGTCATCATCATGACACAAAGGAGACATATTAATGATTTGAAGAACTCATTGAAGGTTTTTGAGAAGAGGCTGCAATTAGTAATTAGGTTCACTTGTTATTGTATTATTTGTACCGTTATTGTATTATTTGTATAGTTATTGTGTGTAATCTTTTAAAGTCCATTTTGTTTTGTACTATTGTTAAATGAAGAAATGAATTAGTTTGATTATGTTGATATTAGTCCCAACATGTTAAAAATGACATCTTAATCTGAGCATTGAAGTAAATGGTATTGATCTAAGCTTAGGAAAAATTAAATTGATCTAAGTCTGAAAGAAGTTCATAACATTAATTCATCCTCATCAAAATGCACTACATCAATGTTTGACAAAAGTGAAATTGAACTAAGTTCAAGGAAAGTAAAAATGCAGTACATCAATAATGAATTCTACATCAGAAATTCTAACAAATAACTAAGACGTTTGTAGATGCTATCATGACCTCCTTCTAATATGTAATTTCATCCTAAACTGCTGAGATGATTAACTGGAAAATTGAAATGAAGAGCGCAATTGCAATCCAATGATGAAATGACAAGTATTAGCTGCTTCCCCTGCAAATCTGAGCTCAAGAAAGACGAAGATGAAGAAATTTTCTTAATGGCAAAATTTATCCTAAATTGAAAAATTAACGTTAATTAGGCATATGTACAGTACACATAACACACCCTAATACAAATCGTGCCACATGTACAATGCTTCGTTAATGATTTAAACGGTGTTACAGAAAAGAATCAAATAAAACGTGAATTACAAAAATGATGACCATTTTAAACATTCAGTAAAAATGATGACCATTTTAAACATTCTGTCAAAATGAGGATCATCCACAACAAACACTACGAAAATGAGTATCAAAAAGGTATCTAAGCCTTCATTTATTTATGAATGCAATTATTGACGAGAGGAAGTTTATGTACTAACTAATTAACTAAAAGATCGAGTATCTTGCCAAATAAAACGTAACAGAGAGATGCGAAGAGGGTCTAAAAAATCAACACTTTCCTTTTGTCGTCTTTTATCAAGTATATTTTACCATAATTGAAAAAAATAATTGATGGTTGGTAGAAATAACTTGATGAAATCATTTGATTTATCGCATTTTCTTCATTTTCATAGAAATTTAAATTAAAATAAATAAAGAATATATAATTAATTATTAAAATAGCTTTTAAATCTAAAATTTAAAAAATAAAATATACACAATTGTTTTTAAAACAGTTTAAAGACAAAAAAGATTAAGGATAAAATAGAAATATTGAAATGTAAATACAAAAGAATATATTCTCTTATATATTATTATAGATGTTTCAGGTCTCGGAACTTTATGTCGCTTTATGTCGTAACAACGATTTTGTGGAAAATTTACTCAAGATATTTTGGATACAATTAGAGGTGTCAATTTGGCCCCTAGCCCATGGGCCAGCCCTGACCCACTCTTCATAAAGTCCCCTTTTAAGGGGCCCCCAAATGAGGGGGCCAAAAAAAAGCCCCAGCCCCCAAAGCCCCCTCTCTAGTGGGTTAGGGCTAGGGCTAAGGTGGGTTAGCCCCCCAAATAATACTACATTAAGCCAGAGACAAAGATCAAGTCGAGCGACCCAGACAGGTCCGATGACTCGAAAAGGTTCGACAACCCGGACGAGCCCAATGACCAGGACAGCTCTGATGATAAGGACGGGCCCGACGACCAAGATGGGCCCAATGACCAAGATGGGCCCGATGACCAAGATGGGCCCGAAGACCAGGAAGGGCCTGACAACACGGACATGCCCGACAACACGGACGGGCCCGACGACCCAGACGTGCCCGACTACCCAGACGGGTCCGAATATCCGGACGGGCTCGACCAGTCGGATGGGCCCAACGACCCGAACAGGCCCTACAACCCAGACGGGCCCAACGATACAAGCGGGCTCGACAACACGAACGACCCAACGACCCGAACGGGCCCGATGATCCATACAGGCCCAACGACCCGAACGAGCCCGATAATCCATATAGGCCCGATGATCCATACAGGCTCAACGACACGAACGGGTCCGACGACCCGAATGAGTCCAACGATCCGGACGGGCGCGATGACCTGGACGAGCACGATGATAAGGACATGCCCGACGACCCGAACGGGTCCGACGACCCGGATGGACCCGACGAATCGAAAGGGCCCGACGACCTAGACGAGCCCAACGACCAGAACAGACCCGACGACCTAAACAGGCCCGACGACCCAAATGAGCCCAATGACCCAGACGGGCCTAATGATCCAGACAGACCTAAGGACTTGAACGGGTCCGAAACAAACATTTAAAAAAATGCAAGAAACTTTCATGGAACTTAATGTAAACAATCACTCTTAATTAAGCAAACACCTTTAATAAATATTGGTGTTAAAATATATTAAATTAAAAAAATAGTTTTATATATTAATTTATATAAATATAAAAACCAGGATCTTATTTAACAATATATATAAATATAATAATATCAATCAGAAAATTAACTGCATAGTTTTCATAATTTTCATGTTTGAGTAATCTTATTTATATCTTGTGAAATAAAGATTCGACCAATCTTTGGAAAAAAATCGAGCTACTTTATTAATAAAAGAGACAACAATAAAAAAAATTTACACTTGACAAATTGATCCTAAATAGATAGAAGCAAGAATATTCCTATTACAAAATATATTAATTATATTAATTTAAATGATAGTAATTCAAGGACAGTCATCTTAAACAATCTGTATCATTCCTTTAGATTTATTTAGGATTAAATATGTTATTAATTTCTTAACTTTAAGTAAAAATTTGAAATAGTCATTCTTTAAAATTCTTGACCAATTTAGTCTATCATATTTAAAAATATGTAAATTTAGTTATTTTAACAAAATTTTATTAAGTTTATTTAACGTTTTAAACACGATTATCAATTAACATTAAAGAAAAAATGTGTCAAACAATTTAAATAACTCAAATACTATCATGAAATACGTTCAAATAAAATTTGATTAAAATGACTGAATTTACGTATTTCTAAAATTTTAGGACTAAATTGAGTCAAAATTTCAAAGATGGACTAATTTTAATTTTCATTTAAAGTAAAAGATAAAAAAACATACTTAACTTATTTATTTATTATGTTATTTCCTTCAAACGAACAATTACAATTTTCATTTCATTTTATTTTTTTCTCTCTCTTTTATAATATATATATATATATATATATATATTATTTTTTTATTTTCTTTCTTCCTTTATCTCCTTGTGTTATAACCCTTTAACATAGGATAAGACTATTTTAGGAGTGGAATAGCGAAATCAGATTAGAGTAGGTTTGGACGAAATTTTTCAAAGATTTAAATAATAAAACAGTTAAAACTAGTTTCTCTATAAGTTATAATTAATTTATAAAAAAATAAAAAATAAAAAATAAAATAAAGCTTGGTGAAAACTTGTATACAAAATTAGCTTATGTATAAATTAGTTATACATACATGTGAGGGTTTTGAAAGGTAGTAGGATAGGCGTACGTAGAGTGAAGCAGTGGAGTGTGGATTATTGGGTTAAAGCCCATAAATGAGTGGACCAGGCTTTCAGCCAAAAGGTGGGCCTAATAATGGAGTCCCAAAGCTGCATTCACGCTCTGAAAACTTAAATTTGCAGAGAATTTGTTGCCTCACATTTGACTCAGACTGTCTCCACCGTCCGTTCTCACTGCCCCGTGACTGTAACAATTCTCGTCATTATTCCTTTGTACGTTTATTTTCATAACCACCACTGCAGTACCCTTCTTTCTTCTTCACAACTTTCTTCGTATCATATCAAAATATAAATATAATTGTTAGTAAATTTAATTATGGTGTAATTTTTTACTTAAGAGTGTAACATAAATTCAAACGTCACAATTTATTTGTGATTCGATCTTTGTCATGGAACAATCGATGCCACTTGCAATAAATAAAACGTGTGAGTGCTATAATAGAAGAAGCTTTTCTCGGGTCTTTGGAAGTGTTGATGGATAAAATATTCTGTTTAGATTATTTCATTTTGTATCGATAATGCGTTTTTCAAAATTATGTTGAATAGTTTTGATGAATCTCTATGTGCAGAGAGAGGAAAAAAGTGAAAAATTGTTAAGGTGTTTCCGAGAAAGAAACTGAAATGAAATGGACTGGACATGGATATTACTGGTGAGAAGGAACATTCTCTTTAACCTCTCAAGCAATAAGAACAAAGTGAAGCCAAAAAGTGGAGTTTCCGTTTTCCACTTCTCATACAAAAACACCATTGCTACACCACACGCTAAGGACGATCCTAATGCACAAATCTACCATACAAGCCAAAATTCACCAGCTACGTTCCCACACCTACATACGGATAAATAAATACATTCATAGCTTCCTTGCAACTCTCTGCATTGCCACTCTCCACCACCAAATTTATAATAAATTCAATCTTTTTTGTGTCAGATTTGATGGGTTTAAAAATAAAAAATGATATTTTAACCCATTTTTTTTATTCATTTTTAATTCATTATTTCAATCATCATTAGATCATCTTTTTTTATTCTTTTTAATGATGTGATGTAATGATTTGATGGTGATTAAAGTGGTGGGTTAAAAGTAGGTAAAAAAAATGGGTTAAAGTATCATTATTTTTTAAAAATTATTTAAAAAACACAACACTAATAAAATATGAATTTAATTTATATAAAAATACTAATAAAATATGAGTTTAATCTATATAAAGATTGATATCATTTTTAATTAAAAACGTAACAATGAGTTTAGATGATACAATTCAAGAGATTAATTCATTTATTCGAAGAATTTAAATTTTTTTCAAAAAAAAATGACATGTTTGGATGAAAAAATTAAAATTAAAAAAAAAATTGAAATTGAGTTATTTTAAGAAATTATTTCAAATAATTAAAATAGTAGAATTTGAAATTTATTAAAAAAAATTTAATTTTCCAAAGTTGTGAAATTACTTATTGATTAGGACAAAAAAAATCTATAATAAATTTATCAAATTAAAACAAACAAAAAGTAAAAATCAATCGAAGGTCAAACTAAATTAAACTAAACTAGATCAAAGATCGAATTACATTGATTCAAATGAAAATCAAGCGAGACTAAACACATAAAAATTGAGTTATATCAAAACAAAAATTGAGTTAAACGAGATGAAAGTCGAGTCAGGTTCTACTATAATATCTTATAGAAGATGATGTTCCTCGGAATGTTCTAATTTCTCTTTAAAGCAAAATATATTCTAACATTTCACAAACGCATATTATTTTAATGAAAAACATAGGTTTAAAAGCACATTTTATATGAATCAAAGTAAATACCATTTAATGAATGGAAACAGTCATTAATCATAATATAATGCAGTCATACACAATCACATGTCAAATCTTGTTTATGCCCTCTATTGCTGAAAAATAATATATTTATACATTTTGTTTTACAAATAATTGTTTAATAAAAGGAGATATTAAAGAGCTGTAAAATAATAATGAATCACCATCTTTCTTGCCGATATGAAATCAAATACTACACAGCGTACGTTGGTTTCAGCGGATTAACTGTTGTCGAAGACAGTTTTGCATGCATGAAGATCGTTTCTTCCCATCATTTAAAGAGATATGCTGAGACGAAAAAATCTATTTTTTTCTTTTATATATATATATATATATATATATATATATATATATATATATATATATATATATAATCAAAGTTTATTTTATTTTGTTTATATAAATAATATAATAAATTATTTTATTAATTTTTGTAATTTATTTCTTTAAAGTGTAATATTAAATCAAAAAAAATATAACTCATACAAATACTAATTTATACTACTTATTACATAAATGGCAAAATGATAATCTCTTTTTTTTTATATTAAAACATTTTTTTATCTATTATATCAATCAAATCACTCACAATCTCTCACAAACTTTACTTCCAAATTCACTCATAACCACCTCTAAATCTCTTAAAAAAAGTAACATACATTTCATTCTCAAATCCACTCAAACTCATTCACTCCCTCCCCCTCAAACCCATCCACCCAAGTGAATACAGGGTGTGTTCACTTGAGGGAAAGTATCTGAGAGAGAGTGAGTTGATGAGTTTGAGTGGATTTAAGATGTGTTGTTTTTTTAGAGGTGATTGTAAGTAAATTTAGAAGTAATTTTTGTGAAAGTTTGTGAGAAATTTGATTGATGTGATAGATTAAAAAATATGTTTTAATAGAAGTATCAGTGAGATTATCATTTTGCCCTTCATTTAATAAGTAATATAAATTGATATTTGTATGAGTAAATCTATTTTCATAATTTTTTTAACCATTAAAATTGAAACAAAAAATTATGAAAGAAATTTTTTTTTAACCCATATCCGTTCCATGACATGGAGATTGGATCTCTCCCAACTAAGCCCCCACATATATGTTCCATTACAATGGGGATCAGATCTCTCATAAACAAGCCACCACATATCTTCCATTACATACCATGTTACCTTACCAACATGCATGTGAAAAAAGAGGATAACATTGACATTAACTAAGTAAATCCACTCAAATAATTGCATATTATACGGGATTATAATCCTACTACATCACGCTAATCACCGCACTAACTTTCTCTTAAAACTTGCCAAACAAACACATAAAATATTACCTAATCTGTCTTCGCTTTACCACTCAACATCAAACGAACACGGTGTAAGTCCTAGAGTATTTTATTCATGATATATTCTTCATAACATAATAAAAAAGAAACTGAAATAAAAAAAAAATGAAGAATAAAAAGAGAGTTAGCCTTTTTTTTTAATAAATAAATTATTATACAATATACTCGTGAGATAAAAAACATATATAAAATTAATATTTAACTATCAATTGAACAAGTTATTTTTTTCTCTTCATGAATGAAACATAATACATATAAAAAATAAAAACAAAGACAATAAATTCGTGTTTAATTTTTTTTAGAAACAAGAGAGAATGTGCGTGAGATGAACTAGAAATAAGCTTTTATTTTATTTTTTATTATATTTAATCATTTATTAAGATTAAACGACATATTTTATAAAACAAATTAAAAATCTGTTTAACTTAATTATCATAATTTCTTATTATAAACAGAATTTTAAAAGTCTGGCGTCTGGCGAAAGATCTGTCCCTTTAAATTTTGACCTAAATCCGCTCCATTTTGGGTTAAAGCTCGTGCTTTGTGTCATCTTGAGTGCAGGCTTTTGCAGCTCCTCAAATCCCGCTTTCATAGTTCATACAGTTCATATACATCACAATAAACAGAACTGTCAACACCAAAATTCAATGCTGCTGCATGCATGCACGTATTATCACATTTCTCATAAATAACATCATACTTAACAATCTCCCAATCACACTTTCTGTAATACTTCAAATCCGCTTCTGTCTTTTTTGACACAGACAAAGATGTAAAACAAAAAGTCAATAAATGTAAGGGTGAACGTGAATGTGTCGTTTAAAAAACAATTATAAATACATATACGATGGGATAGTTTGATTCAACAGTCGTTTTCCGTTATGAATCAGTGTCGGATATGTATCCATCATTTCTGTGCTGATCAACAAAACACACCTCATTTCACTTTTCCCCTTTGTTTTCTCCCATATCAGTGACTCTCAAATCAACCATGCTTCCAACCAAAAGGCTTTAGCAGCCGTTTTGCCACACGTCCTTCTTTTCCCCTTTTATTCTGTCTTCTCTCTCCAAGATATTATTTAATTTCTGTTCTTGCTATACTGATTGATATCATAGTAGAGTGTCATTGCATATATATTATCGAATTATCTCAGCACTTTGTGAAGTTGGCACTTCTCGAAATGAGTAAGAAGGATGAGAGAGACATGTCTAGAGTTGAAGCAGTTCTCGAGCTCCTCAGAAAACAAACACCGCTCACTGTTAAACAGGTTCTTCTTTTACACCCTCTTCTCTCTACTTCCACTCACTGTTCTTTCTGCAGATACACTACTTTGTAATTAAAAGTGGAAAATTTATTACGCTGAGAGTTAAAGTTGCAGTTTTGGTCGCTTTTACTGCTCTGGGTTTGTTGGTTATATATATATGTTCTACTAAAAGCCGTTATTTGAAGGAGAATTAATTACTCCAAAGTGGTGTTGTGGGTCTGATACAAACATGTTTTTTGTGTAGGAGAAGTTCTGCAACTATGCTTGCGTGGAACGATTTCTGAAAGCAAAGGGGGATAACGTGAAAAGAGCTGCCAAGCAACTCAGGGCTTGCCTTTCTTGGAGAGAGAGCATAGGCGCTGGTAAATTATGATATATACATACATTATTACAACAGTGCTGTTCTAACATTCTTCTTCCCTTTCTTATTACTTTATATATCAACGAAAGTGAAAACCAGCCCTTTAAATCATTTGAATGAAGTCTTACAGAAAAAATGCACCCTATACTTCAGCATGATTTTACTGATTTTATTATGTTAATCATTTTTAAACAGATTATTTGGTGGCAGATGAGTTTTCAGGAGAACTGGCTGATGGGTTGGCGTACGTGGCTGGTCATGACGATGAGTACAGACCTGTAATGGTAACTTACATGTTTTTTCTGAACTTGAGTGTGCTAAGCTCTTTAGGTTTCTGCAACTGAGATAATGATAATAATAACGAGATGAACATGGTGTAACAGATTTTGCGGATGAAGCAAGAGTATCAGAAGTTTCATTCCCAGAAAATGTAAGTCCGAAACAGAAGATAAGAATCGTTCTGAGTGAGCCTTTTGTTTCTTAAATTCATGATCTGCGTTGCTGCAGACACTGCAGTAGAGCTAAACTGTGGTTCTTTCTCTCTCTCTCTAGGTTCACTCGTTTGTTGGTCTTCACCATGGAGGTGGCTGTTTCGACCATGCCAATATACGTTCAACAATTTGTCTTGCTTTTCGATGCAAGTAAGTTGAACATAGTATATTGTGTTTGAATGATGTTTGAAAGAAGCATGTATCTTAAGAGCTATGATCATGTTTCGACATATTGATGAATAAAATAAAGAATAAATCTTATTCTATCGTTACTTTTCACATATCAAATATTAAATAAATAAATTGGATTATTTTTGTATTAATTCACAATGTGAGTTTTAAATTTAATATATATATATATATGCCGTTTCTCCCCTTATCGTGTCATATATGGGGCAGCATAGTTAAGGAGGCGTTGGGTTGCAGGCTTTTACAGGTCTGTATCTGCTTTTACGAACCTACTTGTGGGAGCACTGAAGATAATGGGGGAGTACTACCCTGGGCGACTGCATAAAGCGTTTATCATAGACCCTCCCTTGCTGTTTCCTTATTTTTGGAAGGTAAGCAAAATAATTATTGTAATAATCTAACCATTTTCACCATACCAAGTATGAGAGAGAATGATTGTGTGTGTTGCGGGTGCAGGGTGTGGGGGCATTCGTGGAGCTATCAGCAGTGACGAAGGTGGTTTCATCGTTGGATTTCGACGGTGAGGATGAATCATCCGGGGATTTAACCGGAGGAAGGTCGTGCTCCTCTTCGCGCTTTGCCTTCACGGTGTCTCATCACGTTGACTCGCTCAAGCCTTGGTATCTGAGCCTGTCGGAGACGTCGGTGGCTAGCAGGACGCCGGTGCAGCAGCGCACTCCTCGGCCCTCGTTTCTGCAATCGCCGGCGGGAATGGTGTTCCGGCGCGGAGGGAGGGTGTGTCGGGAATCGTTCTCGCCGCTGTGGAAGTTATACAGAAGGCCGTACGATGAAATGGTTTACAGATCAAAGATGTGGGGCCCGGTGGGAGGTCACTTTAGAGGACGCCACGTTTCACTTTCGCAACGTTTCTGAATCTCATCACTCCCATCTTGTGTACGTTTTTTTTTTCTTACGGAAAACACCATGAGAAGAAGTAGAGTAGTAGTAATGCATTTAAATGGAATGAAGTAAATTATGCAGCAATAATTGAGTGGATTTTGGTTGAATTTCAACTATATATGTCAGTGTTCATGTGATGTCATGTGAAAGAGAGAAACATATTCAACAGATGAAGAAAAAATGGAAACCAGAGAACGAAAAAATAATGAAAATCGTGAGGGATCTTTCATGGATCGTAATAGGAAAAAGGCGATTCGAGTACCATTTAATAGTTGAAAAATAATTTTTTTACTATTAAATTTTGACAACTTTTTCTTATAATCTTAAGTGGTATCTTTTAAATGGTTTTTCATTTCTTTATTTTTTCATTTTCAATCTAAAACCACTTTGAAAATAACACATTATGTTGTTGTGAGAGAAAGTTGTCAAAATTTAATAGTCAAAATATCATTATCTTTAATAATTTTAACAAAAATTAAATTTTATATTTTTAACAAAAAAAATAAGGTATAAAAAGTAATAAGAGATAATATTAAATGAGTCTAAGTGAAATTTTGGTGTCTAACTGTATCATTGTACATGATAATAATAGTCTGATGATAAATTTAAGACATCACTTTTATGTTGGATTATATAAATAAAAAATCGTTATTCAACTTTTAAAGTTTCTTTTCTACCCTCAATTTTATTACATGGAAAATAATCATTCTAAAATTAAAAGGTAACGAGAGTATAAGGTCCACATCGATTAATATATACGAGAAAGTTCAATACCTGTATAAAAAAATATTTTAATGTTTTCAATTAGATAATGTTAACTTTTTTATTATATTATACTAATATTTTATTAATATTGATATTTAATTTTTTCAATAATTTTTAAAATAATTTATTGGTAATATATCAGAACAATAATTTATTTTAATAGTGTAATTAAATAAGTATAATATTTTACTTTAAAATTAAGTTTTCTTCTATAATGTTAACTTTTATATGTTAAAACTAAAGAAAAAAAAATCCTGCGTTGCAGGATTAAATACTCGTCTTTTGGTAATGCGAAGGGCCTAACCCTCTAAAGCCCAAGAAAGCAGAAGTTACAAACAAATCCATGAACAAGTTATTGAATGGACTTTAACTTTCTACACCTTTTTATATATTTTTTCACTTCTTTTAGAATATACTTTTACATTTAAAAAAATAATATTCCAAATTAATGTGAAGTGCCATTAAATTAATAAGATGCAAGAAGAAAAAATTCCCATGACATGCATGAGTAAGTCTAGTATATGGATCTGGATACCAATGGGGAGAAATTGGGCCATAAATAGTTCCCTAAAATCTTCATTAACAATTATTTTATCGATAAAATGATTTATAAAGTAAAAAGGATAGTTAATTGAACTGAAACAATAGTTAATCTTCTCCCATTCCAAGCAATAGTTTATTTGAATACACATGGCAATTATTATTATTGAAATTCATTAAGAAAAAAAATAAAATAAAAAGAGAACACAAACATAGATTATTCAAGCAATGAGCTTTAGCTCTGCAGTGATAAACTATAGGCTTCAATCTGCCATCATCTGCTCATAAACCAAAGGAGGAACACCAACTTCCACTGTTCCATCTAGCATTTGCATTATGTGCTTCATTGAAGGTCTTAAAGCAGGATTTGGATGAACACACCACAGTCCAATCAAGGCCATTTCCTCAAACCTCTTGAAATCATTCAGCACTTCCGAGTCATGTCTCACCACTAACTCTAGTTGCTTCAACACCACACACCTTAAAACCCAACTTGTAAGAACCACATCATAATCTTCACTGTCTTTTCCATCCCCACAAATCTCAACGTGCCTCCTGCAGCAAATAATCTCCAATAACATAACCCCATAACTGTATATGTCAACTTTAGCAGTTATTGGTGCACTCTTTAGCCATTCAGGTGCCATGTATCCCATTGTCCCTCTTAAATTAGTGTTTGTTCTAGTTTGATCTTTGTTCAAAAGCTTCGACAGTCCAAAATCTGCAATCTTTGGTGTGTAATTGGCATCAAGTAACACATTTTCGGGCTTTATGTCACAATGTATGATTTGGGTGTTGCACTCTTCGTGCAGGTATAGCAACCCTCTTGCTACTCCAAGAGCCATTTCAATCCTCTGACCCCATTCAGGCCTTTCTCCCTCTCCAAACAAATAACTAGAGAGGGCACCATTTGGCATCAACTCATACACAAGAATTCGATGGCTACTCTCAATGCAAAACCCCAAAAGCCTCACCAAATTTCTATGATGAGTACGACCAATAATTTTTAGCTCAGTCGTGAATTCACTCTCACTTTTCTCAATTTTCTTTTCCAGTTTCTTTACTGCAACATCAATCTCTGCATCACCTATTACTAAAGCACCACGATAGACTTTTCCAGAAGCTCCCTTTCCAAGAATCTTAGTAAATCCGTCTGTTGCTTCATGCAGCTCCTGAAAGGTGAATTCTCTGAAGTTGATTCCAATAGCTGTTGCATTCAGATGCTTCTTTCTTCTTGTTAGTCTCCGAGTGAAAGGATGATAGTAGACAGCAAGTGCACCAAAGAAACAGGCAAGAGTTGCAGTAACTGCAACAAGAACCTTCAAAAGGACTCTTACATTAAAACTTTTCTTCTTAGGAAGTTCAGACTCAACCCTGTTAGCAGCTTTAAGCAGTGCTTTCAATCCCTTTGAAGAAGAGCTATTTCTAGCATTCAGTAAGGGCAGTCTCTTCTTGACACATGTGGAGGTGGAAGGGTCATAAGTTGCAGCAACAATGTTACAATCATCTATTACGGCCTTCTTACAACTTTCCAAGTCAACACCAGACAAGTTAACAAGTTGAGTATTAAAATGGAAATCAGTGTCGTCGAAAACATGGAGTTTGAAGTTGTTCTCTGCACAGTAATTGATGACAATTGGTGGGTGACACCCTTTTGAAATATCTTGATCATCGAAAGGGATATAACCTGGAATACACTCACACTTCACTGATTCATTGTCAGGAGAAGTGCACAAGCCATACACACCGCAGATAACATTCACTCTGCAGGGATCCTCCACAGCTCTCCAAACCCTCCTCCAACCGGTCCCATTCCTCTTGTGATAAGCATATTGCTGGAAATTCCCATTCTCATCTATTACAGCACGATGATAATAATCCTCCACCGGGGTTGGAGTGGTGTTGGTTATAGAGTAGATGTTCCCGGTGCCGGTGATAAGGTACATGAGAGCAGTGGTAGAATTAAACACCAAAGTCACATCTGGGGTGGTGGTTGAAATGTACCAGTACGCAGGGTCATCCCATTGGTAAGCTCTGAGCAACAAGTTGCCATCATCTTGCATTTGTAGCATGAAACTTCCCAACGAGTAGTTTGAAAGTCCTTTCCCCTTGGAAAAGAGGGTTTTAGTACTCAGCAAGGTTTGGCCCGGTAAGATGGTGTTGGTTGGAGAGTTGAAACTCTGCCACACAGATACTAAGTTGGAGCCGTTGATGACAAAATTGCCATCATCTTGCATGTCAGCAGAAGTTGCAGCATCGCCCTCTGCTGAATTGTATATGGTATTAGCAGTGGTTCCGTTTGGGTGTACCACCACAAGGTTTCCTGCAGAAGTGAATTGGATTTGGGAATTTGGTTCCACAGGGGGAGAGAGGTACCATGCGAGTGTTATATCTGAGATTCTCCCAAACCATATTCCCACAAGAAAGAGACCACTGGGAAGATGGAGGAATCCAAATTCAAAATCACCCGAGGGTGACTTCCATGTAGAGTTTGATCCAGCAGTTATGCTGGTGTTTGGTTGTACAATGGCATGGAATCCATTCAGAAGTGAAAGTAGTATGAAAATGGAAGGGAGAAAGATAGGCAAAGACATTGGATTTGCTTGAAATGAATGTGGTGTGAGTGAAAGGTGAAATTAAACAACTAAAGAAGTTGACCTGAAGAGTCTTCTTTAGACTTGTTCTAGCCATGCTAACTTTAGTCGGGTAGAATAGTCCAAATGTGAGTCAAAAGGAGTCGAACTTGAATAGAAAAGATAAAGTTAAACACTATATACGAATAAAGGTCTATAATACCATTGTTTTAAGGTTTTTGGGTTAGAGTGATGTCAAATGTCTTATATGTGTAAGACTAATGTCATATAACCATATGGAACCACAATCTCTCGATAAATGACTATAAACCATATATATGAAAAAATATATATAAACCCATCGCTATATCATGGACCATATAATTGGGCATTTAACTGCTGCTAAATGTAGTCATTATTGTGTATCTGACAATTCAATTTGCCACTTTAATAATGAAACTTCCAAGTTGTTAAGTTTGGCTTACTTTTCCTCACATTCTTATCTTCAATGGATCAAGGCTGAGTTGAAAATGCAGCAAAAATGAAGGTGGACACATTTATTTCACTTCTGTTTGTATGAAAAGTCATTTGAATTTGATAGACATGAAATGCAATAAAAGTTTCATCTTGCACATTCCTCTACGCAACGGAAAAAGATTGGTTTGATGTTCCATAAGTTTACCATCATCGATAGGTTGAATGACTGAGCATCTCTTTTTGATCAAAATTCAGTCTTTATTATGACTTGGTCTTAAAATCCATACTATTCATCAGAACAGGTGGAGAATTTCGAAAAATGTGTTTTTCTTTTCAACACTTCAAGTATTTTGCTGGAGGTTAAGAAGTTGGTTTCTAATACCTAACATTTCCTCTTACGAAAACTAAGAAAGAAAGATGACAATTCTAAACTAGAAAAAATAAGAAAAGTTGCTATTGTTTTTTCTGGGAACCCTCCATCTTCAATACCTAGATGTAGTAAGTATTAAAATTAAGTAGTTTTATTCTATTAATAAATTGAGCCTCAATTTTAAGATTGACCTTTATATAATTAACAGCTATTATTCCTGCAGATCATTTAGACCAAACTTCTGACAAAATAACACATTTATTTTGTGTTCTGAGTAAAAGTTGACTATTGACATGAAGGAAAATTATTTTTTCAATACTTCAAGTATTTTGCTGGAGGTTAAGAAATTGGTTTCTAATACCTAAGATTTCCTCTTACGAAATCTAAGAAAGATCGATACAAGACAATTCTAAACTAGAAAAAAACTTGTCTGATAACTCTTTAAACAACAATAAGATGTTCTTTTTCTTGGAACCTTCAATCTTCAATTCAAAGATTTACTAGTAAGTATTAAAATTAAGTAATTTTATTATATTAATAAATTGAGCCTCAATTTTAAGATTGACCTCTCATATAATTAACAGCTATTACTCCTACAGACCATTTGGACTAAAATTAGGACAAACTAACACATTTATTTATCTTTTGAATAAAAATTCACTATTGACATGAAATGAACTGCATCCAACCATTCATCATGCACAGGAAAATATTGACTAAGTTTTAAGCAATCAGCTCCATAGTTTTATACAGTTACCTAATAAATTAAACATATTCTGATATAGATAACAATTAATAACCTTTGGATTATCTTTTTTCATTAAATATCACAAATTTAATCTAAAAATAAACTTTGAATTTGTAAGCACCACATCAATGAAATTAAAGTAATGTAAATTTTCATAGCACATTTTTTCTATCTATGAGTCGATTGATGGGACTCCCACTTCCATAGTTCCTTCCAACATCTGTACTACAGTTTTCATAGATGGTCGAAGAGCTGGATTGGGATTTACGCACCATAATCCAACCATGGCCATTCTTTCAAACCTCTTGATATCACTTTCAACTTCAAGATGATGAATCATTGTGGCTCTTAAATTGTTTTCTTTTGCCAGATACAAGACC
>Ga0214544_1002272_pt1 | contig 40541 bp, 20 predicted proteins | sample CNSS3metaG_FD_160074 | JGI IMG/M metagenome (GOLD analysis project Ga0214544, IMG submission 160074) | Root nodule microbial communities from cowpea collected in UCLA plant growth center, Los Angeles, California, USA - CNSS3 | ecosystem: Host-associated > Plants > Roots > Nodule | place: USA...
ATATCCAAGTTCAATTTTACTTGTTTATGAAATATTTACTTTCTTGCATACAAAAACCCAAATTATGAATTTATTCATTAGTTTAAATTAGTCACTAATTACACAATTATTTAGTATACACGAGTCTTTTGGGAAACGATATCCCGGTCTTACCGGTTACTACTTGCGCGACTTGGTACACTTGCCAAGGTCTTAACAAAACACCGAATTAGGACATCCATTGTTGGTTGTTATAAACTGGATGTGGACTTTCGTTGTGCATTCTACAAACGGATGTCAGATGTTCTGCACTCCTTTTTGTTTTAATTTTTAATAGATGTTTATTAATTTTTATTTTGTGAAAGATCAATTTGTATTTAACATTTTATTTATATTTTTTTCTAATTTTTGTTTATTTTAAAGATAATGATTTATTAATTATTTTCTTTATTTAGTTTAATTATTTAATAAATGTGTTAAAGAAAAAACAAATTTAAAAACTTACCAGATATAGACATCCGTCCGTGTTTTGCTTGAACCGGATATGGACATCCGGTGTGTACCACAAACGGATGTGAACAACAATTTCTTTAATTTTTTTTTTGATACAGTGATTTGACAAACCAAGGTAATTTTTTTTTACTTATTAAGATAAAGATTTAATAATTATTATATTTATTTATTTTAATTAATTATTAGGTATGTAAAAAAAATAATTTAAGAAAAGTAGTTAAATACTAAACGGATGTAGACATCCAATATAGTGTGGAAACGAATCTCAACTTTCTAAGTCGATGTCCACATCCGCAACCAAACATATATATATATATATATAAAATTTTCATTTAAATAACTTTTTGTCTTTGATTATTGATCCAAATTATTCAGTATATATTATTTTAGATATATAAATATTTATTTAGTAATTTATTTGTTTATTTTTTTTACGTATGTAATTATATCTAACTAATTTTTTGTTTATGTTAGTATTATTAAATTTTGTAATAGAAAAACACCAGATGTGAACATCCGGTATAATTTAGAAACAAATCTCAATTTTGTAAGCTGAATGTCAACATCCGTAAGCAATTTTTGTTTAATTTTTCATTTAAATAATTTTTTGCCTTGATTATTGATACAGTTTATCCAGTATATATTATTTTAGATATATAAATATTTATTTAATAATTTATTTGTTTATTTTCTTTATATATGTAATTATATCTAACTATTTGTTTTACAATATTATTATTAATTTTTTTAGTAAGAAAACACTAGATGTGGACATTCGGTATAATTTAGAAACAAACTTCAACTTTGTAGGTAGGATGTAAACATCCACAAGCAATTATATTTGTTTTTTAATTTTTCATTTAAATATTTTTTTGCCTTTCCGGTTTATCTAGTATATATTATTTTAGATATATAAATATTTATTTACATATGTAATTATATGTATCTATTTTTTTACATTATTATATTTAAATTTTGTAATAAGAAAACATCGGATGTGGACATCGGTATAATTTATAAATGAATGTTAAATTTGTGAGTCGGATGTCCACATCCACAAGTTATTATTATTATTTTTAAATTTATCGTTGAAATTATTAGTTTTTATTTCATTTATTATATTTAATATTTTCCTTTTGATTCTTTGTTAATTAATTGTAGGTGATTATAATTGTGGAAGATTATCATTTGGGTTTTCTGGATTCTCAAAAAAATTCTAGTTTGGCGTCAGAATTTTCTTCTTTCATTCATATTATATGCAAAGAAGATTATACCTCTAACTTTACAACCGATGAGGTCTTTCCCACATGTGAAGATTTAATTAAGTGAGTTAGAGGTGTGACTTTTGATCTTGGTCTCGTTGTTATTATTCCAAGATCCAATAAATATAATGGACAACCCAGAAGAAAGACATATGTATTATTAGGCTGTGAAAGAGGTGGAAAGTAGAGGAAATACAAATCTGATGCGGAACCCAATTTATCTGGCACAAGAAAATGTGAGTGTCAATTTAAATTGAGAGGCAAACCCATCCCTAGTGGGAAATGGTGGGTGTTGAACCTAATATGTGGTCAAATATGTTTTTGGTCCATCGGCTTTTAGTAAAAATTGGAATTAGTCCATATTCAAAACTTTAGCCCAATTTAGTCCCCTGACTTTAGAACTGTGTGGATTTAGTCTTTTTAATCAAATTTTGTTAAGTTTATTTCACGTTTTAAATGCATTTCATAATAGTATTTGAGTTGTTTACTCCGTTTGATACATTTTTGTTTCAATGTTAGCTAATAAACTATCATAAAATATATTTGAAACATCAAATAAACTTAATAAAATTTGGTTAGAATAACTAAATCCACGTAGTTCTAAAGTTGGGAGACTAAATTAGGCTAAAATCTTGAGGAAAGACTAATTTCAATTTTCAATAAAAGTTAAAGACCAAAAACATATTTAACCTTTCTTTTTATGAAAAGAAACATGTGGGTTGACTTGGGCTCCTGTTTACTAAATTTGGACCCAAAATACAAAATTAAAAGTGGGTCTTACATTCTTTCCAACAACATAAATTTTTTACTTGGAAAATTGATATTTACCAGAAAACAAATATGGATATGTCTTCCTCATATCCTCCTTTCACTGAGAAATTCTCTCTAATATGCACATCCTTAACATCTAGCATATGAGACAAATTAGGTACATACTTTCTCAATTAGAAAACATGAAAAACTGAGTGAAAATTAGCCAACTGAAAATATTTTAATTTTTCATATAAAAAAACTAACAAAATAAAAATACCTATTATCATGAATATTTAATTAAAACACCAAATTTACAAATGACATAGTCCGTGACCATATTAATTTTTGGTGATGTTATAACTTTTAGTATGCGTTTTAGAAGATTTGGGCAAGGTCTACCTTTAGTTTTAAATCCTAGAATTTCTAGTTAACAAAATTATATAGAGTTGCTGTGGTGTAGTGGTTATCACGTTAGTCTTACACACTAAAGGTCCCCAGTTCGATCCTGGGCAGCAACAAATATTAAACTTTTTGGCTCTCTCAAAAATCAGTTTACTTTCTACAAATTTTAGTTCACTAAAATTAAATGTTTTAGTAACACTTAACTTATAAGTTGCTGTGGTGTAGTGGTTAACACTTTAATCTTGTACATTAAAGGTTCTCCGTTCAATCCTGGTCAGTATCATTTGTTTTATCGTTTTCATTTTTATAATAATTGTGGAATTACAAGATGTTAATTTTAAATGGTTTCAAAATTGAATTAAACTCAAATAAAAATAAGAATTAAAATAAATCAAAGTAAAGAAATTAAATGTTACGAGATGTGAAGTTGCTGTGGTGTAGTGGTCATCACGTTAGTTTTACACACTAAAGGTCCCCAGTTCGATCCTGGGCAGTAACATTGTGTTTTAATTTTTCATTTTTATAATAATTAAAAAAGTATAATTTTTTTCCCAGTAATTTAAGTGAATTATTAATTCATATGTTTGAATTGATTTTAATTTCATATATTTGTATACTATTTGTATATTCATTTTCACAATCATACTTTAAGTCACATTTCTCACTGATACAACATCTTTAGTTTCTCTTTTATTTGTTTTCTCTTCTCTTCGATGAACCATAACACAATTCAAATGGATACAAAATTGTTGTTAAGACTGTTATCAGTGCTTCTTCTCATTCCCAATGCTGACCTCACATTTTTTTCCAGAAATGATTTATCAGTTATCAAGCAAATTTCTTTATTTCCCTTTTTGGAATTACGAAATGCATAATTAGGAATTCGTATTTTTAAGAGAACAGAGAAGTAGGGCCCTGAAATTTGTATATTCAGATGATTCATTTCATTTTGATGAGTTGCCAATTTTTTTCCATTGTCGTTCTCTAGTTAGCATCAACCTTTTATTGATGATTTTTTTTTTCGTAAAGCATATTATTAATGTTTGATAACAATATTGAACCAAATCATTATTAAAATAATTAAATTAATAATTGAAGAAAAAAAAAGAATATCTGTTCAAAATTCGAATCTACCCATAACACTTCCCTTTCGCTACGCTACCACCCCGTCCAAAATAGAGAACGTTGTAGCAATAATGAGTTAATTAATTAAAAATCATTCATTAAAATCATTCACTTTCTGTGAAAATTGAAGGGACTCTCAAATTTCTGTTAATATTGGTTTCGTGTCTGAGTTTGTATAAGGCTTTTCATCTTCCTTCTTCTTCCCTCTCCTTTTTCCCTCACTTTCTCTATCTCTTTCTCTCCAAGCACCTTCCAATTCTTCGTGTTCTGCTATACATGGAGATGTCAATGGAGGATTCGTGCTCGTACGAGATTCTCTCCGTGGTTCTCGATGCTTTCCTCCGACGCAGACGATCTCCAAGATTACCGAACAGTTCTATACCGATTGCGCCTCGAATATCTCCTTTAAGGGCGTCGTGTTAAGGTCCCTTTTACCGCTCTCCAAATTTGTCAATCGCTTTTCGTTTTTCGCTGTTTGAACTTGGAATTCCAACACTAGGATATCGTTGACTCATGCTTTGTTTTCCATTCGTGAAATCATTTGTTCTTAGTTACTTAGAGTGGTTCATTATCTCTGTGCGAACTTTGGATATGGGAGAATTTTCCGTCAGTTAGTATCGGATAATTCTCCGTTATGCTATTTTAGGGTTTGGCACGGAGTCTGTGGTGTCTCCGAGACCTTGAGATCTGGGATATGGTTAGGAGTTTCGTGGTTTTATGATTTTGGAGAGGTTCCTGTTGTCTTTGTGTGTTAATTGGCTATTGGAGATTATCTGGTGTTGAATTTTACGTTTACTGTTTGTTTGGGAAAATTTTAATGGCTGGGAAGTTGGAATTGGGGCCTCCGAAGTCTGATGTTTCCAATCCGAAGGAACTGGCTGCGAGAAAGATACTGAAAATTGTTAGATCTCAAGGGCATCCGTATGTTGAGTTGCGTGAGAATGGGAAAAAATTCATTTATTTCTGCACTCTGTGTCTTGCACCGTGTTATAGTGACGATGTTCTGTTTGATCACTTGAAAGGTAATCTTCATAAGGAGAGATTGTCTGCTGCTAAGGTTACCCTGCTAGGACCGAAACCATGGCCTTTTAACGATGGTCTTGTTTTCTTTGATACTTCTATTGAAAGTGATAGAGACTTGGAAGTTGCAGATAGTTACCGAAACAGGTTGTTGAAATTTAATAACAACGACAATAGTCTTGCAATTGTTAAGTTTGGGGAAGGGGTTCAGCCAAGTGCTGAACCATGTTCGACTGATGGCGTGCAAGATGATGAGTGTGGACTAGTGATTCCTCATTTGCTGATTGGAGATGAAATATTTGATGTAAAAGTCAGCGAAGTGGGCTTGGGGAAGATTGCTGCAAGATTTCTTGAGAAGTGCAGCGCGTTGAGTGGAATTAAAAGAATATGGTGTGAATGGTTAGGAAAAAAAAGTAATAATCAACAAGATGGTGTTGAGGTTCTAGAGCATGATTTTGCAATTGTAAATTTTGCTTACAATTATGATCTTGGTCGGTCTGGTTTGCTTGATGATGTCAAGTCATTACTTCCGTCTGCTTCTGGTGGCCGAAAGGGAAAGACATCATTGTCTGACTCTGATGATATTAGTGATTCTTTAAGCAATCAGTATGATTCGTCTGCGGAAGAGTCTTCTGATTCAAACAATTCCACTACTCGATTAACGCTAGATCAATTCAACAATCATCATCTTTGTACAAGGTTCATTTCAAGCAAGGCTGTTAGGAAAGAATTGAGACGGAAGCAGCGACTGGCAGCAGAGAAAGTATGCAACATCTGTCAACAAAAAATGCTTCCCGGTAAAGATGTAGCTGCACTTTTGAATTTGAAGACTAGAAGGGTAGCGTGCAGTAGTCGGAATAAAACTGGGGTAAAGACATTTTATTAGTGTTCTGATTTTATATAGTTTTGCTATATTGGTTTGTTTGATAATAATGAGCTTGAGATATTTAAACTTCATTATATGCATATTTCATTTACTAAATTAGACAATTTACATTGGCATATATCTGCAGGCATTTCACGTGTTCCATACATCCTGCCTTATACACTGGATAATCTTGTGTGAATTTGAAATAATCACAAATCATTTAGTTCGTCCAAATGTTAGACGAATAGTGAAGAGAAAGATTGCGTCAGATGGTGAGAAAATTGGAAAAGAAAAAGATATAGAAAAGCATATAAGAACTGTATTCTGCCCAGAGTGCCAAGGTACTGGTATGGTCATTGATGGAGATGGGGTTGAACAGCCAGAATTTTCTTTGTCTCAGGTTTGTTTATTATATGATAATTCTTGCTTAATTCTCCAGCTTACCAAATACTTAAATTCTATCTTGTTTTTAGCACCATTGTTTCTGTTCTTGGTAAAATACTTGTCATGTGTTCAGAAAACAAATTTACTTGGAATTTATCGGATATTGCTTAATCTTCTTGCAGATGTTCAAATTCAAAATAAAAGCATGTGATGCACGCAGAGAATGGATCAAGAGCCCCGAAGTTTTGCAGAATTGCTCAACTGGGTTTCACTTCCCTTCACAATCAGAAGAGATATTCGAGGTCTTTAATATTTCTGCATTTATTTTAATTAAATATTATATGTTCAATTGTGTATCATCTGTAGTAAATTTATTGTGAACGCTTTGGTTTCAGGAAAAAGTGGAACCCATAAATATGCTGCATTTTTATCGTGCTGATGTTTAGAGTGGGACATAACCGAGCAAATGTTTCGTTTACATCTGATTATATTTTCAAGAATTGTGTGTAACTTTTTAGGTAAATGTTCGTTGATAGACTTGGTTATATAACCTCGTAGATAGTGACCAGATTAAACATTGTGTATACCTGTTGCTAATGAGTTTGTGTAAGTGTACATTGTTGGCAATGTACATGTGTAAAGGGATTGCAAGCTCACCTCGTGGTAGAGTGCCACCGTGCCACCCTTGTTAGCTCACCTTTTATTTCTGTGTTCTTTTGTGACTAATATCGGTGAACACTGATTGCAAGCAACTATGTACCAATAGAAATCCTGCTTTATTACAATACATTATCATTAATTTACTAAGGCTTTACGCTGAATCTTGTAATTCCAAGGATGACTTGTAACTATTCGGTATATGCGGTTACTTCCTTGTTACCTGTTCCAACATTATGTGTCGGGAACGAGAGGCCAAAGTTAAATCTTTCGGTTTGAACATTAAAGATAGAATTTGTATTTCAGAAGGCAGCTATGCATATTTTGTACTACAAGTTAATTTTATTAAACGTTATTTTCATCTGTCTTTGGGGTGTATGTTACTTGAAAAATAGAGATTGGAATGGAAAAGTGAGTAAATGGAGTGTTGGCTGGTTTTAAGCGATTTTTTTGTAAGTGTTCTATTTCGATTAAAGGATTATTGTAGTTGACCCGATTTATTTGTACTAGTTATTTACATGTCTCATGAATATATAATGTCAAAAGGTTGTGCTAAGAAAATTGTTATAGATGTTGAACTATAGTGGTATATATGATTTCAATATTTCAAAACAGAAATTGAAAAGAGGATTACTATCTATTTATCTATTTATAAATTCTATAGGTCCGCAAAAAGACTCATTAAACCCTTTATAATATCTTGGCACGTGTTATTAGTTGTGTTATTTATTGTTTTTTAGCTTGCTTTGGTAGTTAAAAAGTTTGTTCTTGAAACTTCTTGATACAAGTACTCCATAATTTTGAAAAGCAACCTCATTCTGTCAATCTTTTTTCTGCGTTGCATTGAAGATCAATCTATCATAAACTTAAGTTTTCTTCGTTTTGTACTTGTTCATGTCACGATAAAAACTCCATTTTCTCCTCCATGTTTTACTTCCCAACGCCTATTATGATAGGAGTTTTTTCCTACTTGAAGATTCTCCTCGTTGTGTTTTTTGCTTTACTTTGTTTATCAGTAGAGTTTCTAAGGGGATGATTACTGAGTACTTTTACTTTCAGTTGACACAATAGCGTAGTACGTATATACTTGTTTCTTAAGATGTCCATGGAGCAAGATATTATTAACATTTAATTGTTGTAATGGCCAATCAATGTTGATTGTAAGAGATAACAGTACCCTAATACTACTCACTAGTTTTTTTTTTTCCTTATGGTAAAGGATCAGAGTCCAAGTTGCATTTTTGTATAATGCCTCTCTATTCTTCATTCATAGCTTGGGTTTTTAAGAGCCTCTCCAATGCAAAAACAAAGTGAAATAAAATTACAAAATCTATCATGGTATACTCCAATCATACAAATGGCGAACCGGGTGTACATTGATAATTAATGCAACAATCTTGACTATTAAACATTCCACAGCTGCAACTTTACATGCCGGCAAGTACAAGAAAACATTAGCTGCACTCAATCTCAGTTCACAAAGCCGGCGGGCACAGTTTACTTCATGGGACTTTGTTCCATACTTCCCATATACATATACATACATATACGTGTATATAAGTAATTTTCGGAACTTGCCAAAAAATCATAGCCACAGTTACACCAAAGAATGACACGTTATTACATGCACCAGATCAAAATGTTGCTATGTTTGGTAACGTTTGTGTTTATAGTTGCTTGGATCATGGAAACTTCATTGGCAGAAGGAAGGGGAGATTATCCTTTGAATGATATTGGAAGATCCAGAAGGTGAGTAGATATTGGAGGAGACATGAAAACACTTGGAACCCTTGCAGGGTTGCTTCCAAAAGGTCTTGTGCCACCTTCTGCACCAAGTCCTGACATAAACTGATCCATGCCACTCTCCATTTGTCTGCCATTTACATCCATAATCTTGTGAAAAACATATCATGCTATCAACAAATTATTCTTTAAATTGTTCACATTTGATTTTCTATTCATTCCTTAATACTCATATAATGTATAAACTTTGTCTGCACTCTTTGTTTCTTTGAGTTGTGATATGTATACAGTAACTTATACAGTTCTGTGTTTATCTCTCTCCATGTATCACATCATTTAATATACTATATATTTCTTTTCTTTCTTTTTCTCTATAAATTATGATTTTGTTTACAAATTACTGTGATAATTTGAAATATATATCAGCAACAAGTTCATGATACCGTGAACAAATGAGTGCCATTATCGAGCATGATACCAACAAGGTCCATCACAGAGTTTCTTAAGCAAACTAGCAGGAGCTTGTTCTTCTGGCTCTCGAGAAAAATTTGTTGAAAAAGACAAATAAAACCTATGATCAGTCCTTTTTTTTTTTTTTTTAATTTAAGATAACATTAACATGTTTTCATCTATGATACACGTGTATCAGATACAACACGTATCCAATACATTAATACATTTATTTTCAAAATAATAGGATACAATACATGATATAATATTGAAGAGTAAAAAGTGATTTTTTAAACAATAATAAATATATGATCGTTATTGTGTGAAATAAAACTATATGTGTTAAAATTGTTAACATAAAAAATATAAATTATTGTTATCATAAAATTATTATTATAGGAAAATTCTTAAATAATAACCAATTTAGTAACCAAAAATATGTTAGAGACCGATTTTTTAATTGAAGACCAATTTAGAAACTAATTATTTTGGTACTCAGAACTTGTTGCTAATGTTAGTAAATAATTTAGAAACCACTTATTTTGATCGTCAAAATCTTGGTAGGTAATGTTACTGGTCAATTTATAAATCAATTCATAATAGAAACTATTTTAATTATCAATTTATATACCAATTATAATTTTTTAAAATTATTTTAGTTGCTAATAATTTTAAGTTTTTAAATTAGTATCTAAATTGGTCACTATATAGTGACTAATTATTTTTTGTTACTAAATACTTGTAGTATATTACATCTTTATAAATTAAATATTTTATCGATAAGTATCAATTAAGTATTCTAAAATATCGGATACGTAATCCAAGTTAAAGTATCGACACATCATGTCTTTATTACTCATATCCTTTTATTTTATTTTTTACTCAACACATTTATTATGAAAGTACAAGTGAAAAATAATTTATATGTATTTAGTACGTGTAGCGACTAGTACAAAATATTCAAACATAATTCGAAATTCTTATAAGTTTTATTAAAAGATCAGAGATTAGTTATATAAAAATAAAGTCTTATAATTCAACTACTATTTTTATTTGTATTTAATAGTGTCAATCATAACTTTTGCATTAAATAATTACTTTTGTGGTTGCTCTTATTTTTATATTAGACTCGTTAAATCTATATAATAAGTTATTTATTATAAAAAAATAAGAGTTCAACTCTTATTCATTATTACCTATTTAGGTTTTTATTTTTATTTTTTCATTACTTACTCATAATTTTTATATTTTTCATTTTCTTAACCAAATCCACAATTTGATCTACAAAATTTAGAAGATTCACTTCATTAAGTATTCGTTAGAGTCACTCAAATTCTAATAAATATATTATGAAGTATGAATAAGAAAAATATTACCATATAAAAATTTATTTAGAGTAATTATAATATATCAACTTTATAAAACTAAAAACTAAAAAAAAAAAAAACAGTACTTAGCCTTCAAATAAAGAAAAAACTTAAGGGGGCTTCTCCATGCACCCCCAAAGATTCTTTAGTATTCCCAAAAATGACATAATTGACCCTAATTAATTTTTTATCTGTCTCGGTGGTTTGAGATAATTAAACCGAATTTACGGCTGGCTGATATTTACGGTGCTGCACCCCCAATTCATGTATTTCTCATTCCTTCTTTCTTTTTCTTCTTCCTCCGTTTTCTTTCTTCTCCCGTTCTCATTATTATTGACAGAGCAGTGGTTCCTGTTTTCTCTCTTTCATTTTCATTTGAATGTGTGCTTTTGCAGTGGTAGTGGTCCCTGGTTTTGTTCTGTGTGAACTGGTCATTTTCTGGGTTTTTCACTGAAACGGATGTTGAAATCCGTTTTAGAGAAGTGTGAAACGGATTTCAACATCCGTTTCTGTTTATATAGCTTTTTTATCAAACTGATGTTGAAATCCATTTCACAGAAGTGTGAAATGGGTTTCGAAATCCGTTTCATTATCCGTTTTATTAATGAAATGGATTTCGAAACCCGTTTCACACTTCTCTGAAACGGATTTCAACATCCGTTTGGTAAAAATATCGTTGAACGGAGCTCGCTCGCCGGAGGACTTGGTGCAGTTGGTGAAGGTGAGGGTGGAGGAGAGGAATCTCTCGGAGCTGCTCCTTGACGAAACGGGTCTTTGTTCATGGTCTTTTTTTTCTTCTAGTTGTTCCTCCGACGAAGATTCTTGCTCCGGGAAGAATTGGAAGCTTGGAGGGTACTCTGGGAGGGTGGGGAGAAGGTTTGAGGCGATGGTGTGCTACTGGTGGAGCTCTCTGGTGGCGGTGATGATTCAAGCTCTGGCTCATCGTGTGAGTTACGTGTGGGTTGTAGAGGTAGATGGAACCTTGATGGGCATTGTTTCTTTCCAAGCAATGTTGAAGGTTTTCAGAGAGCACCTTAAATCCATGTGCTAACAGTTACTACATTCATAGATGATGATTATGCAAATAATCACTGCTATATTTCTTCAGCTAATTTGTTGTTACAAATATAAAGCAAGAATGAAACATAAATTAGGTAGCAGGGATCTGTGTTTATCCAGAGACAGATTAACACAAGAGAGATGTTACTTGTATAATATTTGTACAACAATTTATATTGCTATAAGAGAGAGAAAGGGAGAAAATAGAGAGAGACCCCAGATTTAATCTATCGTGAGAGAGAGGGGGAGAATGCTATTTGTATAAACTATTAACTAATCACATCTCAATCAATTTTGCCATTGATTACCTACTTCTCTCTCTTTTTACTTTTGTTTTTAAATTATTGAAATGGATTTTTTTTTTAATTATGAAAATTCCTAGATATATACGAATTGATTTTCATTTCAGTTTTAAAAAAAATACTAAATTTAATTGCTCTGTACTATTTTAGTTTTGTTATGATAATATATGAATGACTATTACTAATACTATAATGTTTATTATGACAACATGAAGTTAATACTGTCTTCGTTGGAGTGAGTTTTACTACGAAAACTTATGAAAAAACAATCTTTAATTCAGATAAATCCTTACATCTAAAAATGACATAAATGCTCCATCTCGTTTGGCCTCACGAAATCCCAACACTAACATCCAAGGTCAGCCATCGTGCCTACCCCAGTTCGCTAGAGTCATCAGCGGCGACACCAGTCACCACCGGAAAACACAGTCAGCGTTTTTGCCGCACCTCTTCCTTCTTTTAGATTTTCAAACCGTGAAAACAGGGCACTGCAACCTCACCTCGCAAAGACCGGAGCTGCGATTGTCACCGACACGAGTTTCTACCTTCTTCCAGGTCCACCATGGTTGCGCTTCTCACAGCCGACCAGGGTGTATCCGGTGACGTCAATCGGAGCTAGAACTGTTGTTAATAGTGTGTATAATACACCTCAGAAGAAAACACACACTTATTAAAAATAAAAAGTTCAAAAAAACATCGAAACATGATTCAAGATTTTTTTGAAACGGATTTCGACTTTCATTTCAAGAAAAAATGAAAAAAAAAAAGCTAAAACGGATCTTAAGATCCGTTTCTAATTTTGTGAAACGGATTTGTTACATCCGTTTCGTGAAAAAACACATAAAAAAAATAAAACGGATGTTAAGATCCGTTTCTGAAAACTGTGAGACGATCTGGAAAACCGTTTCATAAGAAAAAAAATAAAATCAAGATTACACCATGAGTACAACAGCATTACCATTCAGATCATCAATCACCATCATCATTCACATAAATCAATACAAAAAATTAAGAAAACTTAATTGGATGTGTGGATGGTGGATTAAGTGTGAACGAGAAGCCTGTAAATGCGGAAGGGCCTCTCCGAAGCTCTTGGTGGTGCTGCATGCTGTGCTCTGCGGCTGCGTCAAAGAAGAATGAAGAGGAGGCAAAGAAGAGTGAATGAGAGGAAGCGTAAATTTTAAATGTTCCCTGCTTCTAGGTCAACGAGATTCTTTTTGAGGTACAGGCTGCAGCAAATTCGTTGGGGTACAGTGCGGTTAAAACATTTTTTACTGTTTTTTTTTCCTTCTTCCTTTATTTTTTATAATGGACAAAACAAAAATGAAAATAAAGAAAGTTTTGGAGGTACAGGAGAGGGTTGGGGTTCAGGAGAACCCAACAACTTAAATTAAACATTTTTCAACCCGAAACTGGGCCTAGAACCCATTTCCTCGAAGGATTGCCAAACCCAAAAATGAAGAAAGAAATCTCTGTTATGCCCTCTCTCTGTGAGTGTACTGAGAAAGCTAGGTAGCAGTGCGTGAAGAGAGTTGAGTTAAGATCGACGAGAGGGAAGAAACATGATGCTAATACGGTCAAGATGCAAACTTGTGAAAAATTTTAGCATTTCTGTTTCTGGGTCTCTTGGAATATGCATGCACTCGACGAAAAGCGTGTTGGAGAGTCTTGAAAATCGTGTGTTCAAGGTTGGGGACCCTAGGATTCCAGTGGTTCCTATTCTGAACCAATGGGTCGAAGAAGGCAGAGAAGTCACCTACTCTCAGTTCCATGATATCGTTCGTCGCCTCTCTCAATTTCGTCGCTTCACACATGCCCTTCAGGTAATTTCACAATCAACATTTTCATGAAAAAAAAAAATCATGTACTTTTAAATGCATAATATTCATGGATCAGTGGAGTGTTTAACTTATGTTTGGATTGAGGAAATGGTGGAGTGGAATAGAAGATACCTGTTTTTGAGGTTTTGTTTGGTTGATTGTTTGAATGAAATGTATTGGAACCTGTTAAAATGCATTCTACTCAATCCCACTTTTACTCCCTTAATGAAATTATTATTTACTTCTTGTATTTAAATTGTTCACTTGATTCGTATACTTGTGGTCATTTTTGTTTTAGTCCTATTAAGTTTAAGTTCCTATCCTAGTCTTGCATACAAGGTTAAGTTTTGCTAGTGATAAATCGCTACAAAGTTTACATTTTTGGGTATAGGAACTGAAACCTAAATGAGAACAACTACAAAGACCAAATGATTAGTTTAATCTAGTTTTATTTCTCCAAACAATGAAATGGTGATTTTATTCTATTCCATATTCACTTACTATTAGATACACAGACATAACCTAAGTCTTTCTGGTTTTTGGTGATATAGAGAAGCTAATTGAGAGGTAGAATTCTATTCCAAGTTCTGTTGAATTCTATTCCTAGTTGCGTGGATACTCGTGTGCTTATTTCTTCTTCAATATATTGTGCTGTATCGTATTTGACCCCTTTAAAATCAAGGAAACATGGTTCTAGTTACATAGTTTTTTAATTAGAGTGACTGAAATATGTTTTTTGGTAGGTGATGGAATGGATGTGTAATGAAAGGAACTATGACTTGTCTCCAGGAGGCATTGCAATACAGATCGACCTAATTTCAAAAGTCCATGGTCTTGAACAAGCTGATAGATATTTTAGAAGTATCCCTGATGCTAAAATTGGGTTTAAGATATATGCTGCACTTTTAAGATGCTATGTGGAGCATAAATCTCTGGAGGAAGCAGAGGCTGTCATGAAGAAAATTAAGAAGTTTCCTCCTCTGGATATAACTGAGTGTTATAATCTGATGCTGAAACTATATGGTCAAATGGGTAAGTATGAAAAATTGGATAGGTTGGTGCGAGAAATGAAAGAGAAAGATCTCTGTAATGCTCGAACATATATGTTTCAGTTAAATGCATATGTGGCCGCCACAGACATAGAGGGGATGGAGAAGTTACTTATGCAAATGGAAGCTGATCCCTTTGCAACTGTGGACTGGTATACATACTGTAATGCAGCAAATGCTTATAGGAAAGTACATAATATTGAGAAGGTCACGGCCATGTTAAAGAAATCAGAGCATTTAGCCAAAGGCAAGAATAGGAGACTTGCTTATGAATCTATTCAAACTATTTATGCTGTTATTGGGAACAAGGATGAGGTTTATAGGCTTTGGAATGTTTGCAAAAGTCTTAAAAATTCCTGCAACAACTCAAGTTACATATGTATGTTGAGCTCTTTAGTAAAGTTGGATGACATTGAGGGGGCAGAGAAGATTTTGGAAGAATGGGAATCTCAATATGCAAATTTTGATTCCAGAATTCCAAATTTAATGATCAGTGCTTATTGTAAATGGGGTCAGTTTGATAAGGCTGAGGCCTATATCAAAAGGCTTTTGGATGGTGGGAAGCCATTAGATGGAAGATCGTGGGACCGACTGGCGTGTGGCTATCGTGCAGATAATGATATGGAGAAAGCAGTTCAGGCAATGAAGAAAGCTGTCTCGGCAAATTTAGCAGGAAGGAAACCAGATCATGTCACTCTAGTTGCTTGTGTTAAATACCTGAAAGAAAAAGGAGACTTGGATTTGGCCCTTGAGATTCTTAAGTCATGCATAGAGAAAAAGCATATCTCAGTCACTTCCTATGATGGATTGGTAAGTTATGTTCATAATGTAAACCCAGATACAGAACCCCTTGATCTTATTAAAGGAGATTATCAAAAGTATACAAGTGAAAGCACTCAAGTTCTTGATGGGGAAAACTGATTGTTGAATCTAAATGGTAAGCAGACCTTCATTATCTGTGTTTTGTAAAGATATCCTTGATTTCTTTCCTCTGTTTTTAGAGGTTCGGTTGCTACTACCATCATCATCATCATCATCATGTTTCAGTGATGAAATTAGCTCATGATTTCTTTGCTGTCATACTCATTACCATTTAACCTATTTAGATTGTAGCTGCATAGGAGGATTACCATCTTCATTTTGACTTACACTTTGACCATATGCCTTGAGAATTTTCTCATTGAAGTATAAAAGTGTGTTTCCTTCGACTTCATATCTTGAACAAGTCTAGTTCGACTTTACAATTTAAGAATTTTTAAGACATCATGTCTTGAGTATCGCTCTATATCATAAACATCCAAAAAAAGGATGAAGATTGCTACATTAGAAGAAAAAAACTTGAATGAATCTTCATACTAAGAGTTGTACACTTAAACTATATAAGGAGTCTAAAAGCTTGTGGCTATCACAAAACAATGTGCTCAAATTTGTCTTTTGTACTCTTCTTTGTTTAGAATTAAAGATAGTACTCCAATCAACATGAAATAAACAATTTGTATTGATTTTTTTCATAGTTTAGCAATAAAGAGTTTGTGCCACTTAATCCTTTTAGCAATAGCCAATTTACATCAATCACTTATTGGTTAAGCACTAAAAATGGTGCACTTTCTAATCAGTTAGGCAATACAAGGTTTGGATTGTGTATTAAGCACTAGTCTTTGTATCTCAACCTCTACATTAGCCTTTAATTTGTGCATTAACTATTGTGCAATAATCTCTATTAAAAGAGTCTAATAAATCTCTTATTAAGTATTAATCACTATGTTTCGATCTTTACAAACAAGCATTAAACATTATGTTTCAATCTTTACAAACAAGCATTAAACATTATGTTTCAATCCTTATAACCAAGCATTAAATATTGTGTTTCATTCTTTATAAATAAACATTAAACAATGTGTTTCAATATTTATAAAAAAGCCACAGAAAATTATGTTTTAATCTTTATAAAACAAGCATTAAATATCCTGTTCTAATATTTATCAATAAACATTAAACATCATGCTTCATCATTTAGAAACAAACACTAAACAATTTACACAAAGTTGTGATTAAAATTATTCGGTCTATATACTCAAGTTCATAAAATCTTATAAAATGACAAAAATTGTTCATCCTTAAAAAAAGTGATCAATTGTTCAAATTTTAAACTTGAGAATTTAAACACCTATAAATATCTTAAAAATATTCACATATTAATTATCAACCAAAATTAATTAATAATCTTGCGAATGATCTTTAAATAAACCAATTATTATAATTCAATTGTTATCCTATGTCACTAACAATTTTTTTATTCATGATTTATAATATAATATGAATAATAATAAATGGAATTATTATTTAATTTTTATTATATTAATGACAATTCTTCTTAAATCTATGTAATAACATTTCTATCAAATGAAATATGATCTCATATTTACATATAGTTACTCAGTTACAATTATTTTTATTATTTAATCTTCTATTTATTTGAGAATAAAGAAAATATATATTGGAAGTGCAAAGGATATATATGATTTGATTAGGATACGCTTTACTTTAAAATAAGAACAAAGTGTGTCCTCAATTCATATAAAATTGTTTGAATTTAATAAGTAGTTTGATGTCTCTTTCACTATATATTTGCAATAAATATTTAAACAGTTTTACTTCATATAAAAGACACGTGGTCTGTACAAAAAAATGGAAAAATAAATCGTTTTAAATTTTTAAATATTGTCTGTGGTACCAAGTTTCTTTAAAGACAAAATTGAAGTTATGCATACCAAACCGACCAAGTAATTAATATATGGGAGACTTTTTATTAGATTTTACTATATTAAATGACAATCAATTAACTGCATTTTTTGTTAAGAATAAAAAATTATTGAATAAATAATAGGAGAGAAGAGTGAATAAATATAGGTTGAGAATTGTGAAAATAAGACTTTTAATTCAATTAAAACTGTTTCAATTATTTAAAGATAAATATGTTTTCTTTACTTATTCCTCGCGTATAACTTTATCATAAATCAATTTAAGTTGAAACGGGATGACGTGGTATTTAAACGCTAGTTTGTGAAAAAACTGAAAAGATGTGAATCTACATATTCTATTTATCTTTTCTTTTATTTACATACAATTGTACATTCATATAATATATAAAATTAAATTTTAAAGAGTTCTTTAATAATTCATGGTTCTCTTATCAATGAATTTATTTTATTTACTTGATTTTTCAATTTAAATAAAATCGATTAACAATTATTAAAGACTAATAGATATCATTCATAATACTGTACCTCATAACTAATATTTATGAGCATTTATGGAAGACATCTATGGAATACTTTTTACAAATTTTATATATAAATGCCCACAGGTACTTATTTTATTTGTCATTCCTTATTATTATATTAATAAAGTTGTCTGAAGTAATAAGAAAGTTCAATTTCTTCACATGCATATTATTGCAAAAATATTTCCCATTGTCTACGTTCAAACAAATTGGATATTAAACATCAAACTCTTAATCACTTGCTTATAAGACCTTAGAAGTGACAAGGTAGACTCTGTGTGATAAAGCAACCCAAATAAATAAAAAACAAAAAACATTGTAATTTTGAAATAGAAAATGAAAGCAATTTAGTTGGATTGATCTATCAAACCTCTCATCAAATGCAAACACCTTCTCCATGTAGCTCCCCAGATGGTGATTGGTAAGTAATTAATCACCATCAATAATCTTCAGTGTAAACAAAAGTTTGAAAATGATGCTGCAATTACATACCCTTCTAAAAGGGTAACCTATTATAGAACCAGTTTGCGTGAAAAATCTGTCTGCACTCTGATCTGAAATTGGAATCAGTCTTTTTGATGCTTACAAGTTATTCATCAACCACTTTAAGAGATTAGCCCTCTGAGTCACTTTCATTCAACAAAACTAGTAGAAAAGAACAATCTTTTCTGATAATCTTCTGTTTCAGGATCAAAACTGAGAAGGCAATGGCTTTGCGTCTGGGGTTGGGAACATTCTGTTTTTAGCTTCACTCAAGAGATATTTCTGATGCTGATTCAGAACTTTTGGCATTTTCCATACATGTTTGTTCTTAATGATTAAATTTTGTTGACAAATGCATCTTTGCTTAGGAAATGCATCAATAATGGATCTGATAGAAATTATTTATGTTATAAACTGATTAGAAACGTGTTTTGGAAATGAGTTTAGTATAGTACATTTTGTCTCGATAAAACAGTAAAACTGTTTTGAATTATAGTAATAAATGTTGTTTCTGAAAATGTGGATCAATTCCACTCACTAGAAAAGTGGGAAATATCTCAAAACCAATTCTGGTGTTTGCAAAATTGCTGCCGAGGATCAAGAAAACTTGCTAATTATAGCGTACTGATGGTTGAAAATAAAAGAAATATACGAAAAGATGACTCTGTATTATTTATCGTATAGAAATTGTTACAAGAAGTGGATTATATTGTATTATATAATACACAAAGTTAATCCTAAAGTTACCTGTAAATGAACCTAAAACAGGGGTCTATGCTAAATGTTAACATAAGTCCATGTTCTAGGTTCATTTATATGTGACTTGTGACTTTTAGGATTAACTTTGTGTATATATATAACACCCCTTGTAATATAATCCGATACAATCATCTTCTTATATATTTCTTTGAACAATCCATGATTAAGAAATAATTCTTGCAGTAATTCTTCTTTCCTAAACTTTAGGTTAATTTTTATGATTGAGAAGAGATTCTTGTAATAGTTCATCTTTCCTACTTGATCGCAATTTTATTTTCTTTAAGGCGTTTTTGGAGGTTTTGCAACATGTTTTTTATGTCATTTTAAGGTATTTGCAATCCTCTAATATTGGGTTTCTATCCTATTTTGTTCGTTGCTTCCGCTGTGTGGTTCGCATTTCTATTTTTGTATTTTGTTATGGTGACTTGTAAGGATGATTCTCTTCTGTTTATCAGATGGGAAAAATTATTCCTGTTGGAGTTATGTTATGAAAAAATTTATTCATGAAAAATCAATGTGGGATTATATTTCATGTGTTAAGGCAAAACTGATTGACACCAAAGTCAATGATTATGCTACTATAGTAGAGATGTAGTAGAGATATAGGAAGTTGATGACGCTAAATTATCACTTGGTCAATAATTCTATCATACACTCATCGAAATTGGCAAAATATGATAGCATAAGGAGGTATGAGATCACTTATCTTAATTAAATACACAGTCTAATTTTGTCAAATAGTGTCAACTTGAGACAGATATTCGTGCACTAAAGCAAGATGACATAAGTATTCAAGACTTTTATTCTGTCATGACAACCCTATAGGATCAACTTGCCTTGACTAAGCTTGCAAAATTGAGTGCTTTTGTATCGTATATTACTCTTAAGGAATCACAACGTTTGGTTCAATTTCTTATGGCCTTGCGAAGTGATTTTGAAAGTTAATGTGATTCAGTTTGGCTTTGCATCCCTCTACCTTTTATTAATGATATTGTTAATGAATTATTAACGAAGGAAATTAGACTTGCTTTCCAGCCACAGGCCAACATAATCTTGCAATCTTAAGGTACATCATCACCAAATATATCTTTTTACAAATGGATCACTGACTTAGGTGTCACTAATCATATCTCACATCATTTGCCTTCTTTTGTTCGTTATCACCTAACTCATCCAAGTCAATTATAACAGTTAATAGTGGTTCAATTCTATTATCTGGTATTGATACCATTGTGACACCATCATAGGGTTGTCATAAAAAATAAAAGTCTTGAATGTTCATGTCATATTGTTTCAATGCACGAATATTTATCTCAAATTTATATTGTTTGGCAAAATTAGACTATGTATACAATTGAGATAAATGATCTCATACCTCATTTGCAGTATCATATTTTGTCAATTGGGTATCATCGAGTGTGTGACATAATTATTGAACCTAGTGATAATTTTAGAGTTGTCAACTTCTCATATCTCTAAAGTGGTAGCATAATTATCGGCTATGGTCTTAATTGATTTTGTCTTAACACCTGAAACTGAAACATAACCTCGCATGGACTTTCCACGAAGAAAGTTTTTCATAATATAACTCTAATAGGAATAATGTCTACCATCCAATTACACACTAACATGACGGAAGATAATCAGATTTACGAGTTGTCATAACAAATCGAAAACAAAATAGAAATGCAAATCACACAGTGAAAGCAACATAAAAAACATAATACAAATCCAAAATTAAATAATTGCAAATACCTTCAAATGACATAATGAAGATGGTGCGAAACCTAAAAAAAATACCTTAAGACAGAAAACGAAATCACGATCTGATGAAATGAAATCTGCAGAAAACTAACGAAATTTGGTAAAACATAGTAAAACTTGCAAAAGAGACTTAAGGTTTAGGAAAGAAAAATTATTACAATAATTCCTTCCCAATCCCAAATCATTTGAAACTCTTAATATCATGTAAAAAATAAAGAAATATGTGAAAAACAAGATTGTGTATTATTTGTTGTATAAAAATAGTTACAAAAAATATATTATATAATACACAAAACTAACCTAAAATCACAATTAAATGGACCTAAAACATGATTTATGTTAACACTGATATAATATAACCCCATTTTGAAGGCCGAAAACAAGAGTTTGCTTGCCCCCAACTTTACTTCATCGATTTCCATCCCCCAATTCCCTTACCCCTTTTTATCTCTCATTTGTAAATAAAACATAATTAAATAGATTATCCAAAGCCAACATAAACATTACCTAGAGTTCCTTTTTAAAAAAAAAAAAAAAATATTAACTCCTTTGAAAAAAAGCCATGACTACAAAACCAAGTTTAGGTATTACTTTTATTCCATTTTTCATAGAAATTTGAATGAAAATTATCCAATTCCTGCCTTCATTCAGAAGCAAAGCCACCCTACACGCTACACGGAATCCTAGAAAAGCATGCAAGCCAAATTATATAACTTACATCTTCTGCTATATACACAGAACCTCTGAACAATGAATGCATAAAGAATCCGGAAATGTAAGATAGTTTAGCTTACAAAAAACTGAAAGTCCAAATTGAGCACAAATGCAAACTTACGCAAACATCTATTTCAGGGATTATAAAAATAACGTATGATCTACCCATCAAATTGTTTACCACACATATTTCGGGGCTTATAATATGACAATAGTTTAACCTTGTTCTTTTTCTACCACTATAGAAAACATTGAACACAAATGCTAATACGATAAACATTTATTCATTAAGTCCACAATTAAGCTATGTACCAAAACGGGCCTGTTACAAACATCTAAACATCAAACAACTCTAAAATATATGATGCTTCTAGCAGAATCCGCATAGTGCTTGTATTCTATACAGGGATGTGTAGCAGAAAAAAAATATGGAATAGCAATCAGAATAAGAGAAGACACAAAACTAGGCAACAAAGGAGGAAAAATGTGATTCTATTGAGTGACCTATCAACTTGCATTAAGTGCCTTCGGACCCTTGGATTACTGTTCCCTGAAGGATCATATGAATTTGGGTATGTGTAGATGTTAGTCAACTGGTTTCCAAAGACCCTTGCATATATCATCTCTCCAAAGATTCCGTATGTTGGATCAAATGCATTGGCTAGTGAACCACCAGCGTTGAACATTGGTGAAGGGTAACTGCCAGGAATTGAGTTGAACTGTTGAGGATGATTGGGATAATGGCGGTGATGATAAACATGTCGGGAAAAAGTTTCAGAATCCCGTGATCTTGATGAGTTGGTCAGCCATGAAGGACCAAGGGGTCTTCTTGGTATCACAATCCCTACTTGGTGACCTTTTCCTTTGGAAGGTAGTGTGCTTTGGTCACGGCCATATAGTGGAACAAGTGATGACTCTGAGATTTCTGATTTGCACACTGGACATTGTTGCTTCTCTTCATTTTCGGAGGAGCCACTTTGGAAGTTAAGCCATTTGTAAATGCAGGGCCAGCAATAGAGATGACCACAGAGAGTAACCACTGGATCTTGCACACAGTCCAGACAGATGTTGCACTCAAAGCCACTGGAGGCTTTTTTATCTGAATCTGCAATATCATCATCACCACCACATTTCCATGTCTTCAGAGATGATTTATCTTCAAAGGAATCCAACTGGGGCACAACGTCCTCAAAATACTGGTTTAAGGCCATGTCTCCTTTGTCTTGTGCTAATGTTCTGTGCAGTGCGCCTGAATCTGAAGAAAAAAGTGCAAGAACAGTAAGTGTCTGCCAATAGGTAATCCACAATCCATCAATGCTAAAAGGTCTAGAAATAGGTACACAAATTAATATGGAAAAAACTGCTAGAAATTAGGAGTTTTAAATGAAAACAAAAATGCATCCAGAACAAGTCATTCATTCTTTACTTGAAAGCTTTGTACAAGGCCAGTGAACAATCAATTCAGATTTTGATTTGGCGTCTTGAATTCTCTAGAACCTCTCTGGAAATTTTCCCAAAGTGATTAAGATAGAACACCAAGTTTTGGTAGGAAAGCGAGTAGGAAAGCGAGTAGGTTAACATCAGCTCACCTACCAAATTTTTCAGTTGTTTCAACACAAGTATCATGTGATTCAATTTGTTCAATCACCAAATTTGTCAGCTATGGAGAGAGCTACCAGACAAAAATGTTTAATTTTCTTATGAGCAATTAGTGATAGAAATAACCCCGTAATTGTGATGTCCCTTTTAAAGAAAAAAGAACTAATATTCCGTGTAAACACTAAACTACTTAAGGGATTGCAGTCACTAATTAACATTAATTGCGAGAACAAGAAGAAAAAAACATCAAAAACAAAAAGAGGATTGTTTCAGACTCACTACCCACCTACATGCTTATAGAAATAATCATAAATCTAATCTAAATAAGAAAGCTACAAATACAAAACTCTATCAGAATTATTTATTCAATGTAATGCACCCACTACCCCTTCCAAAAGTACATTCAGAAGAAAAGGTACAAAACGTATGCTTTCCAAAGAACTCGCCTTATTCAATGTAAATAGCAGTAGCAAAGTCAATGAATAGTCATAATAACGCCCCAAGCGTTAAATTAAGGAGGCGTTTCTATATAGAAAAGGTTCTTCTAATTAAGAAGCAACAAACCCTCCAAGCAGAAAAATATGACAAATCTCAGTGTTTCCCAGTATAAAAAAAAAAGGCAGGAAAACAACTTATACTATCAATAATGGCGATTAAATCTACGCTGTAATCCTAACTCAATCTCCATGCGACCGAGGTGAAAACCAAAATTGCTGAGTTGAAATTTATCAATATCAATTAAACAGATGAAAATTGACAGTAACCTTTAAGGCAAAAAGAAGAAGATTCCAGATTACATTATTTTTGACTAAGGGCGGAAAACTGAATACTAGGTTTCAGCTTTGAACATAAACCTCTGCAGAGAAAGTTCATTCCGACGATGCCACCCAAATAAAAAAACCATTGTTGGAAACTATGAAGAACTCCAAAGCAGAGGGTCGAGTAAAAAACAAATTTTTTCCCGGTACTTTCGGAAAAGAGAGATTTTTTGTTGCAGATTTGAAAACCCAGATGAAAGCAAGAGGCTAAGGAAACAAGTAAAGCATAGGAGGCAATTGCAAGAAGAGTGATAGAAAAGGGTGTGTGAATACTTACAGATAAGAGAATAAAGGAAGAGAAGGTGTTGAGTATTGAAGGGGTGAAAGAAGGAATTGTGAGATGTGAATGAGTGCAAGAAGGAATGAATACAGAGAAAGGAAAAGAGTGGTGATTTGTTTTATAGGCAGAGAAGTCAGAGGAAGAGAAAGTTCAACAGAGTAGCTTCCATCAAGCTTCTACCATTACTGCCAAATAAATATTTTTTTATTGAAAGTTAAAAAAATAAAAAATAAAGTAAAATTTGGCCAACGGATCGGGCTCCTCTCTCCGCGGCTTGCCCACCGGATACTAAACTTCTTTACTGCCTATTTATTTTTTCTATCTTTCAAAAAACGTTAAAGATATTAAATTATATATTACATTTACTTTTTCATTAACTTTTACTAAATCATAATCAAATATACCATATTTATGTTCATAGAATTACTATATATCTTTTTAGCATAACTATTCGATGATTTTTAATTTAATAATTGATCGTTCAACTAAAAGTTATATATTTCTTTTTCTTTTTTGTGTGTGATCAAATCAACACTCGCTTTCGCTTATTTGTTTAGTTAATTCTTGTCCTTATCTGTGTTTTAAGAAATTGGTAATTACAATATGCGGGGAAATGTCAAACTACATATACTCTCAGTTAATAATTTAGTGTCTTTTAAGAGTGTTATTAGATCATTCAAATATTGCTTACACGGGTTAAAAGAAGAAAGTGTGAAAATTAATATATTGAAAAATGTAAAAATACGAAAAGACAAAATCTTAGTTTAATTTTCGACGTGATTGAAAATGTATTTGTAAGGAAAATATACATATAATTAATTATTTTGAAAACATAATAATTATATTCAACATACATATTTTATTATTATTATTATTTAAGTGTATGTAATTTATTATTATTTTTTAATATTTGCACTATTAATACGTATTTGTATAAGTTTTTCTGTTACAACAATATGAATAATTTAAATAAATGATTGAATATTGTTAATAAATATTTCTATATTATAAAGTATAAATAATTAAAAAAATACTAAAACAATACACAAAAAAGAATACAATTAAATAAATATTAAATATATGTTTTTACATTGTAATAAAATACATAATTAAAATAAAATATTTGAATAATAATTAAAACAAGATTAAATAATTAAAAACTTGATATGTTAAGTGGTTAATGCTAAAAATTTGATCGTATTTTTTTTTAATTTAAAAGTGATTTTAACTTTAATTTATGTATTAAAAATTATTTTCATGTGAAATTAAGTTTAGAGTTTTATTTAAATTTTTTTTAAATACATAAAAAATATATTTTATTACATCATCACATGAAAAATTAATATTTTTTATATTCTTTCTCTCCAATTAAATAACCTCTAAAATAAAATTTATAACAATTATTAGTTATAAAATCAATTATTCAAATTTGTAATAGAATCAAAGATATTGTTCATAAAGGCTAAAATTATGTTAGTGTTAACTTAATCATAAACATAGAAAATTTTAATCCGGTGATATGATTATTATATTCATATTCTTCTTTTTCTTTCTTTAATTGAAATACTACACACCTTTATTTTTAATCAACTCTAATTGTTATATAAAGAAAGTGAATTACTCAATAAGAGCATTTTTATGGTATCAGAGCATTTTTATGTTATCCATTCTTCAATTATCCATTTCTCGCTCTGATATCACGTGAATTCAGAACAATCAAATTAACATCACTGTAAAAAGAAAAATTATGGACTTTAATAGAATTGCAGCATGTCAACATTACGATATGCTATGCAATATATATATATATATATATATATATATATATATATATATATATATATATATATATATATATATATATATAATGTTATTATTATATTTGTACATATTAACACTTTTAAAAAATTAAAACTACAATATCGTGATTTATTAACAATCAACTGTTTTTATAATATAGTAAAAACATATCCTTGAAACAAAATATGATAATCTTAATAACTTCAAATTATATCATTGAGAAAATAGAAAAATTTTGTAATAAAATAAATAAGAAAGTTCTTTTAAGTCAAAAAAAAAACTAAGAGCAATAGTAATCTAAAAAGATGATATTGAAATATTTTATTATTAAAATTTAAATTATAAATAAAAAAATTTTATTAATTAAGTTTCATTTTATAAGAACCACGTAGTTTATCTCAAACTTTTTCGGTTGGCAAGGTCAAATTTTGTATCTAATTCGTTTTTCAAACGTAATAAGTTTATTTTTCTCTCTCTTTAAAGTGTATTAGCCTTTTTAAATGTGTGTATAGTGGGCGTATGTGGTTAAATGTATTATTTAAAAGCTCTAGATGAATCTCTATTCAATTAGGATTGTTAGGGTATGATCAGATCATTTATCTGAGCTTTCCTTATGCATATGTTGTCTTATTTGTGATCAGGGGTACCTAAAGGCAGAAAAGTGGTTTGTGCTTGCTCATAATCAGGTAAGAGAAGTTAGATATTTAAAATTGATGGTATTATTGAATGATATTGTTGTTGAATTTCCTAATTGAGTGTAGTTGAATTTGATGTATGATGCAATTTTGCATGTTTGATAGTGTGAATTGTTGAAATGGTTGAATTAATGTTTTTGTTAAAATTGATACATATATTTGGGATTTGATGAGGACTTTGTTTCAAAAATATGTAAATTTGGCACAATTGATTTCAATTGGCATATTTTGAACTTGTATAATTTGGTTTAACTTGTTAAAGGAAAGAAAAGTATTTGTTGTGCCAATTGAATCAACTTCACATATCTCATATAAATATGAATTATGGAGACTCGTTAGGCAAATGTTACACTCACTGAGCAAGAAGCAAGATTCACAAAGTTAGTGAGGTAGGAGAGGATCACTCGTTGAGCGAGAATATTTTTGTGAAAAGTTAGAGAAATAAGAGTGTGCCCTCACTGAATTTTTAAACATTTTATTCCAATACCCATTGGTTTGGCGAGCCTTTTTGTTGCTTAGCGAGAAAGGGGTTGCTAATAAGATGTTTCATTGGTTTTGAGAAAAGGGGGTTTTATAAATGAAATGTTTATTTGATTTTAAGAAAGATGGATTGATTGAAAATGTTTTATAATGATTTCAAATGTTGGTTAATTATTGAAAGAAATTTAATGTGTGAAATGATTGAGATGGGAAATGCTTTAAATGTAAATATGATGAGGTATACAATGTGTAAGATGTGAAGTGATGGAAGTGAAATGGTTTTCAAGGGAGAAAGTATTTCGCTCTTGTGTAAGGTGTATTGAATAGAAACTCGATAGGAGATTATCTAGACTTTATTCACATGGAGGAATACATTCAGGTAGTGAGAGTCGATGGAGATTTCTATGACCGAAAATTGATTTGAAAGAAAACCCTTTTGTCGTGTTATAATGAACTTATCATGTCATGTAAGAGGACTAGGTAGAGTCCTAATATCATAAGCCAACATCTATCCAGAGCCTCATAGCAAATATATAATTTGAGTTTAATTCAATACATGAAATCCTCCAAGGGTAGTAGTTATAGTTGGTGTAGATATCGTGAATATTTAGTAGAATTATTTGTGAGTGATTGTTTATTTAAGTCCTTTGTCTGTTTGTAAATCTTTTCCTTTTCAAATATATTAGCTTACCCTAATTTGTAATTATATATTTTTTCTGTTATGATTATTTATTTGCATCGGAACATGAGATTATATAGATTAGGATCCTCAATAATGAATTAGCTTAGAGGGATGGTATAGAATATTATAATATTGTTTTGCTTAATTACTAAATTTTGGAATAGTTTAAATTAGTAAAGTGGTTCTATTGGGGGGTTAAAAGTTTAGTTAGTGGAAAAAAAGTGAAGCATAAAATTATTTAAATTAAAGGAAAGAAAAAAAAATTGAAGTGAAGAGAAATATATTTATTTATAATTAATATGTTTTTTAATATTACTATTTTAATTATTTATGTTATTCTCTTAATAAAAAGTAAACATCAATAATATAAATTATATAAAATAAAGTTAAATAATTAATTAAGTTTTTAATAAAATCATAAATATTTATAAAATATTATGATATAATAATTATGTCTTCGAATAGAATTAATTATACAATTTTTTCCCACGAATCCATTTATATTTACATCAAAGGTTTTCCATGTTTATTAATTTTTCTTTGTTTTCTCGTATTCCTTTTATTTCTTCACTCGTTACTTTCTTTATCTTAGCGTAAACCAGGCTTTAACCAAAAAAACAAAAAAGAAGTTAAGGTCAATATTAAATTAAGAAAAAGATTTATTTTACTTGTATTATACGGCATAAAAACTTTACTCTACTTTTGCATTATTTAGCATAAGTACTTTAACGTTTTCAGTATATTTATTATTTATTATTATCTACAACATATTGAAGTGATAACTTACTTTATTATTTTATGTTAATTCTGGTAACTTCTGTAGTAATATTAGTGTATAGTGGCGTTTGTGTATATATATTTTAAATATAAATGATAATTTATTAATAAGTAATAATAATTTAATATTATTAAATTAATATATAAAATAAATTTATATTTATTAAAAATAAAGTAAAATAAATAAAAAATTAATTGTTAATAAATAAAAAAATGATAAACAGTTTTATAAAAAATAGGTAAAAATAAATATTAATTTTAAAAAATTTAATAAATAATTATATTATAAAGAATAAAATTGATATTTTAAAATATAAATAATTATCTTATATATTATTATATAGACGTACATTTATTTTAATATTTGAGTTTGCTATGGGAATGGTAGCTGAGAAAAGAGAATTATGATCAAAATTTTGTTTCCCATAAAAGAATTATATTTCTTTTATAATATTTGAAGTAATAAGTTGAGAAATCAGCGTAACAGTGCTGAGAACAAGGATGAAATTGAATTTTAATGTGAACATTGTCGAATTGAAATGGAACGTGAGTAGAATCATGAGAGAGCAATGGAAAACATAACTAGAAGTGTTAATCGCATATTAAAATCAGAAATTCTAAAACGTAAACAATGCAGAGAGGAATTACTAAGATTAACTCAACTATAAAAACGGAACTATTGAGTAACCGTTCTTCTGAAATGTGAAAAACTAAAAACAAGTGCAGAATTGAAATTCACTAATCAATGATTATACACAGGGCAACCGTTCTGAAAACACACCATAAATAATAACAAAGATTTAAATAGAAGTATATAAAAAATTTAACATGGTTTGGTCCTAAACAAGTTATTATTACTTAATATGTTTCCAACAAAATGCAAAAAATAATATTTACAGACTAAAAGGTGTAAAATAAAATTTATGCTAACTAATCCAAAATTCTAATATTTCATTTTTAATGACTTTTCTTGTTAACCCTTTTTCTCACTAATAATCATGTACATAAATTTATTAAATGTGAAATTAAATAATAATGTTGTGACCACTGTTTACAACAACATAGAAGAAAAAGAAAACACTCATTTTCAAAAAGGATATGTTTATGAAAAAATTTCATTACAAAATAAAATTAGTTTCTTCTTTTACATAATTTAATTTATATTAAAAAAACTATGTTGATTTTATTATTGTTTTAATTTATACAAAGGAGATTTTATTGAATGAAAGAATAGTAAGCATTAAACTTTGATATGGGCCACACTCTTGGGCTACTTGGGATAGTGCAGATGAAACAATTCCTACACATAGGAATGGACAAAAACTTGGTGTCAACGCTTCTTCCGACAAAGCCCCTTTTCCTATGCCATTGTTCTGTCTCATTTCCTTTCCCTATGCCATTCAGACGCCATTGCAGTAACCTTCGTGGTCATTCATCACTCTCTCACACAAATATGGCCCAAGAAGAAGGGGTGGTGTCTTTGCAGGAATGGCAGGGTTGGGGCACCACCTCCCCACTCCCCACCATGGTGGCCCAAATTGTCGGCGATTTGAAGGGGCTTGAACAAGACTTGGATGCCCACATGAGTTTTGGCGGCAATGGTGGAAAGTTAAAGGTAAGGGCACCCATCATCGTGTTTACGTGCTCTAAAGTTTCGGTTTTTATTAATTGGGTTTTCGGATGCTTAGGGGAATTTTAGAATACAAGAAGATAAGAAACACCGTGCCACGTATCAGGCTTTGGCTGATTCGGAGAAGAAGCTTCAGTTTTATTCAGCCAGACAGATAGCTTGTCGCATTCTCGGTAGCAGGGGTTACCTTTGTCAGAAGGTTTGTTCTTTCTTAAATGGAATATAGAAAAATATCAAACAGTTCTGAAATTGAAATTTGATTTCATAATAGTACCTGTCATTAGCTCGATATGGTTATGGTTGACGATAGTAAGTCATAAAATTGAAGGAGTGAAAATGATACTAAGCTATACATATCAGAGATCAGAATCACAATGATCTTAAGGAATCTATATGTCATTTTTCCAATTTCAAGAACTACCATGATAGTGCCACACAATTAGTCACTAAAATGGAGATTCATTCTTCTTAAAATGACTTAAGTTTTAGGAAGATGCATTTGCTGGGTGATGGTGAACATGTTTATGCTTTTAATCTTCGGTTTTCAAATTTTGTAGTGCTGGCTTCCCATGGAGGACTGTATGTGTTCAGAAGTTACATCCTGCTCGCTACACCCGGGAATAAGATTTTGGCTGTATATGCATCCCAAGGTTTAGGTGTAACTTGTGATTACTTGGAAGTTCTTCATTTTGGGTTTTATCTGTTTCTCATGATGCATACACATTTTGGCCATCAAATGTAGGATTTCTTGAGACAGAACAACACTGGAAAGATTTTGTGGCAGGTGTTTGGGGTTGATGCAGCATCTTTGTGCCTTTTTGGCATTGCTGAACACGAAGAAATTATGTGGAATTCCTTAAAAGTGGCAGGTCTTTAAGTTTATGTAAATTGACAGTGAATGTAGTTGTTGTTATTGATATAGTCAGATCTTGCTTCATACTCTAGGATCTATGTTTGTTTCTACAATTTCTGCTGTATATATTTTTCTTAGAGTTTAATATCACTGACTATCACTGCTTAAAAAGTAATCAAGGAAATATAATACTCTATACCAGATTTGGTCAGGGACAAATGGTTGTATTTCTTTATTTCAAATAGGATCTTCTTATTGTAGTAATTTTTAACTGGTTTGCCTGGTACCAGTAATTTAGATACTGGTTCATGATTTAAGTTAATACTGTTGTTATGCTCCGTGTCTTTTAATATTTGAACCTGCTGCTCATTTTGTACTCAGTTGCTTTGGCTGTGTATTGTCCTTATTTCAGGAAAAAGTAAGGTGTGGTGCCTTTATCCCAACAAAAGTGCAGTTCTAAAGTCAGTTAAAAATGCGTTTGATCAGGAACCAGTTACAAGTGATGAAGTTGCACCTTCAGAGGTTTTATTTTAAGCATTATAATGATTGCTATATCTTGTTGATTACCAAATAATGCTAGTGACTTTGTCTATACTGAAGAGTTAGGCATTCGAATATAAAGCAATATGCACTTTTTTATTCTGGTCCATTGCTTTCCTTCTTTTGTGTATGCAATCTTAATATTTTTGATAGTGGTAAAGTTCACCAATGTTAATGGAAACAAAAAGGTATTTTTGTTGAATATCCTCCTACTTTGGATTAGTAGAGCCCAAATGCATTGCAAGAATGGCCTACAATTGAAGTTTTTTGAGAGCCTGACCAATTCATGATTTGAAGTTTTAAGCTCTGAAGTATATCTCTAGGGTGTGGGTTAAGTTACACATTTTAAATGGATTATTGGCACTGAAAATGACAACTTATAAATTACAAGTGACCTTTCACTCTAAATAGAATATCTTTTTTATTTTCTGCTAATCAATGCCACATGTAAAATAAATATGACAATGTTGCTTGTAGCATTTTAATATAGATTTCGCTGTTTTCTGTTCAGTGCAATCAGGTAATAATTTTCTTTTGAGTGTGAAACAGTTGAAAGTAGAAACAATCCATCATTTTATTTTGATTGATGGGACGTGGAGCAATTCAGCAGCAATGTTTAGGCGCCTTCAGGTACTTCTGGATGGCTTTCTTCCTTTTCTTAAGTTGTATATCTTCATAATTTGATTCTAGAAGTAAATTAAGTATTCAACATGTTCCTCTGGTACAAGTTCGTTCAAGTCGTTGAATCATGAGGTGGAAGGAAACAGAAAATTTCAACTTAATCAAAAACATTGCTGACACAGGCTACCACTTTTTATGATCAGATACTGTTCCTTTTTGCTGAGCAAAATACAGCAATTGTGGCATTAGAATTTCTTATGCCAGGAAAAGATCACCTCTAGAGCAAATGCCCTTTTATTTTTTATATATGATTAGGACAGAGATATAGGCTATGTGATACTTTGTTTTATTTTGCTTTTTCCCCTTAGGATGAGAATGTACATGTGGCAAACTGCAAAGCAATGGGTCATAACATGGAATTTTACTGAAGGATGAGTTTCTCTCATAGATTCAATATACCGATGCTGTCTATTAACCGATTTTTATCTGAGATGAAACCTTAAAGATAAAAACATCAATGAGGTGCCAATGCATCAGAGTTAATATATTTTTTTATGGGTAGACAACGAGGTGGAACAATCAAGAAGAATAGGCTTTGGTATTTTATGATGACTCAATTGGATTATAAAAAACAAGTTTTTAAAGTCAATGGAATGAATTAAGTTTGTGTTGAAGCAACATTTACAATTTTTCTATGCTAGTTTGTAACTTTGCTTGAAATTTTGTTTCCAACAGGATAAAGCAAAGTTAGTTTGGGGGGATGAGGACCTTCCATGTATATCCCTAAATCCTGGTGCTTCTGCTATGCATAAACTTAGGTGAGTAAGAAAATGACATTAAGACCAGACAACTATGTTGTGTTTAATGTAACTTATGTTCATCCCTTGTTTTTCAAGTGCAGACCACAGCCATCTTGGGATCGTACATGCACAGCGGCAGCTGCTGCTGGCTTGCTCTCAGAGATGCAACTTCTTCCACAGTTTAGATCCATTGAATTGGATAAACAAGCAGAAGCAATAGAGCATGCTTTAACAATCTTACTAGAAGCCCTTACGAAGAGACGGGTTCGCATGGGAAGGTCCATAACAAGAAAAGTGAGGCAAACCAACATCCGATAGAGACATCTAACCAAGATTGTTCTGACAACATATACACAGTAAGCCTGTTGCAATTTTTGGAAATGAGAAAATTCTCAACTCTGTACATATAGGCTCAATGGGAAATTATGGCTTTTAGTTATGTAGTCAAGAATTTCTAACTTCTTCACATTGACGTCTGAGAAAGGTTTCAAGTCTTAAATTTCAGTTTGAATTGATTCCATTTAAAACATTTGGATGGAAGTGTACCCTTTTTTGGGTGACAAGATAGAAATGTAGTTGTCCATGGTTTGAATCTATCATTGCCTTAAGACTATTGTTGGATAGGATGGAGGGGAATGCATCATAACGGTGTTATCTTTCCCCCAACTGTTATTTTTCTTTGTATTTTAAAGAAAAAGAGCTTAATCATTCTCTTTGGTACTTCATGTGGGTCTCTTTCATTGATTAATAATAATGTAAAGACTTAATTAGTAATTTAGTGTCAATATTTAAACTTTTGTTTTGTTTTGGTTCCTATATATTCTTTTTTAGTTTGATCGAGTTCTTAGTTCTTACAAAAGATTCACTTGAGTTCTTATTGTTGGTAAAATATATTCAATGTGACAATTTTTACTAAATTGGTATTAATGCTGCTTAGAAATTTGATGTATCAAAATCTGGGTTTGACACCTACGTTTCAAAATCTGGTGTTCCATGTCAAATCAGATTGGTTCTAAAGTAGAAAATAGTTCAAATTTTAATAGGTTGTAAATCTAGATTTTGATACGTCTCAGACCTATATTTTGACGTATGACACTTAGTTAAAGTCAGTTTAACTAAAAACGTTACATTAAATCTTTTTATAAGAAATAAGAATTCAATTGATTAAAAGTTAAATATAAGAACCAAACGAATTAAAAGTCCTGGAACAAGTTACTAATTAAATGTAATGTAAAATATGCACAGAATCCAACTGATTCCTAAGAACAGTCAATTATTGAATACCAATTCTGTTAAGGACTAGAGAATGAGGTTCTTCTCAAATTGTGAGTAAAGAAATGAGTCAAAGTATTGAAACAAGAATCAGCATATACTTTGGTTTGATTTTGAACAGCTTAGGAGCAACGCATGCCTATATTATTAGAGGGGGGGTCCATAGGTTTGGTTCTCACGCCACTCAGATTAGAACACACAATGAAATTTCTGTTTTTATTTTAAGTTTTAACACAACTTTTTAAATGTTTGACCAGCCTAAAAGTGTACTCAAACATATTTTATGCAATGGTAAATAGTAGTAGCATGATACGAACAGTAATAATGCACCAGGAATTTAGAGAAGATTTAACAAATACAATAGTATGAGATTAAGACAACCTTTTTAAGGTAATGATGATGATGATGTGAAGTGGATTGATCCAAAAGATGCTGATGCACACACAAGATTCCAAATGTGAAAATTGAAAAAAGTGGGGTTTGCACTAAAAACATTGTTGTGTAAAATATCCATCTCGGTTTGATGTTTATCATCTTTCAATTAACTTGAATGTCAAAACACAATATTAAACTTCCTCCCATTCGATAGGGATGGACGAAAAAGTCGGAGGTACAAATCATTCAATCATAGACTAAGCTCGGAAAATATATAAATAAACAAACGATTGACCAAAGAACATGAAATAGTTGTAAAAAATAACAAAGGTACTGATGGTTAGTGCTTTGTGCTTATCACCGTTAAATTGGGTTTCCAGTTTCAAACTTTTCGGTTCTGACGGTCAGAGATTGTGTACTGTAAACGAAATTTACTAAATAAAATTAAAACTTACTTGTACGTTTAAACCTAATTTAAGGCTGAGAGATGTTGTCCATAGGTTGAAGCATCCAAATTGTATCAATATATCACTGAAATCATTATCTTGCCGACATTAAAATATAAATATTGATAATTGATTTCTAAATTTCCTAAACTAATCATTCGTTCCTGAAGGGACACTTACTGTTTCTAATTGATATAGGGTTTTTGCCTTTATGAAAAAAGTTCTAATACTTAGGTTTCACATTTTAACATTAAAACATTATAACCTTTCTTTCTTTAAAAAAAAAAACTAGAACAGTAAAAAGAAAATAGTTCAGAAAGAAAAAGAATATTGCACAAAATACTGAAACGTGTAATTGTATAATTGTAGCTAGGCAAGTGATTTTATATTATTATTATTATTTATTATTGTTCTTATTCATAATTATTTATTAATTGTTTGCAAAAACTATTTTTCTATAAAAGTCAACGAAAACGTTAATTTTCTTCAATCTTAGTCTTATTTTAGTGTATCTAGTTAGTAAAATATGGAGAAATAAGTAAATGAGAAAATTAATATAATTAAAATGCTTTTTTGTTGCACTAAAATTGAGAATGTCAATAAAATAATGGCAATGAAACTAAAGGAACTTTCATTTTCAAGGTGGTAACTATTCGAAATGGGAAATTTCCAGTGGACAGTATTGTTTGTTTTTCAGAACATTAATGGGTTTGGTTTTGATAAATTGATTTTGGAGCATTTAATATGGTCCCTAATTTAATTTGAACCACATATTTATATTGGATGCTATATTTTTTCTCATGGAATGTATGAAATTGATTTTTCACCTAAAAGATAAAAAGTACCATGAACTTTGGTGAAGCTGGATAATTCGGCACAGCTACCTTTGGTTTAACAAATTATTGGTCCACCCATTCATTACATCATCACCAAGATATGTTTCTAGTGGGGGATTTTAAATAAATGGTTCGAAATTTAAAATTTTATTTATAACTATATAAAAATTTGAGGGACCACATATAATAAAATAAAAATAATATTTTTATTTAAATATAAATTTTAATATAAATTTTATTGATTTTAAATTAAAATGTGTTGCAATGAATGAATGATTATTAAAGGTGTAGGTTGAGATGGAAAATCCTCTTGAAAGTTGAAAATATCAATTGTGGACAACTTCACGCATCTTTGTACCCATGTTTGTGGAGATATCATCTGAATCCACAACACACACAAACACTACATTCGATAAGGTCAAGTTGTGCACTTGGTCTAAGCCCTAGGTAGTGACAACTGCTGTATACTCTTCTTCAACAATTCAAACCTTCCTTTTTGATAGTGGAGAATTCGTCTTTTCAAAGTTGCGTTGGAATTAATCAACAAAGTGCCCTTGCAACAATGCCCTCCAACAATTATTATATATTTCAAAACACCCCAATTATACATTTATTATATAGATGCCACCTTCGTATTAAGCTTTCACACCAATGAGTGCTCCTTCAATTCAACCACATACTCATCATAATAATTTGTTACGACAACATGATACAAAATATCAGAGATTCAGAAGAAACTGGGCATTGGTTTTCATTATGAGTGTCACAGTCACCAATTTTGACAGACAATTTTAGCTGCTTGCGCTACACCAGGGGTGACCAAATAGTAAAATACCATAAATTGTTGTGTCTTCTTCCTCCACAAGTTGCAACATGTTTATTTTTTTGTTTCTCAAAGAATATTCCATACAACCACACCAGAGATAACACCACGCACCCATCACATCAAACCCAACACTACACTCCACAAAATTTACAAAATTTCAAATCACACGGTTCTCAATATGTTTAACATGATAAAACGATAATTTGTACACATTCAATTAACCACACACCACAAATTGAACCACACACCACCTTCGCCACCCATATTCCATTATTGATTTCCTTCATCAAAAGAAATGAAGCTAAACAAAAAGAAAGGAAAAAGGAAAAATGCACAACCAATTGTATTTCTTCTCTGATAATAATGGAGAAACCCATAGTACAAATAACATATATTGTTCGGTACAAACACGGGTCATTGACAATTTGACTTTCGATTGGCTTACAAGGGGTCACCCATTATTGATGTTAAAAATTGGGAATAAACAAAAACCTAAAAGCTTTAACTTTTTAATTTCCCAGAAAGGAAATCCAGAAAATAGTTCCCGTAACATTACAAAACTTTTCTCTCTAATGCTCCTAAAGGAGGAAAAAAAAAAGAAGTTAAAATTTTTCTCACATATGACGAACGAGGAAGAATCGAGGCCCAATTGGAGGAGAAATCGAAAACCTATATATCCTCATCTGTGGGCAGTTACGAGGGTTTCAATGAAACGCAAGCCATCAAATCTGGGTGCAAATTTCTCGTTCGAAGAAGAAGATGAATTCTGCGAGGAAGCGTTCTCGCGGGTTCTCCTATCATCCTGCAAGAAAAAGAAAAATAAAAAATCAGCTTCAGACACCAAACGCAGAAAAGTGCTTCTTTTCACAAAATAATAATAACTTAATCTTATGTTGGGCATTGAAAACGGCGAAACGTTTTAGGAACCTGATGGGAGGAGGAGGACAGGGAGGCGGCGGTGGCGGACGCGGCGGCGACAGAGGCGGCGAGGATGCCGGACTTCTTCATGACGAGTGTGGGTGAAGGAAGGGGAAGAATCTAGATGGAAATTTAGGGAAAATGTGGAATGCAGAAAGATAGAGAAAAAATTGTTTTTTGGTATTTTTGGAGAGATTTGACGGCATATATATAGGGAAAGTCTCTGAGATGCTTGTGGTGGTAATCAATCACACTGAATTATTATTATTATTATTATTATTATTATTATTATTTCTATTTATTATTTATAATTATTATGCGGCAAATATACCTTGTTTTGGTTTCTTTCTCCAAACTTACGTATTTGCCCTTTCTTCTTCCTGCATCTTGTGTTTCTATCTCGTTTCGTGCAGTAGTTGCAACTTTTCAACGTGGAAAACCGTGTTTCACATTTTTTTTTTCTTGGAGAACTTGTCCACTTTTTGTAACTTTATTTTTTCTGGTTGTTTGTTCAAATCACTTTTTAATATTTTGAGAACACTTACCTAATTCATGCTTTTTTTTAATAAAATAATTGAAGTTTTATAGACGTGATTTTTTCAAGGTAGTTTTTATTTGTGTTGTTTAAATATGTGTCTTCTGTGTATCATGTACGTCATGTATGAATCGCGTTAACCTCGTCTTTAATTGTAATTAATTTTATGCTTTCATTTATATGCATAACGAATTTATTAAATAGTTTTAAAACATGTGCTGAATAAAAACTACTTGAAAAATATGTAGTAGGACTGAGCATAACATTTTGTATACATTTTCAAAGTCTAAAATTTAGAAATCGGTTGAAATTAGATCTAAGTTTTAAAACAATGAGAATAGTAGCAAGTAATGTTAGCGATAAAAATTATAAATATAATAAAGAAATCAAAATATCAACATGTAGTTTTAAAACAACAACTTTTTAAAACAATAAGATTTTAAGTTTTGAAAACAATTAAAGTAGTAAGAAGTATATGAATGTTAGTAGTAAAAATTATAAATATAATAAAGAAATAGAAAAGAGGAAAAACAAAAGAGAAATATTTGACGGTTTTATACAAAATATTTTAAAATAGCGGTTACTTTTAACAAATAAGTTAGAGTAGTCAAAATGAGTTAAAATCTCCTAGTGAAGTCTATTACGAGTTTGAGCTAGATTGGGTTAAAAACTATTAGTATATAGTTAACTGTTACTCTTAAAACATCTGTCATTCTGTTAGACTTAGTTAATATATAACCATTAATATGTTAGTGTTGTGTTGTTGTGTATAAGGAAAAGGGTCTTGTTAATCAATGTCATAAGGACACCAGATAAGTGTAATATTAAATTAAATCTGACTTAATCACTATTAATGTAAATTTATTTTATTTAAAAGACAAAATACTCATAATTGTTGTACATGTGTGTTTCATATTTTATTTAATGTTCATAAATAAAAGTTAAAAAAAATTAAATAATAAAATAACTATGTTTTAGTATTGTTAAAAATTAAATATAATTAAACATAAGGAAATTTAAATTAACAAAATAACCAGCAAAAAAAATGTTAAACATCTAAAAAATTTATATAAAAAAAACTATATAAAATGTTTTAGCAGAGACCTTAAAAATTCCAAAGTCATTATTCTATATCAGTACGATGTCTAAAACTTTAAAAGGATATTTTTGTCTTTATAAAATTTGTTATATGCATTTATACTATATTAATTAATGTATTTAATTATTTCAACTTTTAATGTAAAATTGAAGATACCAATGCAAATTAATTATCTTTAACTAGTGCCCTTAAGACACTAGTTAACATTCTCCTGGAAAATTAATTAAGTTATAACAACTAAATTTCGACAACTTTCTCTTACATCATTAGTTGTCATCTTTTAAGTGACTTTCTATTTTTTTATTTTATCATTTTCTTATATTTCAAACTCACTTAAAGTATGAAGTATGTCAACTCAGATTGTAAGAAAAAGTTGTCAAAATTTAGTTATAATATCATTATCCTTGTGTATAAATACATGTTATTACTATGTTGTAATCAATCAAGTAACAACTATTCAATATACTCAGTTCAGTTTTCTTTTGTTAAAAGTGCCTTTTCTTTCAGTTTTCCTCTCTTCTGTTAAAAACAATTGCAAATTACGATATGAGCCAAAATGGATCCAGACCACTAATGAATCCATGATGAGTCAGATTGACTCACCAACCCTTGCATAAATTCTAAATATTAAATAATATTAAAAAAACCCTAATGATTTTTTGTGGAACTTTTAAATGATTGATTTTGTTAGGACTTTTATCGAGTTTTTTAAATTATATTAAAGTAAGGTGATGGATTTTGTTGGACTTTTTATTTTCCGTTGAATCAAAGTTCATTGATATCTCTTTACATATACATATATATATATATATATATATATATGTGTGTGTGTGTGTGTGTGTGTGTGTGTGTGTGTGTGTGTGTGTGTGTGTGTGTGTGTGTGTGTGTGTGTGTGTGTGTGTG
>Ga0214544_1002273_pt1 | contig 40526 bp, 15 predicted proteins | sample CNSS3metaG_FD_160074 | JGI IMG/M metagenome (GOLD analysis project Ga0214544, IMG submission 160074) | Root nodule microbial communities from cowpea collected in UCLA plant growth center, Los Angeles, California, USA - CNSS3 | ecosystem: Host-associated > Plants > Roots > Nodule | place: USA...
CGGGGACGGGTATTTGGGCGGGTATATATATATCCCCATCCCCATCCCCATCCCCAGTTGAAAATTTCGGGTATTACCCATACCCATACCCATACCCAGTCAAAGCGGGGATTCCCCGTCAAAACGGAGACGGGTTCGGGTGATACCCACGGGCACGGGTTTATTTGCCATCTCTAATTACAACTAATTTATTATCAATTATACTAAAAACAAATAATACTTCATTTCACCTAACTATATCAATAATATATCCTTAAATTCATGTAATCGGTGCATATAATTAAATTAAGTATTGAACTCTTCAAAAAAAAAAATTTCAATAATTATTTATTTATACATAAAAATATCAAAATAAATTTTTCAACATAATCAAAGTTTGAATGCAAAAAAACACGACCTGTGCGTATGCACGAGTCTCCTACTAGTTATTTGTTAAAGTTTGATAAAAAAAATTTTTTGTCAAAATGTATTTTTCATATTAATATCATTTTTCATATTTTATATACTAAAAACGACTATATTTATATAAATTGCTTAAATTGTTTTTATGACTTAATGTAAGGCCTAGTTTCTCTTCTCTGCCCTAATGTTTAAGGGTTGGCCTTAATCTGTTGGGTCTAAAGGCTGGTCCATAGGGTGCTAAGGCCCTAAAGCTGCTAGGGTTTCCCTATCAGTCTCACTTTTGCAATCTGAACCTAAACACTGCCTCCCTTCCCGTTTCAGAGCTCTGCTAGGGTTAGCCGTCAACCCTCTCCAAGTGAACTTCAATCGGACCTCCACTTCACGTAAGTTTGTTCTAACTCGTACCTTAGTTCCATTTAGATCCTTCTTCGTGGTTCCAACTAGGTCAGTCATGGTGAACTCGTTTTGAACTGGTTTCACTGTTTCCCAACTCACTAATCTACTCTAGGAGCTGCTGCGTTAATTGTTCGTACCCAAGAACCTAACTGCTAGCTTGTTTTCCAAGTAAGGGAAGCTAGACCCTCTTGTTTGGTGCAATGGTTGTTGCTTTGGTTGTGTTTTGTGATTTTCGTGCTTATATGTTGTTGTGGGTGTATGGTATGGTTGGTATTATTGCTTGGGTCTGGATTGTGTTTGTGGCAGAGAAGAACAGTGGCAAGGTCTGATACACTCGCCCAAGCGAGCCTGTCTCGCCTAGGCGAGACTTGCATGAACAGGCCAGGGCTGCACTCGAGCTCTTGCTTAGGCGGAAGCTCTTGTTTTGAGCGAGGCACCATCTCGCTCAGGCGAGAGACGCTCGCCTAAGCGAGCACGCGTGAAAGCCTTGGCACGTTGCTTCTGTTTTAGCCCAGGCGAGGAACCTCACCTTTGGGCGAGGGGTTGTCTCGCTCAAGCGAGAGGGGCTCGCCTAAGCGAGCCATGCGAGAGCCTCCCAACATCCTTGTCGCGATCTCGCCTAAGCGAGGGTACTCCTCTCGCCTGAGCGAGGGCTCCTGGCTTGAGCGAGATTCGCTGCGGGTCACACTGTTTTCTTGTTTGGCTAAATTAAATGCTTGGTTTATGTTGTACTCTTTATAATGTATGAGGCTTGTGAAATGAAATGCATGAGATGAGCTGTGGCTACAAGCTTGATTGTTGCGATTGTGTGATCTTGGCATGAGGAATACATGAGATGGTTGGTATTAAAGTAGTGTGGTATTGGCATGAGATGGAATTCACAACTATGGGTTGAGAATGATGGATGGGTATGGATTTACCGGGAAAATGAAAGAGGAGAAACAATAAAGAGTTGGTGTGATATGTAAATGTATATGCATGTTAATTCCTTTTAATTTATTGAGCATGATTGGTCTGTGTCAGTGCATAATTCCTTGGGATCTCTAGGTGAGATCTTCAGGGTCGTGCTTCAGTGGTCGGGATGTAATTCCATGGCCCCTGATAGTGGGTGTTCATGGTGGTGCCCCATCTGTATAACTTGGTAAGGATTCAAGGTAAGGATTGTATCTTGACGCTCTAAGGAGTCAGTTAGTCTCACTTAGAGCGGACTGACTCCTGTGGTGAGAGTATCAGAAGGCCTAAAATTCATTAAGGGCTAACCTTGTGGTGAGGAAAATTGATTCATTGTAACATTTGTAACACATAGCTCTGGGGTGAGCAGAGGTATCCACCACAAGTGCAAGCATTCGCTGCATCCGACCAGGTTATATGTATCCAGATGAGTCGAGTCGAGTCTTAGTGTATTATTTGAGAAGTCATAACATGCTTGGTTGAGATGTGTGTATTGGATTGTGAAAATGTACCTGCTTGTATTGATGAAATCTTTTGGCTCTAGCTTACCCTTTCTTGTTTGAATGCCTTGTATGTTATCCTTCTACTCTTGTGATGACCATCAATTTATTGATGGGAGTAGAGGCGAGAAGTACTCGTGGCCAATAGAGGGGAGAGAATTTCGCTGCATAGTCCACCTGGGTTGGACTCGATGTTTTATTTTATTGGGCTTTTCGTAGGGCTACGACCCATGTACTCGTTTGACTTATGATCTCTTTCTATTCCTTTTAACTTTATAACTGATTTTCTTGTGGCACCGTGGTGTGTCTCATGTTGTAAGGAGTTGGATTTAAACTCCAGGACTGCGCTATTATGCTATCTCGTGCGACGTGTCCGTTAATTATGTTTGTTAATTTAATGGGACGTTACACTCAATGTCTCTATGATAAACAAAATTTCAAGAAATATAATACACTTATGTTTAACTAATCTTAATTCATTATATATGCATATATAATTTGAATTGTTTCTTTTAACAAAATTAGAGACTTTTTTGGAATCAGAACTACCGATAAACATTGTAAAGATAAAATCAACATATTCTTTGTTGAGCATTCACAATCATAATCCAACTTGAAGTCTACACAAAAATGTTTTGCAAAATATTGTCTTATATAATAGCAAAAATCAAGTCTTAAGAAGTTATATAAATATTTCAAGAAGATTGAAGAACACACATCAACAATACATATTTCTAAGCTTTATTGTGCAATTGTGTTTTTTAGTCCACTATAGAGGTATAAGATATTCAGTACAAAACAAAGTTGTCACATTATCACTAAACAAGTAAAGAGAAGTATTTAACGATTTAAAGATTTAGGGTTAAGTATGTTTTTAGTCCCTGAACTTTGGTCAAAAATTGGAATTCGCCTCTGGTTGAAACTTTGATAAATTTTGGTCCCTAAACTTTAAAAATGAATGAATATAGTCCTTTTAACCCAATTATGTTGACTCTTTTTCAACAGGTGGAATGTATTTCATGTTAATATTGGAGTTGTTTATTCTGTTTGACACATTTTCGGCTCAATATTTATTGAGAAATGCGTTCGAAACCTAAAAAAGAAGTTCACAAAATTGGGTTTAAAGGACTATATTAATTCATTTTTAAAGTTTAGGGACCAAAATTTATCAAAGTTTCGACCAGGGACGAATTCCAATTTTGAGTCAAAGTTCAGGGACTAAAAACATACTTAACCCAAAGATTTAACTAGGAGTTCAAATATAATTATTATAAATTATTGTTTATTATTATTGTTTTCATATAATAATACCATAAAATAAATTAATATCAATAAGAAAAATGAGTTAAATATGATTTTATAGTCCCTAAAGTTTGTCCTAAAATAAAAATTAGTTTGTCTTAAATTTTGATATAATTTAGTTCTCAAATTTTAAAAATAAATAAATATAATATTACTTATACAATTATGTGAAATTTTATTGACATTTCAAATATCAATATAAATTAAAGTTTAAGTTGTTTACAACGTTTAACATATTTCAACTCAAATATCAAATCTTAGCCTCAAATGTCATTTATATCATTCAAAGTTTGAAAATCAAAATATATCAAAGTTTGAAAGATAGACAAATTTCAATTTCACTTCAAAATTTAAAGATTAAAAACATATTCAACCGTCAAGAAAATATACATTTAAATTTATAAAATTAAAGTTTGATCTTTTCTTCCGATAACATATACCATAACATATAACATAAAATATATATATATATATATATATATATATATATATATATATATATATATATATATGACAACAAACATGTAATATATTATCTTATTTAATTTCAATAATAACAAACAAAATTCATTAACAACTACACATCTCTTAAAAGAAAACTAACTTTAACAGAAGGATAAATGTTTTGGGAGCCAATCGGTTTAACTTCTTAAGTTGCTGATTTTATCCGGTGCAAATTAAATCCAATTACTTTTTTGGATTAGATCATCAATCCCCCATTAAACGAGCTGCTCCAATTTAATTTTGACAATGATGATTCTCAGAATTAATTGACTACATTTCAAAATGTATTAATATCCTTCATTGAAAAACACATTAGAAGATGATGATGCAAAAGAAAAAGATCATTGAGTATTTTACGACTCTTAAGAAATTGTTTTGAAATACAAAATTGTTAGTTAGAAAAAAGGCGTTAGATAGATAGCTTTTTCTTCTTTCCACATGATATATATGCATTAGACTTTCTAATTAGCAAATAATTTTCAGTTATTTTTTCTTAAAAAAATTAAATGATAAATAATTAAATGATTTTTTATAAATTAAAATTAGTTTATATATAAGTAAAAGTATAATTTAAAAAAAATTAATACAAAAGGAACTTATATTATTAACATGGGTGACCCCGAGGTTGCCACGCACACCAAGTGTTTGCGGTTAAGAATGAAGTTCGTGAGTAGCTATTAACCCTTCCTCTGCTTTCTTTCGACAACACAACCACAAAACAAAGCAACAATGGCTCTCCCTTTGAGAGTCGCAACTGCTGCTTCTGTTTCACGCATTTCAATACCCAAAAACCCAGCGTTCATTTCACTTCCACATTTCAACTGCACCCTCAAATTCCTCAACTCAGCTTCTCTTCATCCACGCCCCAACGTTCTTCCCACGCGGCCTCACCACTACATTCGAGCCATCAGCGAGGCAACTGTGGAACCTGAAATTTCTAAGAAGCAAAAAAATGATTCACCAAAAGATTGGAAAATTAAAATGCTTTACGATGGAGACTGTCCCCTCTGCATGCGCGAGGTTCTCCTTTATTTGTTCAAGTCATATTGTTTAATGATCGTGAGTCGTTTCTTTGAGTTTTGACATTGATAGAGTACTGTTTTTGCATGTTGTTATGATCAGGTGAATATGCTTAGAGAGAGGAATAAGAGTTACGGCACAATCAAGTTTGTTGATATAGGTTCTGATGATTACTCTCCCGACGAGAATCAAAGCATTGACTACGAAACCGTTAGTCTTTGCTCTACGTTTTGTACTGTGCCAATAATAAGTTCCCGTTTTTTCTGTTTTCTTTGACTTATATCAATCTTAAATTGTATTTAGTTAACAAGATTTTAACAAGAGTGGAAAAGTTTTTACATTGACAATCAATCATAAATTGTATTTAGCTATTACAAAAGTCAACAAACTGGTCTATTATGGAGTGTAAACTTTACTTGCAGACTTGATATTTTATTTGGTTTTGGGCTTTGCATTGCAACTACTTTGCCTTTGATTCATTCATTAAATTGTTGAAACGTCCGAAAAAATTGGTTGTTTTTTCTTTTGAAGATTCTTATTATACTAAGATATTTGTTTTCACATGTGCTAATTGATAGATGTTGTGTAGTGCATATATATGTGAGGTTTCAAGCATCTCTTGCAGTTGCGTCGAGATACAATACAATGACTGTTTGCTTCTACTTTTTAGGCTATGGGAAAAATTCATGCTATTCTCTCAGATGGAACTGTGGTTACTGATGTTGAGGTGTGGCTTCTTTCCTAATCTTCATTTCCAGCCTTGGACAATTCTTACCACTTCTCTGTAATCCTGCTTCACACGTGCTTTGGAATACAAGTGCTTTGGAATATTTACATGAGTCTAAGTTCAGAATTTTTTATGGAATTGCGGAGAATTCAGAAATTAGAACATTACTGCTGACAGTTGAATGACTCTCACAGTTCATTGTTGATATGCATTATAGTGTAATACTACTATGACTTGAATATCAATATCCAGTTTCCAGATAAATACACCCTGCTGCTGAAATATGAAATCTTTGTACCGAATGATTGATTACTGACCTTCATTCAATAAGAAAAAAGGCTTCCCAATATATATCCTATTAAGGGATATATAATAGTGAAATATGAATCTGTTTTTGTTGGGTAAAATTTGTTTGTTGCTTTACTGTGCAATAAAGATTTATATATTTATATATGTTTGTGTTTAACTATGACGGGTATTCTGCAGGCGTTTAGGAGATTATATGAACATGTTGGTCTTGGTTGGATTTATGCAATTACCAAATATGAACCAGTAAGTCTTCCTTTCATAGTTTTGAAGGACTTGTTATCTTGTTCATCTAGCATGGACAAATACTTTCACTACTGCTTACTGAAGAATAAGATAGCTTATATCTTTATATATTATGTTATTAATTGAGAAAAAAACATTTGCAGATTGCTAAAATTGCTGATTCTGTATATGGTGTCTGGGCTAAATACCGTCTTCAAATTACAGGTAAAAGAAATGCACACTAATAATTTTACACCAAAATATTCCTTTCAGGTATACTGCCATTGTGATAGACTAAAATCAAACACACAAAATGAAAGGAAAAAGGTATTGTATTATTATTCACAGAAGTACTCAACAACACACCTAAAACAGAATTGTAGTTAAACGGATTAAAATAAAACCAGAAATGCACATGACCTCAATCACTTAGACCCTACACTTCTCAGTTACGATTGTTTCAACAAACACCAAATTGCCCTTGTCCCTCACTCTCCCCATGCACTCCCTTGTAATTGTCTCTCTTCCAGGCTCCATCCTATGAGTGGCATATTAGAAACCACCTCCCAAGTAGTTAGCATTTATCAGGGTTGGGCTTTCTTCCTCCTTAGATAGACCTTCCAGGTTTGATAGCTACTGTGCAGGACTAGGCGGACTTCCTCATGCTGATTATTAGCCCATCACATTGTTAAGTTGCTACTTCTGCGACCTTACTTAGGTTTTGACTATAGTTGGGCATGAGCTGATGTACTTGTGAGTCTTTATTTAGTTGGAATAATCTGGTCGTGTTATAAGTCTCGGAATCTTAGAATTATTGTGATAGGCTCTCCTCTAATTTAATATTTGATGGCTTAATCAATCCATCAATGAGTAAAGACTATCACTTTTAGTTGTACTATTTATTTGTAACTATTTCTTTGGTAATAATTTCCGCTCCCTGAAAGCCAGACATGCATGTCTCTGTGGTTATACTAACTAGTATGATTATGCTAAGATTCTGTCAACTTCTTGGTTAATTTTTCCATTTTTTGGTTTCCAGGACGGCAGCCTATACAAGAAATATTAGAAGCTCGAAAGAAGAAGGTAGATAGACTCAACACAAAAAATATCATATTATATTCAGCATGGAACATGTCTGCAGAATAAAACATAAAACAATCAAGATGGCAAGGAAATTTTATAAGGAAAGAAATTTTGAAGTTAGAGACAGTATGAATTTTGAAAGAATGGGATTCTTTGCCCTCGTATACATTTGATGGTTCACATTGAATTTATGATCCATTGCCTTTATCAGTAGTCTGTATCCCTTTTACCATTATACCTGAAATTAAGCTGCAAAAATTAAAGACAAATTGTGCCTTTGCCGGTCAATGAACAAAATAGCTCTTAATTCATAACCTAGTTGAGAAAACACAAAAATATGGTATATACATGGATGGGAATGTCAAAGAGTTCATCAATAATTTGACTTTTAAGTATTTGTTCTGGACACATGTTTTTTCTGTCCTTTTACAGTATAACTTTGATATGCTTGATAATATAAATTTTTTAACGAAGTGTTTATCTATTATTTTTTCTTTGTAGGGTGAATTATGCAAAGACAGCAATGCTTGCAAGATGTAAATTTCCTTAGTATCAGATTCCAAATTGTTCGTTATGTGATTTGTTTCCAAATTTGGTCGTCATCCTCTGAAGCAGGGTTTTATATGATCTCATTTACAAAAAGAAGCCAACATAGATTAGTGTTAAAAACATTTTACGTCTGTCAGCATATGCAATTGATTAACGTTTTCAAATTTTGCTGCAATGCATCTGGCATACAAATAGTAGTGTAAATAAAATATATTTGTATTTACCCTGTACTCTCCATTAAGTCTTAGCAGACTGGTCAAGATTGTGCAAGTTACATGACACCAATATCTGTATTCTGGTGTACTTATCAGTTATCACAACAGACATGGCGTGGACATATTGAGAAATTTATTTTGCCTACACATACATACATGTATATATATACATACATAAACATATATTGTGTGCATTCATTTACCTACTGAGGGTGGCAGATAGTGTTTTAATGTTGGAGATTCCCTTACCTCTGCCAGCAGAATCAATTATATTTAACGCGTCATTAAAACCTTCATAACTAGGCTGATATATTTCTCTGGACTCCCACCTATTTTAATATCTTCACTTTTTTATCTTTGCTTGTTAGCACCAACTCACCACCAAACTCTCATCACTTTGTATCCCTTCTAGACTCCTTGACAACCCCACACACGCACAATTTCTCATGTTCTATCTGAAGCAACAGAAATATAACACTTTGGAATGTTGAATTGCTTAACTGCAAGAATGGGTCAGAAATTACACAGAAAAATAACACTCGGATAGTACTACCACTATAACAAAGGAAATCAGCTTTAACTAATGCCAGTGTTAGGTTTACTTTTGACAAATCATTATAAATTAAAGACATACTTGAACCGTGCTAGGTTTACTTTTGGCAAATCATTAAACTAAAGACAGATTTGAAATATGTTCTCCATAAGCACTGTTAAGGATAGAAAAAATAAAATAAATTTCTTTATATGCTAAAATTAATGTATCTTAGGAAACAAAAATGTAGAGAAGTTACACATGAAATAATTTTTATAAATGTTATTTAACTTACAAAATAGTTGGTTTCATCTTTTATTTAATTTTTCATGGAAGTATTTATGCTATTTAATGTAATACCTTTAATAAATGTTACAGAGCACAATTAATGTCTCGTAGTATAATTTATTAGGGACATGGTGACACAATATATATTCTTATATAAATGTATATCAATATTTTGTCAATACATTTACTCTGAGATATTTGGATTTAACAACTTATTAACTTTGTTTAAACTCATCGCACCTAACCGAACACTCAGTAAATAACGATCTAATACTTTTCTCATAAGTTCATCAGAAATAAAGAGCAATGTAATCATAACTAATTTAGTCTTTATTGGTTTTGCTTTCATATTCTTTTCTCACTATACATAACAGTGTTATGTTACTTTATATATCCAAATCATGAACCAAGTGAGTCTATTATACCAGAAAACAAATGTGTCTAATGCTTATTTAGAATTTATTTTAATGGTATAGGGCTTGGCTTATTAACTTTGTCATAATTGGCCTACTTCTGGAATTTCTCCTTTTGTTCATGTTGTGAAGAGAAATTAGACTTTAAACAAGTTCTGCCAAAGTTTTCTTCATTGATTATTCCATTACTAAAAAGTATGTGTATACATATATTTATATATTGTTGATCAGTGATCAAACATATAATGTATCAAAGAAAACCAATTATGATCTGTTTCCCCATCATAGAGCAGCAGCAGCAACAGTACAAAAATAAATGTCATAATCGCTGTTGAGCTGGTGCCAAGAAGTTAAGGACCACAAAACAAGGTATTGAAATTATACTCACCAAAATGAATAAAATAGGAATCTATGGTCATAGTTAGAGTTTGCCAAAAGGAGTGGTCCATAACACTCTTCTTTTGCACTCTTTGGTCCCATTTCTGTTATCACCCCAAGCAGATTTCAGCAACGATTATTACATTATTTTGCATAGTTTTGTAAATCTTCTCCAAAATACGTAAAACTCAAGAAAATCAAGTCTCTTGTTAGAGTAGCTATGAAATGGAAATGGTAATGGTAATGACTCTCTTTATATTAACCAGAACAAAGGTAGAAAGTCTACATGACCCATCACAAACCAGAACACACACACACCCTCTAAAGAAAACACTTATAGTAGTCTAATAATAGAGCCAAAAAAGTGCAGACACATTGATTGCCATAGAAAACAGAGATGCACCCACATAGCAGTACAGTGCATAATGAATGAAGAAGAAATGGCCATGAGATTTGGTTTTCTAAGGGCACTTAGTCTTGTTGCCATGGGTGGTCATGCCAGTGTAGCAAGTTCCACAGAGTTCCCTATTTCCAGAGGTACCAGGTGGGACACACTTGCACCTCACACAGCACGTGCCACATGCCCTAGTACACACGTTCGGCCTTGAATGAGCACTGCACCTTGATTTGCACAACCCTCCACAATCTGAAAAGTAACCCAACACCATCAAAAACTTCATTTTTCTTTTCTCTCTTTTTCATTATTGCTCATGGCTTCACCATTTAATAAAGGGTATCTACAAAACCATTATTTTTGTTATTGACTCAGATTAATTACCTATGTTTTGCATTAGCCTTCTGTTCCCGCCTCTCACCACAACCTGCAGAAAATTCAAGCAAGAAGTAATGGAACGAGACTTTTAGTTCATATAATTTTTTTATCATTAAAAGTTACACTTTTTATCCTTGAAAGTAGACTTTGAGACACCCCTTTTGTCAAATATGAAGATTAATATAAAAAAGACATATTTATAAGGGAAAAACATGTGTTAAAAGCTGAAAAATACAAAGTATAGTTTATTATATAAAGCGTACTGGTTCTATGGGAAACTGCAGTTCTTCTTCTACTGTTTCTTCTTCTATCTTCGGATCAGATGAAATCTGCATGAGAAACCCAGAAGATGAAAACTTAAGATAGATGTAAATAAGGTCATTCTCAACTGACAGAAGCTGATAAACTAAACCATGCATAATATTTTTGGAACTATTCTTTTAGTCATTAATTACTGTGAGATAACACTGTTGTGTTGGTGTACCTTAACAAGACACACCAGCAGCAACATCCCTAACATAAGAAATACTCGTGGCGCCATAGCAGACTCAGAATCTAAAGGAAAAAAGACTTTTGAAGTTTGAACTTCAAATCTCTATGAAGAGAGAGAGCCCTGTGACTATAGTAATGCACTTTATAGTTCACGCATTACTATAGCATTATATAGAGGAAAGAAAACAGCAGCAACGGGATTTTTCAGTGAAATTACCAAATGACCAAGACATCTAACATTAATATCTCACGTTTTTTCCGGAAAAATGTTTTTTTACACTGGATGCACAACTTAAAAAATCATTTTTAATAATATTTTAATCATTAATTATTGTATTTATAAAAATGAGAAAGTAACTAAAAGTAAAATAGTAATTGTAAAATATGTGTAAAAATTTGTTAAATGTAAAAATAATAATTTATTTTTATGATAAATTATTGACAGGCCGGGTTAAAAGATTTGCAGTCGGAAAAGTTATTATGTTAAAATAATAATAACTAAATTAAACTTTGAAGGGTTATCTTTACATTTCAATACTTTATATATAGTATTCTAGATGTCAGAGTTTGTACAAGTAATGATAATGTCTTCGAATTTAAAATGTTGTCTTAAATTTTTAAATTTTGCTCCTTCCATTTTATTATAGTGTTAAAATAAAGTTATTTTCATTTGAGAGAGGTATTAAAATATAACTTTTCAGTGTGTCAGTGCCATGTAGTGTGGGAATGGGTACTACTAGTATTAGGTTTGCATAACCTTTTTCTTAATACGACATATGTTATATTAACTTTATGCGAATAAATATAATTATCAATAGTCTTAAATAAATTTTAGAAAAAATATTACTTCATAGTGTACATTTTTCGACAGATAGATAGAGAAGAAGAAGAAATACTAAATATATACAGATCATGCCGTGAAAAGAAAGAACGAAATACACTTTAGAAGTGCTTAAAATAAAATTAAGCAAATAATCATAATTACAAAATTTACGAACTCTTATGGAATAGTATGATTAAAGTTTACATGATAAAATTGTAGACCGTGTAAGGCCCACAAAATAATTAGTATTTATTTATCGTACTACTAGGCTAACACTATAACGCCATATGCAAAATTATTTATCGCACTACTAAGCTAACATTGACACCGTCGTGTCACATTGATATAGTGTTACATGACACTAATTTGATATGATACCTCAAAGTTTTCTTTTACAAAAACAAAAATTAAAAATTAAGAACTTTTAAAAATTACAAATTAACATGTAATATTGTATTTAATATCATGTGTACAATATTAACGAAAAATAGATAAATTACATCAAATTTTTACAAATCAAGATAAAAGAATAAACTCGAACATCATAAAAACTTGATATTTATGAATAAAATAAAAACTAAATGATTAATTAAATATATATATATATATATATATATATATATATATAATCTCCAGATATTTGTGACTCAAATATCTTAAAATAGCATCAATATATAATATATAATCTACAGTTATTTGTGAGACTCATATATCCTAAAATAGCATCAATATATAATATATACTTCGAAAATTTGCTCGCTTCCATCTTCAGCTTTAATAACATTGATTATTATATCAAATATAATTATAGCTGTTAATACTACTTGTAAGAGTTAACTAATACATTTTACTATAATATCATTTTATAACACTGTAATCATTATGTACGTAAATAAAAATGAATTCAAATTCAATCGTATATAATGTCAATATATGAAGGAATTTTCTTTTTTTTTTACTTATCTTTAATTAATTTATAACAAATATTTAATTAAATTTGACAGAAAAATTAGAGTTCATTTTATCAACAAAACTACCAACAATTTTTAAAAAATTCAATAATCCACGGATTGGCCGATGAATTTTCAAAAAAATTAATTACCAACAAACTTTTTAAAAAAAAAACTCATTTTTTACGAATTTAAAAAAGAAATATCAAGTACCAATAAATTTTATTATGAAATGACACTCATTTTATTGATAAAATTTATTGACGAAAATATTTGTCAATAATAAATATTCTAAATTACTAATGAATTTTACCAATATATTTATTATCGACGAATTTTACTAACAGATCTATTACTAACGAATATTTTTGTCAATAATAAGAATTATAATTTATCAATGGATATATTACCGACGAATATTTTGTTGGTAATTAAAATTCTTAAATTCATTCGTAAATTATATTTTATTGATCATTTTTTTCAATAGTTTAGCAATTTCTTGTAATGCTTGTCTTTGTGACTAAACACAGTGAAGTTTGGTTCCTCTATTAACATGAGTTTTTTGTTTATCAATATCATCCAAAACTTGATACCAACTTGAGTATACCTACACCACCCATGAAGTGTCATGCAACTGTCCATTTATGGGTACCTCAAAAGCCAATCTTTACACATATACATTTATATAAGTGATTCATTTAGGATCCATCACTCATGAAGGACCACAAAAAGTAGGCATATGTCATGCATCATAACATTAATCATATATCTATTTGTAGCACATATAATTTAATCTCACCTTTTATAGACATATGTATAAAAGCATAATAATATAACACAACATCATCATACTTTTAACACTTTATGCCTTAAGTGAGTTACTCTTATTTGAGCAATGCTTGCAACATACACAAGGAAATCTCCATTTCCCGTAAGTGAAATTATTGTTACTTGAGTAAAATGTAACTCAAGAGCAACACCCTCTCATGGTCCTTCTCGCTCTAGCCACTACCTTGTTACTTGAGCATCAAGGGCTTAAACATAATTTGAGCATTACAAGTAACACTTGAGCATCACCACTTTATTGGAAGAAATCCAACAAATTTCAAGACTCATCCACCTTCTTATGATGCTTAAGCCATAAGTCACATCGCTTAAGTGTCTTGTGTGATGCTTGAGTGATGTACTTCTAAAGGAGAGAAAACTGTATAATCTTCTTTCTCATTTATGCTCAAGTCATCACTTCAATGACTTAAGGTGGTGAATGTAATGATTACACACCACACATTCTTGTTTGAGTGGTAACATGTTGCTCAAATGATATAAGACCCAAAAGCAACATAACACATATCTCAATAGAAGTTTTCTAATGTTTCAACATCATATCAAACCCACTTTATTACATCCAAAATCATGAATACATTATTGTAATATAGTAACTCAACTTTAAACTTGTTAGAGAAAAACCCATCAAACCTTATAAGTTTTCATTAATGCTTTTGAAAAAACAAAGTTTACAACATAAATGTTTTGTTTAAAAGACGCAAGAATTGTGAAACAAATCATATGAGATTATATGAGTTTCAATTGTGAGACAACATGTTTGAGTTTCATCTTAAGAAAAAAATAGATTAGATTATATGCATCCATGCAATCAACAAGTTAACAATTGTAATTGATGAACTTGTTCTATATTGTAGTGAATATTCCTATCTCTATGTGCACCAAGAAGATCTCACAAAGCCCAAGTCAAAGACCTCTTGAAAGGTGTGCTAGCTTCACAACAATGAACATTCTAAAATTCCCTATGATAAGTCTAGAATGACGATTTGCTTCCTAGAGTCTTATACTTTTTCCTCAATATGGATAAAAGCTCCCTGATTAAGATTCAATAAGTCATGTCAATTATCATAATGTTGCCTGAAAGGAAGATTAACATTTAATGTTGCATGAAATGCATTTTAAGCATCCCAATGTTCATGCGCGAATAAGCGAACTAGTGAAGATGAAGACTTAATGTGAGGACTCACAACGGGCATAAAAGGATTTGCAACAACTCTTATCTCAACTCAAGTTGATTATAGAGAGAGCACTAACCAAAAACTAGAAGAGAATTCATTTAGTTATGACACCATGAGATACTAATAATCTCTAATGAGCAAACCTTTGTGCTCTTTTCTTTTTATCACATCTTTATACAAATCTTTTTGCTTTAGTCGTTAGTGGTTGTTGTACAAACTATACTCTATCTTAATCAAAAGAGATTGTGTTTTAAACAATACTTGGTAGCATTCAAAAAAAAATACCCAGTGTCTTAGTTTGGAGTGGTTGCATTACTTAGTGTCTTAGACAAGAGTGATTGCATTCCAAATGATACACAATGAGTTAGCTAAGAATGTGTGATTCCCAAAGAATGCTTGGGTTTCATGGTCAGGAGTGATTGTGTTTCAAATGATACTCAAGTTCTTAGCTAGGAGTGATTGTTGTTCAAATAATACTTGGATTGTTTTAACTAGGAGTGAATGAGGTCCAAATAATACTCATTTTTATCTTTGTAACAATAGTCTTCTTAGTAAAACTTAATCATATTGATTAGAAACTAGAGTAGTCAGTTGATTACAATTGGATAAAATCTTCTTTTCCCTTATCTCCTTGCATTACTTGTTATTACTTTTCACCTAACTTAAAGAAGACTCTTGCAAAGCACAACAATGCATATGTAAAATTTACATGTATTTTGATTATTCTCATTCGACGCTATTTTTAAGAAAATTATTCTTGTATGTAGGGATGTCAAAAATATCTGTACATGTGGGTATCCGCGGATAAAACCCGCAATGGGTAGGAAATGAATATTAAAAATGGATACCCGTTACCTGTGGGTACGGGTATTTTTTATACCTTCATGTTGACGGAGTGAGTATGGGTATCATAGTATCCGTATCCGTGGATACTCGTACCCGCTAAACTTTAATTCACAAAAATACCCTTATATATAAATATATATATTATATTAGTAAAAAACATTTTGACCTAATTTTTTCTCAAGAATCAATCAGAGAAAGTGGGCTTGTTGATCAAAACACTAATTAAAGAATTTTCATTGTGTTGAACGCCATTTTATATTTATTTTTATGACTATTTGGACTTGTATGGACTTGAGTTTGTTTGAACTTTATTTAAAATTTATGACAGTGATATATTTAATTTAATTTTATTTTATTTGAATTTATGATTAAATATTTATTTTTTAAATAATTTTGTAAATACCTATAAATACCCGTGGATATTCGCGGATATGAAAAAAATAGACGGGTACCTGCATAACGGATACCCAACAGATATGGATACGGGTACAAAGCGAATATTTATCCAACGGGTAGGGTGCGGGGGAGCTACTACCCGTACCCTACTCGTCCGGTTGACATCCCTACTTATATGCAAAGTAGGAACTATCGGCATATCATCACAGATACATTATTCAAAAGTTTCAAAATACTTTAAAACACAATTCAACATTCCCTTCTAATGTTTTAGCATGCTTTCATAAGTTCCATACAAATAACATATTTCTTCACTTTGCACTCATAAACACGCTTACCAAAACTTGAATTCAATTGTTCTAATCAAATCTTCATCTTGATATACTTAATTTGTAATGGAAAAATGCAAAGAAATAGAAGTATTCAAAATTGAAAATTTTAAAATAAACTAAGAAATAAGTCTCTAACTTCTATATATATAGATTCCATTTATTATAAAATAACATTAAAATATTTTAGATCGTACTGAGTTTATATAAAAATAAAAATAATACTAAAAAATAAAATGTAAATTAAAGGGTTAATATTATTCCATGATTATAATTTGAATGCAACAACAATACACATTCGAATAAAAATTGTTAAAGTAAAAAATATAAATTGATTTAAATTTGTTGCAAAAGAACAAATTAATTGTTCTAATTTTCCAAAACAATCATAACAAACCAATTACATACATTTACATTTGAAAAATTATATTTTTTATATTTCATTTATTTTAATCTCTTATAAAATTACTTAGCATATAATTACATTTTGTTAACAAAAAAAATAGCAAAATACATATAAAATATTTTCCTTTCCAATGAATAAAAAAAGGATAAAAGCATATTCAAAATTAACGTTTGTAAAAGTTATTACATTTCTTAAACATATAAAAAATGTGCTGATTCAGGTTTAATAAGAAATGTTTTTAAAAATAACTTTAAATTTAACTTAATTTAATAAAATTAACGTATACACTAAGATTTAAATCTTTGTATACTATATAATTTGAATTTGTCTTGACTACAAAAATATTTAATTTTAGAAAGGGTTAATTAGTTAGGGTTATAATAATCTCCAGTAAAATACAATATATCGGAGGTTTTAAAAACTCCAGTTAAGTACCGGATTTTTTTAAAGAACCCCGTAAAATTTAAATTTTAATTAATTTTTTCATTTTCTTTTTCTTTTGTAATTTTTAATATTTTAGAAACATTGGTGTCTCGGGAGCTGCAATGCTGCTTTCCTTTATCGCGTGGTCGTGTCTTAGAGGAGAAGATCGTTCTCCACTCTCCACCGTCCTCTACCATTGCTGCACATCCTTCTCCACCGTTCTTCCTCACTGTCTCATGGAAACTTCTACGTAATGAAGCTTGAGGTAACGAAGATTGCTCTCCCTTGCTTCCTATTTCATTTTCATACTTCATCTCCCTATTTCGTCTTTCGATTTTTCTCTTTCGATCTCCCGATTTCGTCTTCCAGCATTTCAATCTCGGTTTCGTTTTCATTTCATTTGCTATTGCGTTCGATTTTTTGCTTTCGATTTTGCCCTAATTTTGTTGCTCTTTTTGATTTTGTTACTGTGTAGGATTTTGCCACCGCCAAGTAACCATGCCATAACTATTGCAATCAGAGTGCGTTTGATTTTACCACTGCCAAGTAATCGTGCCATTGCTATCGGGGTTTTCGGAACCCTATGCATTACTGGGGGTTTTCAGAACTCCATGCATTAATGGGGGTTTCAGAATCTCAGACATTAATGGGGTTTTCAGAACCCCAGGCATTAACAGGGATTTTCGAAACTCCGAGTATTAACGGGGATTTTCGAAACCCCCGGTAAGTTGCCCTACTTCCAGAGGTTACTTAAAACCCCCGATAATCCGTTAGCCACACTTGCTCTTTTGAGAAATTTTAAACCCCTGATAAAATCATTAGTAGGATTAAAACTTCAGAAACGCCAAATATAATCTCCTCTAAAAACAATTATTTTTGTAGTGTTTATTTTCAATCAAGATTTTAAGTGTTTTCCACTAAATAATGTTATAAAATATTATATAATTAAACGTCAAGTACGTAAATCATTCCAACATTATTTAATATAATATTATAATATTAGTAAAAATAAAGTGTCAATCTTCATAAGTAGTTACAATAAAATAATAGTAATACAAAATTAATACTGAATTATTAGTTCATCATTTTGAAATTGGCTCAAATCTCTTTATCTCCTATATTATTATGAGTATAATTTAGTTTATAGTATATCAGTGAAAACAAATACAATTTCAGATAATGTGCCCATTTTTATTATATAATAATAAAAAATAAAAAATTAATTATTTTGATATTTATTAAAATAAAATTTTAAAAAATATATGCTTTTAAAAAATAGTTATAATAGATGAAAAATTTAAAGGATAAATTAATAGAATAATTTATATTGATAAGATAAAATAGATAGTAAAATGTGTACATAAAAAACGATACAAAACGATTACCAAAAACAATTTATATATATATATATATATATAAAAAAAAATAAAAAAAAAAATAAATAATTAATATTTATATATATATATATATATATATATATATATATATATATATATATATATATATATATATATATATTTAAAATAGATTTTCTTTTTCAATTAACTTAATTCATATTACGATAAACCAAATTAACTTAAATTACTGAGATAGCATATGTAGATAAATATTATAAGAATTAGAGCCGTCAAAATGGGTAATCCGACCAGATCGGACTCGACCTACCACGAGTTAATCATTTAGTGAGTCAACCCAACTCAACTCACTTATTAGTGAGCCAAAAAAATTTGAACTCGGTCCGGCCTACCACGTGTTGGTGGGTTAAACGGATTGGCTCACAAACTCACTTAATTAAAAAAAATATAATTTTTTATTTTTGTTCAGTCAAAACTAGATTATAATTCTAATTAAAATCTAAATAAGCTTTAATACAATCCAAATACAAACCAACATCACAAAAATACAAATTATCTATGTGTTGACTAAAAAAAAACAATCTAACATGACCCAAATGCAAAACACAACTTAACAAAAGACACTTGTGTGACCCTTTATTTACGAGTTGGCTCACCAACCCGGCTCACCACATGTTCAATACGGGTGAGTCGGGTCAAAAATCAATCCGTATTGAAATTTGTAAAAAAATTTCAACTCAACCCGGTCTGAACTCGTGGTGAGCCGGGTTGACTCGTAGATTCCAACCCATTTTGACAGCTCTAACAAGAAAAGTACAATTTTATGATCAGTTGAGCATTCGTTTCCTGAAACATGAAACACGAGTTGAAAATATACAATCATACAATCCTGCATGACAAAAGTAAAAGTAATTAATGTGTAATGTTTGAGATAACAAAAGTAAAAATAATTAATGTATAATGTTATGCTTTTGTTACCTCTATTATAATTTATAAATTTTTTCCCAAATTACTATTACAAAAAAATAATACTCAACAAATTAAAAAAAATAAAATTACTTTTATATTTCCAAATTAAACCTACAATAACTTATTACACAATACTAACTTTTAAATTATTTTCTTAACATCTTATTTATCCATTTTTTAAAAAAAATGAAAAAAATAACCGGTTCAGAATTCGGTTTCCTGGAAACTGAATTCCGACTAGGACAACAAAATTAAATTGACCAATGAAGCACAAGATTCGGGTACTTAGGGACCGAATTCCCAATTTGATTTCCAAAAGCATGCTATCTTAGGTAAATATTATACATAATGTGCTATAGGGTAATTTTTAATTGGAACGGTGCTAGATGGAAACAAATCTTACAAAAGTAGCACGATTTTGAAAATTAGGTCAGAATTCAGTCTCCGGGGAGCCGAATTCTGACCTTGCTTGGACTGTATCAATTTGGTCATTATGATCATTTAAGTGAATTTCGTGTTGAAATTATTCAAAATAATCATCAACCTCCTTTATGAAGAGTTAGGACATCCTTCTTTTTCTATTATGAAAGATGTTTTCCATGTTAACCAAATTTTGTTAAAATATATATTTTATGTTTTTATGAATGAATGTTTTATATGATTAAGATTTACTATTACTCATGTTGGAAATGGTGATGAAATGCATTTCGATTTTACAAACATAAAAACATTAATTGAATATAATGAAACATTATAGTACTTTCTTTTCCATTTACTTCTCATAGTGGTGTCTAGTTTCGCACTATGCCGCACTATGGGCGATGTCTCTTTAAAATTTTTTGAATCAAAACAATTTTTATTTATTTCTTAAAAATTTTGATGTTTTTTTTTACTTCTTTCATATTATTAAATTTTATTAAATATACTTATATATATTTTTACTTGTATATATCATTTTTATTTCTTTAATTTTTTAATTCTATTCAACATACTTTCTCATATTCAATTATTTTTATAATATCATTATCTGATTTGATTCCAACTACGTTACTACTAAGTTTGTTATTAAAAAAATTATTTATTGTTAGTTGTAGAGAAGTTTTTTAATTTTTTTTTCATTTTAACAAATTTATTGAAAAAACTTTCATAATTTATTTATTTTTTCATCTTCTTTTGTTTAATATTTCAAAATAAAAGTATACATTTTAAAAATTCTATTTTTACAACGTCAACATGAATATAAATATATTGTTAATCTAATACACATATAACTCTTTCTAAAATTATAATTTAAAACTACACAAAATTCATATAAAAAACTATAGTTTACATAAACATTTTTTTTACTTTTTTTCGTTCCTTATAACAAAATAAACTAAAATTTTTGAAAGAAAATAACAAAAGCCAAAAATATCTTTACTTTATTTTTATAATCTTAAAATATAATATTTCTTTATTTAAAATATTATTTTTTAATATAAACAAAAAATAAAAAGAGAAATTAAATTCCAGTTCAGAATTCGGTTTCTCAAAAACCAAAGTCTGACCGATTTTGTTAAGCAGTATCAGAGACCTAGACGAAGATAATGATGATGACGATCCAGTTCAGAGCCCTCAATTAATACCTAAACGACATCGAAGAAGACCTCCTTGTGGCACAGGCTCTCATAGATAACTTTCATGCCCTATTATAAGAAACTAAAATCATCATGAAATTTTTAGTTACTTATATGCATTATTATTTAACTAATTAATATGACTAAAAAATATTTAATTTTTATTCGAACTAAAATCGTTCCAATATGATACGACTTCTTCATTATCAATACAACACTGAAGTCTCTCCAATATGGGACGACTTCTTCATTAACAATTTAATATTGAAGTTTTTCCATATTGACACGACATTGCTTAAAATGTTAATTAAAGTCGTTTGAATATGGCACGACTTCTTCATAACACAGAAGTCTCTCCATGTTAACACGACTTCAGTTTATTTTAATCAAATTCGCCTTAATTTGACACGACTTCTTCGAGATGAAGTCGTGCCATTTTTTCACAACTTACCTCTGCCGAAAATTGAAAAAAAAAAAACCGCACCATTTTAAGAAATTGGAAAAAGAATTGTTCCAGTTTGGGAAAGAAACCTGATTTTGATCTTCTTGATGAAACTCTTAAAAGAATTTGAAGAATGAAGTGGTAGGATGGTGACATTGATATTAACCGGAAGACATTGATTGCAGACAGCTGGAAAAAAGCTGGAAGAGTGGTTTTCACTCAATCCATGATTTCACATTTCACACAAAAAGAGAGAGGTGACCCATTCTGACTCACACCACACCAGACATCCCTCTCCAAAACAAGAAACCCAAATGCTGGTACATTGTAGTAGGACACTCTTTTCTCCTCTCCCATTACTCACTTATTTCACCCTGCTAATTAAAAATGGAGCTAAACAAATAAAAAAATGATAACCATAACTAGAAAGTGAATCATCTTATTTACTACAATTTTTTTATTACTTTCGTATTATTTATTATCATAATAGAAAAATGATAAAAAATATTTATAATGGATTAGGAGTAGTCACTCTCATAATAGATTACAAATGCATTAAAAAAACATATAATGCTTTAAAATAAAATATTTTATTTTATGTTTAAGGAAGAAAAAGAAATAAAAAACAAAGAGATGAAGATGATTTGTCCAGTATTCTCAATTCGTTACTAAAAGTTATGAATGAGGTTTTATGAAATTGCATGATTATTAGGATGCATGAGTTCAAAAGGTATTTTGTGAAAATCAGCATGTTTTTGTTATTTTTTAGTATGTATTTACGTTTTGTTCTATTATAGTTGGAGAGATTGTTTGTGAGAATGATGTGTTTCACCAGGAAGATTATTCTTTGAGGACGTTTGTTCTATCATAGTCAAGAAGGTTCATGTGTGACGGTGATGTATTCGTCAAAGTTTGGGAGGTAAGGCGTTGTGTGATTCGTGTGATTTATTTATTTATTTATTTGTTTTATTGATTTATTAAAGGAAATGATTATTGAGATAAAAATTATTTATTTTAAAAGGACTTTGAACTTTAATTATATTGAAAGTTTTATTTATTGTTTTAAAAGAAAATATTTTGACTTTGTTAAGTTAGTTTATCCTTCCATTTTTTTTATGTTTTTTTTTTAAAATGCAATGATAGTGTAATGTGTTTTTATATTATATGGGAGCGAATGATGATTAAGGTGAAAATGCATAATAATAAAGAATGAGAGTTGGGCAAAACCGAAAAATAATAGGCAAAAATCTTAGATTTTAATTTTAGCATTAATTTTTCATTTTATCAATAAAGTTTGGATGTAAGACATTGTTTATTTTTAGTTGTTGGCTTTTGTTACTGCATGGACAATATTATATTATTATGGGATTCGAGTTTCATCTTACCACAATTTTTGAGCTTGTCGAATGGCTACTCCACGATCCAGTTCGTTATGCCTTCATTACCAGATACTTGATGGAGCATGGGGGGTTACCTGCAAAAAAAACACTGACTATCAAGTTAGCAAAACCTCTGAAAGTCAAATATCAGATTATGCACTAATGAATTGCGTACCTTTAATTGTTAGGGTCCACTATTATTTATAGGGGATTAATTTCATTTTACTTTAGTTCAAACCATGGGCTGAACTTTGACTAGGTTTATTTTGGCCCAACTTCATTGGGCCTACTTGGACCTAGTTGAGCCTAGGCTACAGGCCCATTATTCTTCTACAGTGTTTCAACTGGTTTTTTCCCTAAGTTAGAGTACACGACATTCTGGACTTTCATATCTATGATCGGTTAATGTATATATCTTCTCTATAGTCGAGGGAACCAAATAGTTACCCAGCTTTGCTGCTATGTAAGCGAGTTTATTCATACAAGGTGTGGTTAGCAGTGATATACTTTCTTTATTTGGTATGCTGCTATGTATCTGGTTGTGGTGCTCATAGTGTATATTAAGCCTAGTAGTTACTTAATACACTAGTGCATTTTGGACTTTCTAACTCGGGCTTTATGCCTTAATTATAGTGGAAACGAGGCATATAAACACGCGGTGACAGTTTTATAATTTATGCAATGTTTTATGCCTCAGTTACTAATTGACCCGAGGTAGAAACTAGTCTTATGCCTTGGTTCTGATGGACCCGATGCCTAAAGCGTTGCATTTTAAATGGGTTCATGACGTTGTTGTGTTCATGACTCTGGTTGTAGTGGTTATGGAGATCTCATAGAGGCGTTGTTATGCAATGAATCTCGCAATTAGGGTTCGTGATGGCTTGGTTGATGTTGCAGCGTTGAGTTTTTTGGCGTGGTGGACGTATGTTGGCCAGGTTCGTTGTGGTTCGTCTACGTGGAAGAATCCATGGCGCGTTCTAGGTCATTGGGTTCATTCCGTCTTATTGCAACGAGATTTTGGCAAAGAATTGGTTCGTTTCGTGAGTGCAGAAACGTGAACGAAGCTACGTCAATGGTGGTTCGAAGGTATTGCGTCGTTCTCGATTTGCCTGTGGTCACAGTTCTCGATTTGCTCCGTTAGCACTATTCCAACGTCGTTTGTGTGGTGAAGATGGTGTGGAAGGCTGGAGAAGAGGAGAGAAATATCATTTCTACAACTTTTTTTTAATTTTTAGTGCATCTTACAACTCAGTTGTCATCCGAACTAAGGCAATAATGATGGGATATACCTTGGTTGAGAACCGAGGCAGAAAGATGATCCTTTTTTCCTTGGCTGCATATATGCCTTGGGTTTTAATCCGATGCCAAATAACCAAAATAACTACGATAGAAAGCCTTTCCTGGTGACAATTTTATAAGTTAGCGATTTTTGGAGATAGGGCCAATCTAGCAACTATGGCACAACTTTAAGAAGGGTGACATTTATTTTAAAGTAACAGTTTGAAATGGGATTATTCACGTAGTTATAAATCTTAGAATAACTTAAATATGTAAAAATTTAAAATGTTACAATTATATTATTCAAATTATTTATTTAAATTTAGAAAGAATTTTGTGAACTTATACTTATAAATTTCTTTTTAATGGTATAAAATCACAATATATTAATTATGGGTTAGTTCTTTATGCTTTTTTTTATTCACCTTTTTTATAACTCTCATTCATTGGTACAACAACTTCTCATACCTCATTTTTTACATTTTTCAACTTTTTTTCTCCTCTTTCTCCTCTCTCTTTCTAAGGATGAGAAAAAAAATCATATTTTTGAAAATTAATGAATAAAATTTGTAATAGATATTAAATGAATATCTTAACAAATCTATGAATGTATGTAGATAATTAATACAAAGTATTTAATAATTTGTTTGTTGACAAAATGGATATGACATCATGGTACCCAACACACATATATTTATTTGAGTATTTTTTTTTTAATTCAAGTAACCAAAATAAAACATCTTAATAATGAAAGAAATATATAAAATTTTATTTTATATATATATATATATATATATATATATATATATATATATATTAAATTAGACCTATGATATCAAAGTTAATTTGTAAAAGATTAATTTTTTAAAATTTATATTTTAACAACAACTTATTTAAATTTTCTTTTTTAAAAATAATTTACTTGTATGAACATTCCATCGAGTAATTTAATTTAATTTGTACTTAAAAATTAAATTTATATTTTAAAGAAAAAGAATTCAAATACTTTTTTAAAATTTAAAATAAAATAAAATATAAAATTATCTAGAAATATCCCGAGGTAGTTGTGGTACTACAACAATTTTTATTTTACGCAACACACACAAAATTTGTCCACATATATCTTTTCACCGATAGTCATAAGATAATGTAACACCTAACAAAATAAGTTTTTCTGAACAGGACAAATAGCGAAATAAAACTATCCATATCCGACATGATCCCTTATCGTCCTACTCCCGTTCAACTAAAATCAATCTTTGTCTTGTTTTCTTTCTCTTCTTACAAGCTTACTTTGATGTGCATTCTAACCTAAAAAATTATATTCTAGACGTGATAGTATAAATATTTTGTTATAAATGAGTTTTATTATATTAAATCGCATTAATATCTAGAAAACATTTTTCTAGAGTTCTTGATAATTGACGTTATCATGTTTTTATTTTTATTTTTTTTTCTTATTATTTTACCATTTTCTTTTAGATATTTCAGATTTTATTTAATAAATTTTGAAAAGATAAGTATTTGGCTTATATTTTGTAAATAAGTGAAAATCTCATATATTTAGGAAGATTATCAACAAAATCAGTGGAGTGCTAAATATTAAAAGAATATCAACAAAATCAATTGTCCATCAAGTTGGTTACTTCAATTACCAGACAAAATATTTGAAGAATATCTCAAAGATATTGAGCTTCAGAAGATTAAAAGATGTATATTCAAGATATTCCAATACAAAATCAAGTACAAAGTTGCATGTGTAACACCCCTTCCGAGATGCCACATGTAATTTTATTATTTCCAAAATTTCAAAATATAAAACTTTAATACCACCTATTAAATAGGAAACTTCACAACATTTTTCGAGAACCAATTGCCAAAAGGTGCATCTGAATAAAACTTTATTATTCAAAATAAGACAATAATAAAATAAACCAACTTGGTTTAAGTTGTCAAAACCAAAACTCACTATAAGTCATTTCAAGTTCAAAACTCAGCCAAACTAATACATTTGCCTTATTCAAAAGTAACACTTCCAAATGTTTTTCATAAAAACTCCCATAAAGCTTTCCCATGAGCTCCTCATAGCTAAGCTTTTCCACTAGCATTTGCATCCATATATACTCCTGTACAACATAAGTCATACGATCCTTGCAGGTGGAAACCACATCCACAAACATGCAAAGGTGAGCTAACCATGTATCACATCACATAATAGGAATATTAACATGTAACTCACGTTGCATATTATAATGTAACACAACTCATTCAAAAAAAAAATGACCAATACATGATCTCAATATCACAACTTGAACTCGTCAGAATATTACCACCAAATAATATTAACGGTATGTCATTGTCTCATAGCCAACCATTACACTTTTCCTGCACACTAACGCCTCTTGGAAAAATCATTTCCCCTACTTTCCATAGACTTACTAGCAACAACTCCATTCGCTCGACAAAGCCTTGGGTGAAGCACTCTTTCCAAGCTTATGCCAAAGACTTACAAAGGAACGAAACCTTTAACATCCCTAAGGATTATTACTTAATTAAATAAATAAATAGAAAAAGAATGAAGTTCAAACGTCGTAATATTATTATTCCCAAACGCGGGAAATTTAAAATATTTAACAACGCGCCAAAATTTATAAAATCGTAGTATTAAAACATTACAACTTCCAAAATCCATAATCATAAATGAAAACATAATTAAAAGTCCCTAGCTCTAATCCCAGCTAGCCCTCAGTCCGTCGTCTAAGCATCCTCAACATCACATGTATCATCATCTACTCTTGTGTAACGAATCACACGATCATCACCAATCACAAACAGAAAGGGTGAGCTGATAATATTAGAAATAGCATATACAATAACAAAAAGATAAGTAATACACCCATCTTATTCTTCCTAATTAGTTCTTTGTCAAGACCTTAAACCCCAAGGCTTTTCCGCCTTCAAAACACACAAATGTTTAGTCTTGGACTCAGGAATATGATGCTCACACGAACCTGCCCGCTCGTGGTCCTGCCTCTACGAACCTCCCTGCTCGTAGTCCTACTCTACGGACTTGCCCGCCCGTAGTCCAACACATGTGATCTACCAGCTACGTACCTCCCTACACGCAGCATATTTCAAGTGTGAGCACGAAACATACGAACCTACCTCGCTCGTATCCACACGAGAGTAACTGGATATGAACCTCCCCGCTTATATCATCACATGTTCACCACCATCCATGAACCTACCCGCTCATGGCACAACATCTCCCGATCCAAGTATAGCATCATTGCTTAAACGCAACACACACAAGTCATAGTCTGTAGAATTATCGCCTGGCGCAACCCCAAGCGCCGCCAGGCGAAACCAGTCCAGATCGCCTGGCGGTTCACTTCAGGACGCTGGGCGCCAATCACCTCCAGACCAACTGTTGCAGGGTCTATCGCCTGGCGGACTGCACCTTGCCGCCAGGCGCCACGTGGTGCAGGGACCTCTGACGCTGATCCTATCGCCTGGCGCACACACCCGTGCCGCCAGGCACTACACCAGTGGCATACCCACTGTCTGATTTTCTTGCACATGATAGAACATATGGACTTATACCACCAAAATAGCTCCAAGCTAATCATGTTCTCTTATTCTTCATCCTCAGTTTGGTGAAATATTGTCACACCATACATGGTCCATTACCTATGATCCACTTCCTAACTTACTCTAATCATGACTTGGCATTTAGCTAGCGTAGTATCACATTCTCCAAGGATTTGTTCTAGATTAACCTCATTATCACCTAATTCAGCACCTCCACGACATTAACTGGTTATTTCCATGCAACAGTACCACTACCTCTAATCCATTTATTTTTTCGCTTAAGTCTATACACACTATGACACATAACTTAGCCACTAGTGCGTCAATAACACACTTCTCCAAAGTACTCCTGCATAACACATTGTTTCCAGTACCTATACTCACAATAAGAATAATGTATTCTCTATTTCATGTTACTACTCCCACTTCACTTCCAACTATGCTTTAATACCCCTTTACCAGTATCATTCTTAAAATTTATTCCTCACCATACACCTATGCATTAATCTTCCCATTGTACATCCATTAAATTCACAACTTCTCCCAATTCTCCGAAGCTTTCTTCCTCTCGTAACAAACTGTGTCACTGTCCCTGGCGGCCAGCAAGGCTACCGCCAGGCGGCATATTAAATCCTGACCAGAAAACTCATGTTTCTGCACTTACCCGCACCTCAAAATGTTCAGAATTCGATCCAGATTCCCATTTTATAAGAACTCAACAAACCCCACACAATTTATCAACTCAACTCCCAATCGTATTATACCTTACACACCATAAACTTTTCACACACATCTTCATACCCCAAAAACCCAATATTCAATTGAATTTCTTAGTTTGTAATCTGATTATCATTCAAAATTACCCTAACAGTAGGAATATCATGGTATTTTACAATCACACACACATATATAGGAGTCTATTGGAAAATTCGTACATCACGAATCACACAAAAACGCAACCAAAAACAGTATCAGACACGCGTATCGCCTGGCGGTTCCGACTTACCGCCAGGCAGTTCATGACAGAACCCAAAATTTTGGGCACAACTGATGTGCTGCCTAGCGGCACATTCATGCCCGCCGGGCGGTTTCTGGGCAAAAATCCAGAATTTTGCGAGAACAACGTAATTCAACAAGGAGGTTCATGCAATTCAATTCATACAATCACAACACATTAATCACGAGCTCCCCTTACCTAGAATCCTTGCACAAACTCGAATTTGATGTGTCTCTAACCCAAAGCACTCTTATTCTTTAGTTTCCTTCCAACAATGGCTTCACTCCTAAATCTCTCTGCAGCCCCAACACAATTTGCTATTAGAAAACCTCTGCCAATTGACCCACACAATCACCTTACCTCCCTCCTTGCTAATTCCTTCTCTCTCTAATGTACTACCTCTCTAATTATCCTTTACTTTCACCAAAAACGAAAAATTAAATAAAATGTGGTTTAATGGTTATTCAACACTCATAAACGGAATGTTTCCAGCCCTCTAGGCTGCCTCTCTTGGCTGCTAGGGTTCCTCCAACCCCTTCATATTCATGCCAAGGAAAATTTGGCAAAAAGAAAGTAAATTTGTTCTTAGCAAGGTTTGAACCCACAACCCATTAATTACCAAGTCAAGTGCACAACCAATTCAACCAATTCATATTTGTAATAATGCACAGATTAAAATAATCACACAATTGGCATACATAGTACTGAACCCAAGTCCCCTCACACAATCAAGTACTCTCAACCATTTGAGCTAGTACTTTTTCACATCATAGCACTCCGCATTAAATGCCTTAAAGGCTTCTATTACCCACATTTATTAAATAATTATTTAATTAACTATTTAATTTTCTCGGGTCTTACAAAATCCCTTTACCCTGACTCGACAAAGTCCTCTGGGTAAAATAACCATCATGGCTTTACAGCTATCAGAGAGTTCATACTGTCTCATCACATATGTACACCCATACATATCATACCTCATCACAATATCAACATACCTCAACCCATCATGAAATTACATCATATTATGTCACATCATCATAAGATTAATCATAAATCATTATCATATCATAACCCAAGCATTATTTCCTTACATTTAAGGATTTTAACATACAACTTACCCTAAAATTTTGCACCAAATAATAAAGAAACAACCACATTTTTAAACAAGCAACACCATCATGTTAAAACAAACCACAACAACAAAATAACAAGTTCCACGGGTGTCAAGTGGAGTTTTCCACAACCTATGGATTTAGCTCTAAAAAACAAAAATGCAAACCAACGAGGTCCACAAGTGACTTGTGGATTCTTCCACAACCTGTGGATTTGGCTTCGAATATAAAAGAGTAAAATCAACGAGTTCCACAAGTGACCAGTGGATTTTCCTACAACCTGTAGATTTGGCTTCGGATGTGCAAGAGTCAAAATAGTGAGTTCCACAAGTGACCATGGTATTTTACCATAACTTGTGGATTTGACTTCGAAAATGAAAGAGGCAAACAAGAACTAAAATTCACCCAAGCATTGACACAACTGATGGATTATTAATAAACTCATAAAATCTTACTACACTTGAACCCAAATTAACAGTACCTTTATGAACCATACTCACTCAACTAACTTTATCCAAGACCCTAAATTTAACCAAATCATAGTACTCCAACACAAACCATAATTTCATCATCACAAGAAAACATCTCTAATTTTTGTTGCACCATGGATTTTCCCATATGCTCAAGAACAACAAAATAATTTTATTCCATACAACATTTCACCTCTACTTTTCTAAATGATAAGTTCAGTCCATCAAATACTTTAAACAAAATTTCCTATCAACTTACCTCCAACGTCTTACACTTCATAACAATTTCACAACCACAACCAAAAACCCATTATCAAATAATGCTTACTTCAACCATAATTAACACTCGAAAGGAAAACAAGTTATATTTACAACCATTGCTCTAACCTCAAATAAATTCACACGGTAACAAAATGATGATCAAAATCCTTAATTTCCCCATTGATTCATCCAAACTAAAAGTTAAAGTAATTAGATTAAACATCCTAACCCCATCCTCAAAAATGAATTTTTCCATCTATCTCATCTAATATTCACCACACAAAAAATGACAGCAATCGTAGACAAAAAAAAAATTCTTTTCTTATCATTAAATTTAATCCCAAACAGCACTACCACCATGAATTCAACCATTCAAGAAACTTGTTATCATCTTGATCCATAAGAATGAAATTACCCCTTTATAATTCCATATTTTCAAATGCAACCATTTCTCCATACATAATCACAAAAATAATGAGAATACGACTTAACACCTCCTTACACCAAAACATAACCCAAGGATGCATTTCACAATTCCTTCATTCCATAAATCAACTTACAATCATTTCTCAATAAACAATCATGTAATATCAAGAAAATGGTTTAGCATCCCTTGCACCAAAAACCCAACATTCTTTTACCACAAGGATAAACACTTCTTATCTCATATACAAGACATTATCATATAAACAAATAACCATAGATACAAGGTGTAGCTCCCCTTACTTGGAATTCTTGAATTAAGATCACCTTTGCTTGCTCTACCCTCATTTGCTCTCAATCCAACATTGCCTCACAAAACTTTTGTAGCCCCTCATTTCCTTTTCTCCTAAAACTTACATTCCCCTTACTCTCCCTTATACTTTCTTTTTAAAAAAAAATTCTAACTTAACTTTCTTACTATTCAGTTGCCCAAATTAAAAAATAAAATAAAATAGCTTTATTTTGGTCTTAACTATTCTTCACTAACTCTCCTCTTAAATAGCTTTCCCTTTTAGCTCTAAACAAGATTTGAACATACAACCCCAATATTCAAGCAACTCTCCAAACAATATTAACCATTGCAACTTTCTTGTCATTTCACACGCATAGTAACATTACAATGCATCCACACATTCAATGCATCATTATTAAAATAATATAAAAAATATTTGTTCCAAATGCACACATAAAGAATCGAACCCATGATCACCAGTCTCTTACTTTTAACAAAGATCTAACCAATTGTGCTACTTCCCACTTTTGTTTATTACCTTACATATCAATTCAATTAATATTTATGCATCCAATTATCCCTTAGAATTATAATTATATTCCTAGGTCTTATAGCATGCCCATTCCAATTCGAAAAATCTATAAATAAGGGGACTAATAGAGTTGAAAGATAACATCCCATTGTGGGGAAGAACATCCCCTTTGGGGAACCTTCCCTTTTGGGGGAGAGACATACTTGGAGAGAAAGAAGCTTGATATCTCTATATTTGAAGGTAGAAAGGCATTTTGAAAGTTGGAGGCATTCAATTTCAACATTAGTCTTGTGTTCATTGTGTCTAGAAGTAGCTAATTTCCTCATTCATAGGGATTGGGTGTAATGTATTCTTAATTCTCTTTGAATTCTTCATTCAATATAATCCTTGTCCATAATCTTTTATGTTTTATTCTTGGTTTAACTATATAGTCTATGAATTTTGCACATGTGGGAGTCCATATTGATCTGAAAGATAGTTTGGAAACCTAGATTACAATCTTTAATTGCATGTTCTAGATATGGGGCATATATGGGAGTACCAGCTGATCCGAAAGATAGTTTGGGAAATCTGAGTAGGATAAAAGAATTATTGATTTCACATACTAGACATGGATATGGTCATTGTTCATTCTTAAGCATCAACATATTGGTCATTAATGCAAACATAATATTAAAAATTGTTAGACATAGAGTTTTTATTATTTTAGTTTAGGCTTGTCTACGACAAAATCGATGCAAGTTAATAATGATGTGAGTGTGAGAGACGGAATTAGAAATATATTGTTTATTTCTTTTACTTTGAATGGAATCGGTAAACCTAATCCCGGTGAAGTTTTCAGCTTATATTTTCCTCAATCAAGCTATTTGTTTCTATTATGTGAATTTTTGTTATTCTTTACATTTAATTTCAAATTTATCTTTTATTTAAACTCAAAAAATATTTATTTATTCTCATTCTTTATCCGTAACTAACCAATTAATTTAAATCACATTAGTTCCTTTGGGAGACGATATCTGAACATGTCCACGATATTACTTGTGTGATTTGGTATACTTGCCAATTTCGTAACAGTTCTCTAACTTCTCTCTAAGAAGTCTTCCTATTTACTCGTCTAATTGAAGAATCGATACCGTAAGATTGATCCTTGCGGCGAGCTCTTCAATTTGGAGCAGTCAGTTCCCCTGTTTGATTAATTTCATGTTGAGAATGACCTTTAACTATTTTTTATGAATTTGATTTGTGGTGAGCATGACTGATTTGACTTGTATGATTTGGATGTTTGATTAATGAATTTTGCTGGTTTGGACTTGATTTTTTGTGATTGAGAGAGTTTATAATCTAAGGAATTGAACAAATTGGTACAAGTTTCCATGTTTAAAACTTTCTTAAACCAATGCACTGAGAAAAGAGTACAAATTTAATCAATTGCACAGGTTCAAGTTCTCTCAATACAAAATACAATTGCTTATATATGATATAACGCTGAACGGTGACTAACTAACATTGAGCGCCAGCTCCATTGTGTAGGTTTGAGAGTATTTTCGCTCCCTATTGCACCCATTTGTATTCTTGAGCACCCTTATTTGCAAATGTCTTGGCATTGAGCCACAATAGACTTTGTTGAGCACCACCTTTGTACTACAAGTCTGGAGCATTTTAGCTCCAAGATGTTAAGTGCCTAGAAGTGCCACCTATTTGCGAGAGGTTTGGCCCTGTTTTTCTTTGGTTGTTTGAGATAGATTTGTGTGATGGACCTTATTTATGTTTATGACTTTGAATTGTTATTAGTGTATGCATTAACGTATGAGATTTAGTAAGGGAGTATCCTAAACTCCAATAATAATTCACACTTATGTAGAGTGGATTGGGTTATGTGACAAAATTCATAGGAGGTGTCAATCACTGGACTTGTTTGATCCTAGGCGCGAAACGGATTAACCTTGTGACTGGTAAGGTGATAACTCCTTTGTCTATGTATGCAGAGCATAAATACTGCTACAAGTGCACATCTCTAGCAAAGGCATATCATATAAGGAACGAGAGGGAGTCATGGACCCCAAATTTTTTTTAAAAATTTTAAAATTATATATATATATATATATATATATATATATATATATATAGAATTTTTCAATTTTTTTCAACTTTTTAAATTATATGTAGTGTATATTGGAAATTGATGAAAATTGATGAAAACCCTAAACCCTAAAAATAGTTATATTAATGAAGAGATTATTAGTTTTAAATTTCAACTATAGATTTAAAGAATTTATTAACCATTATTGAATTATATCAATATTTGACAAGAATAGAAAAGTCAAGGACATTTTACTTATTTACTGTTTAATTCGTCTTATTTTAGCTCTTATTGTTTCTACATCTAAACAGAAAGATCTTTTTTGCAATGAAGATTATTAAAACAAGATTTTGAAATAAAATGAAAGATGAATTTCTTGCCAACAAACAATATGGTTATTTACATTGAAAAAAGAATAAGTGAAAATTTTAGTTCTGATTCAATTATTGATGAATTCAAGATCTGACACTGATCTCTTGTGAATTCCAATGTTAAGGTATGTATCTAGATAATTTTAAGTTTAGTATCATGGTTATGTGCATATGTATATTCTTTATATTTTTTTTATCCAAACTTAGTTTATATTTGATGTGATTTAATTGTTTAGCGATAAATCTTTTGTACACTAGCTTACCCTTTTGTGTGCTTTGTGTTTCTTGTGTTTGTTTTGTCTTTTTCTTTTGCAATGATCCCTTACCGGTCTCAGCAGATGAAAATGTAGGTTTAGAGGCATCTTTGAGGAGTCATCAGTTAGAGTAGTGGAAGGTCTCTAGGAGCTTTAGTAGTGGTTAATCCTTGTATAGAACTTTGTTGATTTAGTTTGGTTGTATAAATGTCATATTTTTACAGTCCTATATGTTGTAAGACTGTATATAAAATAACAATATTTATTCTCCTATTAATTTAATTTCTTATTTTAATATTATTTTTCATTTATTTTTATTACTATTGTAAAAAAAAACAAAAAACTCTTAATTAATTATGTTTATAAATAAACTTTAAAATTATTTTATTTTAGTGTCATATACATATTAGGGTTAAATATGTTTTTGGTCCTTCATCTTTTAGTGCAAATTGAAATTAGTCCCTCTTGGAAACCTTGAATCAATTTAGTCCCTTATCTTTATAAATGCATGGATTTAGACCTTTTAAACAAATTTTTTTTAAGTTTATTTGACGTTTCAAACACATTTCTAAGCTAACATTGAACTGAACATATGTCAAATGGTGTAAACAAACTAAAATATTATACTAAAATGGGTTTGAAACGCCAAATAAACTTAATAAAGTATGTGTCTGACCCTTCTCACGTGCTAAGGAAGTATGTGTTTGACCCTTCTCACGTGCTTGAGGTAGAGGATTTGCAAGTCAAAGAGGATCTCTCAATGAAGGTGCAACCTATTACTTTAGAGGATTGCCAAACAAAGTAGCTTAGAGGGAAATCCATCAATCTTGTCAAGGTTGTTTGGGATAGGAGAACAAGTGCCTCTACATGGGAATTAGAGGAGGATATGAAACAGTCATATCCCCATTTGTTTTCTACTAAATCAAATTTCGAGGTTGAACATTTTTGTTGTTAGAAAGAATGTGAGGACCTAGAAAATTATGTTTTAAGAATGACATTGGTTTTAAATAATTATATTCTCTTATTTTAATAATAAAAAGCTTACATATAAATAGAATTTTCATTAAAGGATCTCATTACTTAGAAAACACTTCATCTCTCTAAAAACACTTTTTTAAGAAATTTCTTCCTTCTCTGTAAAGTTTCTCATCCTACGTTCATCTATTTGAAGATTGAAGACTGCTAGAGTGATCCCTGTGGCGAGTTCTCCACATCTGTCCAATCAATTTCTTCAATTGAGTAATGGTACTAATGGTATGTCTTGATCATGTTTGTGTTGTTTTTTAATTGAGTATGCACATTCTGATATCTTACAGGGAATCTAATACCTTTTTAGCTTCTAAGGAATATTTTAGGTAAGGAAAGCTAATTATACAATGTTTGTGTTGTGTAAATATTGATATTGATATATTAGATGATTTTATGAGATAGGTTTTGAAAATTTAGTTGTTGCATGTATCATGATGAGTGAAATTGGGTGTTGATTATGATGTTGATTGTTAGGAAGCATTTGTGAAGTTGATATTGCTTTTAGACCCAATTTGTATTGATGTTGTGGTGAAATTGAAATTGGTATGATTTGAGTATTTGTAATCACTAAGGAGTTGCTTAAACTTGACTAGAAAGACCTTAGTATGCAAAATTTTATTCTGTAGAATTATGCAGACTTACTGGTTGAGAGTTAGCTCTCTCAGCAAATCCAAAGTTAGAGAGTTGATTGCCTTTGTAGTCATTGGTCGATAACGTCCTCGCTGAGCGAGTTTTGGAGGAATTTACCTTTGGGAGTTTTAGTGATTCACTCGTTGGGTGAGCCATCTGGTCGTTGGACGAGTGAACTTTTGTGCACTTTTGGCCTAGCGAATGGATAGTCTCATTGAGCGAAAGTATCAGAGTTTAGCAACCATCTTTATTTGAAATTTGTTGTACTGTATTAAGGGTGGATTATTGTTTAGAATATGGTTGGTGTCTTATATGAATGTATAACTGTGAGCATGAAATTTGACATGGTTGCTAAAATTTCAAGGAGATATTCTATGTGGTGGTATTTAGTGTACACATTGACATAAGGATTCAATATTGTGGTATCATTTCTCTAATAACTACTCACACTCAAGTAGAGTAGAGTAGGTTATGTCGTGAAGAGAAGAAGGAGGTAGTCACTGGACTTGATCAAGTCCTCAACGCGAAGGGGACTTACCTTGTGAGTGGTTGAGTGGTAATCCCTTGAGGCCAAACTCTATAAAGTTTGGGAACTATCACATGTACACACCACCCATCAATCAGATGTCAAGTGCATGTATTTGGATAACCAAGTTTAATATCAACTAATTCTATGTTTATATGTATACTTATGCATGTTATCTTGTAAACTGATTTTATTTTTATATGAATACTCCTTGTTTACATTAGCTTACCCTATTGCGTGTTTGTGTGCTTGGTTATTGTTATCTCTTTTACGATGATCACTTTTGTGTGAGTAGAGAAAGATGTAGGGGAGGATGTTAGGAACAAGGCAATAAAGAAAAGAATAAAGGAGAAAAAAATAGACACGAAGAATTTAACATGGTTCGGCGTACAATGTGTGTATCTACGTCCACAACTACACTAGGAAGTATTTTTATTTTTGGTGTATCTCAAGCTTTACATAGGGTCTCTTATATAGTAAAATACAGAACCACATCTCACAATTCTAAGCAATGTGAGACTAAATCAAGCACCATAATACTAACAATTTTCCCACTTAGGATTTGATTTTCATTACCACCTTGTGTAGTGCCTTCATCATCAATTTTCTCGAAGGCCAGTTGAGGCAATGCAAAGCCTCAACTTAGTTGTTGTGACAGTCTTGGTCAACATATCAGCTAGATTATCTACACTCGGAATCTTCAACAAAAACAAGTCTCCATCATTTACCAAGTTTCTGATAAAATGATACTTCAATTCAATGTGTTTGCATCTGGAATGAAGAATTGGATTTTTAGCAAGAGAAATGGCACTTTGACTGTCACTGAACAACGGAGAGTCATCTTGCTCTTTTCCTAATTCTTTTAGAAGATTCTTCAACCATATCATCTCCTTCACTGCTTCTGAGATAGCTACATACTCAACTTCAGTGGTTGAGAGGGAGACTCTTCCTTGAAGTTTGGACTTCTAACTGATAGTTGTACCACCCAACGTAAAAATGTAACATGTTGTGCTCTTTCTACCATCCAAATCACCTCCCAAATCTGCATCAGAAAACCCCTGTAAAGTGAGATTACTTCTTCTAAAAGACAAATGCATCTTTGAAGTGCCCTTCAAATATCTCAATATCCATTTCACGCCTTCCCAATGCTCTTTTAGAAACATGCTCACAACTCTCAGTGCATGTGCTATATCAGGTCTGGTGCAACCATAGCATACATCAAGCTCCCTACTGCTGAGCATATTACACTTTAGACATGTGACTTTCTTCTTCCTCTGTCTGAGAAGATTGCCTTTTTTAGAACTTTAAGTGAGTTCCCAAAGGTGTATTCCTGGTTTTAGCATTTTCAACATTAAACCTGCTAAACAATTTCTCTATATATTTTTCCTGAGATAAGTTCAGAATACCTTCAGATCTATCTCTGGAGATTATCATACCAAGAATTTGCTTGGTTGCACCAAGATCCTTCATTTCAAAATTTTCTGATAATTGTTTCTTCAACCTATCAATTTCTGCCATATTAGCACCAACAATCAACATGTCGTCAACATACAGGGCAAGAATGATAAAGTTGTTAACATATTTCTTCACGTAAAAACAATGATCTTCTTCACATCTGTGAAATCCTGAGTTTCTCATAAACTTATTAAACTTCTTGTACCATTGTCTCGGTGCTTGTTTCAATCCATACAAACATTTATGAAGCTTGCATACAAGATTCTTTTTGCCTTGTACTTCAAAACCTTTTGGTTGTGCCATAAAGATTTCTTCCTTAAGATCTCCATGTAGGAATGCAGTTTTCACATCTAACTACTCTAGATGAAGATTTTATGCTGCTACTATACTCAAGATAACTATTATGGTAGTCATCTTGACAACATGAGAGAAAATTTCTGTGAAGTCAATTCCTTGTCTCTGTTGGAACCCTTTCACTACGAGTCTAACCTTATATCGTTTGTTGCCATCTGGTTCTTCTTTTAACAGATAGACCCACCTATTTTGCAAAACCTTATTTCCTTCTGGTAGCTTGATTAAAAACCATGTCTTATTATTCTAAAGAGACTTTATCTCATCTTCCATTGCTAGCTCCCACTTAATAGATTCATCTCTTTGCATAGCCTCAACAAAATGCTCTAGGTCACCAGCATTAGTCAACAACAAGTAATGCAATGAAGGATAGTACCTTTGTGGTGCTATAATTATTTTGCTTTCCAAAGATACAATGTTTGCAAGGTCCAACGTCAACATGCTTCAAGGTAGGTATTTTACCTTTTAAGACCATGAGCTTCATTCCTTTCTCACTCATATCCTCATCTGCAATCATGTAAAAAGATTCTTGCTTCTTTCCACGAACAACAACAAAATTACCTTTCATTACCTTCCAATGTCTATCTCTAAAGGTGGTGTAATGTCCCTCATCATCCAACTGCCCTATAGATATTAAGTTTCTCTTTAAGGTTGGGATATGTCTGACATTATTCAAAGTCCACACATTTTCATTAGAGGTTCTAATATTGATATCACCTATTCTTATAATATCAAGAGATTTTCCATTTGTAAGGTAGACCTTCCCAAACTTTCCTGGAACATAGTTAGATAATAGTTCTAAGAAAGGTGTAGTATGAAATGACGCACCTGAGTCCATAATCCATGAGTCAATAAAACTATCTAAACTACATAATAGTGCATCTTGAATTTCATCAATTATTGCATTTGTTGATTGATCATCATCTTGTTTCTTGTTGTTGTTCTTCCTTGGATCCCTACATTGATTTGTAAAGTGACCCCTTTTTTGACAATTCCAACAAGTGATATCATTCTAGAATTTTGGTTATGATCTCCGTTTAGACTTTGATCTACCTCGGCCTTGATTACGACCTTTCTGGCTACTTCTTCCTCTAGTTTCAATACTCAATGTTGAACCAGAACTAGAATTGGAAGATTCCCATGAACTTTTCCTGTGAACATCTTCGCTTAAGATCAAGTCACAAATGTTATCAAACTTCAACTTGCTATTACTTGCAGAATTACTAACTGCAGTAATAATTGCATTCCAACTTTCCGGAAGAGATGATAATAAAATTAATGCTTTCACCTCATTTTCATACTATACTTCTTCAGGTAACTGATAGTTTAAGGGAACTGATGACCCTCTGTTTATAAGTAGACATGTCAAAGTGAGCCAACCCGGCTCACACGGGTTGGCTCACCACGAGCCGGGTTGAAAATGAGTGAACCCAACCCGGCTCACTTTCTGGTGAGCCAGAAATTTTGTAACCCGGCTCAACCCACCACGAGTTGGTGGGTTAAGTGGGTTGGCTCACCAACCCACCTAAAAAAAATATTTATTTATTTTTTTAGTATTCAAATATTTAAATAAATTTTTTAAGTAACCCATGAGATAACAATCATAGTAAAATCAAGAACCAATATTTTGATCATGCTCACCACCAATATATGGAGAATTATTTCCAAGAAAGTATCCATTAATCAAAGAAAGCATGACTAATATTACAAATTTTCTATCATGTTATTCAACAAAATATAAATAAAAAACTATACATTTTTTTCATGCTAATTTAGAAAAAATTATTTATAAGACGGTTACTTGAGTAATTTACTATAAAGATTATAGTTAAAGATTAAAGTATTAACATATATATATATA